>Ga0070399_1004576_pt1 | contig 11306 bp, 6 predicted proteins | sample BioMet4_FD_61217 | JGI IMG/M metagenome (GOLD analysis project Ga0070399, IMG submission 61217) | Microbial communities from bioreactor (seeded with sewage sludge) at LBNL, California, USA - Biofuel metagenome 4 (version 1) | ecosystem: Engineered > Bioreactor > Anaerobic > Unclassified ... | reverse complement strand
TCCCTTTCTGTTGTACGCAAAACTCAGTATAAGGAATTCGTGTCCATTTTTATACCCTAAATGCTTATTACATCAGCACATACGCTGATTTATATACCCACACTTATTGATGAAGAGCCAAAAAAATTGTGGAAATAGTGCATCCGTTGACAAAATTACCAGAAAAAAGTAAGAATCAATTGATGTCTTTCAAAATTGTGAATTTTCACGTATAATGAAAAATGTAAATGCGGTGAAGGGAAAAGTAATTCTGGGAAGATCTTACAGAGAGTGCAAAAGGGTGAGAATGCACAGGGAAGCCAAGAGAGAAAATGGTCCTGGAGCAGAATGCACGAGGAGTACATTCCGGAAGATTTCCGTTAAAACAATGAGAGTTTCCTTATATAAAAAGGAAGAAGATAAAGGTGGTAACGCGTGCAAGACGTCCTTTCATTCGGGATGTCTTTTTCATTAAGGAGGTATACAGAAATATGGAAAACAAAGGACCTTATTACATCACTACGGCAATTGCCTATACGTCAGGAAAGCCGCACATCGGGAATGTTTACGAAATTGTTTTGGCAGATTCTATTGCTCGTTACAAGCGAATGGAAGGATTCGATGTCCGTTTTCAGACAGGTACAGATGAGCATGGACAGAAAGTTGAAGAAAGAGCGAAAACTGCTGGAATTACCCCAAAGGAATTCGTCGATCAAGTTTCTGGTATCATCAAAGGACAGTTTGACTGCATGAATATCAGTTATGATAAGTTCATGCGTACAACCGATCCGTATCATGAAAAACAGGTGCAGAAGATCTTTAAAAAACTGTATGATAAGGGCGATATTTACAAGGGTCATTATGATGGACTGTATTGTCCAGAGTGTGAAGCTTTCTATACAAAATCTCAGATTACGGAAGAAGGCAAATGCCCAGTCTGCGGTGGCGAATTAAAAGAAATGCAGGAAGAAGCATATTTCTTCAAGATGAGCAAGTATGCAGATCGGCTGATTAAGTATATTGAAGATCATCCACATTTTATTCAGCCGGAGAGCCGGAAGAATGAGATGATCAACAACTTCCTGAAGCCAGGACTGCAGGATCTATGTGTCTCCCGTACTTCCTTCAAATGGGGAATCCCAGTTGATTTTGATCCAAAGCATGTTGTGTATGTATGGATTGATGCTTTATCGAACTATATTACCGGCCTGGGATATGATGTGGATGGCAAAAACGATCCATTGTATGCAAAGTATTGGCCTGCTGATCTGCATTTGATTGGCAAGGATATTGTTCGTTTCCATACCATCTACTGGCCGATTATGTTAATGGCACTGGATCTTCCATTACCGAAACAAATCTTTGGTCATCCATGGTTATTGACGGGCAATGACAAAATGTCTAAGTCTAAGGGAAATGTCATCTATGCCGATGATTTGGTAAGCATGTTTGGCGTTGATGCGGTCAGATACATCATGCTGCATGAAATGCCATTTGCACAGGATGGTCACATTACATATGATCTTATGGTCGAACGCATCAACAGTGACCTTGCAAATAACTTAGGCAACTTAGTGAATCGTACCCTGTCCATGCAGAATAAGTATTTCAATGGTATGGTGGCGAATCCAAATGAAGATGAAGCAATTGATGAAGAACTGAAGAAGACTGCTTTAGCAACCGTGAAGAATGTCCATGACAAGATGGAGACTCTGCATGTTGCAGATGCCATCCAGGACATCCTTGATCTCTTCTCCAGATGCAACAAGTATATTGATGAAACAGCACCATGGACCCTTGCAAAGGATCCCGACAAGATTGCACGCTTAGCGACAGTACTGTACAACCTCTTAGAATCGGTACGTATTGCTGGTATTCTTTTGGAACCATTCTTACCGGAGACATCCGCAAAGATTTTGGCGCAACTGAACACCAAGATGACATCCTATGATGATGTTAATGAATTTGGTCTACTAGAGACAGATATCCAGATTACCGACAAACTCGAAATTTTGTTTGCACGTTTAGATGAGAAAGATATCATGGCAAAAGTTGCGGTCATCGAAGAAAAGCAAAAGGAAGCTGACAAAACAGCAGAACGCAAGAAGGAGCAGGCAGCCATTGAAGAGATTACGATGGAAGACTTTCAAAAGTTAGATCTGCGGGTTGCCAAGGTACTTTCCTGTGAAAGACATCCGAATGCCGATAAACTGTATGTATTATCGGTGGACTGCGGTGAAAAAAAGCCAAGACAGATTGTCTCAGGCTTAGCACAGAGCTATACGCCAGGGCAGGTGATTGGCAAGTATGTTGTTGTCATCTGCAACCTCAAATCAGCAATGCTAAGAGGAGTAGAATCGAACGGTATGCTCTTAGCAGGCAAAGATGAAAAAGAAATCTGTTTAGTCGAAGTAAACGGCGGGCTCAAACCAGGTTCCAAAGTTCAATAAATAAAAAAGAAGCCGGATGTCAGAAATGATATCAGGCTTTTTGGTACAGGCAACAAGTGTTTGATAAGCTTTTTGTAATAAAATAAAGACAGAAAAGAGAACCTTTGCAATGGAAATTAAAACAAAAGTAGATACAGATGATCTCAAGGAGATCATTCACGGAATCTCCAGATTCTGGAATAAAATATTGCTGCATACGGACGTGGTATTTATGATCATCATTGGATTGACCTTCACAGCCATTGAAATATGGCTGCGGGTTGGTTTCATTTTGATTGGTATTGCACTTGAAATACTGTCGTTCTATGCAGGTAAACGGACCATCGATAATGCGGTGAACCGACTCAAGGCAACCACCAAAGATGGTGTGATGTACTACGTTTATCAATTGAAGGAGAATGAGATCAGCGTCAATGATGCACAAACGCATTCGCACATGGATTATTCGTATGATCAGTTTGTGTTCTATTATGAGACCGAACATTTTCAGGTCTATATGATGCAGAACCATGCATTTATTGCCTTTGCTAAAGCAGATGCAGTCAAGAACAACGTTAAGGAATGGTTCCTGTCCAAGAACCCGAAGATCAAGCACAAGTAACAGGAAAACCGAGAATTGCGATATACTGAAAAAGAAGAAGGTGTGCAGTATGGAAAAGTATATAATCATTGATCGGCCGGATCCGGTGTCCGCTGAAATCAAGAAGAAAATTGAAAAACAGCTGAATGCAGACGCAAACTTTGAGGAAGATGAAAAGAATCCGCATACCGTGATTGTGATTGGCGGGGATGGTACCTTTATCTATGCGGTTCATCAGTTTGTCGGTCGTTTAAATACGGTGCGTTTCTATGGCATCCATACAGGCACCTTGGGTTTTTATACAGACTATCGTGATTGTGATCTCGATGAATTTATGTCGACACTGCTGGAAGGAAAAGGAAAAGAAGTTATCTATCCTTTATTGCAGGCAACAATTGGTGAGAAAGAATATTTTGGCATTAATGAGATACGGATTGAGAATGCCGCAAGAACGCAGGTCATGGATGTTTCCATCAACGGCGAACTGTTTGAAACTTTCCGTGGAACAGGCATGTGTGTCTGCACACAGTTAGGAAGTACTGCATACAATCGTTCTCTTGGCGGCGCAGTGATCGATGAAGGTTTAGATTTCATCGAACTGACCGAAATCTCGGGCATTCATCATTCTAAGTATCGTTCTTTGGATGCTCCATTGGTGCTGAAGGCGGAAACAAATCTTGTCTTCCAAAGTGATTCTTTTCAAGGCGCTTTGTTAGGAGTAGATTCGGATGTATATAACATCGATGATGCGACGACGATCCGTGTGAATATCTGGCGCCATTGTGCGGTACGAATGCTGCGCGGAAGGCGGATTTCGTATTACGAACGATTAAAATCATTATTTTAATATATATTAGCTGCACAAAGGAAAATAAATGGGCTGCTGGCCTTTCTTGTATTGCGGGTTATTGTGCTTTCTTTTCGTTCTCAAGGGTGTGGCGGTAAGCTGTCTTTGACCATAGGTACAGCGTTTACTTCGGTGCTATTTGAGACACTTCTGCTTTTGGCGCTGATGTGATAGGTGGAATACCCATGCGGCTCTTATTCCGCGTTTATGAAAGACATGCAGGATTTCAAATCATTTATGGCGCATGGTCAGTGATGGTACGGATTGGCATGGCAGAAACGATGCGGGATTCAATCCAATTGAGCTGTCAGGAACGACAGCTTTTCTTCTGCAGATCCTGCAATACCAATAGCGTCCTATGGTATAATAAGCGGGATAATCACGAGGCAATGTATGGCAAAAGAGAAAACATATACACCAATGATGCAGCACTATTTGAGTGTGAAGAAACAGTATCCAGATGCGCTGGTGTTTTATCGTATTGGGGACTTTTATGAAATGTTCTTTGAGGATGCAAAGGTTGCATCCAAGGAGCTGGATTTAATTCTGACTGGCAAGAATGCCGGTGTCGAAGACAAGGTGCCTATGTGTGGGGTTCCCCACCATGCCGTACAGAGTTATCTGCAGCGGTTGGTATCCAAGGGATATAAGATAGCGATTGTTGAACAGATGCAGGATCCAAAAGAAGCAGTGGGCCTTGTCGAACGGGATGTCATTCGGGTCATTACACCAGGTACTGTCATGGATGAGATCACCGATGAAAAGTCCTCTGTCTATTTAGCATCCATTACCGATTATGGATATGGTTATTCTTTAGCCTTCACCGAAATGAGTACCGGTGAGAACTTTGTGGAAGATGTGGAACACAAAGACAATACATTGATTCAGACCGTATTAAAGAATAACGTGCGTGAAGTCGTTGTACATAAAGGCTTTCGCGATAAGATCATCAAGATGCTGCGGGAGATGCATGTTGTCATTTCCTATTGTGAAGACGATGTAATCAAGGAAGCTTACCTGCCGTTGGCAGACGGCATTGTTAAAGATTACGACCGTACTTCGTATGGGTTGATGCTGAATTACTTGGAAGCGACTCAAAAGCACATTCTGGCTCACCTGCAGAGTGCAGTATATAATCAAGAAGATGAGACCTTGTACATGGATTATAGTACAAGACAGAATTTGGAGTTGACAGTTCCATTACACGAGAATGGCAAAGCAGTTACACTGTGGTCTTTTTTGGATACCTGCAAGAGTGCAATGGGTTCCCGTCAGCTGCGCAAATGGATTGAACGGCCATTGGTCAATGCTCAGCAGATCGAGAAACGCTATGATCGTACAGAATGGCTAATGAAGAATTTCATGAAGCGGCAGGCGATGCGGGATGCAATGTCGAATGTCTATGATCTGCAGAGATTGATTGCGCGCTGCGCGATGAATACCGCCAATGCAGTTGATTGTCAAAGACTGGTTAAGACGTTGGCGGAAGTGCCGGCCATTCTTACAAATATTCAGAGTGATGAATTTGCGGCGTATGCGTCCACAGATCCTTTGACGGAACTGAATACAAAGTTAAAGGATGCATTCGTTGATGATCCGCCATTGCTTGTATCCGAAGGTGGGATGTTCCGCGACGGATATAATCAAGAATTGGATGAAGCCCGTACCATCCAGCGCGGTGGCAGAGATTTCATTGCCAACATGGAAGCCCGGGAAAAAGAGAAGACCGGCATTAAGACATTAAAGATTGGCTACAACAAGATCTTTGGATACTATATTGAGATTTCGAAAGCAGCAGCCAAGGAAGTAAAGCCAGAGTGGGGCTACATGCGTAAGCAGACCCTGACAAACAATGAGCGTTTTATTTCCCCGGAATTAAAGGAAAAAGAAGATGGCATCTTGCATGCGGAAGAAAATGCCATTCGGATTGAAAAGCAACTGTTCCAAGAAATTCTGGATACGATCCGGGGATATCTGCCAAAATTACAAAAACTGGCTAAAGTACTCGCAGAGATTGACTGTTATGGAGCACTAGCCGAAGCGTCATCCAATTATGGCTATGTCCGGCCGGAATTTACGGAAGATGAACTGGATATCGAAAACGGCAAGCATCCAATTTTGGATGAAATGATGAAGGATCCAAAGTACGTGGCCAATGCGGTCAAGATGGATCGGAACAACAGTATCTTATTAATCACTGGTCCGAACATGGGTGGTAAATCAACCTATATGCGACAGACGGCTTTGATTGTGGTCATGGCACAGATTGGCTGCTTTGTCCCAGCAAAGAGCTGCCGTATGCCGGTCTTTGATAAGATCTTTACTCGGATTGGTGCATCCGATGATATTTTGTCGGGCCAGTCGACCTTTATGGTGGAAATGACCGAAGCAAACCGCGCTTTACAGGATGCGACAGATCATTCTTTGATTTTGTTTGATGAGATTGGCCGCGGTACCAGCACCTATGATGGTATGGCATTGGCTCAGTCCATGATTGAATATATTGCAACGTGTATCCATGCTAAGACCATGTTCAGCACACACTACCATGAGTTGACGGCATTGACCGACAACGTCAAGGGAGTCCGGAATATTCATGTTGCGGTCAAAGAAGATGACGAAAAGATAACTTTCCTGTATAAGATTAAAGAGGGACCGGCCGGCAGATCCTTTGGCATCAACGTCGCCCGGCTTGCAGGACTGCCAGAGTCTGTCTTAGATCGGGCAAAGGATCTGCAGAATGAATTAGAAAGCAGAAAACGGGTCGTACAGCAGAACTTCCAATTGGTTGAAATGAAGAAAGAAGATACCGAAGCGGACCTCATCAAACAGAAACTGCTCAGTATTTCGCCGGATGATTTTTCTCCACGTCAGGCTTGGGAGATGCTGAATGATTTGTATACGGAGGCAAAGAAGAAGTAATGGAACAAGATAAAATCATCATTCGTGGTGCGAAAGAAAATAACTTAAAAAATATTGATTTGGATATTCCGCGGAATCAGTTGGTCGTCATGACGGGACTTTCTGGTTCGGGTAAAACATCGCTTGCTTTCGATACTATCTATGCCGAAGGACAGCGCCGATATGTCGAATCTCTCTCTGCTTATGCAAGACAATTCTTAGGCGGGGTTGAAAAGCCGAATGTCGAACTGATTGAAGGCCTATCACCGGCAATCTCCATCGATCAAAAAACAACTTCCAATAACCCACGTTCAACAGTAGGTACAGTTACAGAAATCTATGATTATCTGCGGTTGCTGTTTGCCAGGACTGGTACACCATATTGTCCAAATCATAATATTCCAATTACTGGACAGACCGTGCAGGAAATGACCGACACAGTGATGGAACAGGAAGATAAAACAAAGCTCACGATTCTTGCACCAATCATTTCCAATAAAAAGGGAACATTTAAAGATACGTTCGCAAAGCTTCAGAAAGATGGCTACATCCGTGTACGGGTCGACGGTGAGATTCGCATGCTGGAAGATGAGATTGAATTAGAGAAGAATAAACGTCATGACATTGATGTTGTGGTAGACCGTATTGTTAAGAATGAAGAGAGCCGCAGTCGGATTCATGATTCCATCGAAACAGCATTAAGCGTATCGGATGGCAGAGTCAAGGTCGTAATGAATAACGAAGAAAAACTATTTTCTTCTGTGTATGCATGTCCAATCTGCGGGTTCTCTGTACCATCCTTAGAGCCAAGACTCTTTTCTTTTAATGCGCCGATTGGCGCGTGCGATGTTTGCCATGGGTTAGGTTTCACCGAAGAAGTTGACGTTGACAACTTGATTCCAGATGATTCGCTTTCTATCAATGAAGGCGGCATCCGGTATTACAAGAATATTGTCGGGACCGACAATATTGAATGGCAGACGTTCTCCATTCTTTGCAAGAAGTATAAAATTCCAATGGATAAACCATTATCGTCATTCACAAAGAAACAGATGGATATAGTACTGCATGGCTCGGATGCACCTGTAAAGTATGAACTGCAGTCTTCCTCGGGCAACAAGTATTCCCGCAATGATTTCATTGAGGGCATCAAGGATCTGATTGAACGGAGATATGGCGAAACAACTTCGAGCATGTCGCGCGATTGGTATCGTTCTTTCATGATTGAAAGTGAATGCCCAAAGTGTCATGGAGCACGCTTGAACGAACAGGCATTATCGGTCCGGGTCGGAGATAAGAATATTACATCCTTCACACAGATGTCGGTCGAAAAGGCGTTGAAGTGGATCAAGGCATTGAAATTGGATAAAGAAAAAACGCAGATTGCGGATCTTGTCTTAAAGGAGATTACCAGCCGTTTGGAGTTCTTACAGAATGTTGGTCTGGATTATTTAACGCTGGATCGTTTGGCCGGATCTTTGTCTGGCGGTGAATCACAAAGAATCCGTTTGGCAACCCAGATCGGTTCTCGGCTGTCCGGTGTTCTTTATGTTATGGATGAACCCTCCATTGGTCTGCATCAAAGAGACAATGCGAAGTTGATCAATACGATGAAATCTATGCGTGATCTTGGAAATTCGCTGATTGTTGTTGAACATGATGAAGAGACCATGCTTGCAAGTGATTATATTGTCGACATTGGACCAGGAGCAGGAATCCATGGCGGTGAAGTCATGGCTGCGGGAACTCCACAGGAGATTATGCAGTCAAAGGTTTCTATTACGGGTGCATACCTGTCTGGCCGAAAAGTAATCCCGCTGCCTGAAGAACGCCGCAAGGGCAATGGTAAGTTTGTGGAGATCAAGGGCGCCGAAGAACACAACCTGAAGAAGCTCGATGTAAAGATACCTCTTGGTAAGTTTGTAGTAGTCACCGGTGTTTCTGGATCAGGGAAATCGACTCTGGTGAATGATGTCTTTATGAAAGCAGTTCTGCAGGCCTTGGGCAGACAGAAGGTTCATCCGGGAAAGTTCAAATCTATCAGAGGTTTAGAAAATATTGATAAGTTGGTAGAAATTGATCAGCAGCCAATTGGACGTACACCGCGCTCCAATCCAGCAACATATACCGGTGTATTTGATGATATTCGTGATGTTTTTGCGAAGACGCCAGAAGCACGTATGCGGGGTTATGATAAGGGGCGTTTTTCCTTTAATACAAAGGGTGGGCGCTGTGAAGCATGTCAAGGCGATGGAGTGAAAGTCATCTCCATGAATTTCTTGCCAGATGTGTATGTGCCATGTGAAGTGTGTCATGGCAAACGGTATAACGAAGAGACATTGCAGTGCTCATATCGCGGCAAGAATATCTATGATGTTTTGGAGATGAGCGTAGAAGAAGCACTTCAGTTTTTTCAAAATCATCCAAAGATCAAGAATAAACTGCAGACGCTGTATGATGTTGGATTAGGCTATGTAAAGCTTGGTCAGTCATCAACCACGTTATCTGGCGGCGAAGCACAGAGAGTTAAGCTGGCTTCCGAATTACAGAAGAAGCCTACTGGCAAGACGGTCTATATCCTGGATGAGCCGACGACCGGTCTGCATACGGATGATGTTAAGCATTTGATTGGTGTGTTGGAACGGCTTGTGAATAATGGCGATACGGTACTGGTCATTGAACATAATATGGATGTCATAAAGTGCGCAGACTGGATTATTGATCTAGGCCCAGAAGGTGGAGATAATGGTGGCACCATTGTCGCACAGGGTACACCAGAGGACATCTGTAAAGTATCTGCATCTTGGACAGGACAATATCTGATCAAAGCAATTGCTTGGGCGAAAAAGTATCAGAAAAGAGGGGAATAATCCCCTTTTTCAGTTAAAATATCGCCTTTTTGCGGGGCATGGTATAATATAGGACAGACTGGAGGCGTGCTATGTCCGAAGAAAGATATGATAAAAAAGTCACGATTCGTGAAGTTGTCGATTTTTTTAAATTTGAACAGTTAACTGGCAACGATGCATCCTTAGACCGCTGGACCGTTGTCCCGGATGTGAACCGTCCCGGATTTGAGCTCTGTGGCTTTATGCGTCAGAGCGATCCAAGACGAATTGTTGTCATCGGTAATAAAGAAGAAGAGTTCATCAAAACGATGAGTGAACAGGATCAAAGAGAACGTTTTCCGCAGATTACAGATGGATTGACGCCTGCTTTAATCATAACAAAGAATAATGAACTGCCGCCAATCCTAAAAGAAGTAGCAAATGAGACAAACTTTCCCATTTTACGAACCAGCTTAGAGACATTCCGTTTGATGACAGACTTGATTACGTATTTAGACGAAAAGCTGGCACCAGAGGATACGTTGTCTGGTGTATTGGTCTCAGTCCATGGTGCCGGGGTCCTGCTGCTTGGAGAAAGCGGCATGGGTAAATCGGAAACGGCATTGGATCTGATCAAAGACGGCCATATTCTAGTTGCCGATGATCGGGTTGATGTACAGCATATTCATAATGCTATCTATGGGCATTCACCAGCTATGATCAAAGGTCTGCTGGAGATTCGTGGAATTGGTGTCATTGCGGTAGAAAAGATGTTTGGTTCAGCATCGTTGAGCGATAGTGCAAAGATTGATATTGTGATTAAATTGGTGCCGTTTGAAGCGGCCGCAGAATATAACCGCATCGGGGATGAGACACAGAGATTCACCCGAATCCTGGATGTATTGATTCCTACGATTACACTTCCAATCAGTGCAGGACGTAATGTTGGCGCATTGGTAGAGTCAGCTGTCATAAACTTTAAGATGCAGCAAAAGGGTTACAACAGTGCAGATGAAATCCGTTCCAGATTCCGTCACGCAACTGATAAGGAGGGTGAATGAAATTTTTTCCAGACACGAGTACAATCTTTACCATTGGAAACTTCGGCTTAACTTGGTATACATTGACCTTTATCATCGCATGTATCTTCTGTTTTTTGGAAGTATCGCGTCAGATGATGAAGCATGGATATAAACAAAAAACATGCGATGAAATCTTTACTTTAGGATTGATTGGCGCAATACTCGGTGGACGTATTGGCTGGGTACTGGAGAACTTTCATGAGTACTATTTGTATGCATGGTATGTTTTCCGTTTGACCGATGGCGGCATGGAGATTATTACCGCAATGCTTGGTTCAGGGGTTGCCTTGTATTGGTATTGCCGCAATCACCATATGTCCTTTTTTCGTACAATGGATACGTTATCTCCTGTCTTAATGGCAGGCAGTATCATTATGCGGATTGGCAGATGCTTCTCGCAGCCAATTGTATGGATCAGTGTCATGATTAATGCAGTGTGTCTTGCCCTGATCTGGTTTGTCTATCGGCCCTACCGCAATGGGCATAAGCGCGGTGATATTACGGCTATTGTATTGTTATGGATTGGTGTCACTCGTCTTGCCGCTCATGTTTTTAAGATTGATGACTTGGCAGCGCACTGCTTGCTCACGGCAATTGCAGCAGAAGCAGGCGGACTGCTGCTCTATTTAAGAAACCGTA
>Ga0070399_1004575_pt1 | contig 11307 bp, 7 predicted proteins | sample BioMet4_FD_61217 | JGI IMG/M metagenome (GOLD analysis project Ga0070399, IMG submission 61217) | Microbial communities from bioreactor (seeded with sewage sludge) at LBNL, California, USA - Biofuel metagenome 4 (version 1) | ecosystem: Engineered > Bioreactor > Anaerobic > Unclassified ... | reverse complement strand
GCCCCTGTACGGTTCCCGTTCCCATCGATATTGAAAAGCTGCCCATCTTCCGTTACTGCATTTGAACTCATTAGAAAAGTATCACACAGAAGCGCTTTGTGCATCAGTTCACTGCGTTCTTCCGACGTTTTCGCTGTATCACGGTCGATCAGTGTATATCCTTTTTCTTTTAATACTTTCTGCACTCCTAATGTAGAAAGAGTGGCAGAGCCTCCCCATGCAACTGTATCAGTTATAGAAATAAGAGAAAGAACTTTTTCTACAGCTTCTTTTCCTGTCTGACAGTAATAAGCGTCAAAATGTCGACGTTTAAATGCCTCTACAGCTTTAGTTCCTGCAATGTCATACCGAACTTGTACGGGATTTTTTGTATCCATTGTTTATTCCTCCTATATGTTGTGCATCAGGTCTGCCAATGTCTGAAATAGTTTATCCGGTTCGATTGGTTTTGCAAGATGTGCATTCATTCCTGCATCGAGAGATGCCTTTACATCATCATCATAAGCATTAGCTGTCATTGCGATTATAGGAACTGTCTTGGCATCAGGATGATTCAATTTCCGGATTGTCCTTGCTGCATCAATACCATTCATTACCGGCATGCGTATATCCATGAGTATTGCATCATAATATCCTGAAACAGACAGTTTGAATTTTTCAATACCCTGTTCGCCATTTTCCGCTGTTTCGCAGATGACTTTCCGGCTGTTAAGCATCATGCCAGCTATTTCACGGTTCAGAAGATTGTCTTCACAGAGCAGAACTCTTTTTCCGGAGAGTATTGTTTCCATATCATTTTTCCGATTCTGCATTTCTGATTCCTGGACGGGATTTCCTGTCTGACTTTCAATGGCCAAGGTAAACTCTGTACCTTTTCCAAGTGTGCTGTCCGCCGTGATTGTTCCACCCATCAGAGCGATAAGGCGCTTGACAATAGCCAGCCCCAGCCCGGTACCGGTAGTACTGCTTGAATGGATATTCTGCTCTTGTGAAAATGGTTCAAACAAATGCGCCATGAATTTACTGCTCATTCCGCAGCCATGGTCATTGATTACAGAAGTAATTTTGTAGCGGTCTTTTTCAATCTGTTCAGCTTTGACAGACCAGGCAATTTCTGTCCCCGGATTTGAGAATTTAAGAGCATTGCTCAAAAGATTTGAATAGATTTGTCTCATTCTCAGTGGATCCAATACCAGATACAGTTTTGTCGGCAGCGTAAAGGATGTCGAAATTTCTATGTTCTGACGTTCAGCCTCTCCGGAAAACATTTCCATAATGTCTGCAAGCATTTTTGGATAATCAACTGTTTCTTCATGGAGTTCTATTTTTCCACTTTCAATTTTTGACATATCGAGGACATCATTTATAATACTAAGAAGATATCGTGCAGACATGTCAATTTTATTGAGATTATTTGCCAGTTCAGGAGGAAGATTCCTGCTTTCTTTAGAGAGGGCTGTAAAACCAAGAACTGCATTCAGAGGAGTACGCATATCATGGCTCATACGGGAAAGAAAATCCGATTTTGCTTTATTTGCAGCTTTTTCATGAATAATACTTAGACGAAGCTTTCTGTTAAGTGAATTCAGCCATAGGATATCAGTCAGCATCATTGTTGTAAGAATCAGAGCAATGAGTATGGCAAATCCTTTTTCTGATTTTATATTGTGAAACGAGGATTCTGGAACACAGCTTACACTATACCAGTTGCTTTCGGGATATTTGTAATATACATAGATGCACTGGATACCGGTACTGTTATTATATGTCAGTTTTCCTGCTTGGGTACTCATTACTTTTGCTGCAAGAACTTTCTTTTCATCAAGGGACAGATCGTTGAAGATATACAGGTACTTGAAAAGATTGTTTGATTTAAATTCTTTGTCTCCGAGAATATAGTTTCCATTTTTGTCCATAAGCATTGTTGCATAATCTTTATATCCGTTCTCTTTGTGAAGAGAAGTTATGTATACACTTGATTTTGAAATCAGCATGATAGTATAAAATGATTTGTGTCCTGTTCCGTCTTTTAGAGGAAGACAGCTGTAAATTGCAAAACTCTTGTATGCAGTAAATGCATCGGTAAATTCAGGGGAATATGATACGATTCCATTGTTCTGTGATGCTGTCTGAAAAATATGCTGAAGCTGTGTATAGCTGTTATTCTGATATGATAGGTGAATAAAATCTCCTTTTTCATCTTTTTCCGCAAGATATCCGGTGTTGTCTGTTCCTATGATTTCAAAACTGTTTTCCGGATTTGAACAGGAGTTGTAAATGTATTCCAGCGTCTGTTGAAGAGACAAGTCCATGTATTGTATATATTTTGTGATATCAGCTATCTTCAGTGAATGATATCGGAAAGTAGCAGCTGCTAAAGTGGCAGTAGATTTATTGATATTTGTGATATCTGTGATATTCTGTTCATATATTCTTGTATGGAATACTGCATTGTGATACAGAAATAGAGAGAGAATCATGATGACAAAAAGCAGGTTTATACTGATAAGTAGGCGGTGTCGAATTTTCTGAATAGATTTCTGCTTTGCAGAGTCGGTTTTCATTTTTTAACCTTTGCAAAACGCTCTGCAAGACGATGCATATATGTTTCAAAAGGGTACATAGTATATGTACCATCTTTATTCTGTAACATGTATTTTGGATTATTCGCTTTAGATATATCGATAAGAGTTTCAGAAATAACAGAGAAAAAATTATAATCAAATGTTACCTGTCCTACGTGAAGAATACGGTTGGCAGGAATTGAGAACTGCTTTTTTATCTGGTCGAATGCATCCGCTGTATCAGGTGTAATATTCTGCTGTGAGGCAAATTTTTTGTTGGTTTCGGGAGTGAATAAAAAGTTTAGAAATTGAAGAGCCTGTTCCGTGTGTTCTGCTTTTTTATTTATGGCTAATCCATCTGCAGGAGACATATACGCATATCCGCCGCGGTCGGTAACGGGAGAAAGTATAAAAGTATATTCTATCAAACTGTGATAATCATCTTTTGCTTTTGCCAGTATATTTCCCAGCGACATTGTTCCCGGCATGAATGCGATGATACCGGTATCATCGCATTTTGTATAAATACTGTTATTTGACTGTATATTCAAAAAATATCGTGCAAGTGCATCCTGTTGTGTGGTTGAAAAAGTTTTGTAAGTGGTTTCTACATATTTGTAATTATAATAACCTTTTTCCACCAGCAAATACATGAACTGCATTGCATCGCGGAAATATTCACTGCACTCAGATTTGCAGGAGTTTATATTGCTGTACCATTCATGGTACTCCTTATTATCGACAATTCGTCCGCAGATGTATGGATACAAAAGCCATTGACCTGTTTTTGACGGGTTACCCTGAACCGGAATATATCCTGCTTTTAGAAGTTTTTCACAGGCAGCAAGAAACTCACTGCGGTTTTGAGGTATGCTGATACCCAGTTTTGCAAGTAGTGTTTTATTTACATACATACCGCGAAGTTCAGCACCCATAGGTATGGCATATAATTGCTGTGGGCTTTGAGGCGTTTCCTTATATGTAAAATTCTGAATCAGACCATCAAAAGTATGTGAAAGATCCAATCTGCTGCCTTGAGAAAAAAGCTCAAGTGTGTATGGCTGCAGAGGAGATCCTGGCAAGATATTGTTAGTAACGAATATATCTATACCCGAATCTGCATTTTTCAGCCGCGTTATCAGAGACTGGCCGTAATTCTGGATATATTCGTATTCGATTTTGCAGTCAGGATATTTTTTAGTAAAAGCTGCAGCTGCAGTTTCCAGTGCGGGAAATTCTCCCCATGGGCCGGCAACGGTAACTGTGACAGTCCCGCTATCGGATTCTGAATCCGTTTTTACAGACTTTGGTTTACAGCTGGAAAAAAGAACTGCTGCCAGTGATAATGATAGGAATATAGAAACAGGAATACTTTTCTTCATGGTTTTAACTATATACTGTATACATACAGTATTATTCTATCATATATCAGGAAAAGCGAACCTGCAAGAAAAAAAGGCCGATTCTCAACGAACCGGCCTTGCCAGGTTATTCAGTCTTTACGCAGCAGACCTGTTTCAAGGTCTTTCGGAGCACGTTCTTTCATCAGATAGTGCATTTTCTTACCTGTCGGGGTATGCGGAATCTCTTTTATGATAGCATAATACCGTGGGCGTTTGTATTTTGAAAGCATCGGACTGTGTGCGCAGAAATCGATAAGCTCATGGATTGTGAGTGTATCATCTTCCGGAATGACGTATGCTGCAACGGCCTGTCCCCTGAGTGAGTCAGGAACTGATGTGGCGATACAGTCTTTTACTTTGGGATTTTCGATGATCGCTTCTTCGATCTGTGTAGGATAAATGTTTTCGCCTGAAACAACCATCATGTCATCTTTGCGTCCTCTGATTGTTACGAACCATTTGTCATCCCAGGTTCCCGTATCTCCTGTATACATCCAGCCTTTATAGAACTTCTCTTTTGTCATTTCATCATTGTTATAGTATGAATATGTTGTCTTTTCCGGACTCATGATAATGACCTCACCTTCTGTCATACGGTCATGTGGTACCATTTCATCAGGTTCAGCCTTTTTTCCATCATAAATCTTGACAACGCGTACTTCATCGTCGATACAACTGCCGCCAACAGAACCTGCTCCATCAGGAAGGTCATATGGACGGAGGAATGAATTCCAGAATGTCTCTGTCGTGCCATATCCATTGAAGATATTCGGAGTAAGGACATTGATGAACCGTGTGCATGCAGAGCGGGAAAGAGGCGCTCCCATGGTAATGATACCACGGAGTCCGGAAAGATTCTGCGGAGTGTGTTCCTGAACACGTGCAAGCATTTCAAGATTAGCCGGTGCTCCCGTCAGGTATGTCACATGATATTTTGAAATCCATTCCAGTGCAGTTCGGGGCTGGAATTGGCGCATAACAATGATAGCACAGCCAACATAGAAACTGGGACAAGGGCCGCCGCAGTGGCATCCGCCCCTGTGGAACCATGGTGTCATATTAAGTGATACATCCTTCGAATTCATCGGATAATGCATGATAACATCATGTGCAGACAGTAATTCGTTGATATCATTAAGGGGAACGCTTTTTGGCATCGCAGTTGTACCGCTTGTGCAGAGCCGGATAACTTCATCATAAATATGCGGGCGAAAATCATTTTTAGGATCTTCTTTTGACTTTCCTTTTATATATTCTTCATAACTGATATGGCCGTCTGGAAGTTCGGTATTGTCAATGTTATCAGCCATTACCAGACGTGCAGGTTTGTTTTTGCAGATTTTTACGGCTTCAATAACAACGTTTTTGATGTTTACTGAATAAATGAGTACTTTAGGCCTGTTGTGGTCGATTACCAGCGCCATTTCTCCGGGTGCCATATTGAAGTTTGCAGCCAGCAGTATTGCACCGATTTTACGAGGACCGACATAAGTCATTGCAAATGTCGGGCAGTTGCGGAGAGCAGACATGACGACATCATTTTTCCCTACGCCGTCTTCTCTGAGCGCATGAGCAAGCTGATTCGCTTCTTCATTCATCTGCCGGTATGACCAGGTATGGCCAGCTTCAGGATCAATAACAGCCGGATTATCTGCAAAACGCCTTACATTGCGCATTACCCCGTTCAACCATGTATATTCATGTTCAAAAGTATCGATAAACATTGTATCATCATAAGTTCGGTTCATCTGAAAATCCCTCATGTAAAAAATAGAATACTTTATTCTTATTAGACGGAGTAAACAGAAAAAAAGTTGCAGAATTTGTAATACAATTTTTAAATAATCATTTTTTGATGTATATGCATTTCTATAATATGGAATTATAAGCTGAAACTGAAATACTTGACATATTTTCCTGTTTTTGATACTATCCTAATCACGTTCGATATGAACGCACGCTTCCTTAGCTCAGCTGGTAGAGCAATGGACTGTTAATCCATGTGTCGCAAGTTCAAAACTTGCAGGAGGCGAAAACTGCTTCAGATTTCTGAAGCAGTTTTTTTTTGCTCAAATGAATTTTGTATGATATGATAGATATCAGTTAAAAATGGAATGTGTGGAGGTTTTTATGACAGCAGGGAAAATTGCTGAACTGCTTGGTGCGGAGATCGTCTGTCATGACGATTTAAAAGACAAAGATTTAAAGACAGCCTGCGGTTCTGATATGATGAGTGATGTTATGGCATTTTACCATGACGGCGGTCTTTTGCTTACTGGCCTTGTAAATGTGCAGACAATACGGACAGCGAGTCTGCTTGATATCGATGCAGTATGTTTTGTCCGCGGGAAGATTCCTAATCCGGAGATGCTTTCTCTGGCACAGGAGTCAGGGATTATCGTCATGAAAACTGCAATGCCTATGTTCCCTGCATGCGGAATGTTATATCAGGCTGGAGTAAAAGGAAATAATCAGGCATCCGAAAAATGACTTTTGATTATATTGTGAGCGGAGATGATTTTTCCAGTGCGGGAACAGCTTCTCAGGATATCAAGAAACGGCTTCAGCAGCTTGGCGTACCTGTCCCAGTTGTAAAGCGAACAGCGATAGCTATGTTCGAGGCTGAAATCAACATGGTAATTCATGCGCATGGTGGCGAGGCACATGTAACGATTGATGAGCACAAGATTACAATCGTTATGGAAGACCATGGTCCCGGTATTCCTGATATTGACCTTGCAATGCAACCCGGTTATTCAACTGCACCTGAAAGTGCGCGGGACATGGGGTGGGGCGCTGGTATGGGGCTGCCTAATATGAAGAAAAATTCTGATTTCATGAAAATAGAAAGTACGGTAGGAGTGGGTACTAAAGTAACAATGGAGCTTAATATTACATGACTGACAATCTGAATACGTCGCAATTCCACTCTGTACATTTGCATGAGGAAGACTGTAAAGGCTGTACGATCTGTGTGACCGGCTGCCCTGCAGAAGCAATTCGCGTGCGGGATGGAAAGGCTCATATTATAGAAGAAAAATGTATCGACTGCGGTGAATGCATTCGGCGCTGTCCGAATAAAGCAAAGTATGCTAATTCAAATGAATTATCTGACCTTGAGCTTTTTGCCCGGCGGGCCGCGCTTATCGCACCTGCTGTATATGCTCAGTTCAATCTCCATTACACTACAGAACAGATACATGAAGCTTTTAAATCCATCGGCTTTACCGATGTTGTCGACGTATCACCAGATGCACTTAGCGTAAGCAGGGCTACGGCAAAACTTTTCGAATCTGGCAGACCTCTGCCTAAACCACTTATTTCATCATCTTGTCCAACTGTCATTAAGCTGATAGAAGTCAGATTTCCTGCCCTTATTGATAATATACTGCCGCTGCTCCCGCCTGTTGAAATCTGTGCCAGAAGAGTTCGGCGGCAGATAGAAAAAGAGCTGAAACCCGGCGAACGGCTTGGAATCTTTTTTATTTCTCCATGTCCTGCAAAAATAACAGTAGCACGAAGTCCCGTAGGGTATGATGCAACGGCGTTGACAGGGGCTTTTTCTTTTGCAAATCTGTATCTGCCGCTGATAACAAAACTGCGTGAGATACGTGATGAACAGAAGAAGAAAGTTGCAGCTTTACAGCAGTCAGAGAAACTTGCAGCTGTACAGAAAGCAGATGCATCTTCTGCTGCACGACTACTGGAAAATGAAAATACAGCAGTCCCGGACGGTCTTACCTGGGGCCGGGAATCAGGCGAAGCGGAATATGTTGCACGGTATCTTTCCCATCCGGAGAGATTTTGCTGGATTACTTCCTGTGGCATAAAACAAATTATAGAAACTCTTGAAGGCATAGAGAACGGTGAATACAGCTGCTATGATTTTGCTGAAATAGCAGCCTGCTCAGGAGGATGTCTTGGCGGTCCGCTGATGATAAAAGCAATAAGTGAGAGCGGTGCCCACATGCGCATGCGTATCCGTGAACGTGCGGCCGCATCAGAAAAAGCATGTGAAGATCTTGATCCTGATGCAATTGCACTTTCAAAAGATATAGCACCCCGTCCGGCCCGGCAGTTGAGCACTGATTTTGGGCAGGCGCGCAGGATGATGGAACAGCTTGAGGAAATAGCTGCTCAGCTTCCAGGTCTTGACTGCGGTTCGTGCGGAGCTCCTAACTGCCGTGCATTGGCAGAAGATATTGTCCGCAAACAGGCACATCTTGAAGACTGTGTCACAATCATGAAAGCCCGGTATGAGGAACTTCTGTTTGGCAAGAAAAAAAAGAAAATGTCCGGAACTGAAAATCCGGAAAAAGATAATGAACATGACAATGACAGACAGTGAGACAGAAAGCGATATTATACAAGCGAAAAAGAAACTGCGTGCACAAATGAAAGATATGCTTTCCCGCATGTTTTCAGAAGAAAACGGCAGCACCGCTGCTGCCGCACGGAACGCTGCTGATTATGTTTTTACTTTGCCAGCGTACAAAAAAGCACAGAATGTACTTATATTTCTTTCCTGCGGTCATGAAATTAGTACGGAATATCTGATTCAGCATATTACTGCAGACGGTAAAAGACTTGCCGTTCCACGCATTGTTCCTGGAACAAGCGATATGTCATTCTTTTTTTTAGACAGCAGCCGTTCTATAGGCAGCCAGACAGAAACGGGTTCATATGACATTACGGAGCCATTGGCATCGCTTGAACGCATAGAAGTATCCTGCTTTCCAGAAAAAACGCTGATACTGGTTCCCGGACTGGCATTTACGGAAAGCGGATGGCGTCTTGGCAAGGGAAAAGGATTTTATGACCGCTACCTTGCCGGTGTAATATCATTGAATACCGGTACACACCTGCCCCTAGCTCTTACTGCATTCTGTTTTTCCCGGCAGATTGTTGCATCATTACCCCATGATGCAGATGATATCCCTTTGACACATATTATATGCGAAAAGGGGATTACCGTTTGTGACCGTTTATCGCTTTGAATCTGAAGAATACAATCTGAGCGGTGCTGTATCCGGCAGCCATGTTCTGGCGGTCCGCAGAAAATCCTCTGCTTTTGCACTGTCGACTGTTTCATAATCCGAAAGATATGCTCCGGCTGCATCATCTGCTTTTTCTTTACCTGCCATCCTGTCTATACCCGACCGCATAAGCAGAGCTGTTCCCCGGTTTGTCTGAGTACCCGAAAGAACGGTGAGTATCCACGTATCCCGTATAGTGGAAGCTGCAGTTTCTGCCAACGGACCATTCTGTGAGTCAAGATCCGTCAGCAGTGCATCTGCCGTTTGTTTGTACAGCGTATCAACAGCAGCCGTATGGTGAACATTTGTGAATGTAATTACACCGGCCTGTATTGCAGCTGTTGCTGCAGAAACATGAATACTGGTATCTTCATTATCTTTCTGCTGCGCAAGTGCATTTTTGAGCTGCGTTTCAAGACGGTATAACAGTGCATTGAATAATACGAAATCAGGTGAGGTTGGATCTGGAGACGGAATCCAGTATTGTACCGGGTCAGCAAAATCCTTTGTAGGTACAAGAATCTCAGGCATAGGGCCTGCTTTATCGGCACTGACATCGGTAAAAAAGAGATGGCGGAGTTGCGTCCGTATATCACCGGAATGTGAAAAATCCGGTTTGTACAGTGCAGCAGTCTGCCTCCCTGCAGTACTCTGGATGGCCAGAACACCGAGCGTGTTTTCGAGCAGCTGTTCCAGCTGTGTATTTTCCGGGACCTTTCCTGATATCACCAGACTGTACCGGGAAGCATCAAGCAGTCCCGGGTAGGCAGCAAGTATTTCAGTATATTGTGTGCTGGTAAGAATGTCATGATCTGCATCATAGATTTCCGTGTATGGCGTGTCTGCATACAGTTGCCGGACTGCTCTGCAGTACAGCTGATATTCTGCGCTCCCTGCCTGTATGCGCTGCTGTGAACGTTTATCGTAGATCAGTCCGTCTGCTGCTGCGGGCTTTATGTTTCCATAGATAATGGCCTGGGCGATGCAGGTAAGACACGGGCTGATATCTGCTGACAGACATTCCACGGTAATAAACCCGTTTATGATATCTGTCTGTGCAAGAACTTCAGGATCTCCTCTGACTGTGCCTGTATGCATGGCATCAGTAATGGCGGACTGGATATTATCAGCAAGAGCATTCATGAGAACGCTTTCAAGTCCGGGATTCGTCTGCGCGGAGGCAAGTTCTCCACCTGAAATGGCAAGTGAGATAACTGCGGTTGCTGACAGGTCGTTTTGTTTTATCAGAACCGGTATGCCATTTTTCAGTGTAAAAGTCTTCAGTTGTGCCAGATTTCGGGCCTTAAAAGCTGCTGCAGATTGTTCCGCTGTGCTGAATTGAACTGTTTTCGCTGTTTCAGCAGCAGAATTGGCAGCTTTGTTATCGCTTTTTACTTTGTCATATAATTTCTGTGTATACCATGATCCGTTTTTTGCAGTTATCAGTTCATATCCTGCTTTCTTAAAAGCACCCGCATATTTTGCATATGTATCACTGTTGACAAGGACAAAGACATACGGATTTTCTTTATTATATGCATGAATAAGGGCACCTGTTTCTTCTGACTGTATAGCTTCCGGACGCGAAAGAAGTTCTGCCGATATTGTACTTGTACGAGATCCTGCCTGAACACCAACTGACCAGAACTGTGAGAGCATATCCATAAAGGAAACAGAGTTCATGAACCGCATCCGGTATTCACTTATCAGTTTCATCCTGGCTGATTCAAATTCATCTTTAGAGCATGAGTCTGTCGCTGTGAGTACCGTTTTAACGAATGCTTCTGCCTGGCTTACTGGTGATGTTTTGTTTTTTTCAAGGAGTGATTGTATTATAAGTCGGGAGCTGCCGTTTTTGTGGGCTGCTGCTGCGTTTATGTATTCCTGACCACGTATGGCAAGCTGTTTCTGTGCAAGCAAGCTTTTTTTCATAGTTGATGACCAGCTGTTAAAAGCTGCAGCAGCAAGATCTGCCTGCATCATTGAGAGAGACGTATACTGGACAACAATCTGGGCAAGATCTGCAGTGAAAAGTTTATCTGACAGAACGAACCTGCGCTGCTTTGAAGAGGGAATACGGAAGTCTGTGTCATCTGCAGGGGCGCCCGATACCAGCGGTGTTTTCGAGCTGAAATATGTACGTGCAGCCTGAAGTGCCTGATCGGTGCTGATTCCACCGCTGATGAAAAGAGCACTGTTCTGCGGGGTATAGAAGTTTCTGCCAATGCTGACCAGCGTGGTTCGCGCTTCTTCAAGCGGTGTGTTTGTGAATATTGCAGGGTAGATACCTGAATCCTGTTTCCA
>Ga0070399_1004573_pt1 | contig 11308 bp, 9 predicted proteins | sample BioMet4_FD_61217 | JGI IMG/M metagenome (GOLD analysis project Ga0070399, IMG submission 61217) | Microbial communities from bioreactor (seeded with sewage sludge) at LBNL, California, USA - Biofuel metagenome 4 (version 1) | ecosystem: Engineered > Bioreactor > Anaerobic > Unclassified ... | reverse complement strand
CCTTCAATCGCTGCCGGAACCGCTCATAAACGGCCATTCCTCCTTCAACCGTTCGCCGTTCCCGAATGGAGCAAGGAAGCGGCGGTCCGGCCTGATCATGAAGACTGCCGGAGAAAAATTCAAATCCATGTTCTGTTAACGTCAAAATCGCGGCCTCCCCGGCGGGCCGCAGTTCGCCGCGCGTTTCTCCTGCCCGCCGCGCCGCCACCCCGCCGATCATCGGTATCCCCGGCAGCAAACGGACCAAACGATGAAGAAACACTTCTGCACTACTTTCGCCATGAGCCAACAGTACCAGCAGACCGGAAGGCGTAAACGAGAGACTTTTTACTTGCGCGACGATTTCCGCGAACGAACCGGAAAACAGTTTGCCGGCAGGCGTTTCCACCCAGAACTCACGGGTATTTTCCTCCGGTTCGATCCAGCGTCCGTCGCCAGCAATCATGCCGTGAGAAGCACAGCCCAAGACCGCACCGTCATCCGTCGGTGCGTGTCCTGGCGTCCAGAAGCAGATGCGAACCGGCTTCATCGCGTCAACCTTTCTTCAGTCGCCACATGACGACGGTACATTGGCCGCCCTGTTCATTGATTACTTCATAGTCACCGAACCCGGCGGGAATCAGGGCACATTGGAATTTTTCAATCACGGCCCGCCTGGTCGGATCAGCTTTAGAGCGGATCGTTACCTTGTCCCCGACGGTCAGGGTCATAGCCTGAAGAAATTTTCCGGAAGTAGTATGTTCCGCACGGTGGCAGAAATGGATTCGTTCGATTTCAAACGGCATCTGCGGCAGTGTCGAATAACGATCAAAGACTGCTTCACGGGTCCATTTGACGACTTCCGGCCGAGCCCGGAGATTATTCTTGACCCAGCTTGCCCGATATCCTTTGTCGATACTGAAATAGCGGTCAAGATGCATATTCATCGGTTTGCCGGTCATGCTTTTTTTCCGGTCATCCCAGGTCGCCCGCATGAAATCATAGCCGAAGAATGAATATTCCCCACCAGCGGCATTGCCGCAGGTATCCATTTCCAACACCATCTGATTGCCGCCATGGCCGTGGGTGGTGCCTTCGGGAATCAGGAAGAGATCGCCGACATTGGTTTTCCAGTTGGCAAGGTATGATTTCCAGTTCTCGATCGGCTGCTGGTTGGCCCAGGACCAGCGGCATTTTTCTTCCCATTCTTCAAGGTTGGCATCGTCGTTGAAGCCCATCCAGGTATTGGCACCTTCGTAGGCTTCGACGATATAATAGGTTTCATAGCGTCCGAGCGGTTCATTGAAATGTTTGCGAACATAACCGGTCCCGGGATGATTATGGATCGGCATGCTGGTGCGCTCCGCTGGTTGCGGGGTCGGAAAATAGCCGTCGTCAAGCCAGACTTCTACCGGAATTAATCCCGGGCATTCGCGGTGGACATAACTGCCGAGAAACTGTTCGGCGTGATGTTTGAGCAGATTGGTGCCGGGCATGTTGATAATCTTATCCGGCGCAACCTGAATGAGAATACTCAAGTCCGCCCCGGCCAGACGGTTCCAGGCATTATTTTCAAGACCGGGAATATCCCAGAGGTCGCGATAGCGGTAAGCCCCCCAGGGGCCGGGGGAATAGGTTTTGACCTGCTTGATCGGTTGCGCCGCCACTGCTTCGAGCATGATTTCCAGCGTCTTCCGAGGCATGATTTTGAGGTTTTCCGGCTCAATTGCTTCCAGATAATAATCAATCGTGTCGAGTTGTTGTTCCTTGTGCCGCTGCAGCACATAAAAGTCGCAGTAATAATATTCTTTCCAGCCATAGTCTTTCCGGGGCCGGGTGGCACCGAACGGAATGAGTTCGCCATTCCACATTTTCCAGAGCATCGGATCGGCGGTCTTGTCAAAATAGAAACGCAGATCGTAAATTGGGGACAGGTCGGCGGCAAGGACGCCGGGACCATAGACGACGATGGCGCTTCCGGTATTGGCCTTATTGGCGACGAGTTTGGTTTTGAGACGAGCGACGGCAGCCTCATTGATGAATTCGTCAATGGTTCCAGTCGCGTTAACTTTGCCGAATGCGGGATCTTCGGTAAGCCATTCCTGTTTGGCCGCGGCAATCTTTTCGGGAGAATGGAAGATTTCGGCTGCGGCAATAAACTCGGCGTTAATCTTCTGCGCGGCCAACGCCTGAGTCAACGCCGGTAGGGTACGTTCCCAATCCACCCCGTACCAGCCGTCGCAGGCAATGATTCGAGCGGCTTGGGCGTGAACCGTTTGGGCCATGAATTTTATCACCGCATCAAACCCGGTGATGATCGAATCCGTTGTCTTGTGATCAAGGCGAATTACGTTTTCGGCGTTTTTACGATTTTCATAAATCGGCATTTGATTTGTTCCTTCAATAACTTGGCATGTCATTTTCTAGTGTTATTATTATAGATCATAAGGCATGGCATGGCTATACATAAATCTGCATAAAAAATATCTATTCTGGCATTTTATTGAGAAGGTATTATGATATATTCACTATGTCTTTGTGATCCGATGATTCAGATGATAAAAATATCCATAACGGCAGGATGACATACCCGTGAAAAAAATCTTATCGCCGGAACAGATCACCCGGGGCAGCGACACTATCTCTGGAACGGACCGTTCCGCCGAGATGGTGCTCGAACGCATGGGCGGGTCTCTTCCGCCCGACCATCCGATTGCGGTCGCGGCTGGTCTTGAAACACTTTCCGGACTAACCGGGTTTGAAAAAGAGGGGTTTTCCTGGTCGCATTGTTTTCCCGGACTCTGGGTACTGGCCGTACTGGAATCAGGAGAAGGGAACGTCACCTGTGGCGGACGGAAATTCCGGGTTGCGCCTGGGACATTTTACATTATTCCGCCAGGTCTGACGTTTGGTGAACACAATACGGGCGACGGGGCATGGAAATTCTGTTGCTTGTTGTTGCGTTTTCATACCGAAACCGTGATGGGCAATATGTCGCGTAATTCGCCGGTATATTTTGACGGCTGCTTTGATTTGATATTGAAAACCACGGAAGTAATCCGCAGCCTTCATTTCCGGGAACCCGGCTTCGAATTGAAAGTGCTCGGCGGGGTGTTGTCAATCCTCGGCAATATTGTTGGTAAGGTAGATGACCGAGGCGATTCCAGCCTTTCACCGGCGATTGCCAAGGCAGCCGGTATCCTGCGGCGACATTTGAATGCGCCGATGGACGTCTGCCAACTTGCCCACGCTTGTAATATCAGCGTTTCATTATTGTCGCATCGGTTTAAGCGAGAAACTGGTTTTGCACCGATGGAGTATCTCCGGCGGGAACGGATCAAAGCGGGCAAGGAATTGATCTTGTCGGGTTGCACAATCGATGAAACGGCAATCCGTCTGGGATTTAAAACGGCGTTTCACTTCTCTCGGATTTTTCATGAAATCGAAGGTCGACCGCCAATCTATTTCCGGCAACTCTCCCGCCGATTCCAAGTTTAAAAATCTGGCGCTTCCCCGGAATCAGCGGAGAACGGTGTATAAAGACGGGTGTCGCAATACGAGTTTCCGCGTACAAGCACTGTCCAGAATTCTTCTTGGCTTTTAATTCATTTATTAAACGTCAAATGGAGGACAAACGCATCCGCCAGTAACAACGCCGTGAAAAAATGCTCTTGTTTGATGATCAGTTCCAGAGTTGTCGGAACCATTCGTGTTTTTTCAGAATGCGGACGCCGTTGCGGAACAGGATGTTTTCGCGGTCGCGGTCGGTCATCGGCGTCGAAAACAGGTACCCGACGCCGTGCATCGTATCGAACCAAGGCAAATCGGTGCCGAACACGATTTTTTCCGAACTGCATTTGCTCAGCAGAATTTCCAGCGGTCCCACTTCGTCGAAAACGGCGGTCAATTCCAGGTAGACGTTAGCGTAAGTATTGGCCAGCCGGGCCGCTTCTTCCCACTCGCCGTGGCAGGAATGTCCGACGATAATGGTCAACCGGCGGTAGCGTTGCGCCAGTTTTTCCACTTCGCTGACGCCGTTGTACGGACTGCCGCCCCAAGTGTGAAGCAGGACCGGCATCTCATGCTCGTCGGCATAGTCGTAGTAGGGCGTATAAACCGGGTCGTTGACCCGATAACCGAAGTAGTCGCCCAGCGTTTTGAGGCCCACGAAGACGTCCGGACGGGATTTCAGCAGTTCCAGTTCGGACTGTTGGTCCGGTACGCTGCCGTTCATGACAAAATAAGCGCGCAGTTGCTGCGGGAATTTGCCGACTGCTTCAAGATCATGGGCATGGTGGAATGCCGGAACGAACATGGCGTCGTGGCCGGAAAAAATCGTCAATCTGGTACCGCAGCGCTGCATTTTCGCCACCATTTTTTCGGCCGTGACAAGGGGCATGAAAGAACCGACATGCGGGTTCATATGAGCATGAAAATCGATAATCGGGCATCGGGCGGAACGGCCGTGCTCCCAGAAGTCTTTCAGTAATTCCGAATGAGCGTTAAACATAATTGATTTCTCCCAGAATGCGTTCCAGATTGCCGGCGGCGATCTGCTGTTGGTCAACATCGCCAATGGCCGCCTGTTTGACCAGCATCATCGGGCCGCCGACATGAGCCGTCTGGAAGCCGCTGGAATAGAGCAGCCGATCCCGATAGCCGCAGGCGACCAGGGCATCTACGCCGTCGGCCGTCAAATAATTGGACAATTCCAGGTGAGTTCGTGGAAACTCGGTCAGAAACGGCCGGATGACGCGATCCGGCGGCCAGACGCTGGCATTGCGCAGAATCACGGTAAGATTCGGATAACGGTCCAACACGTCCAACAGGTCGTGCTCCGTTACAAAGGAAAAATTGATGAACAGGGGAAGACGATGTTTTTCCGCCATTTCGAACCACACCTTCAACACTCGCCAGTGAAAAATATAACCGTTTTGCTGCGGAAAAAACTGCCAGCCGACAATCCGGTTTTTCCGCATTTCCGCCAGCATGTCTTCCGGTTCCGTCATTTCGTGGCAATGCGGCGGCAGAAGCGTCCAGAGGCCGAACAGTTCCGGGGCGTCACGAAGGTCTTCCGCCAACATCTGGTTGGCGGTGTGCGGATGGGCAAAGAATTGTTCTTCCCGATGGACAATCGCCTTTTGAATGCCGAATTCCTTCAGTTTCCGTTGCAGCGCGGCCCGGTCCGGAATGACCGGATAGAGCCGTTTCTGCGACGGGATGCCGTAAATAACATTGGCATCGAAAAAGTTCATAACTTGCCTCGCCTTATTGATTGCGCTTGATATAGTCGTAACTTTCTTTAATTGCCTGAAGCATATCGGTTTCACAATCGTCGATTTCGCAGATCAGCCATTCGGCATTTTTAGCCTGCCGGAAGACCGGTGCGAAATTCATCACACCCTGGCCGACGGCTTTCAGTTTGAAATCGTTCGGTTTGCCGGAGCCGTCTTTGATATGCAGCAGCGGCGCCCGTTCTTTGAGCTCGGACACTACGTCCGCCGCGTTCTGACCGGCAACCGTAAGCCAATAGGTGTCGATTTCAAACAATACCTTCGGATCGAGATACTTCAACATATGTTGGTAAGCCGGAACGCCGTCGACCGGTTCAAATTCGGCCCAATGGTTGTGGATCGCCAACTTGAACCCGTTTTTTTCCGCTTCTTCGGCGCCGCGGTTGAAATCGTCGCAACTCCGTTTGATGGCGTCGACGGTTTTGAAATCATCGATCCATTTGCCGGAAACCAGATAGCGACAGCCCATCAGGTAGGCGTTATCGAAAATCAGGTTGCGGTTGGGACCGGACGGCACCGGCACGTGCATGCTGGGAATCTGCAGGCCGGCTTCCTTGACCACTTTCAAACATTGTTCATAGGAGATGCCGCCGGGACAGCCGGCAAATTCCACTCCGGCATAACCGAACGACGCAAGTTTATGAATAGTTCCGACAAAGTCGTGTTCCAGGGCATTGCGAACGGAATAGAGCTGAATTCCGAGGGAAGACATGATTGATATTTCCTTTCCCATAAAAAGATGAATGATTCCGGAGTTGAAACTAGGCGAGCAGTTCTCTGACCCATTTCCGGACCTCTTCCGGCGTACGTCCGTAACCGGCGTCGAGATTGACCGTTCGCGCCAACAGATCAAGTGTTTTCTGACACATATCCGACGTATAATCGATGCGCCGGTGCGCCCACGCAAAAGGATTCATTTTGGGATGAAAAGCCCGCTGTTCCAGCAACGGTTCCCAGTTGGTATAGATGTGGCGGCCGGATTGAATAATCCGGGCCATCTTATGTTTTTCACAGAAGGTGGTTGCGGTTTCGGCGTCCGGGAACAAAATGCAGAGATTGGCGGCGTGCGTTTCGTCGTGATGCGGTGCGATCCGGAAGGTTTTGGCGTCCGCCAACGCTTGAGCCAGCAGTCTCCGGCCGGTTATCAGTTTTTCCAGAATCCCGTCCAAACGCTTCAACTGTTCGCCCAGCATCGCACCCTGAATTTCCGAAACGCGGTAGTTGACGCCGGGGAAGAACGGTTCTTTGATCTTTGCCGCATGGTCGCGGGTGAAACAGCCGGCGTCGTGATACATCAGTGCCCGTTCGTAATACCGTTCGTTGTTGGTCAGCACCGCGCCGCCTTCCCCGCAGGTAATATTCTTGAACTGATTGAAGCTCAAGGCGCCGGTGTGGCCGATGGTACCGACCCGATGGCCTTTGTAAGTGATGCCGCACGCCTGGCAGGCGTCTTCGCAAACCAGCAGATGATGTTTTTCGGCGAGCTTCATGATCGGGTCCATATCGCAGGGCGTATTGATCATATGGACCGGAATAATGGCGCGGGTGAACGGCGTGATTTTGCGTTCGATATCTTGCGGATCGATGGTCATGGATTCGTCGATGTCGGCCATGATCGGAACGGCTCCGACGGCCAGCGGCGCCATGGCGGTGGCCACCCAGGTATAGGCCGGAACAATGACTTCGTCGCCGGGGCCGATGCCCATGGCCGCCAGCGCGCAGATCAGGGCGCTGGTGCCGCTGTTGACCGTGAGCGCATATTGAACCTGAAATTTTTCCCGAAGGTTTTTTTCGAACGTTTCGGTATAGCCGCCTTCGCCGCCGCGATAGCGCATGAATTGTTTGCTGTTGATGACTTTGGTTACAGCATCGATTTCCGGTTGTCCGATATCAAACATAATCGACCTCGCATTGGTTAAAGGTTATTATTAATTATGACTTGACTGCGCAGAAATCGCAATTATTATAATTTGCGCAATGTTAACCGTTATTGCGATATTATGAGCAAAAGCATACCGAATAAATTCTTTTCCGCCGCCGATCAGGACGTTCTGCTGTCATTTGACCGGTGGCACCTGGTCGCCAATGGAGTGATGGAAACGGCCCCCGTTTCTCCGCCGGAAAATTATCGGGCCTGGGTTGCCGGCAATACCCATCAACACCCTTACCGGGAAATGTTTTTTGTGCTGTCGGGAACAACTTTTTACTCGCTGAACGGTTTTACCTATCAATGCCATCCGGGGATGTTGTTCCTGATCGATGCCGGGGAAACGCACGATTTCTATTACCCGCCGTTTGCCGGCGACTTCCGGCATATCTGGTTCGGGCAGGCGGGCAATACTATCATCATGCGTTCGGTGTACGGATATACCGCCGGGAAAGTACGTACGGAAAACACCGGTGAACTTACCGGGCTGGACCACTCCGGCCTTTCTTTTCTCGAAAAATGGCATGAACTGCCGATGTTGGCCGTTGTTGCGCCCGACTTTGCGGTTTTGCAGATGAAGTATGCGTGGGGAAATCTGATTACGGAACTGTACCGGCGCGGCTTGGTCGGGGACGCCGGTGTCGGAAATGAAGAAAACGAATGCCGGAAAATTATCACCGCAGTTGCCGGGCATATCCGGGATGCCGCCGGAAAAGACCTCGACTTGGAAAAACTCGCCCATTTAGCCGGTTACAGCAAATTCCACTTTGCCCGGCGGTTCAAAGAATATACCGGGCAAACGGTACACAATTTTATCAATGATTGCCGTCGTGAACGGATCCGGGAATTGCGGGCGGAAAAGTTTACGTGGAAAGAAATTGCCGGCGAACTGGGATTTTCCGGACCGCAGGCCTTTTCCCGCTGGTACGGTTCGCATCGCGGATAATCAATCCCGGCCCTCTCATTTTTTTCGCAATTTCGGTTAACTCTTAGCAATTCATAACAATTGCCGCTTCGGTCCTTTTCCTTTATTTTCTTACCATAAGCATTTTGCATCTCGGTTTCATGATGATAAGACATAAGGAGTATTGATCATGGCTGGAACGTTTCGTTTTTCCTTCGGACCCTGGAACATTCATACCGGAGCCGACCCGTTCGGACCGGCGGTCAGAACTGAAATTCCGTTCGCCCAAAAACTGAAATACTACAAGGAACTGGGGTTCGACGGCGTACAGTTTCACGATGACGACGCGGTTCCCGGCCTCAACGAGCTGTCGTCGGAACAGCAGCTGAAAGTGGCCGCAGAACTGAAAAAAACGCTTGATCAGGCCGGGCTGACCGCGGAATTCGTGGCGCCTCGTCTCTGGGAAGATCCGCGTACCGTCGACGGCGGGTATACGTCCAATAGCGCCTCCTGCCGGCAATATGCCATCGACCGCAGTCTCCGCGCCGTCGATATCGCCCGGACGCTCGGGACAAAAAACATCGTTCTGTGGCTGGCGCGCGAGGGCACCTACATCCGCGAAGCCAAAGATTCCGTCCGGGCGGTGACGCAGATTGCCGAAGCGGTTCAGGCCATGCTCGATCACGACCCCGACATTCGTGTCATGATCGAAGCCAAACCGAATGAACCGGTGGACCACACCTACATTCCGACGATTGGCCATGCGATCGGCTTGGGGTTGCTGACCACCGCGCCGCAGCGGGTGGGCTGCCTGATCGAAAGCGCGCACGCAATTCTGGCCGGGCTTGATCCGTCCGACGAAATGGGCTATGCGCTGGCCCATAAAAAACTCTGGAGCGTGCATCTCAACGATCAGAACGGGCTCAAGTTCGACCAGGACCGGACGTTCGGCGGGGTCGATCTGCGCCGGGCGCTGAATCAGGTTCGGATTCTGGACCGGCACGACTACGGCAAGAACGGCGAATGGGTCGGCCTCGACGTGAAAGCGCTGCGTACGCAAGGCGACAACGTGGCGTTGAAACATCTCGCCAACAGCCGGAAAATCTTTCTGCGTCTGCTGGAGATCAGCCGTAGTCTCGACGATAAGAAAATCGAACAGTTGCGCGGCGAACGCGACTACGAAGAACTCGAAGCCTACATGGTTCATGCCCTGATCGGTTGACGAAAATTCGAACACGGAATCGAACCGCACGAACTACAAAGCAGGTGTGATGATGAGAAAATTACGGATGGGGATGGTGGGCGGCGGGCCGGGGGCGTTTATCGGCGAAGTGCATCGCAAAGCGGCGCGGCTGGACGGAAAAATCGAACTGGTGGCCGGCGCCTTCGACATCCGGCCGGAAAAAAGTCGGACCATGGGCGAGGAACTCGGGCTCGATCCCGCTCGCGTCTACAACGACTACAAGGAAATGATCGAACAAGAGTCGGCGTTGCCGGCGGACCGACGCATTGATTTTGTGTCGGTCTGCACGCCCAACAACTGGCATTTCCCGATTGCGTCCGCGTTCCTGAAAGCCGGGTTCAACGTGATGTGCGAAAAGCCCATGACCATGAGCGTGGCCGAAGCGTCGGAACTTCAGCAGATCGTTCAACAGAGCGGCAAAACGTTCGGTCTGATGCACAACTATACCGCGTATCCGATGGTCAAACTGGCCCGCGACCTGGTCAAGCAGGGCGATCTTGGCAAAATTCGCAAAGTAGTGGTCTGTTATCCGCAGGGCTGGCTGGCGCGGCCGATTGAGAAAGCCGGTCAACAACAGGCGTCGTGGCGGACCGACCCGAAGCAGAGCGGCGCGGCCGGCTGCGTCGGCGACATCGGTTCGCACGCCGAAAATCTGGCCGAATACGTTTCCGGACTCGAAATCACGGAAGTCTGCGCCGACTTGAAGTCCTTTCTCGAAGGGCGTCCGCTGGACGACGACGGCAACGTACTGCTACATTTCAGCAACGGGGCGCGCGGCGTACTGCATTGCAGTCAGATTGCCGTCGGCGAAGAAAATGGTCTGAGTCTTTGGATATATGGCGCGGACGCCGGGCTGGAATGGCATCAGGAACACCCGAACCAGCTGTTGTTCAAACCGCTCGACGCGCCGGTTCAGGTGTGGAGCCGAGGCAACGGCTATGTGGCGCAGAAAAGCGCCGCCGCCGCCCGTTGCACCCGGACTCCCGCCGGACATCCGGAGGCGTTTCTGGAGGCGTTCGCCAATAACTATCTGAACTTTGCCAACACCATTCTGGCGAAAGAAAACGGTCAGCCGATACCGGCTGAAGTGAGTGATTTTCCGGGCGTGCGCGAGGGGATGCGCGGCATGGCGTTTATTGAGGCGGTCGTCCAAAACGCGCACGGCAACGAAAAATGGACGCCGATTCAGCACTGAAAAAATTCAATTTCGAGGGATAAATCATGAGCCGACCCGTTACCTTGTTCACTGGCCAGTGGGCCGATTTGCCGCTCGCCGAACTCGCCGAAAAAGCCGCGTCCTGGGGTTACGACGGCCTCGAACTCGCCTGTTGGGGCGATCATTTCGATGTGGAACAAGCGGCCAAAACTAAAAAATACTGCCAGGCGCGGAAAAAGCTGTTGGCCGACCACGGACTGCAAGTCTGGTCCATCAGCAACCATCTGGCCGGACAGCTGATCTGCGATCCCGACACCGACTCCCGCACGGATCTGTTTGCACCGAAAAACCTGGCGGGCGATGCTGACGCCAAGCGGCAGTGGGCCGTGGAACAGATGAAACTCGCCGCGGTGGCCGCAAAAAACATGGGCGTCAAAGTAGTCAACGGCTTTACCGGCTCGCCGATCTGGCATATGCTGTATAGTTTTCCGCCGGTCAGCGATCGGATGATCGACGATGGCTACGTCTATTTTGCCGAGCTGATGAACCCGATTCTCGACGTCTTTCAAGACAACGGCGTCAAGTTCGCGCTGGAAGTGCATCCGACGGAAATCGCGTTCGACATCATCACCGCCAAACGCGCGTTGCAAGCCCTCGACAACCGACCGGAATTCGGCTTCAATTTCGACCCCAGCCATCTCTATTGGCAAAGGATCGATCCGGTGCGTTTTCTGCAAGAATTTCCGGACCGCATTTATCACGTCCATATGAAAGACGCGGCAGTCACGCTCGACGGCTACACCGG
>Ga0070399_1004570_pt1 | contig 11316 bp, 11 predicted proteins | sample BioMet4_FD_61217 | JGI IMG/M metagenome (GOLD analysis project Ga0070399, IMG submission 61217) | Microbial communities from bioreactor (seeded with sewage sludge) at LBNL, California, USA - Biofuel metagenome 4 (version 1) | ecosystem: Engineered > Bioreactor > Anaerobic > Unclassified ... | reverse complement strand
AAACAATGCCGATTTGGATGATTACTCGCAAATCATGACCTTGAACAAGGCATTTGGGCTCACAGGCACCACTCTGGACACTCAGATGAATAATCTCATGGATGTCGATGAATACATGCGTGCCCTTGCATTCAAGGCATTCACAGGAGACGTGGACACGTATACCTACGGCTATTCACATAACTGGATCATCTACTTTAGACCTGACACCGGCAAAGCCATGGGACTCCTCTGGGATATGGACTACTCCTATTGCGCCTCCACATCCACCGATTTCCCCGGCAGCGGCTCCGCCAACACCTACAAGCTCGTCACGCGCCCCACATTCTACCGGATGTACTACAATCATCTGCTTGACATCCTGACAACCACCATAAACTCCACCTACCTCACCCCTTGGGCCAGCCATTACAGCAGCCTGGTTGGAGAAGATTGGAGTAAAAACGTCACCTACCTTCAAACCCGAGCCGATTACATCAAAAGCAAAATGCCTGCGAGCGCTCCATTCGCCATTACCAGCAATGGAGGCCGCAACTACACCATCAGCGCATCCAGAACAACACTCACCGGCACTTCGCCGCTCACCGTCAAAAGTATCCTTGTCAATGGGGCCGCCTACACTGTTTCTTGGACTACTCTGACTAACTGGTCCATCTCCGTCCCCCTTCCCCTCAAGGTCAACACACTGACATTCCAAGGCTATGACAACCAGGAGGCAGCCATGTCAAATGCTGTGGCCACCATAACCATCACAAATACCGTTGCAGTCACCTCACAATATGTGGTGATCAACGAATGGATGGCTGACAACTCCGGGCCTGGGGGTGTTCTCGATCCAGATGGGAATCTCTATTCCGATTGGCTGGAACTCTACAACCCAAACACTATTTCGGTCGATCTCTCCGGCTGCTATATGACCGATTCACTTGACACGCCAACGAAATGGCAGATTCCGGCAAATACAACGATTGCCCCTCAAGGTTATCTTCTGATTTGGGCCGACAAGTTGACCAACCTAAACACCACCGTCACAAACTCAGCCTTGCACGCCAATTTCAAACTCTCAAAATCCGGGAGCGACCTGGGCCTGTATGCGTCGGACAAAACCCCCTGGCACACCTTGACTTTTGGTGCTCAATATCAAAACGTCAGTCAGGGATTCTACCCAGACGGCAACACCAACACCCAAGTCTTCATGACAAACTGGACTCCAGGTGCTGCGAACCAGATCCAACTGCCGGTTGGCCCAACACTCAGCCTGACTACATTGAATCCGAATGGCACCCTCTCCTTCAGCATTCAAGCGCCTATTGGTAAAACCTATTGTGTCCAGTATAAGAACGATCTTAACGACACGACCTGGACCCCGCTTGCAACAAATCGCGTCACATCCACAGATCCAATCACCATCAACGATGACATTGGCACTCAGCCCCAGCGTTTTTACCGCGCCATTATTCTGCAATAATGGTAAGCAGCGACTTCAAATGCTGAAACGGGAATATATACCCGTTCTCCTATTCAAAAGCGCGGATAGTGATTGAATAACAGCATTACCTCGCTTACAATTAGCTCAGTTCTTGGGGAGGTAAACATATCTATTCAACAAACGTGATAATATATCAATTATCCACTATTGTTAAAGAAAGCTTATGAAGAAAAAGATGATTATTTTGTTGGTCATCTGTATAACAGTTGGGTTAGTTGCTATCGGTTCGCATTACGGACGTGTCCATCAGTGCAATCCCCCAAAAAGTTGTATACTGAATCTAAATGTGATAGACGCAGCCACAAAATGTTGGGCATTAGAGCGTAACAAAGGCACTAACGCTATTCCGTCGTGGGCTGAAATTGGTCCCTACATAGGATCGCATCCAAATGAGTTCATGGAGTGTCCTCAAGGTGGAAAATACAGTTTGGGGACCTCTATAGAACCTCCAAAATGTTCAATTGGCGGTACTAACCATTCAATACCTCCACAGAACTTTTAACTCCCCCATGTTTCACAAAACTCACACCATAAAAAGAGTTTGCAACTCTTTGTTTCTCATTTTTCATCCTGGTGGTAGTTTCCATTTTATACAAAACTGATGCACTCAACTGCGACTACAATCTTATCTTGGAGAAGCAAAAATATATTTAATTAAGTTTATATCCAGATAATATATTGGACACTTTTCTCTTCCCCAAAATTTAAAACTCGCAGAATTCAAAAGTTCCCCAGGCACTTCAGACTTTCTAAAAACTTCTTTAAAGCAGCGTGTTTTCATCTGTCTCCACGCCTTCTCTAAATTTGACTACCAACTCCTTCAATTGCGAACGTGTATATTGCCTGTGCAATTTACCAATTTCCTCCTTTGCCAGCAAATCACACTTCTCATTGTCAACATTTCCCGCGTGCCCTTTCACCCACTGCCACTTTACCCGATGCCGCGATGTCAACACATCCAACTCCCGCCAAAGATCCTGATTCTTCACGGGCTTCTTCTCCTTTGTCAACCAACCACGCGCCTTCCATGCAAACACCCATTTTGTGATCCCATTCTTCAAATATTCCGAATCCGTAAAAAGCTGAACCTCGCAAGGCTGCTTGAGTGCTATTAATGCTTCAATGGCAGCTTTCATTTCCATACGATTATTCGTCGTCGCCGGAGCGCCGCCGCTCAAACATTTGGAAACCTCTCCACACCTCAGGACAACCGCCCATCCCCCCGGGCCAGGATTCCCCTCACATGCACCATCTGTATGTATGACAACTTGTTTTAGCGACATTGAATCGTCATTCATTTTGAGACACTTTGGAATCGCTGATTTTAGTGTGAAGAAACCGATATGAAGTCATAAAATCATTGCAAAGAACACTGGAAATCACCTTCAAGCACTCCACACTCATCGTGCAGAGTGCCCAGACCATTAAAAAAGAAAACCATCGACTGATTAATTTTTTGCCTCGCTGAAAACCACTTTGCCAGCAACAACAGTCGCCACAGCCCGCCCCTTCAATGGCCAGCCACTAAACGGACTGTTCTTGCTTTTACTCGCAGTTTTATCCCCCTCGAAAACCCATTCTTTGTCCACATTCAAGACCGTCACATCCCCCTCAGCGCCAATACTTAAAGTCCCCTTCTTCAGCCGCAACAACCGAGCCGGAGAAATGGTGAATTTCGAAATCAAATCCGCCAAAGACAATTTTCCCGTGTGGTAAAGCCGCGTCAGAGAAAGTCCCACCTCGCTCTCCAATCCAATGATCCCAAACGGTGCGTAATCAAATTCCACTTCCTTCTCAAAATCACAATGCGGAGCGTGATCGCTTGCAATCACCTCCAAAGTACCATCTGCCAACCCTTCGATCACAGCCTCACGATCCGCTGCGGACCGCAACGGCGGATTCATCTTGAAATTCGTGTCATACGATGGCCACTCGGGCATTTTGGGAGCATGAAAAAGATCCTTGCCATCCGTCTCCCAGAATTTCGAACCTCCGGCAATCGCCGCCTCAGTCAATGTGAAATAATGCGGACAGGTTTCCCCTGAAATCGAGATTCCACGCTTCTTTGCCTCGCGAATCAATTTTACGCTCCCCGCCGTGCTCACATGCTGGCAATGGACCGTAGCCCCAGTAGCCTCCGCCAACAAAATGTTCCGCACCACAATCATTTCCTCCCCTGAACTCGGCCACCCTCTCAACCCCAGCAAAACACTCCAATACCCCTCATTCATCACACCATCTGACACCATCGAAGTATCCTGACAGTGATCCAAAATCGGCAAATCAAACATCTTGGCATACTCCAAAGCCCGACGCATCAGTTCATTATTTTGAACACAATGCCCATCATCCGTCACAGCCACAACTCCAGCCTGCTTCAAAGAACCAATTGGAGCCAATTCATCCCCGCCTAAATTCTTTGAAATCGCTCCAGTTACCAGCACATTCACCACCCCCGCACGATCTGCCCTTTCATGCACCAATGCCACAGCACTCGCATTATCAATTGCAGGATTTGTATTCGGCATGCAAACCACCGTGGTAAAACCTCCCCGTGCAGCCGAAGCCGTTCCCGTGGCAATCGATTCCTTGGCCGTTTGACCTGGCTCGCGCAAATGCACGTGCATGTCAATAAAACCAGGACACACCACACGCCCAGAAACATCAAGACGCTGAACAGCCTTTGGAGCCTTTACTGCGGCATCAGCACCGATTGCCGCCACCTTTCCGTCCAAAATAAGCACATCAGCCACATTATCCAAACGGTTTGCCGGATCAATGACCCGCCCGCCCGTCAGAAGTAAAGAATTCATGGAGAAAAGAATATACGGACAAGAATTGACAACGCAAGCGCACTTGTTACTATATGTAAACCCGAAGCGGGTGTAGCTCAATGGCAGAGTTCCAGCCTTCCAAGCTGGTCATGAGGGTTCGATTCCCTTCACCCGCTCCAAATCACAATTCCCCAATGAAATTAGTATTTTTCACAGTTTTGAGTACCTTCTTCGGCTTCTGGTATAACGTCTAGGTATAACGTATTCACCCGTATTTAGCCTTGTCATTTACTGTTTACCACTGTTTTTTAAATCAAAAATAGATGTCCAACCATAGAAACTCCCAGATTCTGTTCTCCCATTGAGATTGCTCTCAGCCGCAGGATTGCCGTTCCGAATCGAGCCCTTTCCCTTTTTCCCAGGTCCTCGCTATATAGGCGTGAAGAAATGCCATTTCCACTTAACAAGCACAGAATGGAAGATTTTATCGCAGTAGTTAGAAGAATATCTGAATGTTTTAATTAGAATTCTATGACAATGTCGGATTTTTCACATGAGAGATGAGGTTTATCCCAAAATTCTCAAAAATCGACATGAACGGGGAACATCCATTACCAAGCTCCAAAGAATGTGAAATTTTCGATCACGCAAGGAATTTAACTTCATTAAAAGAACGTGCCGAATATCTCGACCAAGCTTGTGGCGAAGATCACGCACTTCGTGCTTCAATTGAAGCGCTCCTTAACAACGACTCATCGGGGGACACTCTTGAAGCTTCCATGAAGAAGATAAGAATGTCGTCATGCCCTTGCGAGCGTATTGGTGATTTTGTCGGACACTATAAGCTTTTGGAAATCATTGGGGAAGGTGGATGCGGTGTTGTGTACCTAGCTGAGCAACTGGATCCATTCGTCCGGCGAGTAGCTCTCAAGATAATAAAACCAGGCTTCGACATAAAGCAACTAACTCGGCGATTTGAAACTGAACGTCAAGCGTTGGCAATGCTGAATCATTCAAATATTGCACGCGTTTATGAAGCAGGAACAACAGATGACGGAAGACCTTATTTTGCCATGGAGTTTATAAACGGTGAAAATATCACTGATTATGCGGACAGACATCAACTTGGAATCAACGAACGCTTAAATCTATTCATCACGGTCTGTTTAGCATTACATCATGCTCATGAAAAAGGGTTTGTTCACAGAGACATAAAACCATCGAACATTCTGGTAACCGAAGAGAATGGAAAACCACTGCCCAAAATAATCGACTTTGGGGTTGCCAAGGTCATGTTCCCCCTCTCAAACAAGTCTGATACTTCCCCTACAATTACAGGACAATTTATTGGCACACCCGCTTACACGAGTCCAGAGCAGGCCAGATGCAACTCATGTGTAATTGATAGGAGAAGTGACATTTACTCGCTTGGCCTTTTGTTTTACGAATTGCTTGTTGGATGTCTGCCTCCTCCCATAAGTGGGGCCAAAATCAACATTGAAACACTTGCGAGCGCTAAAGTAGTGGTTCCGCCATCAATGATGTTATTAAGACCCGAAAAAAAAGAATATCTAAAGGTGTTAAAATGCTGTCGTATCAAAAAAACAACTTATCTCAGGATTTTGAGGAACCACTTGGATACCATGGTAATGAAGTGTCTTGAGAGTGACCCCTTGAATCGATATCAAACGGCAAATGAACTCGCTTCTGATATCCACAATTATCTACAGAGCACGACAAATAAATTAGCACGACTGTCATATAGACAACTTAAGCCATTTTTTCTCGTTCTCATAGTTCTCGCGGGCCTAATTACAACAATTGCTCTAATCAAGAGCTCGTCACAGCATACTTCCCCATCCCCTGTAGAACGGCAATCAGAGACGAATCAGGAAATATCCCAAAAAGGGAATACTGCTGTTGTTCCTAAATATGAGGGAACACAAACTAAAACGACTAATGGCCTAGCAACAAGTCAGATACAGTATACAAACAACATAGCACAATCTTCATCATCCTTGATTGCCACAAATGCTAATAAAGAATTGTCACCAGAGGAAAAGGATTTTTTGAAGAATCAGGAAATATACAAAAAAGGGAATACTGCTGTAGATGCGCCTACCTTTGAAGGGGCAAAGTTTATCCTAGATGGAATTGAAGTGAATAAAATTACTGATGCGGATTTAGCAAGCTATATTGCGATATGCAAAGAAATAACGGATTTTTGTATTGAAGTAGGGATTCCAAGAACCAGCAGCCCAAATTTGTCAGATATCATCAAAGACGCTGACTGGCTAAAACTCGCAAAAAATGGCGCACTCCATCCAATTGAAACAATTCAAAAAGGAAGAAAAATAAAAAATGAGATTCCTCTGTTTGAAGCTCTTGACCAAAAATTAAGGATGCGATATTCCAAACAATAGAAAGAACAATTACCTACCTAGTTGGTTAATCAAAAATAGATCGGCCATAATTACTACGAAACCACGCTTTAAAATACGCAAAGTTGCGTTCCGCCGTTCGTAGTGGAATTCCGAGGCAATCTGCTGCCTCCTGCATGCTTAGCCCTACGAAGAAACGCAACTCCAGTAATTTGGCAATCTTTTCATCAACTTTAGAAAAAGCATTGAGAGCCTCGTCTACTGCAAGAATTAGCTCATCTGGAGCTTCTTGTTTAATTGATATGAATTTGCTTTCAGGAATATCTACGCGTATGCCACGTTTCTGGGCATTTTTTCTTCGAGCATGATCTACTAGCTCACAGCGCATTACTTCAGAAGCAGCTTTGTAAAAATGTTCCTTCCCTTCGAATTTTTTATCCTTGTTATTCCCAACTAGTTTTTGCCAGGCATCATCTACAAGAATTGTTGCTTGAAGCGTATGGCCAGGCATTTGTCCCTTCATTTTTGCTTCTGCAATCATGTAGAGATGAGAATAGACTGCCTTAAGGAGTTCATTCCTTGTCTCTAAACTACAGTCAGAGTTCCGTTTATTTAATAATTCGGTGATGTCGGGCATTCATTCTTCTTAAACACTTTTCTATGGGTTTGCAATTCCAAAGAGCGTGTCAACTTCAGCAAGTCTCCAACCAAGGATAACTACAAGTAATCCATGGGATCCCTCATTTGAAGCCTTTATCCAATCCGGGGTAGTTGTTGATCCTCATAAAAAAATACTTGGCGGGGGAAGCAGGTGGTTTGCGTTCCAATAAATGAAAGGCAGTTAAAAAACAAAAACCAAATGAACTCATTAACCACAGAACCGATTGCAACTCAAAATGCTCCCGTCCCTGTTTCTCAATTGCCTGAGTTTGGCCGCTGGCAGGATGTTCAACGGCTCTTCGGAATCAAGCGTGGAACCCTCTATAACCTCATTGCAGAGGGAAAAGTGAAGTCAGTCTCTATGCGCCGAAAGGGCAATGTTCACGGAGTCAGGTTGTTTTATCTGCAAAGCATTCGTGATTACCTCCACACCTTGCTTGCAGCTGATCAAAACAACCAACTGAACAATTAATCCAATTTGGCCTGGGGTAAACGGCTCGACTCCAGACCAGCAGTAAGAGCCAACCGGGAATAGCCCTCCGGAATCTAATGGGCAGTTAAATAATTAACGTAAAAAACATGTTAAAAATTCAAATTAAAAAAATGGTAGAAGTTGCCCCTAAGGGCCAAAACCGTGGAACATTCAACCAAATTGTTCAGGAAACTGGCACCGACAAACTCGGTAAAGGGTTCAATAAGATGAAGGTTCCAGTAACGCTTGAAGCGAAGGATGCTGAAGGAAATCCCTATCTCGTTGAGAAGACTTACAATCTTCTGGGACGTGGAGCGCAGGAGTTCCAGACAGACTTCTTCTCCTGGAGTCGACGGTTACTTACAGACGAGGAACTCGCTTCATTCGATTGCGACACAGAGATGACGGGGAAACCTGTTATTGTTGAACTTTCCCACCGCAAGGTAGGTACGAATAAGCTCGTGCCTGAGATCGAGAAATTCCTTCCGGTTCTGCCCGACGCGCAAGCCAGCAACTGAAGCTGAATACTGCGCAGCCACCCCCATTTCGGGGTGGCTGCACTTAACCACTTCACCGCACACTCTCACTGATTATGGAAAAATTGTTCGAAGAAAAAATAGCCAACACGCCCCAATCATCATTCAAAGGTGGGGAGTCAATTGCACAAATTGCCTCAAATAACATTTGTATCAAGCCAACTATCCTGAGAAGCCTGCCCCAAATCGATTCGGCAAGTAGTTTGATAGCTGACAAAAACCTGACTATTCCTAACGAAATCGTATCGGGGCTGCTTCACGCAAAAACCAAAGGTGTTCTCGCTGGATCCCCTAAGATCGGAAAATCGTGGATGATCCTCTATTTAGCCGTTTGTATTGCAGCAGGAGTCCCTTTCATAAAATGGAAGACCATTCAAGGCAACGTTCTTTATATCAATCTCGAAATTCCAAAAGCTTTCATGAAAAAGAGACTGGAATCTATCAAGGAGCGAATGAATCTGCCCAGTCTCGATAACCTGAGTGTTTGGACATTGCGAGGACAAAACGCCGACTTTGATTCACTCCTAGAATATATCCTCTCCATTACTCAGGAGAAAAAGTATTCACTGATCATTCTAGACCCTATTTACAAATTGATGATCGGCCAGTCGGAAATCTCGTCCAGTAGCGTTGGAATGCTTGGCCACTATATTGATCGTCTAATCGAGAAAACTGGTGCGGCAGTTGTTTATGCTCACCACTTCACAAAAGGTAACGGGAGCAAGAAAAAGGCAACGGACAGAATAAGCGGCAGTGGATTATTTGCGAGGGATGCTGACACAATCATCACATTGACTGAACACGAGGAGGAAAACTGCTACACGGTGGAAATAACCCTGCGTAACTTTGAACCACAGGATTCATTCGTTGTAGAAATGGACTTTCCAATAATAGTCGAGCGCCCAGACCTTAACCCCGCTGATCTTGCAAAGAATAATATCCAAGAAGATGACGATCTGGAACCTGTCTTGGAATTGCTGGACGAGAAACCTCTGACGGTTGGGCAATGGCAAGCAGCAGCCCAGGCCAAAGGATATTCTCGGGCCACTTTCTTCAGAATGAAGAAGAAGCTAGAACTGGGCAAACGGATTCAGTTCGACCAACGGGAAAAGACCTGCTCTCGCATGAAGGCGATAAATAAAAATATCCCAGCTGAGTCTGTTAATCATCCTCAAACCCTAGAAAAGCATGAGACTTCTGAGACAATTGATACTTCAGAGAGTCAGAAGACCGCTATGCACAATAATCAAGGAGACGGCTTGATGAAAAAAAGTGAAGGAGGCATAGAATCTAATGACCTGAAGTCCCCTTGTTTAATTGAAGCAATACCACATGTATAACGATCCTTTTTTTATTAAAACATTCCATTTTCAAGCAATGCAGATCATTAAAATATTCGTAATAGACTGTAGAAGCCACAAATCAAATTCTATGGAGAGTCAAAACAGTAAACATTTTTTATGGCTAGCAGACTCCTCGTTGTTCCTAAAGGCTGATGACTTACCAGTTCTCTAGCTACATGACAAATCTCATTGTGGTCGAGAATTGCGAGCAGTTGTTTGATTAAATCTCTGTTTATTCACTTACCAAAACCGATCAACAAAATGAAATATCCGAGACTAAATTTAATATTACTTATTGACATTATAAGCTTATTTGATAATATTTCACACTGTCGCCGCCGTAAGGCATTTGACACTTTCTTTAAATCTCTCTTTATAACTTTATTTTTGGCCCGTGGAAGCCATCCCATTTCCTCAATTTTGAGCCTCTGTTGCTGGGCTCATCAACAACCAGCAATCGATAAATTCTGAGCCCTTAAGGTTCGTAATAAATGACTGCCTGTTTGCAGTAATTGTTTGCGGCCTTGAGTGATACCCCAATCGAAATGAAAGGGGGTCAGTAGGTTCAGATAGTGGAAGGTAAAAAATGATAATAGACAAAATTAAATATATGAAAACAAAAGATATAATAGAGCAACCTCCTATTGATGTTGCTTCTAATAACCCAGGTAGCTTGGCTAACGCTTCTACCAAATGTTTAACAACAACTACAACAACTATACGACCATCTGAAGAAACCCCATATGGAGTGCAGTATCTTTTCGACTTTGGTGTCTCAAATATCCCTAGCACGACAACTACAGCAAGTAATAATGCAGTTGTTTTACCTATAGCTACTACGGTTTCGGTTACCGAAAACAGCGGGAATAAAAAGATATCAAGCAACCATGAAATAGCAGAATCCACTATTGGTTCTGTTATTTGGACTTCAGAGACCGAAGGATATTGCACTTGTCCAGGAATCAACTCTCATACCACGAAAGATGGGAATCATGATTGCATGGTTTACATCGATCACGTACCAACCGTTTATTGTTTACATTCGAGCTGTAAAAGTGCTGTGGATGCCAAAAATAAAGAACTTCGCAAAGCTTTTAATGAGTCACAGATGAGTGAGGGTTCTTGCAAAAAGAAAAAACTTACACCTGAGCAAATACGACTTATCAAGGAACGCAACGAGAAAAATTCCATCCGCTTGAGAGCTAAAAATGCACGCTGCCAGATTCTTGAAGATAAATGGCTTTACGCTGACATCTGTAAGGATTCGCCAGTCGCTGTGCAAGGTAATGAAGAAAATCACTGGAAACTATTGTTACAAATGTTTCCTAAGGGTGACGTGATATGGATAGGTGGATTGTATGATTCTGGTAAGTCAGAAAACACCAATTCTTTCAAGACAAAGGAGGATTGGCTTACATATCCCATTGCACCAAGTCCTTTTATATGCCCCGCAACATTCAAGCCTCGTTCATACAAAAGAAGTAACGAATCCATTGTAGCTCGCAGATTTCTTGTGGTGGAGTCTGATGAGCTTAACCGTGATCAAGTTGGAGCTATATTTAAATGGCTCAAGAATCGTGTGGGGCTCAGGCTTTATGCTATCGTTGACACTGCTGGGAAAAGTCTTCATGGATGGTTCGAGTTCCCTGACGCTGAGGAAT
>Ga0070399_1004566_pt1 | contig 11327 bp, 13 predicted proteins | sample BioMet4_FD_61217 | JGI IMG/M metagenome (GOLD analysis project Ga0070399, IMG submission 61217) | Microbial communities from bioreactor (seeded with sewage sludge) at LBNL, California, USA - Biofuel metagenome 4 (version 1) | ecosystem: Engineered > Bioreactor > Anaerobic > Unclassified ... | reverse complement strand
GCATCAGCAATATTACGCCAGTATTGGTAGAAATCATAAGGAGTAGTTTTTTTCGGATCTAACCAGACAGCACCGCCTACGGTTTTACCCATCTTTTGACCTTCACTGTTAGTCAGCAGAGCGTTCGTCATACAGTAAGCAGGTTCGCGGTCTTTACGACGGATAAGTTCTACCCCGGCAATCATGTTGGACCATTGGTCGTCGCCGCCTAATTCCATAATGCAATTATATTTCTTGTGCAGGTAGTAGAAGTTGTAAGCTTGCATCAGCATATAGTTAAATTCAAAGAAAGACAAACCGTTTTCACTGGCTAAACGTTGCTTGAAGCACTCTGCTGCCAGCATTCTGTTTACAGAAAAATGCACAGCCACACTTCTGAGCATATCAACATAATTTAAGTTCAGCAGCCAGTCTGCGTTGTTGGCAACAATAGCTTTGCCTTCAGACAGGTCAATGAATTTTCCGATTTGTTTCTTAAAGCATTCAATGTTGTGGTTAATAAATTCCGGAGTAAGCATTTTACGCATTTCGTTTTTGCCGGAAGGGTCACCAATCATACCGGTACCGCCGCCCAAAAGTACAATAGGACGATGACCGGCTCTTTGCATATGGGCCATAACCATAAGGGCAATAAAATGACCAATGTGCAGACTGTCGGCAGTGGGGTCAAAGCCGATGTAAAAAGTAATCTTTTCCTTCTCCAACAAATTTCTGATTTCTTCTTCATGAGATAATTGCTTTAAAAAACCTCTTTCTTGTAATACGTCTAATACTGACACTGTAATCCTCCTAACAAATTTTCATATTTTTTATTCCTTGGTTAACTGAGAAGTGCAATGAGGGCACCGGGTGGCGTCCTTATCAATAGGACTCTTGCAATAGGGGCACAAACGGATTTCTTCCGGTGGTGCCGCTTTTTTAAACTTTTGGATGGCACTGACAAAGCAAAAAATCACAAAAGCCAAAATAACGAAATCTATTACGTTAGTAATAAATTTGCCATAGGCAATAACCGGAATTTTTTGCTGGGTAGCTTCTGCCAAAGTTGCTACTTTTTTATCGGACAAAGTAATGAATAGATTATTAAAATCCACACCGCCCACTAATTTACCAACAGGGGGCATTACCACATCATTTACCAGGGAAGCTACTATTTTACCGAAAGCTCCGCCGATAATTACGCCAACTGCCATATCTATAACATTACCTTTGACAGCAAAATCCCGAAAATCTTTTATAAAACCACTCATAAACCTTTTCCTCCCCTCAACAAAATCATTTAACATTAATTATACAACATTCTAACAGATTTGTGATAATAAATAAAGTAAAATTGTAAATAGTAGAAAAGGCAGATAATATTTTCCGATGTTAAAGGGCAAAGGTGGAAGCAACCTTGTTTTTTAGGCTTTTTTTAGGCAAATATAACATAAATATGGTATAATATACTGATGTTTATGAATAATTATGCCAACAGAGGTGAAAAGCGTGGCTGATGACAAAGAAAATATCAATAATTCAAATGCAAAATCAGAAGATATACCGGAAGAAGTTGGTTCTGTTAAAGTTGCTGACGAAGTACTTAGTATAGTAGCCAGCCTGGCTGTGGCTGAGATTCCCGGGGTTGCCGGCATGAGCGGCAGTATTAGGGGCGGTATTAGTGAAATGCTGGGGAAAAAAGACCTGACTAAAGGCGTAAAGGTAGCAGCTGAAGGTAAAAGCGCAACTTTGGAAGTATATGTATATATTCGTTACGGTTATAATATCCCGGATGTGGCTATTGCTATTCAGGAAAAAGCCAAAGAAGCTGTAGAAAGTATGACAGGTTATGAAGTAAAAGCTGTTAATGTTCATGTAGAAGGTATAAAGCGGCTGGAGAAAAACAATATTGACGATATAGACAAAGACCTGGACAAGGAAGAAGCAGAAGAGAAAAAAGCTAAAGAGGAAGATACAACTACTCAAGATGACCAGGAAAATACCGCAGAAATAGAAGATGAAAGGGAAGAAACAGGTACTGAAGAAGAAAGTAAACCTGCCAAAGATACAAAGGAGGCGGATGAAAAATGAGCATTCCTGATAGAATAATTTTAACACTATATACTATTTTAATGGCTGTCGTAGCAGTTCTAATTATCATTGTAAGCTTAGGTATTATTCCACCTACAACTTTGGCAGATTATGCCACGAATATTCCCGGCAGCTGGCAGTATGCCATAGCCGGTGTCATTATTCTCCTTGTTAGTTTGCGCTTGTTAGTAGCAGGCTTAGGGGGAACCGGCAGCAATACTTTGACCATCGAAAATGGAAAAGAAGGCAAGATTCATGTCAGCCAGGGAGCCATGGAAGATTATATTGCCGGTTTTACCAATGATGTCTTTGGTGTCCATGGAGCCAAGGTAGTAGTCAAAATGCTGGACAATGCTCTTAGCGTTCGTATTAATGCATCTATAGAACCGGGCATCAATATCCCTGACACAACTGATGAAATAAGACAGAATGTAAAAAAGAATGTTTTAACGGTTATTGGTCTGGAAGTCAAAGAAGTGGAAGTATTCTTTAAGCATATTAAGGCAAAAGAATAGGAGGTGGTATGCATGTTCCACGAAATTTTTAATGATTTATGGGAAAATTCCCGGTGGCGGGTTATTGGTGTTATTTCCGGACTGGTCATAGGCATACTCTTCTTGTTGTTAGGTTTTTTCAAGACAATTTTTCTGTTGATTTGTGTAGGTCTGGGATTTTTTATTGGGAACAAACTGGATAAAAAGGAAGACTTAATGGACTTTTTGGACAGGTTGTTGCCACCCGGTTATCATAAATAATTTAGTTAAGGGAGATATTCATGAGTAGGAGACAAGCAAGAGAAATGGCATTAAAAGGACTGTATATGTCTGAGTTTTCTCAGGATCAATCCAATGAGGCAATCTTAGCAGCAGCAGGTGAGGATATTCCCACAGATGACGCTAAAGACAGAGAATATGCGGGATTGCTTTTAAATGGCACAAAAGAAAACATGGAAGTAATTGACAAAGAAGTAAGTTCCTTGTCTGCCCGGTGGGAAATTAAAAGAATGGGTGCTTTAGATAGAAATATTTTGCGTATGGCTGCTTTTGAAATGTTTTACGGTGAAGAGAAGGTTCCTTGTTCTATTGTAATTAATGAAGCGGTAGAATTGGCCAAAGAATATGGAACAGGTGAATCACCTGCCTTTATTAATGGGGTATTAGGCAGCATGGTAAAAAAACATGGAGCCTGAGAAAGTTGTCCTGGGCATTGATACCAGTTGCTATACAACCTCTTTGGCTGTAATGAATATGCAAGGTGAACTTTTAAAGGATGAGAGAAAAATTCTGTCCGTTAAAAAGGGCAACTGTGGTTTAGCTCAGTCAGAAATGGTTTTTCAACACACCAGAAATCTCCCGGAACTGTTTGAGAAAGTTTCCTGGGAAAATTATCAGGTTACAGCCGTAGCTGTTACGAATCAGCCCAGGCCTTTGCCTGATTCCTATATGCCGGCCTTTTTAACAGGTCTTGGGTTAGGAAAAAATTTAGCGAAAGTTTTGAATGTACCTTTATATACTCTTAGTCATCAGGAGAACCACTTGGATGCGGGTGTATGGTCTGCACATGGACCGAAGGCTGAAAAATTCATTATGCTTCATGCTTCCGGTGGAACAACGGATTTTCTGCTGGCAACAAAAAAGGCGCAGGGACGTTATTCTTTGGAACCTATCGGAGCCAGTATTGATTTACATGCCGGCCAGTTTATAGATAGGGTGGGAGTAGCTTTAGGGTTACAGTTTCCTTGCGGAGGTTTTTTAGAAGAATTAGCATCGCTGGCTGCTAAGCCTCTTGACTTGCCTATTTGGACCAAAGAAGGAAATATTAGTTTTTCCGGGCCCTGCACGAAAGCAACCAGATTGGCAGCAGAGGGTGCAGACAAAAAAGCTTTGGCTCTTGGGACAGAAATGGCCATTGGTAAAACTTTTGCCAAAGGGTTGGCATATTTATGCAAGACCAAAAACATTAAAGATGTTTTGCTGGTAGGCGGTGTTAGTGCGAATCACCTTATTGGCAAAATTGTTACAGAAGAATTAACAAAACAAAGATGTTATGTTTATATACCGAAACCACAATGCTGTGGGGATGGAGCAGTAGGCGCAGCTTTTTACGGTCTCTGCCAAATGAGGACAAACAATGATAATTGGTAAAGTATTTACCGTTACGGAAATTAACCGCATAATGAAACGTCTTGTAAATGAAAATGAGGAATTCACTAATTTACAAGTGGAGGGTGAAATTTCTAATTTCAAAAAATATCCTTCCGGTCATTGTTATTTTAATTTAAAGGACAAACAAGGGTCCCTTAAGGCCGTTATGTTTGCCCGTGCTGCTGCGCGCCTTAAAGCTCTGCCCAAAAACGGGGATATGATAGTGGCTATTGGCCGTATTGATGTTTACGAGCGGGACGGAGTGTACCAATTATATGTTGATATGCTGATGCCTGTAGGGGCCGGAGATTTAATGCAGGCCTATGAGCAATTAAAACAAAAACTGTCTGCAGAAGGATTATTTGATGAAGCCAGGAAAAAATCTTTGCCTGCTCATCCGGAAACTATCGGAATTATTACTTCCTCGGCGGGAGCAGCAGTTCGGGATATTATTACTGTTTCCCACCGTCGGGATAAAAGCATAAAACTGCTCTTGTATCCGGTTCGGGTACAAGGAAAAGAAGCCATTGAAGAAATAGCTCACGGCATAGAATATATGAATAAGAATAAATTGGCTGATGTGTTGATTGTAGGCAGAGGGGGAGGCTCCATGGAAGATTTATGGGCCTTTAACGAAGAAAGAGTTGTGAGAGCAATTGCTGCTTCTGAACTGCCTATTGTTTCAGCAGTTGGTCATGAAATAGATTTTACTTTGGCGGATTTCGCCGCAGATTTACGGGCACCAACCCCTTCTGCTGCTGCAGAACTGATAGTGCCTGATCGCAGTGATTTAACAGATAAAATAAGAAAATTACAGGAGCGCTCTGTACGAGCTTTGCTCCATACATATAAAGAAAAAGCTGTTGCCTATAAACGGTTATCCCAATCCAGATTTTTCACTCATCCGGAAATATTGTGGGAACCTAAAGCTCAGGCTTTGGACAATGCCGGTAAAAATCTAAGGGATGCTATGGAGAGATTTTTAAGCAGGGACAAACAAGCCTTGGCCCTTGCAGATGCAAAACTTACGGCTATGGATCCTTTGGCTATTCTGGAAAGAGGTTATACAGTTACAGAAACAATAAATGGCAGGATAATTAAAAATTCTACTGATGTAACAAAAGGTCAGATGGTTGTTACCAGGTTTAGAGACGGCCAAGTTACTTCTCAAATAGAAGAAATTGTTCATGGAAAGGATGAGGAACAATAATGACAGCCAAGAAAAAAGATGCTAAGCAGGACTTTGAAAGCAGCCTGGCAAAATTAGAAGAAATCGTAGATAAAATGGAAAGCAGTGATTTGCCTTTAGATGAAGCGATAGCTTTATTTAAAGAAGGGGTGGAACTCAATAAGTTTTGTGCTGCAAAACTGCAAACCGCCGAGGAAGAAGTTAAAAAGGTTGTAGAAAAAGAAAATGGTTCGTACCAATTAGAAATGTTTTCCCGGGAGGATAATTAATTATGGATTTTGCAAACTATTTAGAAAAACGCAGAAAGCTGATTAATGAATTTTTAGAAAAACGTCTGGCCCAAAAAGGCATTTCCCAGGTTGATGAAGCTATGAAATATTCATTAATGGCCGGAGGAAAAAGATTAAGACCTTTACTGCTCATGGCTGCAGCTGATGCTGTAGGCGGTCAGGGGTATAATTACCTGTCTGTGGCAGGTGGTCTGGAAATGATTCATACCTATTCTCTTATTCATGATGATTTGCCGGCTATGGATAATGATGATTATCGTCGTGGCAGACTAACGAATCACAAGGTTTACGGTGAACCATTAGCTCTGTTAGCAGGGGATGGACTATTGACTCTAGCTTTTGAAGTTATGCTGGAACAAAAAAATGTTGAGCCCGCAATTTTAGTGGAAACTGTGAGAGAGATTGCCATGTGTGCCGGGAAAGACGGTATGGTAGGAGGACAGACTCTTGACCTGGCAGCAGAAGGGAAAAAGATTTCTTCCAAAGAAATGAAAACACTCCATGAAGCAAAAACCGGTGCGTTGTTTTTAGCAGCGGTCCGCAGCGGAGCAAGATTGGGCGGGGCAGCTTCTGAACAAATGCTGGCCTTGACAAAATTCGCTGAGCTCTTTGGTTTAGCTTTCCAAATTTCTGATGATATTTTGGATGTAATAGGTGATGCCAAAGAAATGGGCAAAGCAACCGGCAGTGACAGTAAGCTTCAGAAGTCAACTTATGTAACTTTATATGGTTTGGATAAAGCAGAAGATATGGCCACGGAAACATTACAAGAAGCAATGGCTTGTTTGACAATGTTTGGAGAAAAGGCCGAACCATTAAGAGAAATAACTAAAATGATGGATAAGAGGAAAAAATAAGCTGGCAGGGAGACATGAACGGTGAGCGTATTAGACAGTATTAATTCTCCTAAGGATTTACACAATCTATCCCCGGAGGGTTTAGCAACACTATGCAGTGACATAAGAACTTTGATTATTAAAGTTGTAGCCAAAAACGGTGGGCATTTGGCACCCAATCTGGGTGTGGTAGAGCTAACCGTTGCTTTGCATAAGGTTTTTCATACCCCTACTGACAAAATTGTCTGGGATGTGGGGCATCAGGCTTATATTCATAAAATTCTCACAGGCCGAAAAAAAGAATTTCCTACATTGAGATTATATAAAGGACTTTCTGGTTTTCCTAAACGCTGTGAAAGCCCTCATGATGCTTTTGGTACAGGGCATTCCAGTACTTCTATTTCTGCTGCTTTAGGCTACGCTTGTGCCAGAGACGTAAAAGGGGAAGACTATAATGTTGTGGCTGTTATCGGAGATGGAGCCTTAACAGGGGGTGAAGCTCTTGAGGCTTTGAATAATGCCGGTGATCAGCATAGAAAATTAATCGTGGTTTTAAACGATAATGAAATGTCTATCTCCAAAAATGTGGGAGCTCTTTCCGAATATTTATCGGAAATTCGTACTAATCCTCATTACACAAAAGTTAAAAGTGAAGCGGAAAATTTATTGAAAAGTATTCCCAGTATAGGTGATAAAGTTGCTACAGCTGCTTCTCGGCTGAAAGACAGCTTGAAATATTTTCTGGTTCCCGGTATGTTTTTTGAAGATTTAGGTTTTAAATATTTCGGTCCTGTAGACGGACATAATATAGAAGCATTAGTAGAGCTGTTGGAAAAAGCCAAAACTTTAGATGATCCGGTGCTCATTCATGTTATTACTAAAAAAGGTAAAGGCTATGCTCCGGCAGAGCTAAATCCCAATAAATTCCATGGGACAGGACCTTTTGAATTAGCAACAGGGAAAAAGATTGTGGTGGGCAATCCGCCTCAGACTTATACCCAATCTTTTAGTAAGGCACTAATTACTTTAGCACAAGATAACAAAGACATTGTAGCCATAACGGCTGCCATGCCGGATGGAACCGGCCTGACAGAATTTGCCAAAAAATATCCTACCAGGTTTTTTGATGTGGCCATTGCTGAGCAGCATGCAGTTACATTAGCAGCCGGCATGGCTTGTGGCGGTCTCAGACCTGTAGTTGCTATTTATTCCACTTTTGCTCAGAGAGCTTTTGACCAGATATTGCACGATGTTTGTATTCAGAATTTACCTGTGGTCCTATGCTTGGATAGAGCAGGGTTGGTAGGAGACGATGGTTATACTCATCATGGAGTTTTTGATTATTCCTATTTGAGTATGATGCCCAATATGACAATTATGGCGCCTAAGGACGAAAATGAATTGCGTCATATGCTTTATACAGCTTTGCAAGGCAACAGTCCTATGACTATTCGTTATCCCAGAGGATCTGGACTGGGTGTGGATTGCAGTGAACCTATGCATGAAGTGCCTATTGGCAAGGGTGAGATTCTGCGTCAGGGAGAAGATGTCTATTTCTGGGCTATTGGTTCCATGGTAGATACTGCCCTTAAAACGGCAGAATTACTTGAGCAACAGGGAATTAAGGCAGGGGTTGTTAATGCCAGATTTGTAAAACCATTAGATAAAGAGCTCCTACTGGCAACGGCTAAAAAAGTAGGCTGTATTGTTACTTTGGAAGAAAATGTCATAAAGGGTGGTTTTGGTGAAGGAGTCTTGTCTGCCCTCAATGAGGAACAGCTGCTTAATACAACTAAGGTATTGAATTTAGGCATTCCTGATGCATTCATACCACAGGGTGATAAAAAATTGCTTCTTAGGGATCTAAAACTTGATCCTGCCAGTGTGGCTATTTCTGTGGAAAAGGAATTGAAGAGTAAATGACAGGAAAAAATATAAAGGTAAAAAAAGAACGACTGGATATATTTCTGGTCAATAAAGGATTGTTCGAGTCACGAAGCAAAGCTCAGGCCGCTGTTATGGCCGGAGAAGTTTTGGTAAATGAAGAAAAAATCGATAAGCCCGGCATGTCCATTAAAGTAGATTCCTCTATCCGTTTACTTGGCAATAAACTGCCTTTTGTAAGCAGAGGAGGATTGAAACTGGACAAGGCTATAAAATCTTTTGCACTTAATTTGGCAGGTAAAATTGTAGCTGATTTAGGTGCATCTACCGGTGGCTTTACCGATTGTGCCCTGCAAAATGGCGCAGTTAAGGTTTATGCGGTGGATGTTGGCTATGGGCAATTAGCCTGGAAATTAACAACAGATCCCCGTGTAGTTAATATGGAACGTACGAATGTAAGATTTTTAGATGAGAATTCTTTAGATGATAAAATCGATGTGGCGACTATTGATGTAGCCTTTATTTCCTTGGATAAGGTGCTGCCGGCAGCTTATAAAATTTTAGGGCCGGATGGCATCGTCATGGCTCTCATTAAACCCCAGTTTGAAGCAGGACGGGAAAATGTAGGGAAAAAAGGTGTAGTCAAAGATCCCGCCATTCATAAAGGAGTCATAGAAAAAGTCTTGGCAGTAGCCAGAGAACTGCATTTTGTAGTTGCCGGTCTGGATTTTTCTCCCATTAAAGGACCGGAAGGCAATATAGAATATTTATTGTACCTACGTAAATCAGGTAAAGACAGCATAGATGAAAAAAAGATTGAAGAAGTTGTTGCTTCTTCTCACACAAATCTTTAGGTTAGGATGATTAAAATGACTAAATCATTGATTGGCATATTCCCTAATTTAGAAAAAAAACTGGTCTTGGAAGAACTGCCTAAAATAGTCAGTTTTTGCCGGGAAAATAATATTGGCATCGCTTTACCGAAAATCATTGCAAAACAATTTAACATGCCCAGTTACGATACTAATATCAAAGATTCTATGGATAAAATAGGCCAGGTAGTTACTTTGGGCGGGGACGGTACGATTTTGCGGGCAGTCCGTTCCATGGCTCCTTTGGATATTCCTATGCTTGGTATCAACTTAGGGAAATTAGGCTTTCTTACAGAGGTAGGAAAAGAGCAGATGTTTGAAGCATTGCTCAAAGTCCGTGATAAAAAATATTCAGTGGAAAAACGCAGTATGCTCCGGGCTACCATGTATGAAGGTGAGAAAGAAATCGTCCAGTGCCAGGCTATTAATGAATTCGTTTTGGCAGGCTGCAATGTTTCCAGACTAACCAGAATGAGTATGAAAATAGGAGGCCAGCAATCACCCAATAGTCCTTCAGACGGTATTATTGTTGCTACTGCAACAGGCTCAACTGCCTATTCTTTATCAGCAGGTGGTCCGGTAGTTTATCCTGATTTGGATGTTACGATTATTACTCCTGTCTGTGCTCATGCTTTAACATCAAGACCTATGGTCATACCTATGACAGAAAAAATAGAACTTGTTCCCAGTCCTCCATATGAGCAGATAACCCTTTCCGGAGACGGAACAATTTATGGATATATACAAAAAAACAATAAAGTCATAATAGAAAAAAGTCCTTGCGTAGCTAAGTTCATGCGGATTAAACCAATGTCTTACTACGAAGTATGGCAATCAAGACTCATCAGAAACGAAGACACTATTTACAATAGTTAAGGAGTGAATAAGATGAAATTATCACGGCAGGCTGCTATTAAGGAAATCATAACTTCTAAGGTTATTGAGACACAAACAGAACTTACTTCTGCTTTGCAGGCGGCTGGTTTTAATGTGACACAGGCTACTGTTTCCAGAGACATTAAAGAAATGATGTTAGTGAAAGTACCTGATAATCTTGGTAATTATCGGTATAGTTTTCCCGCTGAACACGATAAGATTTTAACTCCTGACCGTGTGGAATTTACTTTTCGCAGTTCCATTCTGTCTATTGCCTCTGCTGAAAATATGATTGTAATTCACACGCTGCCGGGAACTGCCCAAGCAGTGGGTTATGCTTTGGATTGCTTGAATTTACCACAAGTGCTGGGAACAGTAGGTGGAGACGATACGATTTTTATGGTGGTTGATTCTAAAGAAAATGTACAACTTGTTAAAGAAAAGCTATTGCTTAATAAAAAGTAATAAAATATTAAAGGAGCGTCAGAATAGATGTTAACGTCATTACAAGTGCATAATTTTGCCCTAATTGAAGATGTTTGCATTGATTTTACCCCCGGTTTCAATGTGTTTACAGGAGAAACCGGTGCCGGTAAATCTATTTTGATTGATGCTTTCGGCATTACTTTGGGCAGTAGGGCTTCCTTGGATTATATTCGCAAAGGCACGGATAGCTGCTGGGTTCAGGCGGTTTTTGACATTGAAGGATTACCCAAAGTGGCAAAGCTCTTGGCTGAAATGGATATAGAAAATCAGGAAAGCACTTTGTTCATGCGACGCAAATTATTTGCTAATGGGAAAAGTCAGGCTTTTGTCAATGACAGACAAGTACCGGCCAGCTTTCTAAGCAAGTTAGGTGAAGCTCTGGTAGATATCCACGGGCAACACGAAAATCAGGCTCTTTTACGTCCCAATGTACCATTGGAAATAATTGATACATACGGAGGGGAAGAGATAACAGATGCCAGGGAAGCTTATTATACTTTTTATGTGGCTTTCCAAAAAGCAGTTGCTGATTTAGAGAAGCTGCTTAATGCAGATGCTAATCAACAAGAGAGACTAGCTCAACTGGAACGGGAAAATACAGAGATAGAGTCAGCCAATGTTAAAGTTGGAGAAGATGAACAAATCCGGGAAAAAGCTAAAAAGCTAAATAGTCATAGCAA
>Ga0070399_1004565_pt1 | contig 11329 bp, 10 predicted proteins | sample BioMet4_FD_61217 | JGI IMG/M metagenome (GOLD analysis project Ga0070399, IMG submission 61217) | Microbial communities from bioreactor (seeded with sewage sludge) at LBNL, California, USA - Biofuel metagenome 4 (version 1) | ecosystem: Engineered > Bioreactor > Anaerobic > Unclassified ... | reverse complement strand
TCCGTTTTTGGCGGATGCCGCCGCCGTGCTGGAGAAAAACCCCAACATGGCCGCCGATATTTCGGGCCTGCTTGCCGGATATGAGGACCTTGACAGCTATTTCATCGGCAAGCGGGAATATATCGACATGCTCCGCGGCTGGCTCGGCTATGGCGATTACTGGGACCGCATCCTGTTCGGCACCGACTGGCCGGGCGTTAACCTCGCCAACTATCTCGGCTTCATCGACCGACTGATTCCCGATAAGCAGATGGAGGCGGTATTCTTCGACAATGCGAACCGCGTCTACCGGCTGGGGCTGTGAAAAAATATGCATTCCAGTTGAGGACATATTTGCGATACACACGAGAAAGTGTAATCCAAAGGAATACAACTTTGCGATATCCCCTTAAAAATGTACTCCTGATGAATACAATTTTATTGTGATAATTTACAAATAAGCATGCGATAAAAACCGAAACCTGCAATATCCGCCAAAATTTCGCACCCTGCTTTGTTTTCACTGGACTTTACGGTCTTGATGTGCTTAAATGCTTGCATAACCGATGGGGCAGGCGGCAATGCGGCCGCAGCTTCGTCGGCGAGGCATAGAGGGGAATTCAGATAGGGGTGGCTCTGTATGCCGTGCCGCGCTTTTGGATAGGGCGGTACGGCTTTGAGCCAGACAGCAGAAAACGACCCGGACTTTTCGCATCGGCGAAAGGCCCGGGCCGTTTTTTATGGGAACATCAGGCTTTCAGCTTGCTCAGATAGCGGTAGATGGTAGCCTCGCTTGAGCCAAGCTGCGCGGCAACCTCACTGACGGCGCCCTTGAGGTAAAAAAGGCCGCCCTGATTCAGCGCGTCTACAATTTTGATTTTTTCTTCCATCGTCAGGCGGCTGGCAGGGATGCCCGGCGTACCCGTCACTTCCTCGATGGCGGCGCGCACGGAATCGGGCAGGCTGCCGACGAAGTTCTCCGTGGCGACGGGCGCGGATTCGCTCTGCGCAGCTGCGGCCGTTACCGGCGGCAGGCCGCACATACTCAAAACGGCGTTGGCCGCAGCGATGCCGCGGGCGGGGTCGTAGTTGATGCAGAGCATTCCGATGGGGGTGCCCTGCGCATCTTTGAGGAACATGGTAGAGGAACAGAGCTGCGTGTGGTGGGCGGAAATGCCCCGGTAGCCGATTTTGTAATTCTGATGGACATACTCCTTGTCGGCGAGAAAACGCAGCGCAAGGTTCGTCAGCGGCGCACCGAGGCCCCGCCCGCTGATCTGGCCGTTGGCGATGGCGACGACGGCATTGTTGCCGTCGCTCAAATCATGCAGGACAATCTCATAATCGCTGCCGAGCGCCTGACCGAGAAAATCTACCAGTACGCCGTACTGTTCCAGCTGGCCGTTCATAGGCTGCCTCCAAAATGATAATAAATTATTACTATGGAGAGAATAGCACAGGCAAGGACAAGAAACAAGAGTTTTGGCTAAAATTGCTTTTTACTTTATATATGCGATTTTTGAAATGGTCAATATTGACAAAACAAGACCTGATTCTTGGCAAATGTGATAATAATATATTATTGTGAGAAAAAATTATTGACTTTGCGAGAAAAGAAGCTACAATGAAACCACGAAACAAAGCTGTCCGCTGCCCCGCACAGCATGGGCGGCAGACATAGCGATAGGAGTGTAGTGAAAATGAAAACCGAAATTCGTGTTCCCAATGCCCCGGCCGCCATCGGCCCGTATTCACAGGGCATCGCCGCAGGCGAAATGGTGTTCGTCTCCGGCCAGCTTCCCATCGACCCGGCTACCGGCAAAATGCCCGAAGGAATCGCCGCACAGGCCGAGCAGTCGCTCAAAAACGTATCTGCGATTCTTGCCGCACAGGGCATGACCCTCGACAATGTGGTGAAAACGACCGTGTTCCTCGCAGATCTGGCGGATTTCGCCGGAATGAACGAGGTGTACGGCAAATTCTTCAAAGCGCCCTACCCCAGCCGCAGCGCGTTTCAGGTGGCAAAACTGCCCCTCGGCGCACCGCTGGAGATTGAGTGCATCGCAGTAAAATAACAGGGGGCAGCATAAATGGATAAGACGATGTTCTTCCGCATCCTCGACAGCGAAATGGAGCTGGCCACGGGCTGTACCGAACCGGGCGCAATCGCGCTGACGGGGGCGTATGCGGGCAGGGAGCTGGCAAAGCTCGGCGACAGCATCTGCCGCATGGAAGTGAAGGCTTCCACCAACATTATCAAAAACGCGATGGCCGCGGGCATCCCCGGCACAAAATACACGGGCATTCCGTACGCGGCGGCCATCGGCGCCTGCGCGGCCAAGCCCGAAAAGCTGCTCGAAGTCATCAACGGCGTTTCGCAGGATGTGTATCAGGCTGCCGAGGTGCTGGTTGAGAGCGGCAAGGTGAAGGTCGATCTCGCCAAGGTGCCGCAGAAGCTGTACATCGACATCACGGTTTACGGCGCGGCCCATACCGCGCGCGCCGTCATTGCCGACCTGCACACGAACCTTGTGCTGCTGGAGGCGGACGGTGCAGAGGTGTTCCGCGCCGAGGCGGGCGCCGGGGCAGAATCCGCCGGCGCCGCCGTCGCGCCGGAGCAGATTGCGGCGTTTCTGACCATCCGCAAAATCTATGATTTCTGCGATAAGGAGCTGGACCCGGCAAAAGACCCCATCGACATCATCCGCGAGGCGGTTCGGGTCAACTCCAATATCTGCGACGAGGGCCTGAAAAAGGAATACGGCCTTGCCATCGGCCATAATCTCGAGCGCAACTGCCGTGAGGGCGTGATGACGCGCGACATGACGATGAACTCCATGATTATCACGACGGCGGGCGCCGATGCACGCATGGCGGGCGCGCCGTTCTCCGTCGTAGCCAACAGCGGCAGCGGCAATCAGGGCATCACTACGACGATGCCGGTTGTTGCGCTGGCACGCTGGCGCGATATCCCCGAGGAGAAGATGCTTCGCGCGGTAACGCTGAGCAACCTCGTCGCCATCCGCATCAAATCAAAGTTCGGCCGACTGAGCGCCATGTGCGGCGCTTCGGTTGCCGGCACGGGCGCGGCCTGCGGCATTACTTACCTGCTCGGCGGCGGCTATGATGAGATATGCCACGCCATTCAGAACATGGTGGGCGATGTGACGGGCATGCTGTGCGACGGCGCCAAGGCCGATTGCGCCCTGAAAATTTCCAGCTGCACCAATGCGGCTTTCCAGGCCGCTTTTATGGCAATGCGCGGCGTACGCGTACAAAGCACGGACGGTATCGTGGAGACGGATGTGGAAAAAACCATCGACAATTTTGCCACGCTGGGCAATCAGGGCTCCGGCCCGATGGACGCCGCTATTCTCCAGATGATGCTGAACAAGGAGAAGGAGGGCTGAAGCACAGGTTGAGTTTGCGGTTTACCCCTGCGCCCCTTATAACATTATAAGAAAAGTGAGGAATCCGTTATGAAAAAGATTCTGACAAGCCTGCCGGCACGGCTGCTGCTGGCCATCGTGGTTGGCATCCTTTGCGGTTTTGTGTTCCCCGAGAGCGTAATGCAGGTCGTCGTGACCCTGAAGTATATCATGGGTCAGGTCATCTTCTTCTGCGTGCCGCTCATCATCATCGGCTTTATCGCGCCCTCCATCACAAAGCTGGGCAACAACGCCACCCGCATGCTGGGCGTGGCCGTTATTCTGGCGTACGTGTCGAGCATTCTGGCCGCCTTCATGTCCATGGGCGCGGGCTTCGGCATCATCCCGCACCTCAACATCGCCTCCGAGATTGAAGGCCTGCGCGAGCTGCCGGGCGTCGTATTCCAGCTCGATATCCCGCCGATTATGTCGGTTATGAGCGCACTGGCGTTCTCCGTGCTGCTCGGCCTCGCGGCGGTGTGGACAAAGGCGCATACCACCACGCTGCTGCTGGATGAGTTCCAGAACATCATTCTGGACATCGTGAAAAAAATCATCATTCCCATTCTTCCGTTCTTTATCGCATCCACCTTCTGCTGCCTGAGCTGGGAAGGCTCCATCACCAAGCAGCTGCCCGTGTTCATCTGGGTCATCCTTATCGTTATGGCCGGCCATTATATCTGGCTCACCGTTCTGTATGTGGCCGCGGGCATCTATTCCGGCAAAAATCCGATGGAAGTGCTCAAGCATTACGGCCCTGCCTACCTGACGGCCGTCGGTACAATGTCCAGTGCCGCCACGCTGGCGGTCGCCCTGAACTGCGCGCGCAAGAGCAAGGTCCTGCGTGAGGATATGGTCAGCTTCGGCATCCCGCTGTTTGCCAATATCCATCTGTGCGGCTCCGTCCTTACCGAAGTGTTCTTCGTGATGACGATTTCAAAGATTCTCTACGGCCAGCTGCCCAGCGTCGGCACGATGATTCTGTTCTGCCTGCTGCTCGGCATCTTCGCCATCGGCGCGCCCGGCGTGCCCGGCGGCACGGTCATGGCGTCTCTCGGCCTTATCACGGGCGTGCTCGGCTTCAACGATGCCGGCACCGCACTGATGCTCGCCGTATTTGCCCTGCAGGACAGCTTCGGCACCGCCTGCAACGTGACGGGCGACGGCGCGCTGACCCTGATGCTGACGGCTTATGCCGAAAAGCACCACATGGCCAAGCAGGAAATCAGTGTGGACCTGTAAACCGCAATTTTCTGTGTACCCGACATAGTATACTCCTCCCTCCTCAACAAACGCAGCGGCGCCCCGGCCTTTTGGCCGGGGCGCCGCTGCGTTTGTTTATTGCTGTACGGACGCTGCGAGTGCATCCGCGAGCGCATCCATCTCGGACACGTTCTGCGGCTGGAGGGAGGATGCGATTGTCATGCCCTCGTCGAGTATGTTCATGTGCTTGAGGCTCTCAATGCTCTCTTTCATCAGCGCGCCGGAGCGGGGCGCCCACGAACCGTTCTCCACGATGGCGACGGTGCGGTTTTGCAGGTTCAGCGCCTGCATATCCATCAAAAAGTTGTGCATCGGCGGGAAGATGCCGAGGTTGTAGGTTACGCCCGCGAGCACCAGATGGCTGTACTTGAACAAATCGGAAATCAGGTACGAGACATGGGTGGAGGATACATCGTACAGGCGCGTGTTCGTCACGCCGCGCTCGGCCAGCTTTGCGGCCAATACCTGCACGGCGGCTTCGGTGTTGCCGTACATGGAGGCGTACACGATCATGACGCCCTTTTCCTCCGGCTCATAACTCGACCAGTGAATGTACTTGTCGAGGATGTAGCCGATGTCTCTGCGCCATACCGGCCCGTGCAGCGGGCAAATCATCTTGATGTCGATGGAACCGGCCTTTTTCAGCAGAGCCTGCACATGAGGGCCGTATTTGCCGACGATGTTGGTGTAGTAGCGCCGCGCTTCGTCAATCCATTCGCCCTTGAAATCCACCTCGTCGGCAAACAGCTTGCCGTCCAGCGCGCGGAAGGAACCGAACGCGTCCGCGGAGAACAGGATGCCGTCCGTTACGTCGTAGGTGACCATGGCCTCGGGCCAGTGCACCATCGGCGCGTAGACGAAGGTGACGGTGTGGCGGCCGAAATTACGGGTGTCGCCCTCTTTTACCTCCTCCAGCGTGCCGTTGACGGTAAAGCCGAACTGGTGCATCATCAGGACGGCCTTCGGTGTAGTGATGACCGTTACCTTCGGCCAGCGCAGCAGAATCTCCTCAAGAGAGGCCGCGTGGTCGGGCTCCATATGGTTGATGATGAGATAATCGAGCGGGCGGCCGTTCAAAACAGCGGTCACATTCTCAAGAAACTGGCGGCCTACCGACCAGTCGGCGGTGTCGAACAGCACGGTCTTTTTATCCAGCAGCAGGTAGGAATTGTAGGATACGCCGTGGTAAATGGGATGGATGTTCTCAAACAGCGCCAAACGGTGGTCGTTGGCGCCTACCCAGTACAAATCGTCTGTTACTTTACGGTAGCAATACATAATGTTGGCCTTCCTTTCCGACAATCAGGCGCGTCTTACAGCGAAATTTCAATGAAGCCGTCTGCGGGGTCGCCGCAATCCGGGCATACCCAGCCTTCCGGCAGATTCTGGAACTCGGTGCCGGGCGCAACCTCGCCCTCGGCGTCGCCCGCCAGCGGGTCGTATTCATAACCGCAGCCGCTGCAAACGTGGATTTTGCGCGCAATGGTGACCTTCTTGGGCGCGGGGCGCTTCATCTTCACCATCGGGGGCGCGGGCTGCTTTTCGCCGGTGTCCAGCGCAGCAGCCAGCAGGGGCAGAATCTCATTCACATCGCCGACGATGCCGTAATCGCTGTGCTTGAAAATCTTCGCCTTGGGGTCGATGTTGACGGCGACGACCGTGGAGGCGTCCTTGATGCCCTTGAGATGCTGCGCCGCGCCGGAAATGCCGCAGGCAATGTACAGGTTGCCTTTGAACTTCTGACCGGACATGCCGACGTAGCGGTCGATGGGCACATATTGCAGCGTCTCCGCCACGGGACGGGAGGAGCCGATGGCTGCGCCGGCGGCTTTGGCCAGCGCCTCGATGAGCTTCATGTTCTTCTTTTCGCCGATGCCCTGACCCGCGCTCACAACGCGCTCGGCCTCGACGATGGGCGTATCCATCGGAATGCCGACGGTAAAATCGTAGCCGTCTTTTTTCAGCGCGGCGACGAGCGCATCGACCTTATCCTGTGCGGTGCCGTCCGCGAACATCTGCTTTTTGCGCAGCCCCGCTTCGGCGGCCTTTTTCGGGGCGGCGGCCTCGCTCTTGGCGGCTTTGCCCAGCAGATGCGCGGCGATGACGACGCGCTGAATCTCGTTTGTGCCCTCGTAGATGGTGGTGATCTTCGCATCGCGGTAGAAGCGCTCGACTTCCATGCCCTTGAGATAGCCGCTGCCGCCGAATATCTGCAGCGCGTCGTTGGTTACTTCCAGCGCGATGTCGGAGGCGTACTGCTTGGCCATGGCGGCCTCCATGCCGTACGGCGCATGCACCTGCTTGAGTTCGGCGGCGCTGTAAACCAGCATCCGCGCGGCGCGCAGCTTCGTGGCCATATCGGCCAGCTTGAACTGAATGGTCTGCAACTGGCAGATGGGGTGGCCGAACTGCTCGCGCTCCTTGGAATACTCAAGCGCCGCCTCAAACGCGCCCTGCGCGATGCCGAGCGCCTGTGCGGCGATGCCGATGCGGCCGCCGTCAAGCGTCGCCATGGCGACCTTGAAGCCTTTGCCCTCTTCGCCCAGCAGGTTTTCCTTCGGGACGATGACGTTGTTGAAGTTCAGCTGGCAGGTGGCCGAGGAGCGAATGCCCATTTTGTCGTAATGCTCCTCAAAGGTGAAGCCCTCCCAGCCCTTTTCCACGATAAACGCAGAAATGCCGCGCGTACCGATATCGGGCGTGGTAACGGCGAAAACCACATAGACATCCGCTTCGCCGCCGTTTGTGATGAAAATTTTCTCGCCGTTCAGTATATAATGGTCGCCTTCGAGCACGGCGGTGGTTTCGGTGCCGCCCGCGTCGGACCCGGCGTTCTGCTCGGTCAGGCCGAAGGCCGCAAGTTTTTCGCCGCTGCACAGGGGCGGCAGATATTTCTGCTTCTGCGCCTCATTGCCGAAGCTGGCGATGGGCCATGTGCCGAGGGAGGTGTGCGCGGAAAGAATAACGCCCACGCCGCCGTCCACGCGGCTCAGCTCCTCTACGGCAATGGCGTAGCTCAGCGCATCCGCGCCGGCGCCGCCGTACTCCTTGCCGTAGGGCAGGCCCATGATGCCGAGTGCGCCCATCTTGCGGACGACATCGGCGGGGAAACGGTTCTCCTTATCTAAAAGGAAGGCGATGGGTTTGACCTCGCGCTCGGCGAATTCGCGCACGCGCTGGCGAAGTTCCTCATGTTCGGGTGTGGTTTGGTAAAGCATATCGTTTTCCTCCTTTATGTTGATTTGGCTTCGGGCGGTATTATTGCGGCGCAGGAGGAGAACAGCTCCTCCAGCGTTTTGCACTTCAGTTCTTCCTCCAGCCGCTGCTGGATGCGGGCAAATTCCCTGTGGACGCCGCAGGCGCCGCAGACATTGTTGGCACAGTCGTATCCGGGTTCGAGGCATTCCGTAATGAAAAGCTGCCCGCCGAGCGCGCTGAAAAGATCATACAGGGTCAATTCGCCCGCGGGGCGGGCGAGGGCATAGCCGCCGACGTGCCCCCGGCGGCTTTCGATGATGCCGGCCCGGGTCAGAGGCTTCATCATTTTATAGGTGATGGCGGGCGCCATGTGCTCACGTGCGGCTATCTGCGCCGAGGTAAGCTGTTCGCCGCTGCGCAGCGCGCGCAGAATGCGCACGGCATAATCCATCTCGCGGGTGATGAACATTTCGATCTGCACCTCCCTAAACTTAACTTATTTCGTCAAGATTGAATGTAGCACTGATTCTTGTTTTTAACAAGAGGTAAACCCGCGAAAAAATTAAGTTTGTAGGAAATGTTCTTTTTTGTGAAAAAGTTTGTGCACTGTGGCGGCGGGGTCTTCCTTTTGCGGCGGGGCCTGCACAGAGAACGGGAAAAAAGCAAAATAAAAAGCACCCGTGCGCTTTTGCGCACGAGTGCTTTTGGTGCACCGGAGCAATCCAAATCCGAACCCATATCTGCTTTTTCCACGGCGCTTTTAACGTCGCCAAACGTGATTGTTTTCGTGCCGTCCTTGTAGTTGAAGCCGATGACGACTTTGTCGTCGTAGAGATAGATGGTGTTTACGAAGGAGTCGATCAGCATCTTACGGTGACTCTGCTGACGCACATCCAGCTTGCGGAAGCGGTGCAGCCAGAAGGTCACAAACTCAGCGCTGAGTTTGGGCTTGGACAGCTTCTCGTTGGCAATCTTGATCTCCAAGTCGTCCTTGACCGCTTCCAGTTCCTCCAAGCGGCCTTTCGTGGACTTAGTGAGTATGCCCTGCTGGATGGCGTTGAGTAGATTCTGAATCGCGGTATTGGCCTCGCTTAACTGCTGCTCATAAAGCGGGAGATTAGTGTTCTCTCTACCCTGCAAATCCATGACCATGGACACGATAGCTTCAATCGCCTTGTCGTCCATGACCATCTTCATGGTTTCGTTTACGACCAAATCTTCGATCCAGTCCTTCTTGACCGGCTTCTTGTGGCACTCGGCGCGCTTCTTTTTAACAGACACGCATTTGTAGTAGCGGTGAACTCTGTTCGTGTGACTCGTCCCGCTTTCGCCGCAGAGGTACGCACCGCAGTATCCGCAGAATAGCTTTGTTGTCAGCAGATAATCTTCCTCGGCCTTATGACGGGCAGGGGCTTTTTTGTTTTGTTCCAGCTTTTCCTGTACCCGGTCAAACATATCCTGCGGCACAATAACTGGAATACCGTCCGGCACAACTGTATCACGATAGCGGAACTCACCTATGTAGCCGCGGTTTTTCAGTATATGTTCGACGCTGTTGTAGGTCATGGACTGTCCCCGTATGTTCTTCATGCCCTGTTCGTTGAGCCAGTCGCGGATCTGCGTCATGGTCGCGCCCTCGTCATATCGCTTGAAAGTTTCCAGTACGAAGGGCGCGGTAAGCGGGTCGATTTGAAAATGCTGCTCATCGTCCACGACAAAACCAACAGGCAATGTGTCGCCGTTGTATTTGCATTTGAGGGCGTTGTCGGTCATGCCGCGGATTACCTTTTCGGAGAGGTCGGCGGAGTAGTATTCCGCATATCCTTCAAGGACGGATTCGAGGATGATTCCCTCTGCGCCCTCAGATATAACCTCTGTCGCAGACACCACCTTGACGCCGTTGCGCTTCAAGATGGATTTATACCGCGCGCTGTCATAGCGGTTTCGGGCGAACCTGTCCAGCTTCCAGACGATTATCATGTCGAACAGCTTTTTTCCGCTGTCCTTTATCATATTCTGAAACTCGGGGCGATTGTCCGTCTTGGCAGAAAAGGCGCGGTCGATGTAATGGTGCAATATCGTGATGCCGTTCTTCTCGGCAAAGGCGGTGCATTCCCGAAGCTGGCCTTCAATGGATTCTTCCCGCTGGCTGTCGGAGGAGTAGCGGGCGTAGATGACAGCCGTCATTCTGGATCACCGCCATCCGGAAGTCCCTTGATGCTTGGATTATCAATCAAGGATTGCATCATCTGAATTGCGCTTTGATGCAGTCTTACCAGCCTGTCGCTTTGAGAAAGCCCCTGACGAATAAACTCGGCGTTCATCGCTTCCATGTTTGACAACACGATTAACTGCTGGAGAGTAGCTTCGTCACGGATATTGCCCGTTGAGTCAGGATTGGCACTCCGCCATTCTCTGGCTGTCATGCCAAACAATGCGACATTCAAAACATCCGCTTCGCTGGCATAGGTATAGGATATCTTCGCCGGAGACAGTTCCGGTGGGATCAGATTGTCCTTGATGGCATCAGTATGAATTCTATAGTTGATTTTGGACAGCGTTCTGCTCAAGTTCCATCCAAGAGCCAACCGGCTGTTTTCATCGTCCTTTAACCGCTGGTAGTCCTTGATGATGTACAGCTTGAACTCCGCAGAGATCCATGACGCGAATTCAAATGCAATATCCTTGTGAGCAAATGTTCCGCCGTAACGTCCGGCTTTCGAAATAATGCCGACAGAATTTGTCGCCTTGATCCACTTTTGAGGAGAGAGCGTAAACGCATTTGAACCGGCAGCATTTCTAAACACCTCGAATTCGAGGGGTTTAAAAGCGGGATTGTTCAGTTGCTCCCACAGGCCGAGAAACTCAATGACATCCTTGTTGCGCATCCAGTTCTGGATTGTGGCAGTGGGGTCGTCGCTTTTATATTTTGCAATATCGGTCAATGAAATGAAGTCGTTTGCATCGCCGGAGGAAATGACTGCAATCTGATTACCCTTGGCATCGATTGTCGCTTTGTATTTTCTATCAGCCATTTTTTGCGTCCTCCTTCATCATAGTCCGTAACGTGCTCTTCAGCCGCTCGTTCATGGGTGAGCCGGGGTCAAAGCACATCTCGATGAACTTGTCCATCTCCGGATAGCTTTCCTCAATCTTCGGTTTTCCCTCATAGGATGCGCCATGGGGATTGTCCGTGCGGCCATAGATATAGTCCATCGACACGTCGAAATAGTCCGCATATCGAAGCAGCACCTCCGGTGGCACCATCGTCTCTCCAGTCTCGTAGCGAAACACGCTGGACTGCGCAAGACCAAAGGTCTTTGCCATCTTCATCTGAGAGAGGCTGACGCTCTCTCGCAATAAGCGTATGCGCTCGCCAATGATCTTCATTGCGCCACCTCCCGTTTATAGGAAGAGTATAGCAAGAATACTATTACAAATCAATGCATTATTGGCATAAT
>Ga0070399_1004564_pt1 | contig 11337 bp, 12 predicted proteins | sample BioMet4_FD_61217 | JGI IMG/M metagenome (GOLD analysis project Ga0070399, IMG submission 61217) | Microbial communities from bioreactor (seeded with sewage sludge) at LBNL, California, USA - Biofuel metagenome 4 (version 1) | ecosystem: Engineered > Bioreactor > Anaerobic > Unclassified ... | reverse complement strand
TGTTCAACTTCATTATACAACCGACCAGGAAAATATTACCCTATAATTGAGAAAAAGACGTTTGGGCCATTAAGTGCAGTGGTACACCATAGCTTCTGCATCAGGAAGGAGAGGATAGTATGTTGTCCCACAAACCAAAAAATTATTATCAGAAAAACGGCCAGAAAGGAGCTATCCTCGCTCTGGCAGCCATTACGATGACTCTTTTCTTCGGCTGCGCAGGATTGGCCGTAGATTTTGGCAGCCTGTATTTTCATAAGGCCAGATTACAGGATGCCGCAGATGCTGCGGTTATTGCGGGTGGTTATAAATATGGCGAAAAAAAAAGCCAGTCAGATGCCATCGTCCAAATCCAAAAATATCTGACCAATAATACAAAAGTCTCCAATCCCGTCAGCCAGACCTCCTTCACCACAAAATCCTCTTCAGAAACAAAGCTTCTATTGACGGCCGAGGAGTCTGTACCGCTCTATTTCCTGCGGCTGCTCTACGATCACGATGCCGTCACAGTCCGTGTCCGCTCTGCGGCGCTCTGCAATATATCCTCTGCTTCGAGCCTCTTTTCGTACGCCCTGCTTGCCGGTTCCACGCAGGGCGTCACCTATCGCGAAGGCCAGCCTTCGCAGCCATCTTTGGAAGATGTGAAGCAGCAAAATTCTATTCTCTTCCATGCTTCCAATATGACAATAAATGGCAATGTCCATACAAACAGTATGATTGCTATGGACCAATCACATGCAGCCCGGATTAACGGGCAATTCAGCGGCGGCACGGATGCCGCAGGAAAAGCTGTTTATCCCTGGGCAATCACGGCCTGGGACAGTAGTACGAATACTAAAAATCCGGTTCCTTTTGCTCTGGGCTATGCAACCGGCAATAAAAAAACAGACTATGATATAAGCTCCATGAGCTACAGTAATATTGATATTTCCCTAAGCTCCTCCAATCCTTTGACGCAGTCGCTGAACGCCTACATTCAGAAACTCTCATCCATGTCTATGCAGGAACGGGAACAGCAGAATATTTATTATGACGCCAACAATAAAAACACCTCAAACGGCCCCTACAATTTTTACGCCACTAGCAGCAAAAGCACGGAATTCTCTGGCAACAGTCTGCGTACTTCAGACGGAATCACCTATAATAAATTTTTCAACGTAATTATCGTGGACGGCGATATCACTGCTTCCTCCGGACACAGCTACACTCCGAATGAATTTGCTGTCATCATATCCCTGCATGGAAATATTCAGCTGAACAACGGCAATAATTTCCGCGGCATCGTCTACGCACCAAACGGCAATCTCTGGCTGGCTACCGGAAATCGGGTCACCGGCAGCTTCGTTGCCAATACGATCAAAATCACCAGCGACAGCAAACGCATAGACTATGAGGCTCTGGGCTTTCCGCCCGGAGCCGGCAGCAGCAGCACCTCTTCCGGCAGCTATATACAGGTAACACTGACAGACCCTGACAGCGACTAAGCATTAACCAGAAGAAGCTTTTGCCCGACCCGGATTCCTTCCGCTGCAGCTCTCCCTGCTTCCAGCTCCAGTGCTGAGCCAGCCCCTGAGCACCAGCTAACCCCGATCCACGGCCGCAAGCCTGGAACAATTTTTCGTATGCGATAGTCTTTATCCAAATATACCACGTCAATGGCAAATCGCATGAAACACATATGAACGCTGCTGCAGGGCACAAGCAGCAATCCATCAGCGGGTGCCAGGCTGCGTCGGCCCATCAGCCCGCGCAAACGCGCAAAAAAAGAATCTGCCACTTCGATTTGAAGCGGCGGATTCTTTTTTTTACTATTTTCTATCGTTATTTTCATATAGCGCATGATGATGCCTCACATATTCGTAAAGGATTTGTACATTGACAATAAGACAGGCAATAACAATACAACAAACATGGCCGGGAAAATAAAAAGAACCATTGGAAACACGATCTTGACAGGTGCCTTCATAGCTTCTGCTTTAATCTGCTGGCGTCGACGTTCCCGCATATTATCCGCCTGTATCGCCAACGTATTGCCAATGCTGGTCCCCAGCCGTTCAGCCTGCACTATGGCCGTTACAAATAAATGCACATCTTCCAGCTCGCAGCGTCGTGCAAGGTTCTGCATAGCCGTATAACGAAGCATCCCCATGCGCACATCCCGCAGCATCCTTGCGCATTCTTCGATAAAGGGACCTTTCATCCGCTCGACAATCTTTCGCAAAGCGGCATCAAAAGAAAGTCCCGCCTGCACGCTCACACAGAGGAGATCCATTACCTCCGGCAATTGACGACGCATTTTTCCCTGCCTCTGCTGAATCATAAGGTTTAAAAAGGAAATCGGCATGGCAGCTCCAAGCCCTGCTCCCAGCAGCAGGCACATGACGGACTGCACAAATACAAGCTCATGCTTCCAGACAAAAAGCCATGCCAAAACAATGCCCCCTGCCAGGAAAAGAATCCAGATACAAAGGAACACCTCTACCCGCCAGACGTGCTGCCTGCCTGCCAGCATAATCTTGTGCTCAAACATACCCTTCATCTCACGCGGGGCAATCTGTACGATACGTCTTTCTATTGCCTGCCAGAAGGGAAGCAGCACGCGCTCCCGAAAGGATATATCGGTAAGATTCATTGGAATCTGCGCTCGCTGCAGATCTGAATCTGTACGTTCCAGACTGCGCAAGCGGCTTTGCAGCTTGCTCTTCGGTGCCATCCGAACGATAAGGAAAAAATACAGCAGTCCGAAAACAGCTATCGCTGCAAGAAACGCCAATAAAAACGGCTTCAAAATGCATCTCCCCCATCATCCATACGGAATATGTCATCTGGAAGCGATACACCGTTGACCAGAAATTTCTCCATGAAGTTCGGGCGCAGCCCCGTAGACCTGAAATGCCCGACAGCCTTGCCATTTTCATCGAAGCCGGTCTGTTCATAACGAAAAATATCCTGCAGCACGATTGTATTTCCCTCCATACCCTGCACCTCTGTAATATATGTAACCTTGCGGCTGCCATCACGAATACGTGATTGATGCAGGATCAGGTCAATGCCGGACGCAATTTGTTCGCGGATTGCCCGCACCGGCAGTTCCATGCCTGCCATCAGTACCATCGTCTCCAGACGGCTCAGGACGTCACGAGGACTGTTCGCATGTGCCGTCGTTATGGAGCCATCATGTCCGGTATTCATAGCCTGCAGCATATCCAGCGCTTCACCAGAACGAACCTCACCCACAATGATACGGTCCGGCCGCATGCGCAGCGCATTTCGGACCAGATCGCGAATCGTGACGGCACCGCTGCCCTCTATATTGGAGGGCCGTGATTCCAATGTGACGACATGCTGCTGCTGAAGATGCAGCTCAGCCGCATCCTCAATGGTAACAATGCGTTCATCCTCCGGAATAAAAGATGACAGCACATTCAAGGTCGTTGTCTTGCCAGAGCCGGTACCCCCGGATACCAGAATATTGACTCTCGCCCGCACGCAGGCACGCAGAAAAGCCGCCATATCCTCACTGAGTGTTCCGAGACGAACCAGATTTTCCGCCTGAAACGGCTTGCGGGAAAATTTACGAATGGTTACACAGGCACCTGTCAGGGAAAGCGGTGGAATAATTATATTGACGCGCGATCCATCTCCCAGCCGGGCATCGACTAATGGCGATGATTCATCGACACGGCGTCCCAGCGGTGTAACGATCCGCTCAACAATATTCATCAGATGGCTTTCATCGTGAAACTGTACCTTCGTAAGCTGCAGCCTGCCCTGACGCTCTACAAAAATCTTTTTGGGACCATTAACCATTATTTCTGTAATTGAGTCATCCTTCAGCAGCGGCTCCAACGGTCCGAGGCCCAGCATTTCATCACGTATATCTGCAATAATCTGCGCACGCTCACCACGCGGGATGGCAAACGGATTCTCATCCAGCACACGCTGACAGTATTCATCAATAACAGCCTCGACCTCCTGCGGGTCGTGAGCATTCACTGTCGACAGGAACTGCTGCTGCTCGGCGTTCATCTCATCTACGATGCGCTGATGGATATCCAGCTTTGCAGCCTGATAGGCATCGTCATTTTTATCCTTACGGCGCTGGGCAAATATCGTTTTTTGTCCTTCTCCACCCTCGGGCTTTCCTAACCGTGTCCATAGTGACATACCGTTCACCTCATCTGTTTGAACTAGTACAGCGTGCACGATGTACTAGCTTGTACTGGATAATGCCTCATCATACATCCTGTATTCCACTTCCAGCTTTTCCGGCAGGGTAAATACCATATCGAGTATGGATACACCTGTCACTTTATCATTACGCCGCAGAACAATTTTTACCACGACAGGTTTATTCATCTCCGTGTTGTTTTCCTCTTTGGCAATCGTAAAATCACCGCCATTTGCCCCGTCTGTATTCCATTCATAAAGACCATTCGTAAACCATTTTTCGTCTTTATAAGCCTTAATGTAATTATCATGTATCGTCATATAGCTCTTGGTTCCCTTTAGAGCAGCATCCCTTGCGCTGCTGCGAGCAATTTCCTGGATTGTAAAATAATCCATAAGGCAAAGGCTCAGGTAAATCATTGTCAGGAAAACAAACAAGAATATTGGAAATACAACCGCAAACTCCACGATAGCCTGTCCCTTCTGCCTGAACAAATGACTCCCTCCTCTCTTTGAAACAGGCTGCTGCACTGCAGCAACACTGCCGAAGCCTACTGACTCAGCAGATAATACCGTCAACGCAGCAGCCCTCTTCCGCCTCTCGTTTCTCTCAAAGTTCTTTTAATTTGGTGATTGCGGATTGGATTCCACATCGTCATTTACTACAGTTTATTTGTGACATTATTGATTACATTGTGGATTGCATCGCCCAAAGCTCCAGTACCCGTAAAGTAAACGGCGACCGCAGCCACAAAGGCCAGAATCACAGCGTATTCCACCATTCCTTGCCCTCTCTGTGTCAGATAACGATTTTTAAAAGCAGATAATAAGGTAAACATATAAATTCCTCCTTTAATTAGAATTAAATATATTTATGTAAAGGCGGATTGCCTAAACATCAATATCGACAATACGCCGGATAATCCAAAAACCGACCAGCTCCATAACCAGCGCTGCTGCGATGGCAATGTGCCCGATTTCCTCCTCCAGCAGAGGCTGCAAGTAGCGCGGATTAATAACATACATGATCAGGCCGACGATGATCGGCAAGCCCGCGAGCACCCAGCTGGAAAAGCGCCCCTGTGCCGTGAGCGAGCGGATTTCACGCTTCATGCGCACACGGCTGTTGATGGTCCCGCTGATCGTATCGAGAATCTGAGCCAGATTGCCGCCCACCTGACGCTGAATCAAAACAGCTGTGACCACAAGCTCAAAGTCACTGTTCTGCACTCGGCACGCCATGTTCTGCAATGCAGTTTCCATCGGTGTTCCGAAGCGGACCTCCCGCATGACAGATGCAAATTCAGTTCCCATTGGAGCCTTCATTTCCTTGGATATCAGCTCTGTCGCCTGCAGAAAGCTGAACCCTGCCCGCAAAGCATTCGCCGCCATGCGCAGAGTATCGCCGAGCTGGTTTGTGAATACCTGACGCCGCAAAGCAATGCGCCGCGATACATAGAACCAGATGAGCCCCATTCCGACAGGAAATACCAGCATCGCGGTTTCGAGCTGCAGTGTCAATAAATATGTAAAGACCGTCATCAGCAGGCCACCGGCAAAGAGCAAAATCTGAAATTCGGAGCCCAGCAGGGGCAAGCCAGCCTGCTGCATGCGCACATCAAGGCTTTTCGCCTGCCGCAGATTCTGCAGATGGACGCCAAGCTGACGAAGCAAATCCCGCAGAAGCTCCTTCATGCGACGATTTTGCGTCTGCAGTGTGTTCCGCCGCGAAAATGCCCGTACACGCTCAGATACAACCGCCCGTCCGTTGTGACGCAAACGCTTCATGACAAAAAATAAAATCAAAAAAATCCAAACCGCACAGAACAGGGATATCACAAAAATCATGATTTATCCCACCTTATCCGCTTCCTGCCCCGCAGCTGATCGGCAAGCTTGTCTATGTTGTGGGTAAGCTGTGCTGTAGGCTTGATATCCACTGCCATACGCCCATTATTAGCGGCATTCGATACGAGCAGATACTCATTCGGCAGAACAGACTTCACTGGATAGCCAAGCTCCTTCTCCAGCTGCTGCTGCATGAGACCATCACACGGACTCACTCGTGTAAATACGGCGTGCACGCGCTCTTCGCAATCCGGCCAATCACGGAAGATCTCCAGGGTCCGGCGCATATGCTGAATCTCAAAACCATCATTGACCATAGCCACGATAAAGGTATGTTCGGCAAGCTCCGCCGCCTCTATCTGAATAGGACCGAAGCCTGGTGCGATATCAATGAGCACGTAGGCAAACAGGTTTCTTGCCATATCAACAATCGTATGGAAGGCCTTAGGCTGCACGAGCTCAGCATAGTCCGGCCGGACTGTCCCGCAAAGCACACTCACATTTTCTGTCACCGGCATAAAATAAGGTTTCAATGAAAATGGTGACAGGAAATGCACATCGCGCACCGCCTCGACAATAGAGCTCTTCGGCTGCAGATTAAAAAACACTGCCATATCACCGAACTGCAAATCGGCATCGATTATACCCACCGGCTTACCGCTTTTACGCGCAAGGCTCAAAGCCAGATTTGTGATCAGCGTCGTTTTGCCGCTTTTTCCCTTAGGGCTGAAAAAGGTCATGACCTCTGCCTCCATGACCGCATGTTCCTCTTCCAGCCCCTGCAGCAGATTGACCAGGTCCTCTGCTGTGAAGGGTTTAGCCATACAGCCCCTTGCCCCGGCTGCTACAAGCTGCTGGGATTTTTCTCTCTCCCAGCGATTGCTCAGGCCGATAATATCTGCCCGTGGAAAGGTGCGCACAAAATCAGCCAGCAGATCCAGATTTTCCTCTGTTTCAATATCCAGCAGAACCAGGTTGGTATCGAACACACGTCCCTGCCGCAAAGCATCCTGGGCTTTCTGACAGCGCATGACGAGCTCAAAATCCGGTCTCGTCCGGATCACACTTGAAAGCCGCTCCAGCATAATTCGATTGTTCTCTACTAAAAGTACCTTGTGCTCCATTCGCTATGCACCTCTTATTTGAAAATCTTCCCCATCCAGGAAAAGAGCCCATCCTCATCAGCCTCTGCCGATACAGCCTGATTCGTAAGACGCCCCAGCATATTTACCAGCTCTTCTGCCAGCTGGGTATGCGTTGAGATACACAACAGCGGTATTCCATCCCGGATTGATTGCTTTGCCGCCATAAAATCATTTGACAATACATGATAAAACGGCTGCTGCAGCAACTGCTCAACGTCCTTCATATCGATATAGGTCTTAGAATCGCTGCGGTTCAGCACCATTCGGATTTTGTTGGCGTCATAGCCGATGCTCCGCATCGTATCATAACCAATCTTCATGTTCTTAATGGTCGGAATGAAATCCATGATACCAAGAAACAATACGAGGTTACTCATATCCATAGCCATGAGATTCAGCTCGCTGAAGGCTGTTGCTGTATCTATGAGAATATAGTCGAATTCAAAACAAAGCTGATCCAGAATAAAATGCATAGCATCCGTTGAAATATTATAAGCATCCTCAATCTTTTGAGGCGCCGGCAAAACAGAAAAGCTGTATTTCTCATATCGGTATTCCTGGAGGAACTCCCGTACAGAGAAGTCTGTCTGGTTCTCTTCCGCGGCCCGCTGTGCATCAGCCAGGGTATGCTTTGGCTCAAGATGCAGGTAATTGCAGACATCACCAAACTGCAGATCAAAGTCGATAAGGCATACCCTGTAGCCCTCCAGCATCAATCCAGCAGCCATATTTGTACTGACAAGCGTTTTGCCCGACGCTGAGGCAGTGCTGAATATCGTTATTATCGTACCACTGCGATATCCCTCAGGCATACCAATCACCATGCTTTCTTAGTTTCCCTTATCGTTTTCCGTTTTCGGCAATACATCCCGGTTAAGATATTTTTCCAGGAACGAGTCGCCCGTTTGATGCTGCATCTGATAATCCACGCGATTCTCCTTCGTCAGATCATCCTTGGACGTATCCTCCTCATTCAAATCTACTTTCTGCATATCCTTTTTGTCCTGACGACCATCATCATATACCTTCTTCAGATCTGTCGACATCTTTGCCGTCGTAAGCTCATTGACCAGACGCGGCGTAATCAGCACGACAAGCTCCCGTTTATCGCGTGTCGTCGAGGTATGCCGGAAGAACTCTCCTATGATCGGTATATCTCCCAACAACGGAACCTTGGTGATGACCTTGCTCTCCTCACTGTTCATCAGACCGCCGATTGCCATCGTCATGCCCGACGGAACATTGACGACCGCGTTCGCCTCTCGTGAGGCAATTGCTGGTATTTCAGAATCACTGGTCTTAACCTTGTGGGAATCATCCAGCGTGCTTACCTCAGCATGGATATTCGCCGTAATGTTATCCGAGGAATCTGCAACTGGCTTGATTTTGAGCTTGATTCCATATTCATGCCATTCAAAAGTTGTTGTCCCATCTGTCTTGATCGGCACAGGAATCTTACCGCCAATCAGTATGCTCGCTTCCTCACCACTCATCGTCGTGATATTCGGGCGGGAAAGTATCCGGGCTTTGCCATTCTTAATCAGCATATTAACCGCTGCATCTATATGGGACAGACTATGGGGAAAATCACGGCCTATATAAAATGTACCGGGATCATTATCCATCGTAGGCGTCGTAAGTCCCTCACTTGCCGTGAGATCTGTCGGTGTACTATAGGTCAGTCCGATTTTCTTACTGTCATCAGAGGATATCTCCAAAATCTGTGCTTCAATCATGATCTGTGCAGGATTATCCATCTCCAGCATATCTATAACATCCTCCGGGGCGGTTGTATAAAGCAGCGCAATTCTTTTCGCAGTATCCCGCTCAATCTGATTTTTGACCTTTCCCCTGAGCAGGATGCGTTTGCCGGCTTTCTGAACCTGTACCTCCGGCATAGCAATCAGGGACTGAATCATCTGCGCTGTCGCGGAATCGATAGGACTTACTGTTACCATGTATTCCTGCCGCACTCCATCGGCTGTCCAAATCAGAAGATTCGTCGCGCCTGCACCTTTCGCATTGACCAGAACCGATGTCGATGACACGATTACTACATCAGCAACTTCGGGATTGCCCACTGCAACCTTCACAATCTGGCTGTCGGCATCGACCTGAAGGGACTGGTTCAACTCCAAATCCAGATGATATGCCTGTGAAGCCGCCTGCGGCAACGCCGCTTCAACAGTTTCAGCACTCCATGAACTGAAAAAGATGATGAAGCAAAAAGCGAATATGCAGCCTTTAATTATATATCGTAATTTCTTCATCATTTATTCACTCCGATCAGGCTGCTTTGTGTACCCTTGATTACTGTCACGCTGCCCCAGTCCGATGCCGGACCTGGCGTCTCCTGTGAGCGCACAGGCACAGATGCGGGAGCCGCGGCCGCAGGAACTGCTGCAGCCACTGGACGTTCCTCCCTCGTCGGGGCTTCGACCGGCTTTGGCAAAGAATAATCTGTATCAATCACGAACTGATCCTGCGGCTTGTACGGGCGCAGCACCAGATACAATGAACCCTGCTTCGTCATTACAGCCAGCTCGAGAGCCTCCTGTGAACTCAACGCCAGCGTTGCCGTCACCAGGGACTCTTTGGATGCCCCCTCCGCTGCAGTTCCGCCATCCGTCGAAACTGCAGGAACGTCCTGGCTTTTATTAATGGCAAGAAGCAAAATATTTTGCAGCAGGATACGTCCCGTAATCCTTGTTTTGTCCGTATCGTTAATGAGCATGACATCCACATAATCTCCCGGCCTGGCAAAACCGGCGACCCCGGTGATATCGTTGATGCCAACCGATATGGCCCGGCACTCCGGCGGTATCGCCCCTGTAAAACCTGCCATTTTCACGTCTGTCAACACCTTGCGTTCCGTCAGCACATCCCCTTGCAGCATTGGAATCCGCGTGGGCTTGCCGACAAGTGCCTGAACACCTGTTGCAGCATCCGATGGCACCATGCTGGCGGGAAGCTCCACTACCTTCAGCATGGAACTCCGCAGAATCGTACGCTGAGGAATATCCTCCTTCGCCACCACAACACTGATCATACCTTCCTGCGGCTGTACCTTCGAGCCATCGCTGCCCATATTGGAAAGAATACTATATACTATGGCAAAAACCAGCAGACTTGGTATAATAAGTGCTAACACAACATATCGCTGCGGCATAGACTCCAGTTTACGGCTGAAAGCCTGTGCAAAGAGCGAAAACTTTCTCATGACAACCACTCCTAATGACAACACACGTAATGATCCTCACAGCCGCAGCCGTTACCTTCATCACTATTTATAAAATTTCTACGAATAAATTAAAAGTCCTCTTTAATAAATGTTTTTTTATACGTTATTGACCATTGAAAATTTGAAGAATGGAGATTCTGCTATGACTTCAATATTGCTGGACAACGTACACTTTTTTCCTGTCCTTTTATTATTTCTCTACCTCTTTGCCCACGTCGGGAGCCACTGGATAGAACATCTCTATAAAAAATTCCCTGCGCTCTTAAGCAGCCCCCATCATGTCAGCCATCTTTGCCGTCATCGTGTCCTTCTCCTCACATTGGCCCTTGGTACAGCCACCCTGCGTAGTCTGCTGCATCCCAGCATATATATGCCATTTCCGATTGTTATCATCCCAGTCTTCTTTCTGCTGCTGGTAACCTTCACCGATGCAGAGCAGCAGGTTATTTTTGACCACATGCTGATTCCCTTTGCTCTGCTGGCTCCATTGGGCTGGTTCTTTCTTGCACTTCCCTTCACAGAATATCTTCTGGCCGCCTTTGCCGGCGGCATCAGTTTTCTGCTGCTCGCCATACTCACTCGCGGCGGCATCGGCGGCGGAGATATCAAGCTGATTTTTGTACTTGGCTTATGGTTTGGGCCGGAGCACCTGCCCGTCATCCTTCTATATGGACTCCTGCTCGGCGGAGCAGCAGCACTCTTACTGCTTGCCATGCATCGCAAAAAAGCACACGACTATTTCGCCTACGGACCATATTTTACCGTGAGCGCATTTTTTTCTCTGCTCTTCTAAAATGCAAATACGACTAAAATCCTCAGCCATCTCATCCCTCCCGGTTCACTTTTTCAAACAATCGGCGGGTCTCATCCTCGTAAACCAGTCGATAATCCGGGTCATTATACAGATACACGTACAATATATCATCCTTACAG
>Ga0070399_1004561_pt1 | contig 11354 bp, 16 predicted proteins | sample BioMet4_FD_61217 | JGI IMG/M metagenome (GOLD analysis project Ga0070399, IMG submission 61217) | Microbial communities from bioreactor (seeded with sewage sludge) at LBNL, California, USA - Biofuel metagenome 4 (version 1) | ecosystem: Engineered > Bioreactor > Anaerobic > Unclassified ... | reverse complement strand
ACTGGCAGACGCACTAGACTTAGGATCTAGCGTTTTACGACGTGCAGGTTCAACTCCTGTCACCCGCACCAACACAACCAGTGCCCCTTCTGAAGATTTTCAGAAGGGGCTGTTTTTTTTATATTTTATTATTTGACCCCTTTTTTGACCCCTTTTTGATATTAATACTATTTTGCATGTTTTTTATTGAGAATATCAACTATTGAGTCTTGCATGGTTGAAGTGTTATGGGTATATTGGTCCATTGTATATGCAGCAGTTGCGTGACCCATTCTTAATTGCACCTTTTTGGGACTAATATCAGCTTCTGAGAGCTGCGTGGCCAGAGTATGCCGTAGAGAATGAAGCGTAATACTGCTAGGTAATTCCAACTTTTTTCTGACGGCGGCAAAAGCTCTTGTTACTCTATCAGGACTAAGAACATTTCCTTTCTCATCCATAAAAACGCGACAAGAACTGTTTAAAATCCTATCTAGGGTGAATAGTCGTGACTTAACAAAAACTAACTGCTTACGCAAGGCAGCCATGCTATAATCGTCCATTTTAAGTACGCGGTTGCCATATTTAGACTTTGGCGGCCCTTCAATAAGACCTTTGCCAAGAGTTTTCACAATTTTATGGGAAACAGATATTGTATTGTTTTTAAAATCAATATCACCCCAAGTCAAAGCTATGATTTCAGAACGGCGCAAACCCGAGGTAATATCTATCTGAAAAATTCTCGCCATTTGTGAGTCTCCTACCGAAAGGGTCATTTTTAGTAATCTTTCCATATCGGCATCGCTTATAACTCCACGTTCCAGAGGAATATGTGTTGGCCGTTTTATCCTTGTTAGGGGATTGCTTAGCATGAGACCATCATTAACGGCTCGGTTTAAAATTAGTTTGAATATTACATAGCAATGCTGTTTAGTTCTAGAACCGGCAGGTAATTTACCTAGCCAGTCCCTAAGTATAGGCACGTTCAAATCTACCAATGGGATAGTACCAAGATAGGGTATACAATGTTTTCGCATTATTATTCCATAGCTTTCTACGGTTGCGAGTCCATTGTCAGAGGCTAGTTCTTGGCGTCGTTGCTCAAGGTAAGTTTTTATATAATTCCCAACAGTATACTCATTATATGCAATATCAGAATACTTAGCTCTAATAGTTAGTTCTTTTTCTTCCAGTTCTTCTTCAGAATAACCATAAACATATTTATAAATATTTTCACCGGTTACACTGTCAATTCCAACAGTAATTTTCTTTCTGAATCTTCCATCAGCACGACGTTTTAACTTTTTAGACATAAAAAATCATCCTTTCTTTTTTTGGAAGGATGATTGTGATATAATTATACCGTAAACATCCTTCCGTCTTTGGTTGGGGCTTACACGACCGTTTAGCGTTGCAGCGCTGAGCGGTCATTTTTTATTGTCAAAAATAAAAAAATCGGGCGCATATCCTAAGATACACGCCCTACAAAACGTTAAGTTTTACTTGTAGTGTAAGTATATATCATATACGCTATAGTGTCAATATGTATCTTATAGTGTAAATATGTATCTTATAGTGTAAATATATTATTTTAATAAAGCTTTAATTACTAGATGGCAGAATTTAAAGGAACTTTTTAACGTATCGTTATTTTTATAAAATTGTTTGTTTTCTAGCATACGTTTATAAAAAAGTGCCTTCAATTTTTTATATTGATATTTTTTTAATCCTTCACTTTTTACTAATGCGGAGTAACAATACAGTAGTCCGACAAAATCGTGTAGAAAATAATGCTTCAATTTATTTTGTCGCAAATTTGTACTTATATTAGGTATATTAGCAACGATATTAAATATTTCATTGTTAGGAACTTTTGTTTTACTTTTAAGATTGTTTATTAGACAATTATTATGGGCAACTGCATTTCGAATATTTTTAATAGCATAAATGAAAAGAGGCTTTACAGGGAGTCTTTTGGGATACAAATTATCATATAGTTTATATAGACGAGTTAGATCACCAAAAGATATAATTTCACAAAAAGCCCAAATAGGGCAGGGCACCCCTCCAGAATGTTTTGTGACAAGATCTTCGCAATAATTAGCTCTACTTGGATTAAATATATAACCATTATTATTTATAAATTCTGAAATAATATGGTAACCATCTTCAATAGGATTTAACTCAACATCTTTAATTAAGGCAAGTTTTATTGCATGCTCTAAATCCAATGACAATTCAAGTAGTAAATATCTTAAATGCATATCTATAGTAGACAAGTCTTTTAAGTAAGCAAATTCTAAATCAATATAGGTGCCAGTATTTTCACCGAACTGATATTTTACATAATTTTTTCTATAAGATGATAGTTTAAAATAATAATTATGTTCCTCCAAAAAATGTTGAGCCTCTATTTCGGAGATTATATTAAACTTTATGCCCTTTTTACCCATATGTTGAATTAGTTTTTTTGATGAAAGAATAGGCCCATTGGTCATGTAATAACGACATCCTTTTTATTTATTTATCAAGAAAAGACAACTATCCGGGTTATTTCAATTTGCATAAAATGCAAATTGCTATTCTCAAAAAAAATATTGCTATTTCAAAGAATTTTAAATTGGCAGAAAACCTTTAGAAGTATTGCTGCATAGCTCTATTCGCATTATTTGGGAATAACCCGGTTATTTTCTTTCACCACATTATGAAAAACATAATTCTTCCAATGATTGGTTTTACACGACCGTTTAGCGTTGCAGCGCTCGGCGGTCATTTTTTTGTTTAATCAGTTTTAAGAAGCTCAGATAAATATTTGGCGTTAGTTTTCAAATATGTTCTTATAAAATGTTTTTCGTTTTCTGGGAGACGTTGGTAATTATTGTTGAATTTATTTACTGGAATATAGTAAAGATACATTGCTTTTTCTAGCGGATTTTGTATTTCTGATAATGTATTAAAACTAAAAGTATTGTCTTCAACATAAACCTTAATAAAATTATCCCATAAGCGATTTTCTCTTAATAGTGAATATAGTTGATTCCATTCAGTAACAAGGTTAGAATTAAATTTACTCTTATCTAATTTTTCTTCTATTGTTTTTTGATCATCTTTTTTACGCGGCGTATATGTCCCACGACGTACAAGTATGTTTTCTGGCATATATATCGCAAGTAAGTATTCATCTAAAGACTGACCGAAACTTGCTTTAAAAAAACTGTGTGAAGAAACGCCTTTACCCTGAGTAGGCGTTAAAAAAACTTGAATGGCACGAAGAATTTTTTTGTTCCAATGAGTGCCTATATAACCACGCTTAGTGTCCTCGAGGGGAATATAGCGCATGGGGAATGAATATATTTGGACTTTTTCATCAATATTTCTATTGTTGAGCTCTTTTTGAAGGTTTTCACATAATTCAACATTAAATAGGAGTCTATTGTATAGGTCTTCTGGTGTATCTGCACCGTAAGATTGTCCTTTCCAGGACGCATCATTCGTATTGTATAGTAGATAATTAGAGAATGACCTTAATCCAGCGTCAAAACATGTTCTAATAGCCTTTTCATACTTATTTTGTTGTTGAATGTGGTCGAAAGCAATCCTAACCGGGTTTAACTCTATTCTCGATAACTGTTCTGCTTTTTCTTGAGTTAAAAAATTGGCATCAAGGCCTTGATTGAAGTCAACATATCTTTTTACTGTTTTTCCAGTAGTAGAATTTTTGTATTTTTCTCCCTTGCCAAAGCCCAATTTAATGATGTCGTCAATAATATCTTTTAATCTAGGTGACTTTAGGACATTATTGTCCATTAACATAAGGTTCTTTTTTTCACCACATTGCTTTTTAACATTATTCACTTGATCACTAACGCATATATAATCTATAAATTGTGGTTCAAGCTTTTGAACCGCGCAAAAAGAACAATTCATACCACAACCTCTTGTTGCATAAGTGAAATAAGCATCATGTGTAGGATATTTGTAGTCAATTTGGTCAAGAATGCTGTAATCAGGTGGGAGAGAATCAATAATTTCATCGTTAGGTAAGTCTAGTTTACCAGGAGAATTTAACAAACCATCTACAACGTTGATTTCACTATGAGAAGCTACAATAACATCTGGTATTAACGTAGCAGCAATACCACCAATGTAGATGATATTTTTTTCTTTTGTTAAAGTGTAAGCAAACTTAATCATTTTTTCAGTTGCATTCCATTCAAAAGTAAAAAGTGAATTAATGTAAATCCTATCCCATTTTTGTTCAGATAGGAGTTTGTTTTCTCCCTTAGAAAACACCACAGAATCACCTAATTGTTTGTGGAATGTAGCAATTTTCATTAGTCCTAAAGGAGGATATTTGTTTTTATAGTTTGGTTCTAAGAGAAGAATTGTCATTAAGTTACCCCTTTTTTGTCTTTTCTGTTATTTTATCAAAAAATCAGCAAAAAAGCGATCATTGTTTTTAAGCACATCAATGATAATGGCAGATAGTTTGTTTGCACCGGCACCACTTGAAGGGAAATAAGTTGATTTAAGTTCTAAGTTGTTAGCTTTTAAACAAGTGGAAACTTTAGAGAATAAATATTTGAATTTATTTTCGCTAAATTTTTTATCATAATTATCTATATTTTTATAGATTGAAGGGAAGGCTTTTATTAATCCAGTAAAACCTACGGTTTTTGTAAGAATATAATCATTAGAGTTCCATTCAATAGGCCAAACTTCTTTTGCGGCGGTAAAGTAGTTCAATAAAATTTTCAACATGAAGGCATCATCATTTTCTTCATAAAGATCCCGAAAGACATTGTTTTTGCCACTTTCAGCAAGCAAGATGGCTAATTGCCTCACAATAGTGCCTTGAGACAGTGTTTCATTAAGTTCATCGGAAGCTCTTTTGCCAAGCATTTTAACTCGTTGATAGAATGGGGAATCTGGTCGCGAATTTAAGGAAGCAGCTAAACTATGAGCAACTTTTTCCTCCGTTCGCTTATCTATAACTCCAAATAATTGAGCAACCAATGAGTATGAAACTTTTGTTTGTTTTTCATTTATAATTGAAAAAATAATTGCTTGTTGTTCAAGAGTCGGTTCAAATAAAAAGACAACTGGAATATCAAATTTAGAATAAACTTCTTCACCTGATTTCTTTAATCCAAACATTCTATGCTGTCCATCTACTATTAATGCAAATTCTGAATAATTATCATTAATTTCAAGATGAGACTCGCTAATTAGTTTCCAGTAATAATCAGGGCTGGTTGCTATTGTGGTATCCATATCAGGGTTTTTAGGCAAAGCTAGTATTATTGCAGTTGGGAAGCAAGCATCTTCACCTTTGGCGTAATTGGCTATTTGGGTTAATCTATTAGGAGAAAGATCTCTTTGAACACTGCCGCTAAACTCAAATGTTAGTGGATCATATTTTAAAGGGTCTTTTGTCATTATTTTTATTATGTCAATAGCAGACATTTTACCTAAAGCAAACTGACCTATGGGTTGAGTGAAAAATGTTACATTTACATTGATCATGCTTGTCTACCTCCAGATTTTGATTCTGTTTTAAGATCACCAAGAATGGGTTCTGGATTTATTTTTTCCATCACGTATACAGTATATGTTTGATATAAATAATGGATAAAGGCAAAAAAAACTAGCGTTATGGATATGATAATTGCTGGGCGTGATAAATAGTGGATTGTTTTACTAAAATTTGTGTAACAGCAGTAAATTGCTATAATAAGAATACTGAATATTGTTATATAATCCATAAATGTGGCTAGTAAATTTGCATACTCATCATTGTCACTGGTAATTTTTGTAATACAAGTGAATAAAAACATGTTTATAAAAGTAACAAAAGATATCACTAGTATATCGTTGTCGAATATATCTGGATATATTGACCATAAAGGAATCAAAAATGCAATAAGTGTTCCAATACTCCAGCAGAAAACATATAAATGTGCTTCTATGCATGTTTTAGAAATCATCCTACCGCCAGCAAAAAGAACATCTTTCAATCCTAAATTAGATTTTTTATCCATTATTTTCTCTCCCAAAGTTTATTTATGAAATAGGTTTTGAATATACCTTTTCACTAGAATATGGAACTAATTATATAACCTTCTACGAATGAATATAAAGTAAAAAACAAAAAATATTAATGCATGATCGCGTATTTATTTTATAATTCAATGTGCCAACGTTACTTACAAGTTTAGAATTCTATTTTTATATACATTTGTTAAATGCAAAACACTTTGAAAATAACAAAAATCAATTTTTCTTAAAAAATATGTTTAACGAATAATGGTATATAACACGTGTATAAAAAAACTAATAAACACAATTTTTACAAACCTGAAATGGTAAAAAGAGTAAGTTTATTTTTCGTGCCGAAGTTCTTCAAGCTCAGGAACATCACAATCTTCCTTACATACAAAATCTTTAATATGTTTTAGTTCATGTAAACAGGTTTCTTTATTTGATTCATAAGTTAGTCTGGAGTTAAGTATTATGTCAACGCTACCGTCTGGGTTTTCATGGCAGAAACCACGAACTTTTGGCGGCAGAGGGTAGATTCTAGTGCGGGGAATAGGCGGCATTTCAATCGGAACTCTCCTTCTTCGTCATTTGATTGATAATAAGTGTTAGTGCTTTTACATCTTCAGGTCGTAAGTTGCGAGTTGCATCTAGCAAAACGCGTCGGTCAGGGTTATCATAAAGTTCTTGCACAAGTTTTGCAGTTTCAGGGTTATTATAGTAACCTTTTCCACTCTGAGAATCATTTATGTCATCGTTACAGTCAATACATAGTAAATTGTTTAGATTTAAGTGAAAAACTTTAGCATAGGTACGTAAGTATGTCATACTAGGCGTAGATTTGTCGTTTTCCCATCTGGAAATCATTCCTCTAGTAACAGATAATTTATGTTCTTTATTAAATATCTCAACTAATTCATCCATAGTTAATTTGTTCGTTTGTCTTATATTTAATAATTTGGAGCCTATCTTCACAATTACCACCTCTTTCGGATTATTATATCATTGCTGTTGCAATAATACAACAAAAGTTCGGAAAAACCAACAAAAAGTTATTGACAAAGAAACAAAGGTGATTTATACTTAACCTGTTCCTAAGATGAAACATAACTAGGGGGTGATATATATGAAAAAAGGATACGGCAAACTAAAAGGTTATTTGGTTGAACGTGGAATTAAACAGTCTGAACTTGCTAAATTATTAGGCATAGACAGGGCTACATTAAATAAAAAGCTGAATCAAAATAAGGCAGATTTTACGATTTGTGAAGTTAAAAAAATATGTAATACCTATAAACTTGATAGTAACCTATTTTTTTTGTTCTAAATGTTCCTAAAGTGAAACAAAGCGCAAATTGTAAACACAATAAGTATTTGAATGCTTTTCAAAAATAAATAAAAAAGGAGGGCATTAAGATGGAGAAAATTGAAATACCGGTTTGGGAAAAAGCAGTCATTACAGTAACGGAAGCATCAGCGTTGGCTAGCGGTCTTAACGCAGCAATTATTAGAGCTGAAGCATGGAAATCAATAGAAAATCATGCCGGCAATTTCCCTGCATTCAAGGTAGGCCTTAAGGTATGTATTATCCGCGAAGGATTTCTAAAATGGTTAGCTGATCATGGAGCAAGACACACGAAGTTTTCTGTTGAGGCGGCTGATAAGCAACTAAAAACTTTGCGAGAGCAACAGGAGCTGACTCCAATTCAACTTGGACGAGGGAGACCGCGAAAGGTAAGGTGCTAAGCGTATGAAGAAACTATTTTTAATTGCTGTTATAGCTACAGTTCTTATGGGTTGTGCGCAACCAACTAGAAATTCTTACGTTACCACTAAAGAAGTAGTAACAGTTCATGCAGGGGATACAGTGTGGGGGATTGCTAGCTGTTACAGTGGCGACATATATATGCTGGAATACCTAGAAGAGCTAAAGGCCTTGCCGGAAAACGAAAAGGTTTTAAAAGCAAATAGACCATTGCAGCCAGGAGATAAGATTACTGTATTAAATATAAAAAAATAGACCATCAGGTTACAACTGATGGTCTTGGGATAAAAATTCTTCTATATGAACATTTTCAAGTTAATCTGATTTTTTAGCACAATTAATTATTGACATCACTTCATATGTTTTATTTTCAGAGTCGTCTAACAGATAAAAGCCTAATGAAGGAATTTGAGCATTATAAAAAGTTGGTGAGTAAATGTAAGGAGGAACATCTTTATCTATACTTGGTGCTAATTCCAAATACTCCTCAGTTAAAAGCATGGTCGACGCAATATCCAAATTATTTAATAAGAAATTCATTTTTTCTAGACAACATTGTCCAAGAAAATCATCTATTGGTTTTTTGATATGAGTTTCATAAGAGATTATTTTTTTCTCAATTTCGCATAAACCTGCAAAGCAGTCAAAACAATTAATCTTAGCATGATAGCCACTGTAAATAAAGAAGTCCCCAGAAAGAATCAAGTTATCATCTTTAATGATAATTTGGGGATGATATTCAGCATTAGCGTTTGCTCCAGTTAAATATTTTAAAGCAGCATCTAAAAATTGGAGTTCCTTGACGGTTAACATTTTTCTCATAACAGCACATCCTTTCAGAGTGATTATACTACTTTTTTACAGTAATAGAAAAAAAGTGTAATATAAAATAATTTGTTCAAGGGAGGGTGAAATTATGCCAATTTATAACATACGCAAAAAAATAGGGCTAAAAGATATACAGAAAAAAACAACTCGTTCATCTGCTAGATTTAGTAAGGATACTGGTCGAAAGAAGATAAGTTATCATACCCATCCATTGTTAGCTTCAATTTTTTGTCAAGGGACAGTAGTGTTTTTAAAATATCGCGAGCCTCGGCAGTTCGCTTTTTCATGGGAATCTCCATTATCTCGCCTTTTCGCATTTCAATTAGCATGTCTAAAAACTCAAAATCATTGCCGTTAAATACGGCTGATTTAACAGAGTTTAGTTTACTAATAAGGTCATAAGTAGAAACTGTTAAAGATTGCAACTCTGGAGATTCAATATTGCCGTCTTCGATATCTTCTCTAAAGTCACACACTAATTCTAGTAGAATATCTACTTCATCAAGATTAAAGGGTATTGATGCCATAAAAACAACTCCTTATATTTTGTCATAATTTGCATATCTATTAAAACCAACAAGAAATATGGCTTTGCTTAACGAAATTTGTATGGACATTAAGGTTATAAATTAGTGAGAGGTGAGTCTGTGAGCTTTTTAGAAATGTGCATATTACTGATTATTAGCATAGTGATAAACGCTATTGTAGCAATAATAATAGCTGGGTGGATGGACGTAAAAATGTCTAAATTGCTTATAGATATCATATATGAAGAACAGACGAAAGTTCTAGAAGTTATAGACAAACAGCTTTAAAATATTCGCCGTATGGATTAACGATGTAAGTCATTTTTTTAATCTTTACAGATAAAAAATCTTTAGAGTTTTCATATAAATATTTTTCACATTTGTTATAAAGAGGATGTTTAAAAAAAGCATCGTAAGCTCCTGATGTAGCAACATTTTGGATGCGATCGATAGTTATAATGCCAAGGCGATTTAAGTTGTTAATAGAAACAGAATCAAGTTCGATGCTATTTCTTGTGAGACTTTCTAAACATACATCATTCATTAACGGCTTGAAACCATTTATATCATTTTTAGTTGATAATCCGTAAGAGACCATTGGTCCATAATATAAAAGAGCATTTAAAAGTGTAGCATCATTAGGACTCATTTGTTTTATAACTGAGACAAATGAAGGATGAATAATCTCATTTTTAGTAATATCGGCTGCGGAAGCGATTAAATTGGCAAACATTTCTCTTAGCTCAGGCTCTTCAACATAGTATTTAGACTCTTCTAAAGCCGGGCCAATAATGCTAAGGCGAGGTTCCTGGTAATTTTCGGGGGCAACGTTGGATAGTTTTTTTAAGATATCCTGTTCATATAATTTTACTGCGGCTTGTTTCTCTACTCTTTGAATGTCGGTTTTATAACCGAAATGTATATACCATAAATCGCTTATAGATTTAAAAGGACCGTCAAAAGCTTTGGCAAACATATTTCCGCCTACTGCTATAGCACCGGTTGCTAGCAAACTATTTACATCCATATTTTCACGACCTTCGTATATAATGTTTATCTGATTTTATCATAAAAAAACTAACGGAGAAAGAAAAATAAGAAATTGCAATTAAAACATTAAGGGGGGACTGAGATGACGGCATATAACACTTGCCCACTGTGTGGGGCACATTTAGATCCAAACGAAAAATGCGATTGCGAATATCGCAAGGCCCTAGATATCGTATCAGGTGAACACCGAAAACCTGTAGTTCATACGTTAAAAATACAAAAAAAGTTTTTTAACGATATAGTACGAGGGTATAAAAAATTTGAGTTACGGCGTTTTGATAGAGACTTTAAAGTAGGCGACAAAATATTTCTATCAGTTTATGAAAACGATGAATGTAAAAACGTAGGGATAATAGTGAAAATAAGTTATATCCTTTCAAATTGTCCACAGTTTGGGTTGCATGAAGATTATTGTATTTTAGGGATTGAGGTGGAGAAATGAGTATAGTCGTTAATTACTTTACTTGCCAGCAACCTATTAAGGTTGACTATCGTATTTATGAAGATGACTTGGATAAGTCGCTTATCACTGTGGTTACAAAAAGTGTGCAACCACATCCGGATTTTCAAAAAGCCTGTTTAGCTATTTACGACATGATTCGCAGATTTTGTGAATTTGATAAGTTAACTGAAAACCTAATAGGAGATTTAAATATTTATGAAGCTGACGGTGAACAAGCATTAAAAGTCGTGGAAAGTAATGCTGAGTGGAATAAATTAATCGTACCCCAAAAAATATCATTTCCAACTTCAGATAAAAAGGGGACAGGTATAAAGATTAATTTTATATTCAAAGTCCCTGATTTTGGTGGCGAAATAAAAATGGTGACACCTACCTATTGGGATGCTGATTTAACGTTGGAAGAAAAGGCGCAGATAGAAGTAATGAAGCAGGAAGCATTTGCCTATGCACACAAAAACAAACAGGCACAAACGGAACTCGAATTTAAGGTAGTACATGATACGGACCAGGGAGTTGATTAAAATGGATGCTGTTGATTACATAAAGAAAGTACAAAAGATATGTAAAGAATTTGAACCATTGCTAGAAAACTGCGATGTTTGTCCATTAGAAAAATTCTCTTGTGGTTTTCCCACAAAAGAAGAGGACGCAGAAAAGGTAGTAGGGTTTGTTAAAGATTTTGTTTTTGACAAAATAATAGAAA
>Ga0070399_1004559_pt1 | contig 11358 bp, 6 predicted proteins | sample BioMet4_FD_61217 | JGI IMG/M metagenome (GOLD analysis project Ga0070399, IMG submission 61217) | Microbial communities from bioreactor (seeded with sewage sludge) at LBNL, California, USA - Biofuel metagenome 4 (version 1) | ecosystem: Engineered > Bioreactor > Anaerobic > Unclassified ... | reverse complement strand
CAGAAGACGGTGCAGCATGGTCCAGGGAGCATCGTCCCCGGTTTGCGCCTTCAGTCGGCGCCTTTTCACAGAATGCGGCCGTTTTGAAGCGCCGCTCTGCACGACCGGTCCCGGCGGGTTTCGCGTAAAAAGACAAGCCGCCTCCAATAATGGACGGCACCTTGGCCCCGCGCCTCGGTCTGCCGCCAAATTATGGGGAGGCGGCTTGTCTGACGCGATTTTGCCGCGCGTTTTCGGGACGCGCCGCGCCGGACCCGACGGGGCGGCATAAAAAGCCGCCCCGCATGCTGAACAGTACCCCGACTCCCTGTCAGAGCATCCTGTCAGCTTATGCAGGGGCGGCTTCCGCCTTATGGCCGGGCGCGCGCCTCAGGAGGCCGCGCCCGCGCGCATCAGGCTCATCAGCTGAGAGAGAACGTCGCCGTTCCCGTTCAGATTGATGTTGCCCACGTTTTCGCAGATTCGCTCGATGTGCTCCAGCTCCTTGAGCTTGTAGAGCGTCTGGTTTTCCTCCATCAGCTTCGCGGTGTTGAGCAGGGAGCGGGTGGAGGCGACCTCCTCGCGCCGGGTGATGACGTTGGCCTGCGCCTTCTTTTCCGCCACCAGCACCGTGTTCATGATGCCGCGGATCTCTCCGGGAAGAACAATATCCTTCACGCCCGCGTCGGCGATCTCCACGAAGTATTTGTCCTGCTTCGCCCTGAGCCGCTCGAAAACGTACCTCGATATCTCGTCCTTGTTCGCGAGGATGTCGTCCAGCCGCTGCCTGCCGACGCAGTCCCGCAGCGCGAGCTGCGCGGCGACGTGCATCTGCCCGGCGTAGTCGTCGATCTCCGTGAGAATCCTCACGCAGTCCGTGATCCGGTAATTGCACACGAAGCTGATGCGGAGGCTGACCTTGTCCTGCGTCATGATCTCCTGACCGGTAATCTCCATCTGCGTGAGCCTCGTGTCCACGAGACCGACCTCGACCCTGACGCTGTTCCTCCAGAAGTAATAGGTCCCTGCGTCCAGAATGCGGACCAGCTTCTGGTCGAAGAACAGCCGCGCCTTCTGATACTGCGCGACCTCCGCCCGCAGGTAAAGCGCGGCGGGCAGCTTCGCGAATATGTACTGCGGCACGTCGGCCGCGACCTCGGGGGAGGAAATGTCCACAAGCCGATAGTCGTGGCGGTCCGTCACGGCCCAGAACGCGTATTTGCCGCGGCGCAGCGCGTCCTCGAATTTGCCGTTGACATAGTGCAGCGCCAGCTGCTGGTCGGCGACTTCGACGGTCGAGGTCAGCTTCGCGATCTCCCGGTCGCCGAGCAGGGTGTCCAGCTCGCATTTCGCGGAGACGAGCGGGTCCTTCAGGGATACGGCTTCGATTTCCCGGTCCCCGAAGAGACGGTACTTTCCCGCGCCCAGGAGCCTGACGAATTTCCCGTTTTTAAAGAGAAGCCCCTTTTGGTTCTCGTTGAGAATGATCTTCTTCATATCGCAAAACCTCCTCAGGTCGTGAAATCGCGGCGCGTGATCCGCGCCTGCCGGGCGGCCGGGGACTTCAGCGCGGGAACGCGGGCGGCGGGGATCGTCTCCCGGCCGTTCGCTTCCGCGCGCGGTATCCGCCCCCGGACAGGGCCCGGCACGCGCTGCCCGGAATACGGCCGGCGCCCGTGGACGCCCTCCGTATCCCCTGGGGATCACAAGTTCTTTTCGACGCGTGCGTCCGGAGACGCACGAGGGTGCCGCTTTTGGCGGCGATTGTCAATCTACAGCCAATTCTTTCCGGTGTAAGCCGGGAATTAACCTGCGGCAGTCGGGGAGTCGAACCCCGTCGCTTTCGCGGCCGCCATGCGCGCAGACGGCTTCGGCATACACTTTGGAATATCCTCGTGCACCGCAGTGAAGGGAACCCATACACTTGCTTGAGCCGCCCTGCAGACACAGAATACAAAATTTTTTCTCTCCCATCACGGAAAAAAAGGTGCGAACTCACGCGAGTCCGCACCTTTTTTGCATTTCCAGCCGGCTTTTGATCAGCTCCACGAAGCTCTCCGGCTCCGTCACCCGGATAAAGGGGCCGAAGGACAGCACGCGGATCACCATTTCGGTCTCGTCGTCCGGCTGGTATCGGATCGTCACGCGATACCGCTTCTCGTCCAGACGCCGCGCCTCTTTTTCGAAGTGCGCGAAGTGGAGCAGCACGCGTTCGAGCGCGTTCCGCTCGTCCAGAAGCTCGAGCACGACGCTTTTCTCCGCGGCGGGCGCGGGCCGGAAGCCGCGCCCGCGGAAATCCCCCCTGAACGGCCTGCAGGATAGGATCCGCCCGAGATTGACGACGCTTTGCCTCCGGCGGCCGGATACGATCAGGCGGAACTTGTCGTCCTTTTCGGAATACTCCAGGTATTCCGGCATTCCGCACAGGCGCGCCGCGCCGCCTGTGCTGCCCTTCACGCCGATGCTGAGAGGCCGGCGGTTCCGGACGGCGTCCAGAATCAGGCGGAACGTGCGGACGTACGCCTCGTCCTCAAACGGATCGCCGTCCGCGCAGCGGTCGAAGACGTACACGTCGTCCGGCGTGAAGAGCGGCTGCACGTCGTCCGGGCAGGGGACGCCGGGATCGAAGAGCCGGACGCGCGGGTCGAGGGAGATCGCCTTCAGCCAGCGCTTTTGCAGCAGCGTCAGCGGCATGGTCGGCGGGAAACGGAGCACGCCCGTCCCGTCCGGCCGGAGCAGAGGCCATCTTCCGCCCGTCAGCGCCGGCTCGATCGTCAGGACGCTCTCCGAAAAGGCGTTCTCCTCGATGATCTTTCGGAGCTCCTCCCTCGCGACCGGGCGCTCCGCCGCTTCCCGCAGGATCGCCGCGACGGCGTTGTAATAGGCGCCGTAAAGCTCGCTGAAGATCATGCTTCTTCGCCTCCGTCCAGCCCGTACAGGGCGTACATCGCGCCGAGATCGCTTTTGAACCGGGCTTCCAGCTCCCGATCGGAGAAATGAATGCAGACGATCCGGCAGAGGAAGGTGCGGATCCAGGGCACCATCTCGCCCGCGTCGCAGACGTCGGCGGAAAAGCGGCTGGTGTGCGCGTCGATCCGCTCCACCCGCCCGCAACGCTTCTCGCGCTCCAGACGGCGGGGAATGTGCTCCTCGCCGTCGCCGTACCGCACGGTGAACTCCACGTGCTCCGGACGCTCCGCGCCGTCCCCGGTGCTGACGCCCCACAGGCGCCGCCGCATCCGCTCAAGCGCCGCCCGGTATGTGTCGAACTCCGGGCACACGTCCGTTTCCCGGACGGACAGGATGCTGTCCAGACGGAACGCGCCGATCCGGCCGTATCGGGGATTGAAGGCCATCAGATACTGACGCCCGTTCTGCGCGCTGGAAAAGACGCGCAGAGGAACGACCTCCTGCGCGGCGGCGCTCTCCTTCCGGCGGCTCGCGGTCCCGATCAGCACGGACCGCTTTCGGTGCATCGCCTCAAACAGCCCGCAGAGGATCTCGCTGTCCAGCGCGCCGGTGATGTAATGGTGCTTGAAGGCAAAGCGCGACTCGTGCGCGCCGGTCTTGTCCAGCAGGAAGGAGCCGATCACGCCGCAGGGCGCAACCTCGGAAAAGAAGTCCAGCGCGTCGGCGCCGGGGAGCTCCGTTTCCTCCGCCCGGCGATAGCGCACGGTCTTCCCGGCCTTTTCCGCGCGGATAAGCCCCTGCTCCGCGTATTCCTTCAGTTTTTTGCGGACGGAGGAGGCGTCGTAGATCCTGGGGCTTTCAAAGCCGGACAGCCGCCGGTCGATCCCGTCGGTGAGCTTGTTCAGCGTCAGCGCCGTTTCCGGGTCGTGCAGAAGGTCGAAGAGCAGAAAATGGAGGGTGATGTCGCCGTCGGTGAAGCTCTTCGCCTTCCAGGCCTGATAGAGCGGATTGTGGCGGGAGACGCGGCTGTCGATGGAGAGAAAGACGTTTTTTCCCTCCGGCGTCTGCCGGAAGCCCATATAGCCGCCCAGCCAGCTCTCGATCCGGCGGCGTTCGTCGTCGTAGGACCGGGCGCTTTTTTTCGTGTATTCGTCCCGGCTCCTGAAGCCGTAAACATAGAACTCCCGCATATAATCGCGGATACGGTCAAAGTTCTTGATGAGCTCGCTGTAGGCCGTTTTTCCCCGCCTCCCTCATAACTCCGGTTTTATCTGCCCTCCGACCCGAATCCTGACGTTCCGGAAAACGCGCAGGCGCCGAGGGAGCGCAATCGGGGCGATCGGCCGCGGGGAACCGCGGAACGGATCGCGCCCCTTTATCGGGCCGCCCGATTGAAATTGCCGTCTCCGAAATTGCGATGGAACTCCCTGAAGTTGTACTGCTCGCTCCCCCTGGAGAGAACGGCGAATTCGACCCGGCGGAAAAGGTCGTCCTCCCGCATCCCGCCGAATGAAAATTCCTTCAGCGCTCTGTAAAACAGATCTGAAATCGTTCTGGCGTCGTTGCCGAACGCCCCGCAGCCGAAGGCTCCGAGCACCAGATACCGATACCCGAGGAAGGCCGCGCAGCGGAGCATCCCGCATATCCGCCGGTAGACCAGGGCCTGATACTGCGCGTCGGTCAGCCCCTCCAGCCCCTCGCAGATCATCGGAGCGGCGCAGGTCATGACCGCGGTGACAACCGTCTCGTCGAGAAGACCGCCGCTCTCGTCTCTGAATATCTCCACCCTGGGGGTGACGACGACCGCGTCGGAGCCCATGTTCGTCTGGAGGGCGCGGTTGTACCGGTAGTATTCGGCCGCCTCCGCCCCCTCGAGGGACAGAAGCAGCGTGCTTTTCCGGCAGAGATCCTCCTCCTGCGCCCTCGCGCCGCGGCGCACGCCGCCGCCCGGATGGACCGGGTTCGCGAGATTGAGTACCAGAACCTCCCGGGCGGCTTCTGCCGCCGGCAGGCCGCCGAGCTCCCGGCACCGTTTTCCGGCGAGCGAAAAGGAATCCGTATTCTCGCAGCCGTGCGTACATTGCCCGCCTGCGGGCAGGGGGGAAAGCGCCGCCCCGCTCTTTAACGCCGCGATCTCGTCCGGCAGAAAGACGCGCGCCGCCCGCATCTCCTTCGGGGAGAGCTTCAGGCTCACGCGCCTGCCGTGGACGAGATAGAAGCCCTGCCCGCAGACGGCCAGCGTGTCCTCCAGCATTTGCATCAATTCCGTTCTCATGCTGTTTTTCCTTTCCGGCAAGGGAGACGGCCTCCTTTGCCATTTCCGGCTTCATCATCGGCGCGCGCTCCGGCCGGGGCAAATCGCCCCTCCTGCCGGATTATCTGAAGCATAACACATAACATGTACAATAAACGGGACTTCTGCCCGCAATTGCCGCAGAAGGCCTTTCTCCGCGGGCGCGGCGCATGGAAACGTCCGGGAGCCGACAGCCGCCGAAGAAAGAGGGACGAGCGGTTTCCCGCTCGTCCCTGCCGCGCCGTCGGTTGTTTATTCGCGGGAAAGCGCCGGCGGAGCTTCACGCGGGATCGCTTTGGCGAGCGCGCTGAAAAGCCCCTCTGGGTCGATGGGCTTAGCGACGTGCGCGTTCATGCCCGCCTCCAGGCATCTCCGGATGTCGTCGTCAAAGGCGTCGGCGGACATGGCGATGATCGGGACGCGGGCGGCGTCCGGACGGTCCATGCGCCGGATCGCCCTTGCCGCGTCGCGCCCGTCCATCTCCGGCATTCGGATGTCCATGAGGATCGCGTCGAAAAAGCCGGGTTCCGATTCGGCGAACAGCCGGCAGACCGCCCGGCCGTTCTCCGCGCAGGTCACCGCCATGCCCTTCGACGCGAGGACGGCCTTCGCAATTTCCGTGTTCATCGCGTTGTCCTCGGCCAGCAGGATGCGCCGGCCGCGTAGACCGGACCACGACCGGCCGGCCTCCGCCGCCGCGCCGGGCAGCGCCGCGGCGCGTTCGAAATCCAGCCGAACCGTAAACGCCGTGCCCTTCCCCGGCTCGCTGACGACCGAGATCGAACCGTTCATCAGCTCGACGAGCTTTTTCACGATGGCAAGACCCAGCCCGGAGCCGACCGTGTCCGCGGACTGCCGCTCCTGCGCAAAGGGCTCGTACATTTTCGCGAGAAAATCCGGCGCCATCCCGCAGCCGGTATCGGCGACCGTGATCTTATCGCGCGCCGCGCGCTCGTCCAGCTGTTCGCACTCGATTTTGAGTGAGACCCGCCCGTTTTCGGGCGTGAACTTGACCGCGTTGGACAGAAGATTGACGACAATTTCCTGAAGGCGCAGCGCGTCGACGAGAACGGGCACCTTCGCCGCGCGGCTGTCGTCCACGGTGAGGCGGATATGCTTCTCGTCGGCGGCGGGGCCGATGGAGGAAATGACTTTTTGGAAAATCTCATCGCACAGATGGGGCTCTGGCTTCAGGATGATCTCGCCGGAGGATATCTTGGAAAGATCCAGCGTGTCGTTGATCAGCTCGAGCATGATGTTTCCGGCCGACCCGATTTTCCCGATGTAGCCGTCCTTCTCGGAAAGGCTGCCGGCAGACTCGGCCAGATTGGCGTAGCCGAGGATCGCGTTGAGCGGCGTTCGCATGTCGTGGCTGACATTGGACAGAAATTCCGACTTCATGGCGTCGGCGCGGCGGACCTCGTCGAGCGCCCGCTGCAGCGTTTCCGCGCGTTCGCGCTCCTGCCGCATCTCCTCGGTGACGTCGGAGCCGAAAAAGAGGATCTCCGTCTTTTCGTCGTCAAGATATTGATAGGAGAGCTTTTTCTGCCGCACATCCCCGCCGGGCGGCCGGTAGTCGAAAACGAAGCTGTACTCGTTCTGGCGGCTCAGCTCGTCGATCACGGTCCGGAACGAGGCCCTGCCGCCCTCCGCCCGCGCCGGGTCCTGCGCGTCGGGAATGATCTGGCCGATCACGGAATCGTAGTCGCCCAGCATGAACCGGGCGGACATCTCCGAACGGTCGCCGGCGTACTGGTAGTGAATCCGGCCTGTTTCGACGTCTATCAGGGCGATATAGTTGTATTCGCGCTTCGTGATGGCCGAGATCACTTTTTCCTCTTTGTCCTGGCGGTCGATGTCCACGGAATACAGAACGCCTTCGATGTCGCCGCTGGCCGGGTTCTGGAGCATATGCAGAAGCAGCTTGATGAGATGGGTCTCGCCGTTCTCCATCTTGCGGTGATAGGTGATGGCGAGCTGCGTCGTGCCTGCCCGAAACTGCTCCATCAGGCGGTCCCTGTCCGAAATTTCCAGAAAATGCGCCGCCTCCCGGGGACGCCTGATCATGGACGCGAAAATCCCGCGCAGCCCGTCGAGCGTTTGCGCCCTGTTCTGTTTCAAAACGGCCTCGATGGTCCCGCGCCCGCCGTTCTGGGTGTTTTGGGTGAGGTTCAGACGGAGGACGAAGAGCGCTTCGGCGCCGGCGGTCAGGAGCTGCTCGAGAGAATCCTCATAGGCCCTGTATTCGTCCTCGCTGCGGGCGCGTTCCACGGCGTAGCGGGCGGCCGCCCGCTGCTGGATGGAAACATATACGATCAGGAGCGCGATCGCCTCCGTGGTGCCCATGAGCGGCAGCGCGGGCAGGACGTACTGCACGCAGGGGCCGAAAACGGGAAAAAGAAAACAGAGCAGGAACATGCCCTGATCCTGCCCCCGCGCTTTTTTGCTGCGCCCCGCCGACCGAAGGACCGTCGCCACGACCGCGCAGATCAGATAGAAATAGGAAAAGCCGATGTACGCGGCAAAGAGACTGCCGCGGGCGTACGCGCCGTCGGAACTGACGGAATAAAAGAGGCCAGTGAAAAGGTTGACGATCAAAAGGATGAACTCGATACACGGGCCGGCGAAGAACCAGAGCCTCGCCGTTTTGGCAGGCTGCCGGCCGTTGACCCAGTAATAGGCGTACGAGGTCCAGAAATAGCAGATGGCCGCCAGCGCGGCATAAAAAACAAACATCGCCGCCTGCATGGCGGCGGGAGAACGGACCGGCAGCGTCTGGACGCACTCCGTCGCGAGGATGGCCGCGCAGGAAAGCAGCATCTGGATATACGTTCTCCGGCTGTAATCCTTCTGCGGCTCCATATACGCCGCGATTCCCAGAGCCAGAACAACGCAGAGTCCCAGAACCGGAATCGCCAGATTTTCAGTTTTCAATAGGATGTCCGTCATAGCTCCGCCTCGTTTTGTCTGCAAACGCGGTTCCCCGTATCGGCCTGAAATTCTCTCCCGATATGTTTTATAATACCAGCTTTGGCGGGATAAAACAACAGGAGCCCCGATAATTATTCGATTTGCCCCGTTCCGCTTTGCGGGCGCGCGATCCGCCCCGCCGTTCCGCCCGCTTCGGGCGTTTCTTCGCCGGAAATTTTACGGGAAATATGCTCCGCGCGGGGATAAGCTGTCCTTTCGCCGTCCTTCCCGTGGTAAGATCATTCCAAAGAACCGCGATTTCGGCAAAAAACGCAATAAAAGCGCTTCGTTTTCCCGCGCGGACCGCCGGACGGCGCGCCGAAGCGGCGCGGGGAGAATGGGCGCGATAACAGAAAGGGGACGGCTACATGACTTACGCGAGTGTGAACGCAAGGCTGCAGGAGGCCATTCAACAGGGCGGCTACGAGACGCTGGAGGAGGCGTTTTACCACTTCCGCGACAAGAACGGCAACCAGCTGAAAACGGACGACGGCCCGCTGACCGAGGAGGAAAAGAAATTCAAGACCGGCATACGCATGCGCGACCCGTCCGGCGAGGGGTACACGACGCTGCTCCACGGCGAGGACTACGAATTTGAAAAAGGGTACATGCTCAGCTATCTCCGCCCGCTGAAGGCGATCATCGAGCAGTACGACGGCGAGCTGACGCTGGAGGGAAGCGACGGAAAGCAGTTCCTGATGAAAAACGTCATGGGCGGCATCACGACGCGGGAGATGGACGACGCGGAGATCGAGCGGCAGAGGCAAAACCGCGCCGAGGCGCAGCCCGCCGGGCCGGAGAGCACCGTAGAGAGCGATCCCGCCGAGGTTCCCGTCTCCGCCGAAACGCTGCGCGCCGCGCAGGAAATATTCGACGAGTACGCGGTGCGCGCCGGCTATGCGAGCCTGGAGGAGGCCTTCAGCCATTTCCGCGACGCGGACGGGAAGCCATTCAAGAGGAGAGACCATTCGGACAACGAGGCGGAAGCGGAGTTCAACGAGAAGATCATCGACACGGACGGCTCGCACGTCGAGAAGGGAAGCCCGCTGTACGAGGACGCGAAGGACGAGTACCTGAGCACTCTGCGCCCGCTGCTCAACGCGCTTTACAGCGACACCGGCGATCACGAGATCAGTCTGACGGACAAAGACGGAAAAAGCCACAGCATCCGGCAGTTCATGGGTCAGTACGTCAGCGACTATACGCCGCAGGCGACGGCGGAGGACATCTTCGGGGCGGAGCCGCTGCGCACGGACGCCGAATACCTGCGCGCCGACCGCTTCGCGGGCGGGCTGGCGGCGCAGGGCGTCCACGAGGTGCTGGATCAGGCCGAGGTCTACGTTCTCAGCGACAACGGGGACGGCACGGTCGGCAAAGCCTCTCTCCACGAGACCATTGAGAGGCTCGCGGACGACAACCCCGGCTCCGACCGGGAAAGAAAGATCCGGGAGGCGCTCGACGCGATCCTCCGCGAGCAGCGCCTTTTCGTCCGGGACCATAATACGGGCAGCATTTCCTGCGTCGGCCCGGACCCGGACAACCCCGGCAAGATCCGCGCCAGCGCGATGGAGGGAATCGCCCCGAAGGCGCCGGAGGCGCCCGCCGGCTGGAAGATCGCGCTGCACAAGTTCCTTCCCTTCCTGTTTTGCGACACGGTCGGGAACTACCTCAAGGCGGTTCAGACGTACGAGGCCGAAAGCGCGTTTCCGCGCAGGGCCGGCGATTTCAACGCGCGCTATCAGCGGGAGGAGGCCGAAAGGAAAGAGGCCGAAAAGAACGAAAGGATCAGGCGGCGGGAGCAGGAGCCGAAGATGAGGAAGGGCGTGGAGGCCTCCAACGCGGAGGTCGGCCGGCTGTTCGACAGGCGCGCCGAAGAGATCGGAAAAATGAAGAGCATCCCCGAGGAAAAACGCACGGCGGAGCAGAAGCTCGCCATTGAAAAATTCGGGGACGGCGTCGGCAAGGCGGGCTCCGTTCAGGACAAGCTCGCGGCGCTGGCCAGAACGGACCCCGCACGCATCCGGAAGCAGCGCCTGCTCCGCGAGGCGGCGGACGAATTCACGAACGGCGGCAGGGATCAGGAGAAGGTCAGGCAGCTCGAGAACGTTACGAGCAAGCTCGGCGGCGTCGACGCCCTGGCGGACGCCATTCCGGGGGACGACGTGCCGTCCATGACCCGGACGAAGGAATTTCTGAAAACGGTCGCGGATTTCGTCAATACGGACGCGCCCTCGTATGACGTCAACAGAGCCTTTAGGGATGCCTGCAGTGAGAACGTTTGGCTCGCGCACCGGGAATTTAACGGTTTCGGCGCCGAAGAGGGCGTAAACGTCAGCGGAACGACGCCGAAGCTCGCGGGCCTCCGCGTCGGCGCGGCTGATCTCGGGCTGCGCGCCGAGGCCACCCGGCGCCTCGCCGACTATGCCGCCGGGAAGCTGGAGGCGACCGATCTGGACAGGGCGGGCGCGCATATGGGATCGTCCGTTATGAGCGACGCCATCAAGGATTACTGCGCCAGGTGCGCCGGTATGGAGGGGACGGGCGAGATCGGCTCCTACCCGGATTTCGTGAAAGACCGCAGCAGTGAAAAGCTCGACGGCCTGAGCGAAGCAAACGAGGAGGGCAGGTTCCTCGCGGGCAACACCTATCCACAGACCCAGCACGTCAGTTTTGACGCGGCGGAGAAAGGCGCCACCGCGTACTCGCGCCTGCAGTACGGCGCGGACCGGAACGAGCTGACCGCCGAGGACGCGCAGCGGCTGGCGGCGCGGTGCGTGGTGGACAGCATGGCGAAGCTGCCGGGCTGGCCGGAGAACGCAGACCCGCGCATCGCCGCGGACAATCTCGCGAAAAACGAGGAGTTCAAGCGCATCGCCGGAGATAATCCGTGGGAAATCGCCGGAAAAGTTAAGGACGGGAGCTTCCTGAAGGACGCCGCCCAGGTGTTCGGGAACGCCGGCCCCTCCCAGCAGAAGGCGCCCAACGGACCGGAGATGCAGCAGAGCGCGCAGAAGACCGTACAGCAGCCCGCGGCGCCGAAGCAGCACTCGCCCTCCGGCGTCGGCATGTGACGACCGGGGCCCCGTCCCGCAGGACGGGGCCCCGCTTTGCCGCAGACAGGGAAACGGAAGGCCGCGCGGTTTCGCGCGGCCTTCCGTTTCTCGTATTATGCCGGGAAATCTCCGCCCGGGCACCGTTTGCCGGGG
>Ga0070399_1004554_pt1 | contig 11361 bp, 10 predicted proteins | sample BioMet4_FD_61217 | JGI IMG/M metagenome (GOLD analysis project Ga0070399, IMG submission 61217) | Microbial communities from bioreactor (seeded with sewage sludge) at LBNL, California, USA - Biofuel metagenome 4 (version 1) | ecosystem: Engineered > Bioreactor > Anaerobic > Unclassified ... | reverse complement strand
TCTTGCGTAAGCCACACCGTTTCGTCCTGCATACTGACATCAATCTTTGTTAAACCGTCTTCAGTCTGGTATATGATTATTTCTCCACGGTCGTCCATGATGTCATCCTCCTGTTCTAATTTTACTCACAGCCTTTTCCTTTGAATTGCAAATCTGTGGTAATCTTTCTTTTCATCTGCTCAACAAATCGGAATTTGTCTATTTCGCTTTTGACATTTTTTTATTCATCTTTAGTTTTGAAACCATCTGAGAGATTTTGTAAGCCTTCAGTTATTCTTTTCACTTGAGAGTTTTCCTCATCAATAATATTTGTAAGAGTTTTGCTAGATACGTCTACTTCAGTTGACGACTGTTTTATTTCCGTAACTAACTTGCGAAGACTTTCACGAGCTTTGTCTATTGAGTCTATCATTTCTTTAACTTCTGCTAGTTTAAAGAAATTCATATTTACAGTCAAATCTCCATCTGCAATCTTTTGAGCTAACACGGAACTTTTCTTAAGTGGATTTATAATAGCAAACTGTGATATAACAAGTGTAAGTCCACAGCATACTATTAATGTTATAAGATAAGCAGCAGCCACACTAATTATTAAAGTATTTGCAGGTTTATTGAGGTTTGTTAACAGATAGGTTGCCGTACCTATTGTTGAAATAGTTGTAGCCAAAAACACTATAGCTGTTAGTCTCACTTTCAATGACAATGTGATTATTTTACTATCACTTTTCATATTCTCCTCCATTTTATAAAAAACTGAAGTCATTCTATTATTTATTATCGTAGAATATTGATTGAAATTTATAACAAGCTAGACAAGATACTTAGAAAATTTCATTAGCAATCCCAACTAAACTTAATACCACAAGTAAAGCAAAGGTTCCTAAAAATTGTGCTGCACTATTAATTAAGCTAACCTCAGGCAGCATGCTTGTAAGAATGGTAACTCCTATGGATGCACCTAAGTATCGTCCAAGCTGAACGAGTCCGCTTAGTACTGTTCTTTCCTCACTTTTTACTGCGTTCTGTGAATTAATCATAAAGGTTGACATTACACCACCTACACTGAGACCTATGAATGTATTAAATAGATTAAATAAATTCAAATTTCCTCTGCTAATAAAATACAGCATAAGAACTGAACCTATACACATACATATCCAGAGAATTTTTGTAAAACCAACCGTATTTAACTTCTTTGTAAATATACTGCTCACAAGCATTCCAACTGTTGTGCCTATCATAAAGAATAATAATATATTACTTTCATTTATTTTAAAACCTTGCTTGTTAAGCATTACCCCACATAAGGGCAATATTGTAATCAGACCATACATAATTGCCCCTGCTATAATAGAACTTATGATAGAACGTCTAATAATCTTAACTTTAAAGAACTCTACTTTAATTATAGGCTCCTTATGCCTTTTTTCATTTATCACCAATAAAACTGCAATTATTATAGTGACTAAAAGAAGTATAGCTGTTGCCACATTAAAGCTGAACTCTTTTCCTATTGTCTTAGAAATACTTACTATAAGAATACAGAAACCTCCAAACAGTATACTTCCCACAATATCAATTTCTGAAAGCTTAGCATCAGAATCTGCCCTAATAGTTTTACTGCTTACAGTAACTATTAAAGCTGACAAGCTTACCATAATTAATGTTAAGAAAAAAAGCCAATGCCAGTTAAGCTTTGTGGTTATAAGCTTTCCGAGTGATGGACTTAAAAGGTTTGCTATTAACTGCACTAAACCAAAAACACCTATCATGCGTCCTCTTTTTTCTGCAGTAAACATATCTGAAATCAAAGCTAAGGAAACAGGAGTTATAATTCCTGCACCTAAGCCTTGAATAACTCTTGCTATAATAAGAATAATCATGCTTGGAGCAGTACCTCCCAAGAGGGTTCCTAAAGCAAAGGTAACCATTCCAATAATATAAAACTTCTTTTTACCATATATATCTGCAAGCTTTGAGAATATTGGAATAGTTACTATAGAGGCAAGCATATAGCTTGAAAAAACCAAGCTATATAGGCTGTCCCCTCCAATCTGGGTAACAATATGGGGTAGTGCTGTAGCTAGTATTAACTGCATTACACTTATAGCAAACATTCCTAATAATATGCCTATGAAAGCTATCATAATAACACCGCCTATTCCTCTATAACCATTACGTATCCAGCATTGCCATCAACTCTGATTCTCTGACCTGTCTTAATAACCTTGGTAGCATCTGAAATTCCTACAACTGCTGGAATTCCATATTCTCTTGCTACAACAGTACCATGGGTAAGCTGTCCTCCAACTTCCATTACAAGTCCTGCGGCATTAATAAATAAGGGTGTCCAGCCTGGGTCTGTAAAAGGTGCTATGAGTATTTCTCCCTTATTTACAGTACTCTTTGAAGGATCAGTTATTACCGTAGCAATTCCTTCAACAACCCCTGAAGATACAGGAATACCTGCGAGAGCCCCCTCTGGAAGATTTTCTCTTTTTATGATTGCTTTAATTTCTTCTCCTTCGCTTGTCATAACACGAGGTGTTTTTAGCTTACTAAAATGTTCATATTCTTCTTTTCTTTCCTTAACAAGTTCTAAAAGGCTTTCATTGTTTTTAATTGCTTTATATAATTCCTGCATGCCAACGAAGAATATATCTTTTTCTTCAATAAGCTGTCCATTTTTAACAAGAATTCTTGCTTCTTCAAGCAAAGCATTTTTAAATATCATACTTAGTCTCATCATCAAGAATTTATGATGTTCTCTCATAGGAAGGGTGTTTCTTAAAACTTTTATAAGCCTTTTTACTATTCCAGCTTTTAGCTTTCCCTGTTTTACTTCAACTTCCTTTATCATTTTTTCAGCTGCTATTTTAGCTTCTTCTATGGTATCGCTGTATTCCTTTCTATGGATTCCCTCCTTGGAGGTACTTACTATTGCCAGTATTGATTTTACTAGAGGCTCTGGATTTTCCATCCATCTATCCCTTGCTATATCTATCTCTCCGGCAGCACGAACACCGTATCTGTTCATGAACGCATTAAAGACCTTCTTAAATTCCTCATTCCCATTTAAATTATTTATTCTTAAAACTATGCTTCTGTAATCCTCACTTTGGAACTCTTTAATAAGCTCAGGAGACTTTCTTATCATATCAGCCAAATCACCAATCAAAAGTCCCATCTCAGTTGTTACATTACCTTCAAGACCTTTTGAAATTGTGTTAACATAGTCAGTTGTACCTAAAAGCTTTTTCTCCATACTTTCAAGAAATTTTAAACTTATGAGTCCTGGAGCTAAATTAGGAATTACTATTTTTATAAAATCATTTATAATAACACTATATTCATTAATGGCATCTAGCTTTTCTATACCGTGTTTTTTACCTTTTATAGCTTTTGAAACTTTTTCTTCATACTGCTCTATAAAGACATTCATTGCTTTAGCTGTATCATCTGTGTTTTTAATAATAAGATTCATGCCTACTTTAATAAGTATAGGAGTAATAAACTTAATAACTTTCCTCTTGCTTATTTTATTCTTATCAAGCTTTCCTGTAAAATCCTCTCTATTTACTAACTCAGCTAAAGCTTCTCCCAGCATAGCATCCATATTTTTAAGAGCAGAAACTAATATTTGTCTTCCTTTTTTGAACTTTAAAACTTCACTTACATCTCCGTATATTCTGCCTGCAGAAGATGGTGCAAATTTGTACTCTGATTTTATTCTAGAAGCCTTATCTGGTGTAAGCATATTTCTAAATACATCCAGGCCTAGAGGAGAAATTGGATCAGTCATAACCTGTAAATGATTTAAGGAAAGATAAACATGCATTCCACTATCATTTGGTATTGGACTTGGCAGTGGGAATAAAGAAGTAATTGGACGACTTTGAACTATAAATAGTTCTTTCCTGTCCATGCACCACTCAATATCCTGAGGACATCCATAGTGCTTTTCAATTTTCATTCCAAGCTCAGCAAGTTTTATTATTTCTGAATCCTTCATAACTTGGTTTACAGACTTCTCACCAGTTATCTCTACCTTTTTAGTACCACCGCCTTGAATCGGCATTATAGCTAACTTCTTTTCAGCTATATTTTTACTTTCTACCTGAAAACTGCTTTTTTTAAATTTGTAGATATCTGGTGAAACAAGACCAGACACCAAAGCTTCACCAAGCCCGTAGCTTGCATCAATAGATATAATTCCTCTATGACCTGATACAGGATCAGCAGTAAACATAATACCTGAAACCTCTGGAAGTATCATTTTTTGAACTACTACTGACATATGAACCTTTTCATGTTCTATTTTATTTTTAATTCTGTAAAGTATAGCCCTGTCAGTAAACAATGATGCCCAGCAATCTTTAATTGAATTTAATAAAGCTTGTTCACCTTTAATGTTTAAATAAGTATCCTGTTGACCTGCAAAAGAGGCGAAAGCCAAGTCCTCAGCAGTAGCACTAGAACGGACAGCATAATAATTATCAATCCCTATTTTATGCACAGAATTTATAATTTTAGCTTCAAGCTCTGCAGGTATTTCTGAGCTGCTAAGTTTGTTTCTAATTTTTAGCCCTAACTCAGTTATATTTTCAAGTCTAGCATCTTTAACATTTTCTGCAATAAATTTTGCTAAGTCATTGTATTCTATGAATTTTTTATAAGCTTCTGTAGTAACACAAAATCCATAAGGCACAGGAAAGCCTGCTTTTGTCATTTCACCTAAGTTAGCACCCTTGCCTCCTACTAATGGCAAATCCTTTTTGCTTATTTCATCAAAATATAAAGTGTAATTATTATTCATGTTTTCTCTCCCCCCAATAAAATTATTAATTTTTGGCTCCATTTAAAAAAAGTTCAACAAGAAGACTTTTAGCATAATCTTCCTCCAAGCTTTCATTTCCGTATGTTCTTAAAGTAAAAAAATTCATATATAAAAACATAAAGTTTCTCGCCATTATTAATACTGGAATATCCTGTCTAAGCTCCTTTTTATCCTGACCCTCTTTTATAACCTTCAAAATAAGACTTTCAATACCACTTCTATGAGCTTCATCAAAGGCTTTATCACTAAAAATAGTTTTTATTCTGTGATTTAAATATAGTTCTGATAATTGTATATTGCTTTCCATTAAAGAATTAATAAAATCAATTATATTAATAAGCTGGTTTTTAACTCCTTTATGCTCATTAAAGCTTACAGTAAATTCTTCTCTGTACTCCGCTATATTTGACTGAAAGTAGCCTCCTAAAATAGATTCTTTATCTTCAAAATAATTATAGAGAGTTCCTTTTGATATATCAGTCTTCTCTGCAATTTCCTCCATATATGTTTCGTTGAAGCCTTTTTCTTTAAAAAGTTCTATTGCACATTCTATTATCTTATCTTTAGTTAGTTCTTTTTTTCTCTCTCTTCTATTCATGCTTAACTAATTACTCCTTAAAAAAGAATTTTATACACCAAATATTTTTATACACTGTATAATTTTATACTACATCTAACAATTGAAAAAATCAATACCTTTTTATCGGACAAATAAATTTAATATATAAGTTTCAACATTGAATCTACATGAAATTCCATTACATGGCTTACTAATTAAGTGGAAACTTTATTGAAACTTATATATAATAAAAACCACAGTCTAACAAAAGCTAGTTTCTGCGGTTAAAATTCATAACTATTTTTATTTTGATAGGTATTTCATAACACCATTTTCCATAACTTCATACATTAATACCACCAATTTTTCTGCAGGAAGCACTTTATTTTGTCTAAACCAATAGCTCATAATACCTATCATAGCAGAAAGAACATATTCCAAAATAAAATCAAATTCTACGGTATCTAAATTATTATTATCTGCTAAAGCTAACTTTATTATAGGTTTAGTTGAATTCTTAAGTTTGCTTGAAAAAGCAGGATCCCCGTTATCCCCAAGCAAAACTGAATAATATTTACTGTTTTTTTCATAAAGTGTCATAAACATACCTAAAGGCATCTCCATACTGGAACTAGGCATATCAATAGGCGGCAGTTCTTCTAATGTTGGTATAAGGGAACGCTCAATTTCCTCAAGCACATCATAGACATCTGTAAAGTATTCGTAAAAAGTCCCTCTATTATAGCCTGCTTTCTGCGTAATTTCCTTTACTGTTATCTTTTCAATTCTTTTTTCACAATATAATAACCAAAATGCATCTATCAAGTTTTGTCTTGTCTGAGCAGTTACCTCTGGCTGCTTTTTCACTACTATACCCTCCAAAAAATCCGACATTCATAATCTCATTGTCGGTTGATGATTAACTTAAACATAAGTATACTGTAAATATACAACAAGTTGTCGGATGATACAAGAGGAGGAAAAAATATGATTACAATTCTTTGTGGTGGCTCTAGAGGAGATTATCAACCCTATATTGCATTGGCTCAGGAGCTTAAAAGGCTTGGAAAAGCTGTAAGAATTACAGGCATGAGAGATTTTGAGAGTTTTATTAAAAGCTATGATATAGATTTTTATCCTATACAAGCTGATTTTGAATCCCTTAAGGTTGATAAGAAAATGCTTAAGGAAGCTGCAACGGCTGATAATCCTTTGAAGATGCTGTTAACTTTTAACAAAATGAAAAAATACGGAATTTCTGTAGCTAATGAAATTTATGCTGCCTGTAAGGGAAGTGAATTAATAGTTTATCATCCTGGCAGTACCATGGGTTACTTTGCTGCTGAAAAATTAGGAATACCTTCTGTTTTAGCTTCCCCTTTCCCTTTGCATAAAACAAAAGAAAAGCCTTCTGTTATTCAATATGGAAGAATAAAACCCAGCCCTTTTAAGAATGTTCTAAGCTATAAAATGCTCCAAGGTATGCTTTGGCTAGCCTCAAAAACTACAGTGAAAGGCTTTTGGAAAAAAGAATTTGGAAGTTTGCCTAAAGATTTTAGCTGTCCTTATGAACGTCATACAGACAGAATTCATCCGGCTATGGTTTCCTGCAGCAACTTTGTGTTTAAAAGGCCAAGAGATTGGAATGAAAATGTTCACCAATACGGCTATTGGTTTGTAGAGGAGCAGACTGAATATACACCATCAAAGGAACTTGAAGAATTCTTAAATTCAGGAGAAAAACCAATCTATATAGGCTTTGGAAGTGTTTTTCGTGAGGATCAAAAGGAGTTCTTATCAAAATTATTAATAGATGCACTTAATAAGACAGGCAAGCGTGGAATCATCTGTGGAATGGGCGAGTTTAACAATCTACCAAGCAATATAATTACAATTGATAGCATACCACACTCCTGGCTTTTTGAAAGAGTTTCTGTAGTATGTCACCACGGTGGAGCTGGGACAACTTCTGCCGGTTTTAAAGCAGGAGTGCCAAGTGTTATTATACCTTTTGCCAACGATCAGCATGCCTGGGCTCATAGGGCATATGACTTATGTGTTGCAGCAAAACCTATTCCCATTAAGACTCTTAACTCTGATAATTTTGCTGAAGCCATTAATTATGCTCTACAGGATAAAATTGCAGCAAATGCTAAAGCTCTAGGAAAAAATATTGCCACTGAAAATGGAGCAAGAGATTGTGCAAAAATAATTGCAGATGTTTGCCACAAATGGAGTAAAAATGCGAAAAATTGTTAAAAATAAGTATTTAAATATATTGTTAGTTATTATATCTCCAATAATTATGCTATTCATTGTTGGGGCAGCTTATGTTGGAGTTCAACTTTTGAATAATGTTCCGGCAGCAGTATCTATTGAGTTTTTAATAAACTTATTGAATAGAAATAAAATATATTTAGCACTATCAGTCAAACTATTTCCTTTGTGTATAATAATATTTAAACTAGTAAAAGATAGAAATAAAATAAATAAATGGTTTACAGAAGTTTTTGAGAAAAAATAAATAATTCAATTGCGCTGGATTCAATAGAAAGGTTACTAATAAAGATTGTTAAAATGTAAGTAGCCTTTCTATTAACAACAAATTATATGAAAATTATCCGATAAAATATACTATTCTAATGTATGATTCATTAACATGAAAATAATCCAAACACCCCCGCATACGTGTTTTTTTATTCAATTACAACTTCTATCTCCGTTCTATCAAGCAAAGTTACAATAATTTTCTTATTATCGTATACAATCATCTTTTCAATAATCCTAAAAAACAAATCCATATCAAATGCTTCTATTGGTTCTGCATTTTCTATAATTCTCATAAACTGCCTTGCCTTATATCTTTGAAGCAGGTTATCACTTTTTAAATGTTCCTTCCACTTCTCCATAAAATAATTCTTATGTTCAATCATTGCATTAAAGGTATTTATAAAAGCTTGGTATAAAACTCTATCATCTATATGCTTATTCTCACATCCCTTTTCACCCTTTGCAATATATTTTTTATTGCATCTCCATATGACCCTTCTTAGCCTTTCATCAGTGGAATTCCACACCTTTCTTCCAAAGGTGCTGCCACAGTGCCCGCATATAACTCTTCCAGCAAAAGGATTATCAACTGTGGCATAATCTAATTTGCTAATGTTATATTTTTCAGCAAAGGCTCTTCTTCTTTCCATTTCAAGCTGTACTGCCTCCCACATTTCCTTCTGAATTATCGGAGGGTGGCTTTCTTCAACATAATACTGAGGAACCTCTCCATTATTTTGCACTCTTTTCTTTGTTAGGAAATCTACTGTGTAGGTTTTTTGGAGCAAAGCATCTCCTTTGTATTTTTCATTGCTAAGCATTTTTCTTATACTACTTTCATACCATTTGGCTTTGCCATTCCAGTTTGGAACTCCCTCTTCTTCAAGCTCTCTTGCTATTCTGTTTGGCCCCTTACCATCAAGATAGTCTTCATAAATTCGCCTCACAATCTTGGCCTGCTTTACATTAATAATAAGGTTTCCTTCTTCGTCTTTATCATAGCCTAAGAATTTTGTATGATTAACTACAATCTTTCCTTGTTCAAATCTTCTTCTAATGCCCCAGGTAGAGTTTTCAGAAATTGAGCGGCTTTCGTCTTGGGCCAGTGAACTTAATATTGAAAGCAAAACCTCTCCTTTGCTATCAAGTGTATTTATATTCTCCTTCTCAAATATAACCCCAATGCCTAGTTCCTTAAGCATTCTAACAAAGTTCAAGCAGTCCAAAGTGTTTCTTGCAAATCTTGAAATAGACTTGGTTATAATCATGTCTATTTTCCCAGCTTTGCAATCTTCTATCATCTTATTGAACTGCTCACGTTTCTTTGTGTTGGTTCCTGAAATCCCCTCATCGGCATAAATTCCCGCCATTTCATAATCTGGATGGTTTGTGATAAAAGCTGTATAGTATGCAACCTGTGCCTCATAGCTTGATAACTGTTCTAATTGGTCTGTCGATACTCTGCAGTATGCCGCCATTTTCTTTTTCTGTGGTTCTAGCTGTTCTGCTGTGTTCTGCCTGCTTGCTCTTGCTGGTATAACTGTAATGTTTCTTGCCATCTTTAATGCTCTCCTTTACAATAGTTTCTTCCTTTATATTAAGCCTGCTGATAACTTCATCATCAATTGCTGTTCCCGCGCAGGCATCTTTTCCATTTCTAATGTAATTGCTGCACTGCCATACTATCTTTTTGCAGTTTAATTTGCTGTTCCAAGTCCTTCTTCTTAAGGTTGCTCCACACTTACTGCAGAAAAGCATTCCTGTAAGAGGATATCTATTTTTATATTTATTTGTATCTCCTGCAACATTACCTTTGGCTTTTCCTCTTCTCTCAATCTCCTCTTGAACCTGTTCCCACATTTCTCTTGTGATTATTGGCGAGTGGTTATCTTCTATATAATAACTATCTACTTCACCCTTGTTTCTAACCGTGCCTTTCTTCAAATGGTCTGGTGTGTAATATTTTTGAAGGATGGCATCTCCTTTATATTTTTCATTCTTTAATATGTTCAGGATTGTGTTTTCCTGCCATCTACCGCCTGCAACTGTTGGCACTCCATCTGCATTCAATTCTTTGGCTATGGTAAATGCTCCTTTGCCGCTTAAGTATTCATTAAATATTCTTTTCACCACTTCAGCTTCTTCCCTATTGATAACTAAATCACCATACTTGTCTTTATCGTAACCAAGAAACCTTGTGGTGTTTATTATCAGTTCTCCCTGCTCAAATTTTTTCTTCACTCTCCACTTAAGGTTATCACTTACATTTTTACTTTCTTCTTGGGCAAAAGAAGAGAGGACGGTAAGCATCAACTCACCGTCCCCTGACAAGGTATTTATATTTTCTTTTTCAAATCTTACTTCTACACCTATTTCTTTAAGTGCTCTTACTGTCTCAAGCATAACCGCCGTGTTTCTTGCAAATCTTGAGATAGATTTAGTAATTATTAAATCTATCTTTCCTTCTCTGCAAAGCTGAAGCATTCTTTGGAACTCTGGTCTGTTTTCAGTAGTTCCTGTGACACCTCTATCTGCAAATACTCCTACATACTCATAGTCTAGATTATTTGATATGATATTTTCATAGTATTGTATTTGATTTTCTAGAGATTCTCCTTGCTTGTCATTATCAGTGGATACTCTAGCATAAGCACAAACTTTTTTCTTTACCTTTTGAACCTTTTGTATTGGCTCAATAATCCTTACACGCATTGATTTTACTCCTTTCTATCAAATTGTTACTACTATATATCACTCTGAAGGTGATAGAAGTCAAGCTATATAAAAGTGAAAGCCGCTACCCTAATTTTAGAGTAACGACTACTTATTAAATATCATAATTGTTGCATCAAAGCCAGCTGACTTTAACTTCTGAACTTGATTCTCAGCATTATCTTTTACTTTATAAGATCCGGCAATTACCCTATATAAAGTTTGTCTATTTGAGGGTTGTGTTGGCGCTGAAGCTTCAATGTACTCAACGCCAATATTCTCAAGAATTGCTTTTGCTAATCCTTTTATTATTGAATCTCTTTTAGCATCAAATAATTTATTGTCTTCGCTATTATCAATGAACCCTACCTCTACAAGAACTGCTTGAGCCTTAGTTTCTCTTAACACATGAAAGTTAGCTTCCTTAACTCCTCTATTTATAAAGCCTAAAGCTATAAGTGAAGCTTGTATACTTTCAGCTAAACCTGTTGACTCTGATCCTGGATTTAAATAGGTGTAAGTTTCAACACCCTTAGCTTTTTCTGGTTGATAAGCATTTCTATGAAAGGATATGAAATAGTCATAAGTAAAATATCCGGGGCATTTACGGAGAATCCGCAATAAAATAATCGGGGCTTCAAGAAGAAAGAAAACAGTGAGTATCTGTCGTAACCATTTCAGATACTACACTGTTTTTGTCATT
>Ga0070399_1004542_pt1 | contig 11390 bp, 11 predicted proteins | sample BioMet4_FD_61217 | JGI IMG/M metagenome (GOLD analysis project Ga0070399, IMG submission 61217) | Microbial communities from bioreactor (seeded with sewage sludge) at LBNL, California, USA - Biofuel metagenome 4 (version 1) | ecosystem: Engineered > Bioreactor > Anaerobic > Unclassified ... | reverse complement strand
AGGGATAATTACCAGTTCCTCGGGAAACCATGCCCAGGCATGTGCCTACGCGGGAAGGAAACTCGGCGTGCACGTAACGGTTGTAATACCGGAGGACGCACCGAAAATAAAGATAAGAAATGCCGAAAATATGGGAGCGGATGTCATACTTTGGGAACGCGGATATGATTCACGATGGAAAAAGGTACGTGAGGAAGTAAAAGAACACGGGTATACAATAGTTCACGGCTATGAGGATTATGACGTAATGGCCGGCCAGGGAACAATAGGAATGGAGATTATGCGCGACATTGCGGGTGTAGAAACGGTTCTTGTGCCAATAGGGGGCGGCGGACTTATTTCCGGAATATCAACGGCAATAAAGGAAACGAATCCGAATATCCGGGTTGTGGGGGTGCAGGCGGCGGCAAGCTGCGCGTACTATGAGAGCCGGAAAAACGGAAAACGCACAACTGTTGTAAGCGGGCCTACGCTTGCCGACGGAATAACCTGCGGAACGCCGGGGGATAACCCATATCCGATAATTGAAAAATATGTGGATGAAATAGTTGTTGTGAAGGAAGAGTCAATTCAGGAGGCCGTACGGCTTATAGCCGATAAAGCCAAACTTATAGCGGAGCCTACTTCAAGCGTTGTGATAGCGGCGCTTATTGAAGGTGCAGTAAAGGTGCGCAAAGACGAAAAGGTATGTGCTGTTTTGACATCAGGCAACTGGGATATAGACAGGCTTGGAGAAATTTATAAAAAAGAAAAAGTTGAGGGCGTGCTGCTTAAAGGAGCCAAATAAAAAACAGGAACTGTTTGGCAAAAGCTTTCTTGCGGGCATCAATTAGGGCGCTTATCGTTTAAAAAAACGGCTGTTGACTTTGTTTACAGCTGTTTTTTTAATGTGCCGAAAACAAGATATACATATTTTTTAAAATAATCTGCAAAATAGTTGACAAAGAGCATTTCTAATGCTACATTAATACCATACCCCTGTGGGGTATATATGAAGGGGGATGCCCAATGAAAAAGAAATATGATATTACAGGAATGACTTGCAGCGCGTGCAGCGCACATGTTGAAAAAAGCGTAAAAAAGCTTGACGGAGTTAAAAACGTAAATGTTAACCTGCTTACAAACTCAATGCAGGTGGACTATGACGAAAAACTGCTTAAAAGCGGGGATATAGTTAAGGCTGTTGAAAAGGGCGGCTACGGCGCGGCAGAAGCCGGACAAAAGGCTCAAAACACGCAAAACGAATCGGCTGCGGCTGTAACTGAAAAAGAAATGAAATTCAGGCTCATAGTATCTTTTTGTTTTATGCTGCCTCTTTTTTACATCTCAATGGGGCATATGTTTTCATGGCCGCTGCCGGAAATATTAAAGGGTCATGAAAATATGATGATTTTTGCCCTTACGGAGCTTATGCTTACACTGCCTATAATGTATGTAAACAGAAAGTATTATATAAATGGCTTTAAAAGCCTGTTTATGAGAAGCCCGAACATGGATTCACTTGTTGCCATAGGCTCCGGTGCGGCTGTTGTCTACAGCATGATTGCCGTTTTTAAAATGGCATACTTCCTTGGCCGGGGAATGACAAACGACGCCCACGGCCAGATGATGGAGCTTTATTTTGAATCGGCGGCAATGATTTTGGCTCTTATTACTCTTGGAAAATTTTTTGAATCAAGAAGCAAGGGAAAGACAGGCGAGGCTGTAAAAAAGCTTTTAAACCTTGCGCCTAAAAAGGCGTTTGTTATTCGAAACGGAGAAGAAACGGAAGTGGCAGCCGAGGAAATAGTTGTAGGAGATATAGTGGCTGTTAAGCCGGGAAGCGGAATACCGGCCGACGGAATAATAACACAAGGCAACTCATTTGTTGACGAATCGGCCATAACGGGCGAAAGCATACCTGTGGAAAAAGTACCCGGAAGCAAGGTCGTATGCGCCACTATAAATAAAAACGGAAGCTTTCTGTTTCGGGTTGAAAAAACAGGCGACGACACGACTCTTTCACAGATAGTGCATCTTGTAGAGGAAGCCGGCGGCTCAAAAGCACCTATAGCAAAACTTGCCGACAGGGTAGCCGGAATATTTGTGCCTACAGTAATACTTATTGCGGCAGCGGCAACCGCTATATGGCTCATAGCCGGCATGGGCACAGGCTTTGCAGTATCTATAGGCATTGCGGTGCTTGTAATATCATGCCCGTGCGCCCTTGGCCTTGCGACACCTACGGCAATAATGGTGGGTACAGGAAAAGGAGCGCAAAACGGAATACTTATAAAGTCTGCCGAAAGCCTTGAAACGGCACACCTTATAGATACTGTGGTGCTTGATAAAACAGGCACAATAACCGAAGGAAAACCGGCTGTTACCGACATAATCGCGTATACGGACAAAAAAGAACTTATGAATATTGCATATTCGGCGGAAAAGAAATCTGAGCACCCGATTTCGGCGGCAATAGTTGAAAAGGCTGAAAGCGAAAACGCTGTGCTTTTAAATGTATCTGATTTTGAGGCGATATCAGGCAGAGGCATAAGATGTACAACAGACGGAAAGACCGTGTTTGCGGGAAACAAGGCTCTTATGAGCGAAAACGGAATAGAAAACAGCGAAGCCTTTGAAAAAGCTGATTTATTGGCACAAAAAGGGCGCACACCTGTAATTTTAGCCTGCGAGGGAAAAGTTATCGGAGTTATTGCTGTTGCCGACAGGGTCAAGGATACAAGCCGAAAAGCAATAGACGAATTTAAAAAAGCAAAGATGCAGATATACATGATGACAGGCGACAACGAAAAAACAGCAAGGGCAATAGCCTCCGATGTTGGAATAGACAATGTTTTTGCCCAGGTTATGCCTGCCGACAAGGAAGAAAAAATACGGCTTTTGCAAAGCGAAGGACGGAAGGTGGCAATGATAGGCGACGGAATAAACGACGCGCCCGCCCTTGCCAGAGCAGATACCGGAATTGCAATAGGCGCCGGAACGGACATAGCAATAGAATCGGCCGATATTGTGCTTGTAAAAAACGATCTGCTTTCAGCGGCGGCTGCTTTTGAACTGAGCCGTGCCACAATAAAAAATATAAAAGAAAACCTTTTTTGGGCTTTTATCTATAACATTATAGGAATACCTATTGCAGCAGGAGTATTTTACCCGTTTTTCGGCCTCAAATTAAATCCGATGATAGGTGCAGCCGCAATGAGCATGAGTTCGGTATTTGTGGTTTCAAACGCGCTTAGACTTCGCGGCTTTAAACCTTCGTTTATGAAGGAAAAAATAAATAATGAAAGTATTTCAAACAATGAGCAAAAAAAGGAGGACACAAAAATGGAAAAGACAATTATGATTGAGGGAATGATGTGCAAACACTGTCAGGCAACAGTTGAAAAGGCCCTTGCCGCTGTGGGAACACAGGCAAAGGTAAGCCTTGAGGAAAAATGTGCAAAGGTAACAGCCGACAGGGAAATAAGCAACGACGTTCTTAAAAAGGCCGTTGAAGATGCAGGGTACGAAGTAAAGGAAATAAAATGAAAGCGGACAATGAAAAGGTGACACGCCTTATAAAGACCGCAAGAGGCCAGATGGACGGCATACTGAAAATGATTGAAGATGACCGTTACTGCATAGATATTTCGACCCAGCTTATGGCTACAGAAGCGATAATGCGCCGTGCAAACAGGGAGATACTTAAGGCGCATATGCTCTGTTGCGTAAGGGAAGCCTTTGAAGAGGGCAATGAGGACGAAAAGCTTAACGAGATACTGGATCTTGTGGATAAGCTGTCGAAATAACGGCTAAAAAAGAGTATTGTATTAAGAACAACATATCTATATCCGAAAACGAAAGAAAACAGGCATATTTTTAAACGAAATTGCCTGTTTTTCTTGACAAAATACAAATAAAATATTATAAATAAGAAAGGACGCTCTATTAAGAACGTTTGATGAATTCTCATAGGCTTTATAAGCTTGTTTAAACGTAATAGAGTCGGTACAGTTTTATTTTTTAAGGAGGATAAGAATACAATGAACAAGTCAGAATTAATTGCTGCTATCGTAGAAAAAACAGAAATCAGCAAAAAAGACGCCGAAAAGGCTCTCAAGGCTTTTGAGGAAGTTATTACAGACGAGCTTAAAAAGGGTGAAAAGGTTCAGCTTGTAGGTTTCGGTACATTCGAAGTGGCTCAGAGAGCTGAAAGAGAAGGAAGAAATCCTAAAACAGGCGACACAATGAAGATCAGCGCTTCAAAGGCTCCTAAGTTCAAAGCAGGCAAGGCTCTTAAGGATGCTGTAAACGCATAAACAATGTAAATAAACAGGTCTGCATTCGTTTTACGGGTGCAGATTTTTTTGTATTTTGGAGGAAAAAATGAGGCTTGATAAGTTTCTTAAGGTTTCAAGAATAATAAAGAGAAGAACGGTTGCAAACGAAGCCTGCGATGCGGGCAGAGTGACAATAAACCAAAAACCGGCAAAGGCTTCCGCTGATGTCAAGGTGGGAGACGAAATTGAAATACGTTTCGGAAGCAATCTTACAAAGGTGCGGGTAAAAAGTCTGAACGAAAATCCGCGCAAGGAAGAAGCTGCGCTTATGTATGAAAGCATACAGTAAATGCTTTTTGGAACAATTTTCAAAAAAGTTTTGCTTGAAAAAAATTTAAAACGATGCTATTATTTTCTCTAAACGAGTCGCCTGACAGCGTAAATCCAGTTGTCATGCGGCTTATTTTAATTTAAAGAAACAAAAACAGCGTGTTGCCAAAACGGCGTAAATCCGGCTTAGGCAACAGGCTGTTTTTTTTATTAGACAAAAAGGAGAATGAAAAATGGAACAAAAAACAAACTCCGTTCTTGAAACGGAAAAGACAAGCACACTTATGCGGCGGTATGCGGTTCCGTGCATAATTTCGCTTCTTGTTGGCGCGCTTTACAACATTGTAGACCAGATATTTATCGCAAACGCGCCGTATCTTGGTTCATACGGAAATGCAGCAAATACGGTGGTTTTTCCGCTTACGGTAATCGCTCTGGCAGTGGCGGTAATGATAGGCGACGGCTGCTGTGCCTTTGTAAGCATAAGTCTTGGCGCAGGCAACAAAAAAAATGCGGATAAAAGCGTAGGAAATGCCATATCCGTTACTGTTTTAAGCAGTATTGTGATTACGGTAATATATCTGGTTTTCCAGGACAGTATACTGACGATGTTCGGAGCAAGAGTCAACCCTGAAACCTTTGCTCTTTCAAAGGAATACTTTTTTTACATTACGCTCGGAATACCGTTTTACATGTTCGGCCAGGCGCTCAACCCCATAATCCGTTCCGACGGAAGCCCGCGCTACGCAATGGTTACACTTCTTTTCGGCTCAATACTTAACTGCATACTTGACCCGATATTTATTTTTCCTCTGCATTGGGGAATGATGGGCGCGGCTGTGGCAACGGTAATAGGGCAAATAGCGGGAGCGGTTTTTGCATTTATATATCTTTTCAAGATGAAAACAATACACATTGACAAAAAATGTTTTACGCCGGATGCCGGAATATTGAAAAAAATCATTCCCCTTGGAATAACCAGCTTTCTTGCACAGATTTCAATGGTGCTTTCGATGGCGGCAGTGCTCAACATGATAAAAAAATACGGCTCTTTAGACCCGGTGTTCGGCCAGAGCCAGTACGCGCAGATACCTACGGCTGTAGTTGGGATAGTAATGAAATTTTTCCAGATAGTGATTTCTGTTGCAATAGGGCTTGCCGCCGGGTGCATACCGATAGTCGGCTACAATGTAGGCGCCGGACGAAAAGACCGGGTAAAGCAGCTTCTGACTATGCTTTTGATTTCCGAAGCGGCGGTTGGCGGGGTTGCCTTTGTTATATTTGAAATGTTTCCGGGCCGGATAACGGCATTTTTCGGCTCGGCAAACGAAAGTGCCTATTATACCTCTTTTGCTGTAAGCTGCATAAGAATTTTTCTTTGCATGATTGTTCTTTCGTGCTTAAACAAGGGAATAACCATTTTTCTTCAGGCTGTAGGAAAAGCAAGGATATCAAGCGCTTTGTCAATGCTAAGGGAAATAATATGCGGAGTCGGGCTTCCGATAATTTTGCCGGTGTTTTTCGGATTGTATGGAATTTTGTATTTCATGGCTGTGTCGGATATAGTTACATTTGCCGTGTCGGCGGTTATAATTTCTAAGACATACCGAGCCTTTGCCGAAAAGAAAGCGGTTGCAGACGAAAGAAATATAACCGGAAAAAAGCTTCGTGCAGAGTAAAGTATTAAAACATAAGAACAATAAAAAAGCAGTCTGTCATTCAGGCTGCTTTTTTGATATATCATTTATTTGACTACATCTTTGTATTGAGGGTGCTTCGGAAACCATGCTTTTGCGTATGAACAGGTAAGAACGGCCTTTTTGCCGTCAAGTCTGAGTTTATCGCTTACGGCTTCCATGAGCTTTGCCGCAATACCCTGCCCGCGAAGTGAATCATCAACAAAGGTATGGGTGATATTTACGGTGTTTTCGTCCTCAGAAGGGAAAACAACTTCCGCTGTCATTTTGCCGTCTTTATTCTCAAGCCATATACGGCCGTTTTCTGTGTTAAATTCCATAATATGTGCCTCCAGTGCTTTTAAGCCTCGGATTTGATTACGGAAGTAGGACAGCCGCTTTCGGCTTCCTTTGCCTTGGCTTCAACAGCACTTTCGCAAGGCTGTGCATAAGCTTCGGCTGTTCCGTCCGAGGAAATACGAAATACTTCAGGGCATGTGCCTTCACAAAGCCCGCAGCCAATACATCCGCTTTTGTCAACTGAAAATGTCATACAAATTCTCCTCTCTCGATTTTACGCCAAAAATACAACTGTAAGCAGCATCTTAAACGCTTCCTGCGCATAAAGAGCATGTTTTACATTTGCCGGCATTACAATAGTCTGGCCACAGCCGACAACATAATCCGTGCCGCCTATGGTAAAGCGTCCTGTGCCTTCTATTACCTGTACCATTGCGTCACCCTCGGAGTCATGCGCGCCTATCTGCTCGCCTTTGTCAAAGGCAAAAAGAGTTACGCTTACATAATCGTTTTGAGCGAGGGTTTTGCTTACTACCTGTCCGGGCTGAACCTGAATCTGTTCGGACAGACTTAAAACATATTCGTGTTGTATATTTTTTATATAGCTCATTATGCACGCTCCTTTCACTGCTTCATGATGTAAGTATAATACAAAACACAAATTATATGCGTTGTAAATGCAACAAAAATTGAATTTGATGTTTTTTATAAATCTGCGGAGGATAAAAGTGCTTTTTGATACAAAAGAAGTGATAAGATGTATATTTGTGTGTTTTGTGTTAATTTAATCTCAAAGCCGCAGTCACGATTGTAAAAAATATGCCACTACGCAGGATAAAAATAAATTTATGGCAAACATTATGATTTTTACGGACATTTATGCAAATAAATCCCAGCAGTAAAACATGACTTTAATGGCATGATATATATATAAACTGGATATTATATGACACGATGAGGCAACATAAAAATAAATAATTGTTAAAATTTAGATTTTGTTGCATTTGCAACATCTATCTTTTGCGTATTGTATTATAATTATCTGTGTAAGAACAGAATACAAATACAAAGGCAATAAAGCGGCAGCGTGGTTGCTGTCGTTATGCCGTATGCAAAAACTATTTTATCAGGAGGTAATATTTATGACAAGATTTACTCTTCCAAGAGATTTGTATCACGGGAAAGGCGCTTTGGAAGCTCTTAAAAGCCTTGAGGGCAAAAAAGCTGTTGTATGCGTAGGCGGCGGAAGCATGAAACGAAACGGATTCCTTGACAAGGCGGTTTCATATCTTAAAGAAGCCGGCATGGAGGTTGAAGTAATAGACGGAATAGAGTCTGACCCTTCCGTAGATACTGTTTTAAAGGGCGCAGAAAAAATGCTCGCTTTTGAACCTGACTGGATAGTTGCAATGGGCGGCGGTTCTCCTATTGACGCGGCAAAGGCTATGTGGATAAAATATGAGTATCCGGAAGTTACTTTTGAGGATATGTGCAAAGTATTCGGCCTTCCGAAGCTTCGTAAAAAGGCTCACTTTTGCGCAGTTTCGTCAACATCGGGAACAGCTACCGAGGTTACGGCTTTTTCAATAATAACAGACTACACAAAGGGAATAAAGTATCCTCTGGCTGACTTTGAAATTACGCCGGACGTTGCCATTGTTGACCCGGATCTTGCTGAAACAATGCCTAAAAAGCTTGTTGCACATACCGGAATGGATGCTATGACTCATGCCATAGAGGCTTATGTTTCAACGGCACATACGGATTTTACCGATCCTCTTGCCATATTTGCAATAAAGATGATACAGCACGACCTTATTGATTCATATAACGGCGACATGGCTATGCGTGATTCGATGCATAATGCCCAGTGCCTTGCCGGCATGGCGTTTTCAAATGCTCTTTTGGGAATAGTTCATTCTATGGCGCATAAGACAGGAGCGATATTTGCAGACTACGGTGCACATATAATCCACGGTGCGGCAAATGCAATGTATCTTCCAAAGGTAATTGCCTTTAACGCGAAGGACGAAACGGCTGCAAAACGTTATGCGGCTATCGTTGACTACATGGGACTTGGCGGAGATACTGCAGAAGAAAAAATCAGACTGCTTATTGATTACCTTCGTGGAATGAACGACAAGCTCAATATCCCTCACTGCATCAAAAATTACGGCGCTGACAGCTTCCCTGTTGAAAACGGCTTTGTACCTGAAAAAGTATTCCTTGAAAGACTGCCTGAGATTGCGAAAAATGCTATTCTTGACGCATGTACGGGTTCTAATCCTCGTAAGATAAATCAGGAACAGATGGAAAAGCTTCTTAAGTGCTGCTACTACGACACTGAAGTTGATTTCTGATTTGAGTTTAAGCAAAGGCTGCAGACATTTGTCTGCAGCCTTTTTTTACTCTTTTATTATCGCCTGATAAATAGTAGCGCATATGGTATTTACATTCTTTTTCCAGTTGTTGCATATAAGCTGCGCCTGGTTTTTGGTAGGCACCACAAGATCAAGCTCCATAATCTGGTTTCCGTCAAGACCGCAGGCGGCACATTTTACAAGATACTCGCCGTTTATTTCCGGAAAGTAATTGGCTGAGGTTTCGTACTCGCTTCGTATCCGCTGTTTATTGTTAAGTATGTATTCGTTGGCGGCGCTTTTAAGCCATTCGGTTATGCGGTTATGAAAAAGAGCAAGAACGTTTGACCCGTCATGCGTAATGGTATAGCGGGTCGTGGTATTTTCCGTAAAAGCCTCTATATATCCGGAGTCGGTAAGCTGTGAAAGCGCCTGCTGAACATTTATATAGTCCATTATGCTGCGCTCCATGGCAAACTGACTTATGTCGTTATTTGATAAGGCGACATCCATTTTGTCAAGAAGGTACAATATTACAAGTTTGTTTTCAGCAAGTTTACTGTCTTCGGCCACTTTATACCACTCCCCCGATAAAGTACTTACAATTATACAATAACTGCGGATATTTCTCAATTAGTTTCGACATATTTTTTGTGTATAACCGCTTTTTTTAAATGGGAAAGCGGTATGGTTTCAGTCGTTCAGATATCTTCCCTGCCTGAAAGATACTGCTGCCATTTCTTTATGAATTGAATTGAGCACATCTCTTTTGTCAAGACTCCATTTAGGGCCTATCAAAAGTTCCTTCGGGCCGTCGCCTGTAAGCCGGTGTATTACGACATCCTCCGGAACATACGAAAGTGCGTCAAGCACAAGAGCTATGTACTCGTCCTTTTCAAGCAGGTGAAAATTGGTATCATAATATATCTTTTCGAGAGGCGTATCCTTAAGTACATGCAGAAGCTGTATCTTGATTCCTTTTATTCCGCAGGCAACGGCATATTTTACGCAAGAGAGCATATCCTCTTTTGTTTCGCCGGGAAGACCGAAAATTATGTGGGCAACGTTATCTATTCCGGCGGAATTAAGGCTGTTTACGGCTTTTTCAAATACGTCGTTTTTGTAACCTCTGTTTATAAATTCGGCTGTTTTTTCATTTGAGCTTTGAAGCCCAAGCTCAACACAGACATAACTTTTGCGGGAAATATCGGTTAAAAGTTTTATTATTTCGCCGTCTAAGCAGTCCGGCCTTGTGGCAATGGATATGCCTTCCACATTGCGGCATGAAAGAGCTTCATGATATTTTTCACAAAGCACTTCTACAGGCGCGAATGTGTTTGTAAAGGCTTGAAAATAGGCTATATAGCCACAGTCCGTCCATTTGCCGCGAAGGAGCTTTTTTTGTAAATCTATCTGTTCGGCTATGGATAAATTACGGTTTCCGGCGAAATCACCGCTGCCTTTTGCACTGCAAAAAATACATCCTTTTGTGCTTGTTATTCCAGTGCGATTAGGACAGGAAAAGCCGGCATCAAGTGAAAGCTTGACCATTTTTTTGCCAAACAGGCTGCGGTAATAATCGTTAAGAGAATAGTAAAAATCGCCTTTTTTCAATGTTTTTTGAACCTCCGGAATATCTAATGCAAACATGAGATATTTTTAAATACATATGTTTAATATTTTTAATAGATAAATTATTACTCATAAAATATAGCTGAAATTTTATAAAATTGCGAAAAAAAGTGTTGAATATCAAAAACAAAATATGTATAATCAAATACTATAAAAGTAGATGATTTATTAAACAGACATCTATACAAAAGATACTCGCAAATATACACAATTACAAGGGGGATTTTAAGAATGTCATACGTAGATAATGTTTTGGCAACAGTTGAGGCAAAAAACCCGGCGCAGCCTGAGTTTATACAGGCTGTTACAGAGGTTCTCAATTCGCTTCGCCCGCTTCTTGACAGCGACAGCAGATATGAGAAAAATGCTGTCCTTGAAAGAATTACAGAGCCGGAAAGACAGATAATGTTCCGTGTTCCATGGGTTGACGACAACGGCAAGATTCAGGTAAACAGAGGCTTCAGAATTCAGTTTAACAGCGCTATAGGCCCTTATAAGGGCGGATTAAGATTCCATCCGTCAGTTAACCTTGGCATTATCAAGTTCCTTGGTTTTGAGCAGATTTTTAAAAACAGCCTTACAACGCTTCCTATCGGCGGCGGCAAGGGCGGTTCCGACTTTGACCCTAAGGGCAAAAGCGACAGAGAAGTTATGGCTTTCTGCCAGAGCTTTATGACAGAGCTTTACAGACATATCGGCAAAGATACAGACGTTCCTGCCGGCGACATAGGCGTTGGCGGACGTGAAATAGGCTTCCTTTATGGCCAGTACAAGAGAATAACAGGTCTTTATGAAGGCGTTCTTACAGGAAAGGGCCTTAACTTCGGCGGTTC
>Ga0070399_1004540_pt1 | contig 11394 bp, 9 predicted proteins | sample BioMet4_FD_61217 | JGI IMG/M metagenome (GOLD analysis project Ga0070399, IMG submission 61217) | Microbial communities from bioreactor (seeded with sewage sludge) at LBNL, California, USA - Biofuel metagenome 4 (version 1) | ecosystem: Engineered > Bioreactor > Anaerobic > Unclassified ... | reverse complement strand
CCGCGAAACGCACTTCCTTAAGCAGCTTCAGCGCCGTTTCCGTTCTCAGCCCGGAGGCGCCTGCCCCCACGGGATCCAGCAATCCCGGATGCGAAAGCGCGTTGGCCTTTTTCCCCGCCGCGAACATGGCGGGTATAGTGCGGGCGTTCAGCGTGCCTATATTAATATTCAGACCGCCGCAGACGGAAGTTATCTCTTCCGCCTCCTCTATATCGTCGGCCATTATCGGCGAGCCGCCGCAGGCCAGAAGTATATTGGCGCAGTCGTTCACAGTCACATAATTAGTGATATTGTGAATAAGAGGAGCCTTCGCCCTCACATTCTCAAGCATTTCTTTAAACATTTTCTTTACCTCCGAAAAATTTATTGACCAGCAGGCACAGCGCCGCGGTAATTATCATGACGGGAAGAGTGTTCCCGACGGGCGTGTCTATATTCATAAACACGCGGTACAATATGAACCCGGCCAGCCACACTATAAGATTAGCGCGGTTGAAATTTCTGCCGGAACTGTCTTTTTTTAAAATGAAATAATCGGTGATAAGAATAGCGCTCATCGGAGCGAAAACCGAACCGATAAGGTAAAGGAAATCCTCGAACCTAGCCACCGGCGCGAAAACGGCGAGCACAGTGCCGAGAACACATACGGCGACGGACGCCGGCTTTTCCCTTAATTTAGAAGAAATGCTCGCGGAACTCACCCCCGCAGAATAAGCGTCCAGATAAGTAGTGGTGACAGTGGAAAGAACTACGATGAACAGAGCGACGAGACCTAGCCCAGCCTTGACCATGATGGCCGCGATATCCGTCTCTCCGGTAAAAACAGCCGCGCCCATGCCGATAAAGTACATCCATACGCTCACGACGAAATACACCCATGCGCTCGCGGCCGAAGCAGCAAAAGGCCTCTCCGCGGTCCTAGTATAATCTGACACAAGCGGCAGCCAGGAAAGCGGCATGGCGGCTGCAAGCTCAACCGCCGCGCCGAAAGATATCGCGCCGGAAACAGGCGCTCCCGCTCCGCGGAATATTATCCAGCTGAGCACCAGAGTCAGCGCGAACAAAGCAGACATGGCAAAGAAATTGATCTTGCCCAGATTCCTGATGCCGATGAACAGCCACAGGGCTATCAGCGCGCCTATAACCAGACACCAGAGCCACTCGCCACCGGCGCCCGCAGCCACCGCCGCCGCGGAAGCCCCCGCCTCTATCATAACGGCCGTCCAACCCACCAGCTGAAGCACGTTAAGCGAAGAAAAAAGCACGGAACCGCGCTGCCCGAAAGACAGTTTTACCGTCTCCATAGCGCTCTTTCCCGTTTTAGCCCCTATAAGGCCCGCAAGAAAAAACACCGCGCAACCTATTATATGACCGAGCAGTATAGCGATAAAACCGCGCTTCAGACCGAGAGGCGCGAACAATGTTCCAGTAAGTATTTCGGCGATAGACAGACCCGCGCCGAACCAGATGAGACCGTTAGCAAATACAGTTGTTTTCTTTTCCGACATGATAAAATTCCTTCAGGCCGGGGACGCAAAAAAAAATGAGAATGCCAAATGTGGCATTCTCGCGTATAACAAGTATCTGCTACTTCCCTACGTTGGCATTACCCACATCAGGTTCAAGGGTCGAAGGTTAAACCTTCCTCTCAGCTTTCTAAAGCTCCCCGTACTACATAAAAATTATAAAACAATCCCCATTTCCATGTCAACGGATATAAAACATCACCGATACAAACATTATTCCTCCCGTGTTTATTTATAAAAAATTTTCACACTTCAATAGTTAACAAGGGTCTATCTCGAGACGCCGTATGCTAAAGATAAAAGAAGTTGTCACAGAACCTTACGAGTTAACAAGGGTCTATCTCCCCATATGATTTCACAGGAACCACTCTTTCAGTCACAGAACCTTACGAGTTAACAAGGGTCTATCTCATCGATGATACTGGCGCCGGTGTAGCTTTCAGTCACAGAACCTTACGAGTTAACAAGGGTCTATCTCGAAATGCTTGACCGGCTGACTAAGGCATTAGTCACAGAACCTTACGAGTTAACAAGGGTCTATCTCCTATATCCTATGAAAGAGGACGCTGTTTAAAACTCTTTATCGGTTGAACTTGGTATTTACATTATACCAATTTTTTATTTTATTTCAATAATCGATTGAAAAATCCTATTAAAATCTATATTTTCACCTATAACGACTTTGATTTTCATAAAAAATTTTGCAGGTATAGCCATTATAAAAATTGAACCACATTCAGGGGCTAAATTTTTTATCGCTTTAATCTCGTGACTGTTAAAAGCACCATTAACAACATGCTTATAATATACAGACTTTTGAAGGAAAACATACCCATTTTTAACTATACATTTACGAAAGCGTTTTGCGAAATATATCTCTTTTGCCGAAGCAGACGGTAAATCAAAAAACAGTATTAAAATATTATCTCTATTCATTAACTTTTGACAATTTATCTAATGAATGCATAGTATCGATAACGAATTTCTCTATAAGATCCAGTAATTTATATTTCTTATTTCTATAAATCGTTACCCTGTCTAAAACGCTTATTAATAGTTTCTTATATTCAACGTCGAAATTTCTGTTTTTATTTAAATAAACGATCTCGTCGATATATGGTCGAAAAGGTTCTATTAGATCGTATGTTAAATTAAACGGATTACTTTTACTGGAGTGATGTATCCCAAGCGCAGTATTATAACCGTGTATTATAAGCGTACGGGTAATAAATGAAGCCAGAAGAGAATACCCGTAATTTAGAGCAATATTTATCGTACTCTCTTTTCTTCTGGTAAACTTGTAGCCGAATAATTCTTTAAAATAAATTCTTGCGGCAAGTCCTTCCGCATTCCCGACACCTTTCGCAGAAATATTACTAAGCAATTTCTTCAATTTACAGCCCTTTTTCAATCCTAATTTCTTAATCAACAAGATTTGATTTTTTATTTTATAAGTCAAAATAGTAAGCCAAATCGTATCTCTGGCAATTTCAGTAAAAGACAACTGCTTAAACAAAGCTTTAGATTTGTTATAGCCAAAAGAATACGGAACTACTTCACAAGAAGGAATTTTCTTATTATCAGTAAAAATAATAATTATGTTGCGAACAGCCAGTTCGTTAATCAAATAAGCGGAAAGAGAAACGAATGGTATATTAATTAATATCGTATGCACATTCAGCAGATTTATAGCTTCCTCTACATCCTCTGTTTTAATAATTATCTGTCCGTTCTCATAAGATAGATAACACCGTTTTTCAATTATTAAGGTTTTAAATTGAGTTGCCATTTATTTATCGTCCATATTACAAAATATCCTAGCATCCGTAAGATTCAAATACCTGGGAAGATTATAAGCAAACGGAACATAAATAATTTTTATAAAAGATATGGAAGGTTCTCCGTAAGTATTAATTATATTTAACAGGTTTCTGGTGCATATTTTATCCGCTAGGATCTTTTGAATAATATAATGATAAAAAATAAAGTAAGAAGCAGGAGCATTCTTATGATATTTTCCAGCTCTCTTCCCATAGCCTTCTATAATATCTATATTTGAAGCGACATTCAGATGCTCTGTAATATTCCTCAGTAAAGTGAATATACAGCAAGGCAATTTTTCAAATTCTATAATACTTTTAGATATATCAGCCAGATGTTTTCTTTGTCTCTTCTTCCTGAATATTTTATCTTTTCTTACTGTATTTTTATTTTTCTCAATAATATCTTTTACTAATTTTAAATATCTCTCCGTGACAAGATTTTTTTTATTTTTATCAATGTAATAAAATTCATCTGAGTTAGTATAAATTAGATAATCTTTTTCTATCTGAGCGAAAGCAGAGAAATAGCGCGCATTACATTCAAGCATATTCTTTACGAATATATAAGCGACAGTCAAATACAGACCAATCAACTGTTGGTACTTCAATTTCTTTTTATTATTGTTATCGTTTAATTTAGATTTCTGCCAACCCCCGGCGTCGTTTAATATATTTTTTATATTAATTTTTATAATTTCATTTGTAAGATCATCAACCTTGTCCGTTCCGGCATGATTCTGGGACATTATATACCGCCAATAGCGCCCGATCTGCCCAGGATTAGTCTTGTTGATCCTGCCTAAAATATATCTGACAATATGCTCATTCTTTATGATTGCAGGGACTTTCTGCGGATCTATGCTCTTTGCGAGATATGCAAATTTTCGCGAATTTACTATAGAATTAATCAAAAAACTTCTAGATTTATTCTTATAATGCCCTTCCTTTTTTTCCTTTATTTCCTTTAATCCTGCTACTTTCATCCCAGCTTCATCTTTAGAAAAACCAAACATAACCAGACCGTCTTCAAGCAATCTGTTAAAAGCCTTATCTTCTTTTTTATAACTTACCTTTACAAGGGCGAAAATAGTTTCAAGTTCCATTTTTATTTCTGTAACATATCGCTCGTTTTTTAAAAAACTGTAATTTTCATTATACTTATTACCCGCACCTAAAATTTTATTCTGAATCCTGAGCAAATCGGATAATGCTCCGAACCTGTTAATTAAGTCGCTTAAAAATATATTTTGGTCTTTATTGTCTAAAAAGCAAGAAATGAAATACACTATTACCGATAAGTCATTGAATTTTCTTTCATCCACACATAACTTACAATTTTTATCTTCTGACGTACATCCTTTATTCTTTTTTATTTCCTTGACCATTTGTAGAACATTAGCAAACTTTAAGTCAGAACTGCAAAAAAATTGGGCAATATTTTTGTAATACTTATCCTTTTCTTCACAGTTTTCTTTGGAAATTAAGTTTTTTAAATACTTATCCTTTTCCTCAGTTGATAGAGCTTTAACTTTAAGATATACCGAAAATTCATTGAGCCTATGCATAATACCTGCGTATCCGCTGTCAGGATTACTTTTATCTCTTAAGTTATCTATATCTTTTGCCCACGAAGTATAATTGCCTAACTTGGCTACGCTAAGGCCTATATATTTATACGATTTATCGAAATCATACCTTATCCAGTCTTTTACTTTCTCATCCGGCTTATCATTTTGATAAATCTTTCGTATTATCTCAAAATTTTTACCGCTTTTTTTTATATATTCTTCTTTTCTACATTTATATAATGTATTCACTTGAATTTTTATTTTCGCAAAAGCTCCTTCAAGTTTTTTATCATTTTTAATAAAATCAACTAATCTGAACAAACTTTCTTTTGCGGTCTCCGGTTCATTTTTTTCATAAAAGACGTGAGCTATACCATTCCGCAGAATTGCCAGGAATCTTATATAATCATAAAGCTCATTCTCATCGATATCGTTTCTTGAACCTTTAGACTCATCAAGAGATAAAAGAAACTGCTTATTATACAGATATGATTGATTTTTAATTACACTCTGCAGGTATTTTTTTATTCTCTTGGTCTTCTTTTCTTTATTAAGTTCCTGCAAAGATTTATGATTTATAATATTACCAATTATTTCATACTCACCGTGATTATCTGTAACGCCTCCCCTTGGCATCGAAAGAAATTGAGAGATTATTTTATTCAAAGCATTGGAAAAAACTTTTTCAGTACTAAGCACTTTAGCGACGATCTGCATGGGCAAATTACTATCTTTTTTTTCTTCAATAAAATTACTATTAAATATCTTTTCTAAATATTTTCGCCTGATTCCGCAGATATCACGGTCTTTTTGTATAAATAACCGGGTGCTTAGTTTCTGCCCACTCTGTCCTGAAGTCAATTTTTCCTTAAGGACGGGCTTTTCAAAATCTATTTTTTTAGGATCATAATCAAAAGAAACGGGCTCATGCGCGGGTTCACACGTTTTTTTAATCACATCTAATTTAAGTTCTACCGGAAATTCATTCTTAATAGAAGTAGTAATAAAACGTTCGTCCCCATTCTTTATAAAAGATTTAATCCCCATCCTCTTAGCATTAGTTTTATCATTAGAATTTTTCTTCATATATTTTCCTCTATATTAATAAAAAGAACTCGCCGCCCCCCTAATACACTCCTGGAATAAGCCTTTTAGTTCTGCTCATATAATCGGAGTATCCGGGAAGTTCAGCACATAAGAATTTTTCTTCATAATGAATTCTTATAAAAACCGCAAACAGAAACAAACACGCCCCGGCAAAACCAATATAAGAATTAAGAATCATCGGCATGCCGAATCCCTGTATCATACTTCCTAAATATCCGGGATGCCTTATATACCTGTACAGGCCTTGTTCACATAACTGCCCTTTATTCTTTACGGTGATATTCGCATCGAAATATTCCCTTAAAGCCGCTTTACTGTAAATCCTTATTATAATTCCAATACACGATATAATTATCCCCACAACAGAAAAAGCATAATTAAAAGTTTTAATAAAAACACTTTCCGATATAGTCACTATCAATATAAGATTCCACGAAAAAAACATTAAATACCGTGTCCATTCCAAATAATTATGAGTTTTTTCGGCCGGCCTCGTAGTTTTTCTTTCCAATATATAATATATCACGTAAACAACGTAAAATATTATCTGCGGATTAGTAAGCAAATGTCCTTCCTGAACTAATAAAGGAAAGAAAACGGAAAATAAAACACCTAAAGAAGATAAAGCGCAAATAATTTTCCAGAACATAAATTTATTTTACCATTAAAAAAAACCTTATTCTAATATACAACTAAAATGCAATTTATGATAAATTTTAGCATTAAATTTATCTTCCAAAATATCAATTTCATCACACCTTGATTCGATAAAAACGTTCGCCGTATAAATCTTTCTGGGAGACAAAAAATTTCTTAATTTACAACCAAAGGCGACCGTTGTTGTTCGCGGGGATGTGCGGAGCGCGACGGCGCGAGCGGCAAGGCAAGTTTTCACCGGAAAACTATGCCGGCCCTGCGAACAATACGGCTGCCGCATAAAGATAACCTTAGCATACCGCCAAAGGCAACCGTTGTTGTTTACAGGGATGTGCGGAGCGCGACTGGCGCGAGCGGCAAGGCAAGTTTTCACCAGAAAACTATGCCGGCCCTGCGAACAATTACGGTCGCCGTCTCTCATTAGTACGCCACATAAATAAGCTGTTTCGCCCTATTTATTATACTTATCTTTTTTGCTAACTTCCTTCTGGACAGTTTTTAAATTATCCAAATAAGCTTTCTCAACAGATGAAATAACTCTCTTCTGATATTTTTGAAATTCCGTCGTAGCTTTTTCAATAGCCTGTTTATGACTTATACTTCCTGCGTCTGACAATACTTTCTCACCGTTAGCAGAAAGAATATTATCCAGTTGTCTGATATAATCAGCCATATACATCGGTTTGTGTTTAATTGCCTGTATTTCAGCAAAATCGAAATAACCGGAAACCAAATTATTAAGAATTTTTAATTCATCTTCATTTAAATAATTTTTCGCAACCGTCACATCTTTGGAAGTAGGCTGTTCTCCGGGAAAAACCGTTAATCCCATAAACGGCTCACTACTATCCGCCCGCTGATAAATAACCTCGGCGGCAGTATGCCCGTGAGCAGCATAATGCAGCTTATTTTGTACAATCTTGAAAAACTCTATTGATTCTAACGCGTGAGGGTCGTAATCAACGCTCGTAGCATACAAATCAAGTACCTGACGATATAAAACTCTTTCAGACGAACGTATATCTCGGATACGATTAAGTAATTCACGCCAATAAACGCCGCCGCCTAATTGTTTAAGGCGTTCGTCGTCCATTGTAAAACCTTTTACAATATACTCCTTTAACCTTTCTGTTGCCCAGATACGGAATTTAGTAGCGATAGCTGATTTAATACGATAGCCTACAGAAATAATAGCGTCGATATTATAAAATTTTTGTTTACGCTCCACAGGACGTTTGCCTTCATTTCGAACTTGTAAAAATTCCTTACAAGTTGAACCTTCCTGTAATTCTCCTTCTTCAAAAACGTTTTTTAAATGTATAGTAATATTTTGAGGCGTAGTTTGAAATAAATCGGCCATCATTTTTTGAGTAAGCCAGACATTCCCGTCTTCCAAACGAACATCTATTTTAGTCTTACCGTTTTCAGCCTGATAAATTATAATTTCCCCTTTATGCTCTTCATCCATCATTTAAATTCCTTTAATCCAACGAATATCTAATAAATTCACTAAAGCCTCAATTGTATTGAAAATATAATTTACAATATTCAAATCCCCGCATAGATATAAAGCTTATATGCCAGATAATACGATAAAGTTACGCACGTTCCCGATCTCTGGACATATTATTATTTACCATACGTCATTCACAACTACTGATATATTAAAAAGTTTACTGAATTTCTATCGGAAAAGCAATATTTAGCATAAACAAAATTCTACATATAAGACAGACGTTAAAGGTAACCCTTATCGTACACTTAAAGGCAGCCGTTGTTGTTTACAGGGATGTGCGGAGCGCAACGGCGCGAGCGACAAGGCAAGTTTTCACCGAAAAACTATGCCGGCCCTGAGAACAATTACGGCCGCCGCATAAAGATAACCTTAACATACAACCGAAGGCGACCGTTGTTGTTCGCGGGGATGTGCGGAGCGCGACGGCGCGAGCGGCAAGGCAAGTTTTCACCGAAAAACTATGCCGGCCCTGAGAACAATTACGGCCGCCGCTTGTATTAAATATTCAACTTATACCGTGTGTTTCTGCCGGCGCCGGATTTCTCCAGAATATTCATTTTAACAAGCTCCGCTATATCCCTTCCCGCCGTGTCCTGAGATACACCGTTAATTTTAGCCCACTTCGAACTCGTAAGATTCCCTCTAAAATTATCTAGGAGCATATTAATTATCTTACTCTGCCTTTCATTTAAATTTACAGCATTGTGCTTCGACCAAAAATCAGATTTTCGAAGCACATTTTTCAATAAAATTTCAGAATTTTCTATTGCGTCTCCTAATGTAATTAAAAACCATCGCATCCATGAAGTAATATCCAAAGAAGAATCGGAAGTTATCCGTAAAGCCCCATAATAAGCTTTCCTGTTTTTCTCTATCTGCGAAGACATAGAATAAAAACGATCAGAAGATCTTTCACTCCTCGCAAGCATAAGTTCAGTCAAAGCCCTCGCTATACGCCCGTTACCGTCGTCGAACGGATGCAGGATTACAAACCATAAATGAACAACGGCCGCTTTTATTATATCGTCGGATTCATCGTCGTTTATAAATTTAATAAGCGAACTCATTTCCTTATCGAGACTTATAGCGTCCGGAGCCTGATAGTGGACCTTTTCAAGCCCCATGGGACCGGAAACAATCTGCATAGGACCGAGTTTATCGTCTCTGTAATCCCCTGTCTTAATTTTATAAATACCGCTGTTTTTACCGGGAAAAAGCATACTTTGCCAATCACAAAGCCTTTTTTTTGTAACGGGTTTGTCAAAATTATGCACAGCGTCGTATATTATGTCAACAAAACCTCTGACGTTTTCGGAAACGTAAACCCTATCTTCATTTTTTATCCCCAATTTTCTTGCGACCGAAGAACGCACCTGTTTTGTATCCAACAACTCCCCCTCTATCTTTCCGGATCGGATAATCTCCTCCGTCATCGAGGCAAGAAGCGCCTCGTTTTTTACCGTAAAACCAATATTCTCCATCCGGCCAAGAAGCAATCCCTGCTTAAACCTGACTTCCGCAAGAAGATCCAAAACAGAAATCTTATCCCATACAAATTTGGGCCAGTTTTTATTTTGATATATATACATAATAAATTTTCAAACTGAACTATTTAAGCAAAACCAGATTACAATAAACAGAACCAACCACTGAGATATTATATCATAATCTACGCAATTTTTGCGTAGATTATGCGGAGATTAAAATATATTATCATAAATAAACTGCCGCAAGATTAAAGATTTCCTAATCTTACCACCAGAGGCGACCGTTGTTGTTTGCGGGATGTGCGGAACGCGACGGCGTGAGCGTCAAGGCAAGTTTTTACCAAAAAACTATGCCGGCCCGGCAAACAATTATGGTCGCCGGCACTTCGCTCCAAATGGCTCAAACTCAATATACGCTCCGGGATATTTTCCCGCGCGGGAGTATTGGCTAAAAGTATATTTTATATTGAAAACAGAGACAAATATAAAGTTTGGACGATATTTGAGTTTGAGTTCAAATTTTTAATAAAAGGATTTAGGTAAGTAAAACCAGAAAAATAATTTTCCAAACGATACCGTAAAATACATATCAAAATTCTGTTTTTACTTATATTTTTTTGGCTCTGTTGTAGAAAAGTATTGATTTATACATTGACTAAAAATCATAATGCGTATATAATATATACATATCAATAGATAATGGTATGTATATATGACAGATAGAATTTCAATAATCAAACAGATGTATCTTTCTTTAACAGATAAAGAAAGATTAGATTTTCTGTCATATTTAAAAGACTCAAAAGAAGATAATAACGAGTTAAAATCATTCAATTCCATAAAAGAGCTGATCTTAAAACACAATCATACAAATCTAAATGATAGACCTAGTTGTCCACATTGCAGATCACTTATAATGGTTAAGAATGGACATAAAGACGGTAATCAAAGATATAAATGTAAAGACTGTCACAAAACCTTTGCAATAACTAATAACACTATTTTGTTTTCAACAAAGAAATCTATTACAGTATGGCAAAAGTTTTGTGAATGCCTTTTGAATAAATTTTCTCTTAGAAAATGTGCTTTAATCTGTAAGATTAATCTACATACAGCATTTAATTGGAGGCATAAGATATTAGATGCACTTCAAAATATGCAATCAGAAGTCAAATTGAATGGTGTTATTCAATCAGATGAAACTTATTTCCCTTTAAGTTTTAAAGGACATCATAAGCACTTTATATTGCCTAGATCATCTAGGAAAAGAGGTCATTCATCAACTGTTAGAGGATTATCAAAAGAACTTGTTTGTGTACCGTGCACGGTAAATCTCAACGGACTATCCGTTGGTGTTATATCTAATTTAGGTAAACCTAATGTATTTAACTTAGAAAAGGCTTTAAATCATAAATTTGAAAGTGGTTCAATTTTAGTAACTGATAGTTTTAAAGCATATCAGAAAATTGCTTTTGAGAATGATTTAACTCACATTAGAATACATAAGGGTAAACACTCAAACGGTTCATTCAATATTCAAACTGTAAACAGTTATCATACTGGACTTAAAAGAATGATTGAACACAACTTTAGAGGTGTTGCTACTAAATACCTTATGACCTTCCCCCATATTTAGGACAGTTGTGAGTTAGAGTGTTTTTGCCTTTGTTTTGTCTTTCCTCTTTTATTCTACATCATTTAGTATTTATC
>Ga0070399_1004539_pt1 | contig 11396 bp, 12 predicted proteins | sample BioMet4_FD_61217 | JGI IMG/M metagenome (GOLD analysis project Ga0070399, IMG submission 61217) | Microbial communities from bioreactor (seeded with sewage sludge) at LBNL, California, USA - Biofuel metagenome 4 (version 1) | ecosystem: Engineered > Bioreactor > Anaerobic > Unclassified ... | reverse complement strand
GTCCGGTGCCATTAAAGGCTGACAGTATGCTGAAAATAATCTTATTTTGAGGAGGAAATTGTCATGAGTGATACCAAACAAAAGTGGTTCAAAGAAGCTAAATTCGGCCTGTTTATTCATTTTGGTCTGTATTCCCAGCTGGGCGGAGAGTATCATGGAAAAACAACACCGGCCATTGCTGAATGGATCATGAATACGATGGATATCCCGGTAGAGGAATACAGAAAACTGGCATCAACCTTTAACCCTGTCAATTTTGATGCAGAATTCATCGCAGAGAAAGCGAAAAGCTGGGGAATGAAATATCTGGTGTTCACATCAAAACATCATGAAGGTTTTGCCATGTTCGATTCCCGTTGTACGGACTATACTGCAGTCAAGGCGGCGCCGTGCCACCGGGATTTTGTCGCAGAGCTCCAGGAAGCCTGCAGGAAAAACGGATTGAAGTTTGGCGTTTATTATTCGCAGGCGCAGGACTGGGATGATCCGGATGGATTTATGGCAAGACATGACAACAGCAAAAAGAATTTCAAAAACTATCTGGAACGCAAATGTTTCCCGCAGCTTCGTGAATTGCTGACACAGTATCCGGATATTTCTCTAATCTGGTTTGATACACCGATGGATACGACACCGGAAGAGAGCCGGGAAATTGTCCAGTTAGTCAAATCCATTAAACCGGATGTAGTCGTCAGCGGCAGAATCGGTAATGGCTTAGGCGATTATATGACGACCGGAGATAATTTTATTCCTTCCGAACCGTTCCCCGGTGACTGGGAAGTCCCTGCAACGCTGAATGACACCTGGGGATTTAAAAAGGCGGATCTCAATTGGAAAGATCCTGATAAGATCCTTAAGCTGCTGCTTAAGATCAATTCCAGGGGAGGCAACTATCTTCTGAACATCGGCCCTGATGGAACAGGAAAGGTACCGGATAAATCCCTTGAAATTCTGGATCGTGTCGGAAAATATGTAAAGGATAACGAAGATGCACTTTATGCGACACAGTCTGTTCCGGTATATCCGTACGATCTTGACTGGTGCATTTTCACAAGAAAACCGCATAAATTCTTTATTCATGTGATCGAACCGATAGAAAGACCTGAAATCATCAATTTCAATGCGGATATCAGAAAAGCATATATTGTAAAAATGGTGAGGAAGTAAAAGCAGAAGTGGAAGTATATTGCGAAGGTGAGCATGCTGTGAATATTGAGCTGCCAGAAGCATATAAAACGCGTGACCACTACTGCATCTGTCTTGAAATGGCAGAAGAGATGCCCATATTTGAACCTATTACGGAGTAAGAACAGCAGAGCTGCTGTATATGACCGACAGAATGGCAGACAGATCCGCGGAGGTGTGAAATGAATGAAAGCCAGCGGCAGAAGCAGAAACAGATTCTTGCTATGGCGGATGAGGTAATCTGCAGAGGACCGTATAAGGCCGACTGGGATTCTCTGGCTGAACATCCGGTTCCAGAATGGTATCGGGATGCCAAATTTGGAATATTTATTCACTGGGGTATCTATTCGGTACCGGCCTTTGGAAACGAATGGTATCCGAGAAATATGTATATTCAGGGATCTCCTGAATACGAACATCATAGAAAGACGTTCGGTGATCAGAAAAGTTTCGGTTATAAAGATTTCATTTCCATGTTCAGGGCTGAAAAATTCGATGCGGAAAAATGGCTTGATCTTTTCCAGGAAGCCGGTGCCAGATATATCATGCCGGTTGCGGAACATCATGATGGCTTTCAGATGTATGACAGTGAACTCAGCAGCTGGAACGCGGTCAGGAAAGGACCATGCCGGGACGTTATCGGAGAACTGAAGAAGGCTGCTGAAAAAAGAAATATTGTTTTTACCGTTTCGGACCATCGGGCAGAACACTGCTGGTTTTTTAACGGCGGCACAAAATTTCCTTCAGATGTAACAGATCCTGCCAATGAAGATTTTTATGATGATCAGACGCTGTGTTCCTGTGATCCGGACAACAGTATGGATATTTCAGCTCCGGGCGCTCCGAAGGCTCATCTGGAAAATTGGCTTGCAAGGCTCTGTGAACTGGTTGACAGATATAAGCCCAGGATCGTTTATTTTGACTGGTGGATACAGAATGTTACGTTTAAGCCATATCTGAAGCGTTTTGCAGCTTTCTATTATAATCGTGCAGAAGAGTGGGGAGAGGAAGTTACCATAAACTATAAGTTTGATGCATTTTCCCTGCGCAGCGCGGTTTATGATGTCGAACGCGGACAGATGGGAAGTATCAACCCGCTTCCCTGGCAGACAGATACGGCAATCGCTGAAAATTCATGGGGTTATACGGAAAACAATACTTTTAAGAACCCGGTGGATCTTGTTGATGATCTGGTTGATATTGTCAGTAAAAACGGCTGTATGCTATTAAATGTCGGCCCGAAAAAAGACGGGACCTTTACGGAGGAAGATACGCATGTCCTGAAAGAGATCGGCAGATGGCTGAAGGTAAACGGAGAGGGAATTTTCGGCACCCGGTTCTGGAAAGTGTATGGAGAAGGACCGACAGAAGTTCCGGATGGCTCTTTTACGGATACGGCGCGTACATCGTTTACTTCTGAAGATATTCGTTTCACATGCAAGGGTTCAGCATTGTTTGCATTTGTCATGAAATACCCTGAAGATGGGAAAATTACAATCAGAAGCCTTGCAAGACATAAAGATCTGCAGTCTGAGGTCGCGGTGAAGAACATCAGCTGTATTGATGAATTATCTCCGCTGCCGTTTTCAAAAGATGAAAATGGGATACATATCGAGGGACCGGTGCGGAAAACCGATTATCCGGTATGCTTCAGGATCACTTTGCTGTAAGGGCTGGAGGAATGGAAATGAAAGAACATTTCAGCGGAACATGGGAGTCTGTAAGAAAGCATAAGGTACCGGTGTGGTATGACGATTGTAAATTCGGTATTTTTATTCACTGGGGTCTGTTTTCTGTGCCGGCATATGCACCGAAAACCGTCGAACTCGGAGAAATTGCCCCGGATGAAGGCTGGTTCTGCAACAATCCATATGCGGAATGGTATTTCAATTCCGTGAATGTGGGAAAAGGACCTACTTATGAGCATCATATAAAAACATACGGGGAAAATTTCCCGTACAGTAACTTTGCTTCTATGTGGAAAGCAGAGAAATGGAATCCGGACGGATGGGCGGCACTGTTCCGGCAGTCCGGCGCAAAATACATAGTACTGGTAACGAAGCACCATGACGGGTTCTGCCTGTTTAACAGCAGATATACGGATTATAATTCTGTGAAGCAGGGGCCGAAAAGAGATATTGTCAATGAACTGACGGCATCAGTACGGAAAGAAAATCTGCGCATGGGACTGTATTATTCCGGTATTCTGGACTGGACTTATGCGCATGATCCGATTTATCGGGACACGGATCTTTTTGACAATGCCTGTCCGACTTTTGAATATGCCGATTATGCTTATAAACAATCAATGGAACTGATTGATGAATATCATCCTTCTGTCTTCTGGAATGATATCGGCTGGCCGGTTCAAAGTGAGAATGCACTGCCGCATCTGCTCGCACATTATTATAATACGGTTCCCGAAGGCGTAGTGGACGACCGCTTTAACGGCCTGTATCATGACTTTCTTACTAAGGAGTATAAGCAGGGCGAAGTAAGTCGAAATGAGAAATGGGAAATGTGCCGTGGAATGGGATTGTCTTTCGGATATAATCAGGAAGAAGGAGATGACAGTATCATCAGCGTGGAAGATGCTGTTTCCCTGCTGATCAATGTAGTATCGGAGAATGGCAATCTGCTTCTGAATATCGGCCCGAGAGCTGACGGCACCATACCGGAGGAGCAGGTAAAGCGTCTGAAAGAGATTGGCAGTTGGCTTTCTGTGAACGGAGAAGGGATATACGGAACCCGGTGCAGCAGACGACAGGCGATACATCTTCAGGACGGGACGGATGTCTGTTTTACCAGAAAAAATAAGGATCTTTATGTATTTGTTGACAAAGCTAAGGAAAACCATCTTCATATCTGTATTCCTGATACGGCCGGGGCTGTATCTGCATTGGATCCAAGGGTCCGTTTTACGTCAGAACAGAAAGCGGACAGCCTGCATATAGAAATTCAGAATGCACAGGAAATTCCCTGCGCTATAGGATTTCTGGTACGGGACGGAGAATAGTACGTCGTAGAACAATTGCACACTTTTCTTGACAAAACAGCTTTTTTTGCAAATACTGAAAAAAAGCTGTTTGTTGTACAAACAGGGATACGGGGATTCTTCAGATAATCCGTATGGATAGGATGGATATGCCGGTAACAATAAAGGATGTAGCTGCAGAAACCGGACTGGCAATATCGACGATTTCGAAATTCATGAACGGAGGAAATGTCAGGGCGGATAATGCTGTCCGCATTCAGGAAGCGGTCAGACGTCTGGGATATTTTCCGGATAGTATTGCGCGCGGACTGCGTACTGCCAGAACATATACGATCGGTCTGATTGTATGCTATTTCAGCGATGCTCATGTCATTGCAATCAGTCAGGCAATTGAAGAAACATTACAGGACAACGGATATTTTACAATCATATGCTGTCATAATGATGATTATAAGCGGGCCGAGGATGCGGCCGACTTCCTGATCCAGAAGCAGGTGGATGGCGTAATTCTGGAAGGATATGCTACGGAAGATGCGGTTACAGGAAAATTCAGAGATGCTGGAATACCGGTGGTCTGCCTGGAAGCATTGTTCGGAAAAAATGAAACGGATTCTGTTGTGATAGACGGTACATGGGGCACTTATCGTGCCGTCGAAGATATGATAGAAAACGGGCATACGAAAATTGCAATCATTGCTGGAACACATGGGTATTATACAGCAGAGGAAAGACTGCGTGGATTTAAACGTGCTATGGAAGATTATGAACTCCCGCTGCCGGAAGAATACATTATAGACAGTGATTATACCTGTGAAGGCGGGGAACGAAGTTTACGGAAAATATGGACCCTTAAAAACAGGCCTACGGCAGTTTTTATTTCCAATTACAGTATGTGTATCGGTGCTGTTGCAGCGGCAAATAGACTGAAAATCCGAATTCCGGATGATCTGACAGTCACAACCTACGATGATATGGAGCTTTCCAAGCTTGTAAAACCACATCTTTCCGCGGTCAGGCAGTCCTTCAGTGAAATGGGGAAAATGGCGGCGCAGCTTCTGCTGCGAAGGATCAATGGAGATATTTCCGACTTTCCAAAGCGAGTCCGCCTGAAGAGTAAATATATTCCGAGAGATTCGGTCGGAAGGCTGCAAAAGAATAATATTGGGGAATGGAATGAATAAATATATTCTTGAAATCTGTTGCGGAAGCGCACCGGATGCAATTATAGCAGCTGAATCCGGTGCTGATCGTATTGAACTGAACAGCTGTTTATCTGTTGGAGGCCTCACACCCAGCCTTGGTTCGCTACAGTTTGTCAAAGAGCGTACGGATATTCCTGTTATTGCCATGGTTCGGCCAAGAGGCGCCGGTTTTTGTTATTCTGAGGAAGAATACCAGTGTATGAAGAGAGACTGCGAAATTTTGCTTCAGAATGGTGCAGATGGTATTGCTTTCGGGTTTCTGAATGAGCAGAGAGATATTGCATGCGGAAGAACGAAGGAATTTATCGAATTGATTCATGGATATGGTGCAGAAGCCGTTTTTCACAGAGCATATGACTGTACCAGAGATTTGTTTTTTTCGGCGCGCCAGTTGATCGAAATGAATCTGGACAGAGTCCTGACCTCCGGGGGAAGAGAAAGCGCTTTGTCCGGGGCAGATAAACTCAGGGAATTGCAGGTTTCCTTCGGCAGCAGCATGGAATGGCTGGCAGGTGCCGGTATCAATGCGGACAATATAAAAAAACTGATTGATGATACCGGTGTCCGGCAGGTTCATGCGTCCTGTAGGACCCGGTATTCAGATCCATCGACTTCTTCACCTTATGTTTCGTATCGTTATCTTTCTGATGCAGACATGTATGAGGGGGTATCGGAGGCAAAGGTACGTGCGATGGCTGATGAATTAAAACAGATTCATTGGCAGGAAGAGTTTAAATCATAAACGAAAAGTGGTATCTATGGATCAATTCAGATTTGTTATTCTGGGAGCAGGAAAAATCGCGCATAAATTTGCGGATGCAGTGAAAAGGACGGAGGGATGCACGGTTTCGGCCATAGCCAGTAAGTCGGCGGACAAGGCTTGACTGGCTGCAGCAGAACTGGGAATCGATCACTGTTACAGTGACTATGCGGAAATGATGGAGAAGGAAAAACCGGACTGCGCGTATATCGCTACTACGCCCAGCTTTCACTTCGAACTGACGATGCTGTGTCTCCGGCACCGCATCCCGGTTCTGTGTGAAAAAGCGATGTTTCTGAACAGCCATGATGCGAAGGAAGCGTTTTCGCTTTCCGAACAGCAGAATGTTTTCTGTATGGAAGCACTCTGGAGCCGTTTTCTTCCGGCAGTCAATAAAGTCAAATCCTGGAAGCTTTTGCCAATTTTACCAGGTGTAGACAGGTCACCGATATTTATTTTTCCTATAGACAGTGAGAAAAATTATAGGTGTAGAAATGGTCTTTAGCACATTTAGGAATGTATTAAAAAGCGGATCAAAAACAAGAGCTACTGTGTCCTTCATGCCTGTAAATTCTACAAGCGGTCCAAGAACAATTGCCGAAGCAATAGCAATCCCCAGCTTTGCTATCTCGCTCATATGCTCTTTTCGGGGAGGATATACTGCAAGACAGTTATATCCGTTTTTGTATGTATAAATCAGGGAAAGGGAAGCTTGAGAAAGCATGCTGTTGCTTAGAATATAGTATTTGCTGTCCTCTTGAAAATCTGTTTTTTCACCTATTACTTTAAATTCTATGAACTGTTTTCCAAATCTATGACCGGACGCACTTTCACAAGCTGTACTGCCTAAACTGTTAAGCCAACTTTCAAGAATTTCTTCAAGAGAAAGGCGTATTCTTATTGAATCCTTTTGGTCTACTTCTGCTTCTTTGAGTGCCTGAACACAAAATTCAGACATTTTATCTACACTCTCAAGCGAAAGTACATCTTTGAATTTTCTCTTGTCTATCATCGCTAAATCTCCAAATGAATAGCCACACAACGAGTTTATGTCATCATGTACCAGACTGTTCAGTACCTGTGATTTGGGATTAAGGTAAACTTTATAACTTTCATTTGCTCTGTACCGCCGGAAATCGGCATATACCAGTCTCCAACGCAACGGATCGGGTCAGGTGGAAGTCCGCATAACGGCAGAACCAGCATTCCCGCCGTGGCGGCACAATGCTTTGGCGGGGTGAAAAACGGTCGCAGCACTGGCAGGACGCCACCTCGCCGCCGATGCGGTCGGAGATCGGTTTTCGTTCGGCATTCATTGACACAACTTCCTTTCAGCTATATTCACGCGATTTCTGCTGGTTTTTGACTTGCTTTTACCGCTAATAATGTTTCAGATCCTGATTATTCTGTTTAAACACCCCGTTCCGTATTTAACTGCGTATCGGCTATTCCTGCGCCCAAGGTGCCATCGGGCTGAAGCAAACCCAAGTTCAGGTCCACACCTGCGTAAGTATCGTCCGGCTTCCGGTTCAGGGGATTGATGGAGACTGCGCCGCTGCGGACTACGGTATTGTGTGCCGTCGCATTGCACTTATGATGCTTTTTCTGACAGTTGGACAGGAGTTTCAGTCAAGAACGGGATATATCATCTTCATCTTGAGCCCTATGGATCGATTGCTGTTTCTGATACTTATGATGGCCCAATGTCCGAACCCTTAATAACGCTAAAGACGGATCATCTTTCTCTCAATGAATGGAATATTACACTGCACGAAATCGGAAAGGATACCTCAGCACTTGGAATGACTGACTGTCTTGAGCCAATATCGGGCTTATGGCCTGATTTTTCGGGCCTGATCGACTATACAGCCGCTTTTGAACTGCAAAAGAAAGATGCAAAAATATATTTCCGGGGAGAATACGTTTTTGAATGCATGGAAGTTTTTGTAAACGGGACAAGTGCAGGTAAACGAATCACTCCACCTTACATGGTTGACATAACTGATCCTGTGAGAGAAGGGCACAATGAAATTGTTGTAAAAATCGCGACTACGCCCTTACGGAATGCTAATACGCATCCGGGCATCTTTGGTAAAGAACGGACGATTATCGAACCTACAGGCATGTTTGGAAAAACAGAGATCATTGTCAATAGTATCTGAATCATGTACGCTGTTATTGGTGGATACAAAATGGATAATTATGAGGAGAGCTCCACAACTACGCTGCCTGAGGCATCAGCAGCTTTACTGAAACGCCCGGATATCGCAGATCTCCGATACTGTTTTTATGATAAGCAGAATAAAATCTGCACAAAATAATAGCACGCTATTGAAAATGCCGGAAGATGTCGTATAATGATAACGCAGAAAGAGGAATTCAATGAGAAAAACAGAAGATATCGGAATGCTTTTAAAACAGATCAACGATACGCTTGCAACAGAGGCTAATAATGAGCTGCGCAGCAATGGGATGACGATTTCTCAGATTCGCTTTATCGGCTATATGTATGAATCCGGCCAGGAGCGTACAGCAATGAAGGAACTTGAAAAACAGTTTCAGGTTTCACAGCCGACCGTAGCCGGAATTGTCTCGCGAATGGAGAAAAAAGGACTGGTAACGATCCTGCAGAATCCGGATGATGCCCGTGCAAAAGATGTTGCCCTGACAGATCTTGGAAGAAACGTTTATGAAGCCGGCGGAAAGCATAAGGAGAAAATGGAGAAATCCCTTGTTGCCGGATTAAACGGGAAGGAAATCGCAGATCTTAAGCGTATGCTGAAGATCATTCTTGCTTCACTGAAATAAGGACATATTTTTTTGGCCTAAACAATAGCACGCTATTAAATAACAGAAAGGAAATCGAGGAGATGCTGAAGATACTGAGCTACTTGAACAGAAAACAAAAACGGATGGTGCTTTTCAGTCTTGTTTTTATAGTGCTTCAGGTCTGGCTTGACCTGAAACTTCCGGATTATATGTCCGGCATTACGACGATGGTGGAGACTGAAGGAAGTTCCATGAAAGATATCCTGATGCAGGGCGTATATATGCTGTTCTGTGCACTGGGCAGCATGGCAGCATCGGTCGCTACAGGATACATTGCCGCGCAGGTCGCAGCGGGCCTGGCAAAGACGCTGCGCGGACTGGTATACGACAGAACGCTGGATTTTTCCATGGAGGAGATCAACCGGTTCTCTACATCCAGTCTGATTAACAGGACAACAAACGATATTACACAAATACAGACACTGGTTGCCATGGGACTGCAGGCAATCATAAAAGCGCCGATCCTGGCAGCCTGGGCAATCGTAAAGATCTACGGAAAGAACTGGCAGTGGACTTTGGCTACGGGAGCGGCTGTAGCGGTACTTGTAATCATGCTTGGAATCACACTGGTGTTTGCCGTACCGAGATTCCGTAAAATCCAGATCCTGACAGACCGCCTGAACCGGATTATCCGTGAACAGCTTACCGGTATCCGCGTGGTGAGGGCGTATAATGCGGAACACTATCAGGAACAGAAGTTCGATGACGCGAATGCAGAAATAACGGAAAATAACATGGTGGCCAATAAGGTGATGGCCATTATGTCTCCGGGCATGACATTTATTAATTCGACGCTGACGCTGGCAGTCTACTGGATCGGTGCAAATCTGATCCAGAGTGCAGGCCGTGAGGACAAACTTACGATTTTCTCTGATATGGTCGTTTTTTCAAACTATGCCATGCAGGTCATTATGGCCTTCATGCTGCTGAATATGATCTTTATTCTTCTTCCGAGGGCCCAGGTCTCGGCAAAGAGGATTCTTGAAGTACTGCATACCGAAGCCGGTGTCCGGGATGGAAAAGGAATTCCGGAGAATGACCATCAGCAGGGTATGGTTGAATTCAGACATGTTTCATTCCGATATCCGGATTCTGCAAAAGAGGTATTGACTGATATCAGTTTTACTGCGCGGCGTGGGGAGACGGTTGCTTTTATCGGCGCCACCGGCAGCGGTAAAACGACACTGATCAATCTTATTCCGCGGTTTTACGATGTCACGGGCGGAGAAGTACTTGTTGATGGAAATGATGTGCGCAGCTACCGTCAGGAGGACCTTCATGACAGGATCGGTTATGTTTCACAGAAACCTGTGCTGTTTTCCGGTACGATCCGATCCAACATCGCCTTTGGCGACTGCGGAGGAAAGAAAATTTCCGCGGAAGAGATCAGAGATGCTGCAGAAACAGCACAGGCCGGAGAATTTGTGGAACAGATGGACCATACCTATGAAGCAGAGGTACCGCAGGGAGGAAGCAACCTTTCCGGCGGACAGAAACAGAGAGTTGCCATTGCCCGTGCCGTTGCCAGAAATCCGGAGATCCTTATACTGGATGATGCCTTCTCGGCACTGGATTATAAGACAGACAGGGCACTGCGCTGTGCGCTCCAGAAAAAAGAAAAAGATGTGACAAAACTGATTGTTGCACAGCGGGTCGGAACCATCCGCCATGCAGACCGGATCATTGTCCTGGATCACGGTAAGGTCGCCGGGGCAGGTACACATGATGAACTGCTCGCATCCTGCGCTGCCTACCGCGAGATCGCATCATCCCAGATGTCAGAGGAGGAGCTTAAAAATGCCTGAGAAAAGAGTAAAAAATAGCAATTCGAACATGCCCGGGCTGGGAACCAATTCCATTGAAAAAAGCAGGGACATGAAAAAAGCATACAGGAATCTTTTCCGGTATATCGGAAGATACCGGTGGATTATTCTGGCGGCGGCAGTCCTTTCCGTAGCCGGCGCCATCCTCAATCTGATCGGCCCTTCGAAACTGAGCGAAGTGACCAATCTCATCACGGAAGGAATGAATTCTTCTGTCGATCTTACGGCGGTCGCAAAGATTTCCGTATTGCTGGCTGTTCTGTATGTGATCGGTTTTGCATTGAATCTCTCACAGGGATGGATCATGGCGGGCATGACACAAAAGATCAGCCGCAATATGCGAACGGATATTTCAACAAAAATTGACCGCATGCCGCTGCAGTATTTTGATTCGCATACGGTGGGAGATGTCCTGAGCTGTGTTTCCAATGATGTGGACACATTCAGCCAGTCCATGAATCAGAGCTTTTCCACTCTGGTATCATCTCTGGCGCTTCTTGGCGGTTCGATGATCATGATGCTTCTGACGAACTGGGTTATGGCAGTTATGGGGATCGCAGCGGCGCTGGTCGGAATGTTTCTGATGACTTTGGTTATTTCGC
>Ga0070399_1004536_pt1 | contig 11400 bp, 11 predicted proteins | sample BioMet4_FD_61217 | JGI IMG/M metagenome (GOLD analysis project Ga0070399, IMG submission 61217) | Microbial communities from bioreactor (seeded with sewage sludge) at LBNL, California, USA - Biofuel metagenome 4 (version 1) | ecosystem: Engineered > Bioreactor > Anaerobic > Unclassified ... | reverse complement strand
CCTTCAGCCTGCGCGTGTTTGCCACAGACGCCTCAGCCAACGACGTGGAAGTGTTTGCCGACGGGCCGACCACAGTGAGCCGGCTCACGGCAGGCGTGGCCACGACGGGCATCCGCCCTACGGTGGCCGAGGCCTCGACCGACAACGGTTGGTACACCCTCGGCGGATTAAAAAAAACAAATCCCACCACCCGCGGCATCTATATTCACCGGGGAAAGAAGGTGATGATACCCTGACAAACCATTTATCTGATGATTATAAACCATAAAACAATATGAAAAGACTTTCTATTTTCGCCCTTTCGATGATATTAGGCTGGGGCAATCTCCATGCTCAGACCACACAGTTTTTAGACGGGAACCACGTGATACAGCGCATTTCCACCTCGTCCAAATACCTCCTTCTGCCCGTAGAGGAGAGTCAGGAGAACGACCATATACGCGTCATTCAGGACAACAAGGTCGTCAGGGAACTTAATTGCCGACTCGCCATCAACAAGACCGACTACTTTGTGCCGCTCCTGCTCAATGGTCTGGCCGAGGGAGAAGCCATGCTCGACATCTCCATGACACGTGGAAACGCCACCGCTCCGTCGGGCGGACAGGTGGCCATCAAGGACTTCACGTGCTGGAAGCAGATGAAGTATTCAGACACGTTTGATACGCAAAACCGAGAGAAATACCGTCCCGTCTACCATCACACGCCCCTCTGGGGATGGATGAACGACCCCAACGGCATGTTCTACAAGGACGGCGTGTGGCACCTTTACTTCCAACACAACCCGTATGGATCGCAGTGGGAGAACATGACTTGGGGTCATTCCACCTCGCGCGACTTAGTGAACTGGACGTTTGAAGGCGAGGCTGTGGAGCCGGATGCGTGGGGAACGATCTTCAGCGGCTCCTCGGTGGTCGACAAAGACAATACGGCCGGCTTCGGCAAAGGGGTCATCGTGGCCTATTATACCTCTGCCGGGGCGGTGCAGAAACAGTGTATGGCCTACTCCACCGACAACGGAAAGACCTTTACCAAATATGCCAACAACCCCGTGTTGACATCGGAAATTGCCGACTTCCGCGACCCGCACGTGTTCTGGAACGAGGATGCCAAGCTGTGGAATCTAATCCTTTCGGAGAAGCAGCACATGAAGATCTACTCGTCGAAAAATCTCAAGGACTGGACCTTTGAGAGCGATTTCGGCGAGGGCTATGGCTGTCACGACGGCGTGTGGGAGTGTCCCGACCTGATGAAGATGCCCGTATCGTCATCCCTCTCCGCATCCACCGACTCCAAAGGTCAAAGTTCAGACCCTAAAGTTCAAAGTTCAAACCTCAAAGTTCAAAGCCAAAAGTGGTTGCTTATCTGCAATCTCAACCCCGGAGGACCATTCGGCGGGTCGGCAACTCAGTATTTTGTCGGCACCTTCGACGGCCACAAGTTCGTGTGTGAGGATGCTCCCAGCGAGACCAAATGGATGGACTGGGGCAAGGACCACTACGCCACCGTGACCTTTGACAATGCTCCCGACGGCCGCCATGTGGCCTTGCCGTGGATGAGCAACTGGCAATACGCCAACCAAGTGCCTACCAAACAGTATCGCTCCGCCAACGGATTGCCACGCGACCTCGGCCTGTTCAGCTATCAGGGCGAGACCTATTGCAGCGTGAAACCGAGCAAAGAGGTGATGGATGCGTTTGCGAAGACACCTGCCAAACGGCTCAGCGAGGCTTGCAGGGTGGACGTTCAGTTGCGCGGCAACGCCACCATCGTCCTCTCCAACCGTCAGGGGGAGAGTGTGACGATGACCTATAATGCTGCGAAGGAGACTTTCGAGATGGACCGCACCAAGAGTGGTGACACCAGTTTCTCCGACGAATTTGCCGCCGTGACAAAGGCTCCGACACGTGGAAAAATACATACGCTTCAAATCTTCATAGACAAAAGCAGCATCGAAGTCTTCGATGTCGAGGGAAAAATGGCCATGTCCAACATCGTCTTCCCGTCGTCGCCTTACACTCAACTCAGCGTCAAGGGAGGCAAGGCCCGTATCTTTGGCCTGAGATAAGGCATCGCGGCTGCAAAGCAAGACATGGGGATGGCACTCAGACATGGTGCCGGTGCTCCGATGGGAGAATCCCGTTGGGGGATGGTAAAAATCGTTCGTCCGCAAGCATTCCTGCTCCATTGAAACAAAAATCGAGTCGGATGAACGATTTTTCAATGCCCCATCGCCCCATGACAGTATAACTTTGCAAGCGAAAGTAAAACCAAACCTCAACTTCAAACCAACATCATGAGTAAGACAAACCAACTCGCCTTAATACCGGTGATGCTCTGCTTCTTTGCTATGGGCTTTGTCGATTTGGTAGGCATAGCATCCAACTATGTAAAAGCAGACCTAGGGCTCAGCGACTCTGTCGCTAATATTCTCCCTTCATTGGTGTTCTTCTGGTTCCTCATTTTCTCTGTCCCCACGAGTGTGATGATGAACAAGATTGGACGCAAGAAGACAGTGCTGCTATCATTGGGTATTACCATCTTGTCACTGCTTCTCCCCATCTTCTCAGAAGATTTCTATGTAATGCTCATCTCATTTTCTCTGCTGGGCATAGGCAACACATTGATGCAAACATCTCTCAATCCTTTGGTGTCAACTGTAATCAAAGGCAATCTTGCATCCACGCTTACTTTCGGTCAGTTCGTTAAGGCCATTGCGTCATTCATGGCTCCATATATCGCCATGTGGGGTGCCTCCGCTACCATTCCAAGCTTTGGCTTAGGTTGGCGCGTGCTATTTCCCATCTATATGATCATCGGAATCATCGCCACCCTGCTCTTGGCATCCACGCCCATCGAGGAGGAGACGGACTTGGTAGATGAAAATGAAAGCAACTCAGTTGTCAAGAATTTCTCCAGTGCATTCAAGATGTTGGGCACGCCCATCGTTTTATTGAGCTTCTTGGGTATCATGTGCCATGTAGGTATCGATGTAGGTACCAACACCACTGCACCCAAACTTCTCATTGAGAGGTTGGGCATGACTTTGAACGAAGCAGCTTTTGCTACCAGTCTCTATTTCATCTTCCGTACCATCGGCTGTCTTACGGGAAGTTTCTTCCTTCGAATCATGAAGAGCCGAACGTTCTTTATCATCAGCATTGCCATGATGGCTTTGAGCATGCTTGGAATGTTCTTTGGTACAAGCAAGTTGGTGCTTTACGTTGCCATTGCCTTAGTAGGCTACGGCAACTCCAATATCTTCTCCATCATCTTCTCTCAAGCCTTGCTTTCTGTTCCCGATAAGAAAAATGCAGTGAGCGGACTCATGATCATGGGACTCTTCGGCGGAACCGTTTTCCCATTGCTGATGGGCGTGGCCAGTGACGCTATTGGTCAGGCTGGTGCGGTCATGATCATGATCGTAGGTGTAATCTATCTTTTCTCGTATATTCCAAAAGTAAAATACTAAATCTTTCATCCTATGCAACGTAGTATTATAGGCCTGGGCGAGGCCTTGTGGGACATGCTTCCTGAAGGAGCAAAGTTGGGCGGAGCGCCAGCAAACTTTGCTTATCACGCCAGTCAGTTTGGACACCCCGCCATCGCAGTCAGCGCCCTGGGAAATGATGCACTCGGAGACATGACAGTGCAAGAGTTTGACAATAAAGGTTTGAATTATATCATGCCTCGTGTGCCGTTTCCTACAGGTACAGTTGGCGTTACCATAGATTGCAAAGGTGTGCCCACCTATGACATTAAGACTGACGTCGCTTGGGACAACATTCCTTTCACAAAGGAGATAGAGAAAGTCGCTGCCAATGCCAGTGCCGTTTGCTTTGGTTCTTTGGCTCAGCGTAATGAGACTTCTCATACAACAATTATGAATTTCTTGGACACAACGCCAGATGATTGTTTGAGGATCTATGATATCAATTTGCGGGCGAACTTCTATTCAAAGGAGATTATCGAGAACTCTTTGAAGCGTTGCAATATTCTGAAGATTAACGATGAGGAACTCGTTATCATTTCCAAGATGTTTGATTTTTCAGAAGTTAGCGTTGAAAATCAATGCTGGATTCTGTTAAGCAAGTACAATCTTGATATTCTTGTTCTTACCTGTGGCACGCAGGGGAGCTATGTCTTCTCACCGGGCAATATGAGTTTTGTGGAAACACCAATAGTAGAAGTTGCTGATACAGTTGGAGCAGGGGATTCGTTCACTGGAGCCTTTACTGCGTCTATTCTCTCAGGGAAGTCCATCAAAGAGGCACACCGTCTTGCCGTGGATGTAAGCGCTTATGTTTGCACGCAGAAAGGGGCCATGCCCAAATTGCCAGAATCAATGACAAGTACTTTGTAAACTCATAGGGAGAATAAAACAATTCCCTAGAGGTTTATTACCATCATATTATTTGTGGTGCTCCTTGTCGGAACTAAATAACGTGAATTCGATGAATTATGTTTTAATGATAACTATGTATTTGTTGAGTAAAATGGTTTGTTTTAGTGTGTAAATCAAATTGAATCACCGAGTAAATCAAATTGAATCATCGAGTAAATCAAATTGAATCATCGAGTAAATCAAATTGAATCACCCTCTAAGGGTTATGCTATTTGCAGAGAAAGCCTTATTTGTCATTTGAACGATCGATATGAAAGTAAGTATAACTTGCTTTGTGCTAATTCGCCAAACTCACGTAAAATAAAGAGATAAGCTCTTTCTTCAAAGTTTAAACCAGAGCATCGAACTCCACCAATGCGGGTTCGATGCTCTTCATTTTCTTTCTATTATATTTGCATAATTAAAGCCTTCTTTGTTTCTTTGCAACATGGATGAGTTATTCAGAATCTATAAGTTTGGAGTGGACGATGCTGCCCGCGAAGCGGCAGAACCTGCAGACCCACACGTACATGAGTTTGAGGAATTGTTGATTGGCCTGGAAGGACAGATCGAACACTATATCGACTTCCGGACCGAAACGGTTGATGCACCATATGTGAGTTTTATAACAGAAGGTAAGACACACCAGCTCAAACACCTTGCCAAGGACGGACGCTGTGATATATGGGTTATCCTCTTTAAGAAGGACTTTATCGCAGAAACCGCCTTCCAGTTGTACTCGTCTTTCCATGACAATGCTAACATGTACCTCAAACTCCATGGCAGTGTCATGCGGCTTGATACTTTGTGTTCAATGATGTTCGACGAATATTCGAGGGAAGATGCCGATGGAGCAGTGGTTAAGCATTTGCTCACTACGCTTATCTGTATGATAGAATCGGATAAGCGAAGCATCTCTAAAGGTCCAGAGGGCAATATAAACTTGCAAAACAAGATATTCAGAGATTTTCTTCAAATCCTAGAGAAGCATTTCCGTGAGCCAAGGAGTGTGGAGTATTATGCCGAGAAACTATTTATGAGCTCCTGTAACCTCAATATGATATGTCAGCGAGTGATGCACCAAAGTGTTTCCGAGATTGTTGAGACACGTAAGTTGCTCGAAGCCAAAAACCTTCTGGTTACTACCGATAAGAGCATAGCGGACATTGGGTATGTCCTGGGTTTCAACGAAAAGACCTACTTCACCCATGTCTTTAAGAAGAAGGCTGGTTTGTCGCCTTCTACCTTTCGAAAGGAGATGCGCGCTATGATTTAACCAAAATCGGTCATTAGGTTTTAATTCTAATGACCGATTTGTGTTTAAAACGTTTTCCGATTATCACAACTCTTCTTCCTAAATGTGTTACCTAGCACACTACTTTTTCCCGTAACTTTGCATCAGTAAAAAGAAATAATAATTTAAAAAAACGATAGCAATGAAAAAGTCAATGATAACAAAGGTAGGTATGATATTAATGCTTGCCTTAGTGTTAGGAACAAATGGTGTGATGGCTCAGAAAAAGAATTCCAAGACGGCTGTCTTGAATCAAGCCAAGGCACTTGTAGCATCAAATAAAGAGATTGCAAAACTACTGGAGAAATTCGATACCCTCGACTTCAATGTGTTCTCTCGCCGTGACTGGGAGCGTTTCCATGAAAGTCATTCCAAGGATGTCATCGTTCATTTCCCCGACGGACATATTGAGCAAGGTCTGGAACAACATATCAAAACCCTCGATGCCATGTTCGTATATGCTCCAGACACAAGGATAACAGAACATCCAATTCGCATAGGACAGGGAAATGTTACCGCAGTGATGGGATGGATGACAGGCACGTTCACAGAGCCGATGCCAATAGGTAATGGTCAATACATCCAGCCCACAGGCAAGACATTCAACTTACCAATGGCAACAATAGGTATCTGGAAAAACGGTATCATGACCGAAGAATACCTTTTCTGGGACAATAAGACATATTTGGATCAGATGGGCCTAGGTAATTAGTTTAATTGAAAGGAATTCCCCTATGAAGAGATATATGATAATAGCTGCTGCAATGTTGATGACATTGGCAGCCAGCGCACAGACAACATGGACAAACGACCCGCAGCATTCGCGCTTAGGGTTTGTGGTAAAGCACTTGCTGATTTCTGAGGTTGACGGACGCTTTGCAGACTTCAATGCAACCGTCACGACGTCCAAGCCAGATTACAGTGATGCAAAGATTACCCTGACAGCTAAGGTGGCAAGCATTGATACAGACGTGGATCCTCGTGACAACCACTTGAGATCAGCCGACTTCTTTGATGCAGAGAAATATCCAACAATGACATTCAAGAGCACCAAGCTTGTCAAGATCAATGCCAATAAGGGATATATCTACGGTAATCTCACCTTTCACGGCGTCACCAAGCCCATCAAGCTATATGCCACGTTCTTTGGAAAGACGACCAATCCAATGAATAATCGCACTACAGCCGGCTTCCAAGTTAAAGGCACCCTGAAGCGTACGGATTATAATCTAGGTCCGAAGTTCCCCGATGCAATCATTAGCAATAATGTGCAAATTATTGCAAACGCGGAATTTAGCCCTGATAAATAATAATGTTCTGACATGATTTTACGATAAAGTTGGCTGCACTGTTTTTTGGACAGTGCAGCTTCTTTCGTTTATCACGTAGAAAGACAGAAGAGTAGGCGAGTATTGGCATGATAGGAGATGGGCTTCTTAACTAAAAGGTTGTTGCAAGATAATAAAGAATCCCTACACTCAGTAAATTATGTTAATGACGTTTGGATAATCGAAACCTTCTGCCTTTCTTTGTGATCTATAAGTGATTCAGAAAAATTTCAGTCCATATTTACGTCCAGAAAAATTCCAACGAATATGAACAATTCCATTTATCCATGCATCTGGTGCAATAACAATGCCCGTGAAATGGCCGATTGTTATTGCGGAATATTCCCAGAAACCAGAATATCAGAAGAGAATCCATTAGTGGTCATGCTCGAAATGTTTGGCCAGAAGATCATGCTGCTTAACGGTGGCGATATCTACAAACCCAATATGACCATCTCCCTGATGTTCATGGCGATGGTAGAATCTGAAGTGGAAGAAATCTGGGATAGCCTTATTCAGGGTGGCGAATCGATTATGGCACTCGATGCCTATCCATTCAGCCGCAAGTATGGATGGGTGCAGGATAAGTACAATGTTTCATGGCAGTTATACACGGCACGCTCTCCGAGTCATATCATTCAGAAGGTCGTGCCTACGTTGATGTTTACCGGTGCTGTAAACGGTCGTGCAACAGAAGCGGCACAATTATATACATCGCTTTTCCCACATTCTGAGATGCGCGTCATGATGCACTATGACCCTTCAAGTGGAGAACCCGCCACCAATGTTCAGCATGGCGAATTCATGATCAATGATTATCTGCTCATGATGATGGATAGTTCGCTGGAATTTGATTTCACTTTTTCCGAGGGCATGTCAATTATTGTCGAATGTAATTATCAGGAAGAAATCGATGACTATTGGAGCATTCTCACATCCAATGGTGGTGAGGAAAGTAGGTGCGGATGGCTCAAAGATCAGTTTGGTATCAGTTGGCAACTTGTGCCTACCCAGTTGGACGAATGGATGTCCAAATCGCCCAAGGTGATGGAAGAATTGATGAAGATGAACAAACCGGATTTAAACATATTAAGGAAGGCGGCTGAGACAGTCAATCAATAACTACACTTCCTCATTTCACACATATATTAAACATTTAAATTTCAGAATATGACAAAACTAAATTCTTACCTCAATTTTGATGGTAAAACTGAAGAAGCTTTCAATTTCTATAAGTCTGTTTTTGGCGGAGAGTTTCTTGGTGGAATACATAGGATGGGCGACATGCCGGGCATGGAAATTCCCGAAGAAGCAAAAAACAGAGTTTTACATGTTACCCTCCCCATTGGCGACGATGTATTGATGGGTTCCGATATCTTCCCTGGCAGTCCGTTGGTTCAAGGAAACAATAACTATATCAGCGTTTCTTCCGATAGCAGAGAAGAGGCCGACCGTGTGTTTGCTGCTTTGTCAGAAGGAGGTGTGGTAGAGATGCTAATGCAAGACCAGTTCTGGGGCGAATATTTCGGAAGTTTGCAGGACAAGTTTGGCATCTGGTGGATGATAGACTATCGAGCTGAAGATTAATAAACTGTTCATTTGAAAAGAAGATACTTGCATCACAATCTATGCCGCCCGACCCTTGCTTAAGGAGTCGGACAGTTTTGTCTTATAATGACTTATATCTACGGTGCTTCCTTATTGTTAATAGTGTACCAGGCCCTTTTTGCTTGAGTTTTCTGCATCCTCAAATTATCCCAAAAAAATTATCTTTGGCAGATGAATTAATCTTTATTCTTCTTGCATAATTCAGGAATTTTTGCGAATATTGCAAAAAATTTGCAATATTTGATTGGGAAGTTGAATGCTGATTTATTTAAGTGTCTAATAATCAATGATTTTTCATTCACTCTTCAAAGATAGATATATTATTAATTTTCACCGTAAAGGGTAATTTACACGTAAAAATGCAAAACTCATTATTAAGTCGTTTTACACCCAAAGAACCAAAGTTTTTTGATTTCCTGAAGAAGGTTTCCGTTCTAAGCGTTGAAGCTGCAACCCTGTTGGGTGAAGCTTTGAAAACAAATACTATTGAAGAGCGCCAGGATTATTTTCATCGTATCAAGGAGAAGGAGCATGATGCAGATGTTGTTGCACATGAGATCTTCGAGGCTTTAGAGTCTTCTTTTATCACGCCATTTGATCGTGAGGACATTCAAGAACTGTCTAACCGAATGGATGATGTCATTGACCTTATCAACGGTGTTTCCAAGCGTATGGCCATCTACAACCCTAATACAATACATCCAAGCCTCCATGATTTGGGAAGAATTATCTGTGAAGGCACGAAGTTAATAGATGAGGCAATGGATTTATTACCTGCGTTACGCAAGAATAAGAATAATCTAAAAAACATCATCGAGAAATTGCATCGTTTTGAAAATGAGGCTGATGATGTTTACGAAAAGGCTGTTACGGCAGTTTTTGCCAACGAAACAAATGCCATTGAACTTATTAAGACCAAAGGTTTGCTAGCTGAGTTGGAAGGTACCACCGATGCTGCAGAACACGTTGGTAAGATCCTCGGCACCATTATCGTTAAATACGCATAATCCGTATGGCAATATTAATTTCAATTATTGTTCTGGGCCTGATATTTGACTTCATCAATGGTTTCCATGATGCTGCAAATTCAATTTCTACTATCGTCACTACTCGTGTGTTGACACCCTTTCAAGCGGTAATATGGGCAGCGTTCTTTAACTTTGTCGCCTTTTTCATTTCTAAATATATCATTGGTGAGTTTGGTATAGCCAACACTGTATCCAAGACTGTGTACGAGGAGTACATTACACTTCCGATTATTTTAGCGGGTGTGATTGGCGCTATTATCTGGAATCTGTTGACATGGTGGAGAGGTATTCCTTCGTCTTCCTCCCATACTTTGATTGGAGGATTTGCCGGTTCAGCCATTATGGCTAATGGATTTAATGCCATTCACGGTTCCATCATTCTGAAAATTGCGTCATTTATTTTCTTGGCTCCTTTTATCGGAATGGTTATAGCATTCTTTATTTCCTTGCTTGTAACCTATGGATTTAGGAATGTGAATCATCACAAGGCCAACGACTGGTTCAAGCATCTGCAATTAGTTTCCTCTGCTCTGTTCAGTGTTGGTCATGGTATGAACGATTCTCAAAAGGTGATGGGTATCATTGCAGCAGCCATGATAGCCGCTCACCCCCTGCATATCGGCTTGGGTATTCAGTCTGTTGCAGACATTCCCGACTGGGTTGCTTTCTCATGCTTCGCCGCCATCTCAATAGGTACAATGTCCGGTGGTTGGAGAATCGTTAAGACAATGGGAACAAAGATCACCAAGGTTACTCCACTTGAAGGTGTCGTTGCTGAGACCGCCGGTGCTATTACTCTATATCTTACGGAGATTCTTAAGATTCCAGTAAGCACCACGCATACTATCGCAGGTTCGATTATGGGTGTCGGCGCCACTAAGCGTCTCTCGGCAGTGAGATGGGGAATAATGAAGGATCTGATGATAGCATGGATATTGACCATACCAGTGAGTGCCTTACTTGGTGCAGGTATCTATAAAATCGTGATGCTATTTCTGTAAAGACATAAGGATGTGACAATTTAGTCACATCCTTTTTGTTTTTCATTATTATATGATAGAGGATCAACTATTCCTCACTCTTTTGTCTTTCTGCTGATAATTTGAATTGTTTTATTGGGCTCTTAGCACAAGATAACCATCTTAATTATGGATAAAGACAACATATTCAACAATATAGACGAGTATCATAGCTTGCTTTCTGCAGACATTCAGAAACAGCTTGAGCAACTGAGACAGACAATCCGGCAGGCTGCACCATTTGCAACCGAGACCATCAGCTATGGCATGTCTGCTTTCAAGCAGAACAGAGTGCTTGTCTATGTATGCTGCCCATAAAAAGCATATTGGTTTTTATCCGACAGCAAGCCCTATTGTAAAGCTCGCGGATGAGCTTGCAAGTTATAACACCTCCAAGGGTGCCATACAGTTTCCGATTGATCAACCTCTTCCATTGTCACTCATTCAAGAAATCGTAAAGTTTCGAGTAGACGAAGATGCAGCAAGGGCAAAATAGAGGAAAGAAAATTCCTCTGCGAAGAAATAAATGGCTAAAATCTAAGCAAAAAGTTTTGATCCGTTTTTAGCTTATAACCTTCTCTTTTTCACCTTCAATTCGTTTGATTTACATCAATTGGGACATTTTTTGATGATATGTTATGATTTCGTAAACGTTTGCGTTGAATTAAATGAAAAAAAACTTGCTAGATTTGAAACCAAACGATTTAATACATATCTTTGCAATGTATAAAAGAGTAATTGT
>Ga0070399_1004535_pt1 | contig 11402 bp, 10 predicted proteins | sample BioMet4_FD_61217 | JGI IMG/M metagenome (GOLD analysis project Ga0070399, IMG submission 61217) | Microbial communities from bioreactor (seeded with sewage sludge) at LBNL, California, USA - Biofuel metagenome 4 (version 1) | ecosystem: Engineered > Bioreactor > Anaerobic > Unclassified ... | reverse complement strand
GCCGAATATGAAAATAATGCATCCGGCAATAATAAGAGGCATTAAATCATGGCCTGATGCTGCAATCGAAAAATGAAAATAGATAATCGATGCCAGACAGAACGCTGGAACAAAGCCAACGCTCCCAAGCCGTGGAATCTCTCCTGTATGGATCTTCCGTTTATCTACAAAATCATACAGATTAAAATGTTTGCAGAAGAGAATTATAAGCGGTATTAAACAGACACTGATTAAAAAAGAAAAACCTACCATCCACCACATACAGTTTACGTTCCTTATTTACTTGTTGGGATACATATTTATTACTAGTTATACATAGATACAGTATACACTAGAATTCAAAATGTACTACAATTTTTTAAATACAAAATTGCAGAATGTTTTTATTCTGTTCATAAATGAGACTTCTATGCGGCTTTTTAAGAAGAATATTTTCGGTGCTTCTACACCGCCAAGTCCATACAATACCCAGTTATCACCATCTCTAAATACAACAATTGCAGATTTCATATTCTGTTTTTTTACACAGCGGATATTGTCAAAATACAGGTCATTCAAATTCGTATTCTGATAAAACAGGAAATCATCTGTTTTTTCGATATGTATATCAGTATCTATATCGCCGAACGGTGACATAGTGAGAATTGCATGAATGGATGAAGAGCTCCCTTCTGTTTTCTGGGAAACAATCTTGCCGTCAGAATACAGATCAAAATAACACTGATGGCGTTCAGACCAGTAGGGAATACCTATATATGAAGGAATATCGATAAGTATGGGATACAGTGAGTCAATGAGGTGTTCATTGCCTGTCACTGGACGTATCTGGATAACTTCTGCCAGATAGGCCGGATCAAGGTCTTTTATGACTTTTACAGACTCATTTACTTTCGGATTTGATGTATCAAGACAGATATTCTTGATATTACCGGTATTCCGTATTATTACTTCGCCTTTTTTCAGCTTTTCCATCTCTTCTGATGTTATTTTGCTATTAAAAGGAAGAGAAAACAGCGGAACCGAGGCTATAAGCAGTAAAAAAATACTGGATAATGTCTTTCCTATATAATTATAAGGCTTCATAATTCGCAATATTATAATTATTTATAGCTCTTTATTCAATAGCGGGATTGCAAAACGGTTTTCATGTGATATACTGTATTCATGATAGCATCATATATAAAAGAAACGATGAACAGCAAAGGTTCATCGGCAATTAGAAAAATGTTTGAAGAAGGCATTGCCTTAAAAGCAAAGTACGGCGATGACAAAGTTTTTGATTTCAGTCTTGGGAATCCCGATCTTGATCCTCCTAAAAAAGTTTTTGACGCAATAAAGAAGATCGCCGATGATACTTCACACGGCTGCCATGGATATATGCCGAATGCAGGATATCCACAGGTCCGGGAAGCTATGGCCCAGAAAGAAACAAAAGAGCAGGGGATAAAAGTAACTGGAAACTGTGTCGTTATGTCATGTGGTGCTGCCGGTGCGATGAACTGCCTGTTCAAAGCTGTAATAAATCCAGGAGATGAAGTTATAGTTCCGGCTCCTTTCTTTGGCGAGTACAGACATTATGTTCATAACTGTCAGGGAACTCTGATTGAAGTAAAATCAAAAGAGGATTTTTCTATTGATGCTGATGCAATAGCAGCAGCTCTTACCGGAAAGACAGCAGCTGTTATAATCAATTCACCAAATAATCCAAGTGGGAGAGTATATTCCGAAAAAGATATACAGGCACTCGCTGCAGTTCTTGAAGCGCATGGTAAAAAAAGCGGACGGTATCCATATCTTGTCTGTGACGAACCCTACCGTGCAATTGTTTTTGACGGGAAGAAAGTAGCACCGGTGTTTCCTGTATATAAACAGGCGGTGATTGTAACTTCATTTGCAAAGAATCTCAGCCTGCCAGGAGAACGTATCGGTTATATATGTGTAAATCCGGTGTGTCCTGACTGTGCAGAACTTGTAGCTGCATGTATTTTTACAACAAGAACGCTTGGATATGTCAATGCGCCTGCATTTTTCCAGAAGGTTGCGGCACTTTCGTGGGATTCTGCATGTGATTATTCATTATATGAGAAACGCTGTAAAGAAATGATGCAGATTCTTGATTATGCCGGTATAAAATATGCAAAGCCGGAAGGTGCTTTCTATCTGTTTTGTAAAGTACCCGACGGATGGGATGATGACGATGCGGCATTTGTCGATCATATGAAAGAAAACATGATTCTGTGTGCGCCGGGGTCAGGATTCGGCTGCAAAGGCTGGTTCAGAATTGCATACTGCGTAAGTGAAAAGACTATTCTTGGCTCTAAAGAAGCATTCTATAAAGCGGCTCATACAAAATAACGCTTTTGGGAGGTAAGATATGAAAATCCTGATGGTAACTGCAGAAGCTGTACCGTTTGCAAAAACAGGCGGACTTGCTGATGCTGTATCTGCGCTGGCTGGAATGCTTGCGGATTTGGGACATGATGTTAAAATCGTTATGCCAAGATATTACAGGATTAACAGAAATAATCTTACCAAACTGGAAGGACCGATGGCAGTAGCTGCCGGCATGTCAGAAGTATGGACTGCCGTATATACAGCTCCTCTGCCAGGACATTCAAATGTGCAGGTCTATTTTATTGATTATGAACAGTGTTTTGGCCGAGATGGTATTTACGGAACAAAAACAGAAACCGATTTCCATGATAATACATACCGTTTTGCTGTATTGTGCCATGGTGCTTTTCAGCTTTGCAGAAAAATAGACTGGTACCCTGATATCATTCATTCGCACGACTGGTCTGCCGGTTTGGCTCCGGTGATTTTAAAATACCGCTGCAGGAAAGAGAAAGTATTCAGTAAAACAGCAAGCGTTATTACTATCCATAATATGGGATACCAGGGACAGTATTCAAAATACAGTTTTCCTGATCTTGGAATTCCGTGGGAACTTTATTATGGTGCCGGGCTTGAGCATAATGGCGGTATAAACCTGCTGCAGGGAGGAATTTCCTGTGCAGATATGGTTACTACTGTATCACCAACTTATGCACGGGAAATACAGACTCCTGCGGGCGGATTTGGTATGGATGGATTACTGCGGGTCCGCAGCGATGTAGTGCGGGGAATCCTGAACGGCGTTGATACAGATGCCTGGAATCCTTCAAAAGATCCACTTATTCCTGCTTTTTTTACAGCTTCAAACTGCCGGAATAAAGCTGTTTGTAAGGCTGCGGTCCAAAAGAAAATGGGGCTGCCGGTAAAACCTGACGTTCCTCTGATTGGCATTGTTACTCGTCTTGTAGACCAGAAAGGTATTTCCGAAGTTTTTGCCCCTGTATATGGCTGCATGTATAATATGTGCACAAAGATGAACCTTCAGATTGCAGTATTGGGTAGCGGCGAAAAATGGTGTGAGGAAGAAATACTTGCACTGGAAAAACGCCTCCCAAACATGCGTGCAATGATCGGTTTTAATGAGAAACTCAGTCATATGATAGAAGCAGGCAGTGATTTCTTCCTGATGCCCTCAAAATATGAACCATGCGGATTAAACCAGATGTATTCTCTTTTGTATGGAACGATTCCAATTGTACGTAATACAGGTGGACTTGCTGATACCGTACAGAATTATAATGAAAAGACTGGTGAAGGTACTGGTTTCGTTTTTGATCAGCTCACACCTGATGCTGTATTCAATACAGTTGGATGGGCAGTCAATACGTATTATAACAGAAAAGAACACATAAGACTTATGCAGAAACGGGGAATGAATGCCCTGTTCGGATGGGATGTTGCAGCTTCCGGGTATCTTGATGTATACAAAGAAGCATTAAAAAGAGGCTCCTCCTGCTGATTGCAGCAGGAAGATCAGAATTCAAACCATTGGCCGTCTGTTGTAAGGTACCAGTCTGCAAGAGCAGCCGATGACTGCGTATTATACCATGAAATGCTGCCATCTCTGTTTAATACAGCGATTCGTTCTGCTGATTTTGCTATTTTAAGCGGCATCGATGCAGATCGCTTATAAAGAAAATCTTTATGGCTCTCCAGGTTAATCGATTCTATCTGGTTTTTTCCAAGATTGGTAAAAATATTCGGATAATACAGAATTGTGAATGCGTCGGTATCTTCGTTCGGTAGATCCATGACTGCTGTGTAAGTTTTGTTTTCTGGATTAAAAGCGAACAGTGATGTTTTTCCCGCATCGTTGTTTTCCGAAACAAGTATACCATAAAATTCCTGGATATGGTTCTGCGGATCAAAATTAAGGGAATATGCAATGGTTCCGTCAATGGATATGGGAACGGTTTCCTGTGTCTGTGTGTTTATACAAATAAGCGCTGATTCAGGACGGGTAGCTGATGATTTTGCAACATACAGGTCTGTATCATTGTAGAGAACCATATCCTGCAGTCCGGCTCCGGTATACAAAAGTTCCGATTTCATGGACTGAGTATCAAATTCTCTAATATAAGAATTTCCTTCCATATCAAGGATAGTATGTTCTGATGTGCGTAAAACTTTTACAGCATTTTCTGGAACAAAAAGAGAAACTGTCTGGCCGGAGGACGTATCGAGAATCTGAATCGGGTTCCTTGTGTTTTTAGACCACAGAATGAGCTTGGATCCAAAAGGTGTAATATTCATCTGATTCGAAACAGACGCTATTTTTGTAACAGCACCGCTGTCATAGGATGACTTAAAAATCGCTGATTTTGTAAGAAAATAAAAGCTGTCGCCCGACTGGCATATGTCCAGAATTCTGTCATACATGCTTTCGGTCAACGAAGTTAGGGCTGTGTCCGGTGCTGTTCCTGTTTTGTAAATGCTTCCCTGTTTTGTACCCAGTATGACTGTAGCATCGTCTTTTATCCCACTTATGACCGTTTCTCTGCCAGGAAGACGCGAAAAGCTTTTTACTGTTTCCGGCTTGTCAGAAAGAATATTATTGACGTTTCTGATTACATTGACAGTATAGGTCCTGCCGTCAAAAGAAAGATAATAGAGGTCGCTGTCTGTTTTAGAAGAGAGAAGCAGAGGAGACTGAGAGGTTACAGAAATAAGCGTTTTTCCTGTCGTTGCCTGGATTATGAGCAGAGTGTTGTTTTTTATCCCGGCAAGAAACAGGTTATTATTAAAAAGTAAAGGCTGGGTGAGGTTATCCTCTGTAGCAAAACGAGTCTGCATATCTCCTGTACGCAGGTTGTAATATGTCAGTGAACCGGATGGTGAATACATTACGGCAGAGTTTTCTGTGGAACTTGTTGCTGCCATAGTGATGACGCCTGTATTTACGTTTACTTTTTTTACCTGACTGCCGTCATGCACATTGAAAAAAAGAGCGCCATTGACGGAAGCTGTTCCTGCAATAAGATAAGAACCTTTTTCACTGAAAGAAATACTGGTAACCGTAGTATTGAACCGTATAATGTACTTTCGTGTAAGAGTTTTCCAGTCCCATACACTTATGCGGCTTATTGAGCCACCGTCAGTTTCATATGCGGCAAGTGTTTGACCATCAGGAGAACAAGCTGCCATTGTAACTGGTATATCTGAAATCTGGTAGTGTTCCCCCAGACCGTCATCTGTCCATTTAATGAGAAAACCGTCGCGTCCTGCTGAAAATACAGGGGTACCTGCAGTACCAGACTGTATGCCTGCCGGAATAATTGCCGAAACTGCATCCTGGTGCGGCTGTGTTGAGATATGCGATTGCGCAGCAGCTTCTGCAGTTCTGATGGACTGTACAGCTGAAAGAAACAAAATGACTGATATAAATGTGATCTTACTGCTTTTCATTTTTTCCCCAGAATTGAAGCAAAATACCGGATATCTCCGGTTAATCCAAGAATAAACATACATGCTATAAAAGCAATACCGATATATTGTACATAATACTGTATTTTAGGCGGTACCTGTCTATGAAAGAAAAACTCGATAACGGAAAAAAGTATCAGTCCGCCATCAAGTACAGGAATTGGCAGAAGATTGAGAACGAACAAAGAAATGCTTATTAAAGAAAGAAACTGCAATGTGCTTGTTATGCCAGACCTGATGCTTGCTGAAAAGCCTTCTTTTACAGTATCACCCAGCATTGCAGTTATTCTTGCCGGGCCGGAGACAGCGTTTGTAACATCAATACCTTTAAATAAAATGCCAATACTTTTTATTGTAAGGTAAACCATACTTCCAGTTTCTTTTACCCCCTGCAGAAGAGCAGGAAAGAAAGAGTATGTTGGAGCTTCTCTTTTTTGAATGGATCCTGGCTTACTTATAACGCCGATTTTTCCAATTCCTTCGGATTTATCCAGTTCTGTATGCACTGTAAACGAAATTATATTGTTTCCGCGTTTTACGGTAAAAGATAGTGATTCATCAGGGTGCGTAGAAACCTGTTCTGCTATATCCGAAAAATCAGTTATTTCCTTATTGTTTATTGAAAGGATAACATCACCTGTTAAAAGACCGCAGTCCCGGGCTGCAGAATGGATTTGTGGATATACTTCGTCTGCAAGCTGAATTTCTGCAGATGGAGAGTAATAAGTATATCCAATTATTGATACAGCCGTAAATGCTAAAAAGGCAAAAAAAAGATTTGCAAAGGGACCTGCAAATGCAATGCACGCCCTTTTTAAAGCTGAAATACCATACAAAGAATCTTTTTCACCTGTAATTTCTGAAAGGTTGTTTTCAAGCGCTTTTGAAAGATCTTTTTCACCTTTCATGCCGCAATATCCGCCTATTGGAAAAAGTGAGAGCCTGTAATCTGTTGATTTAACTGTCTTATGAAGAAGGACTGGGCCCATTCCTATGGAAAAACTTTCTACCGTAACACCACATAAACGTGCTGCTACAAAATGTCCAAGTTCATGGAAACAGATAATAAATCCCAGACATAAAAGGCCATAAATGATTGTCACAGAATTCCCTCTGCTGCTACGCGTGCTCTATGGTCTGCATCAAATACTGCCTCAAAAGAATCCGGTTTTGTGGTCCAGTCCTGCAGAAGTACGTCATGAACAATACGTGCGATGTCGGTAAAGCGGATTTTTTCATTAAGAAATGCTATCGCTGCTACTTCGTTGGCTGCATTATATGCGATTGTATAGGAACGGCCAAATTCTGCGGCCTTAAATGCGTAATCAAGCAGTGGAAAATCATCTATCCTTGGTTTGAAAAACGTCATGTCATGATCAAACAGATCAAATTTCTGCATATAATTTGGCAGAATATCTGGCCAGCTTAATGCAGACAGTATTGGATGTTTCATATCAGGTTCTGATATCTGTGCATACAGTTCACCATCTTTTGTACGTACAAGAGAATGGATAAGACTCTGCGGATGTACAACAACTTGAATGTGGTCAGTGTCAATATGGAATAGTCGGTTTGCTTCAATGACTTCAAGACCTTTATTCGCCAGTGTTGCAGAATCGATAGTGATTTTTTTGCCCATGTTCCATGTAGGGTGTTTTAGAGCATCTTTTACAGTAACATTTTCAAGTTTGTCTTTTGAAAGTGTCCTGAATGGACCGCCGCTTGCTGTTATGAGAATGGAATCTATAGTATTTTTTCCACAGCGTTCGATTAAATTAAAGATGGCGGAATGTTCTGAATCAACAGGAAGTATACGGCAGTGATTTTTTTCTGCAAGTTTCTGGACAAGGGGAGCTGCCATTACTATCGTTTCTTTGTTGGCAAGTGCAAGATCTATGCCATTTTCAAGCACAATTCTAGACGGTTCAAGGCCTGCAGAACCGGCAATTCCATTGACAACAATATCCGGCTTGGTTGTGTCGATAAGTTTCTGGACACCTGCAGTACCGTCTCTTGATGTAAGGGATGAAGGACAGTGGAATTCCTGTGATAGAACAGACAACTTCTGCTCATTAGTGTTAGCGGTAAGACCTGCAGCCTGGAAAGACTCAGGCATATTACGTATTATATCAAGAGTGTTCGTACCGATTGAACCGGTACAGCCTAAAACTAAAACTCGTTTCATACAAATTGAAAATTAAAATCTGCCAAAAAGAAATCTCGTCAGCATATAATATACAGGAGCGGAAAAAAGAATTGAATCTATCGAATCAAGCAGACCACCACGGCCGGGAATTATCGTCCCGCTGTCTTTGCAGTTTGCAGAACGTTTGAATACAGATTCGACTAAATCACCGATAATAGCTGACGTTGCTATACAGATACCCAAAAGAACAGCTTTTATTACGGAACCGTAAAAAACGTGAGACCAGATGAATTGACCGGTTACAGCTGCGGTTATAGAACCAATATAGCCGCCAATAAAACCTGCTACACTTTTATTTGGGCTTGCAGCAACAACGCCTCGGTTGTTTTTTCCCAGAAGTACTCCGAAGAACCATGCAAATGAATCGCACATAAAAACCATGAAAAGGAATGTTGCAATGAATTCTATAGAGTGTTCATGAGAAGTTAGCCTTGATATATATGTTATCAGATAGCCGCCATACACCACGATGAAAATCGAAGAAGCAAGATGCTGATTTGATTTTTCAAATGTGCGTGCTGTAAAAACTTCATACGAAAGTATTAAAAGAAAACTGATAAGAAGAGAAAAATTTATATACTCATATGGCAATATAAGCAATGAACAGATAAGCGCTGTTATAGAAGGAAGCGCGCTTGTGACGAGGAGAAACGGCATCGGCTGAACGTTCATGTTTTTTGAAAAAATAGAATGCAGTTCAATAGTAGAGAATATTGAAGCCAAGATAATGAGCACATGAAGAGCAAGATGATTGTAGGCTTTTAAAAAAACCACACCGATTACAAGAGGAATCCCAATAAAAAAGATTAAAAGACGTTGGATTATTTTGCTCATGGAAACCTCTTTATTGGTTCAATACAGCCCCAAAACGGCGTGTACGTTTTTGGAAGATTGCAATATCTTCTAAAAATTCTTTTTCATTATAATCCGGCCATAATGTATCTGTAAAGACCAGTTCGGCATATGCTGCATGCCATAACAGAAAATTACTGATGCGTAGTTCTCCGCCGGTCCTGATCAGTAAATCTACATCAGGTAAATCAGGAATATCAAACTGGCTGCCGATCATATCTTCAGTAATTTCATTAGACGGAATATTTTTGGAAACTATTCTTTTTACACTTCGGAGAATTTCGTTTCTTCCGCCATAATTTATGGCAAGAACGACTGTAAGACCGGTAAAGTGTGCTGTTTCTTCTTTTGCTTTGCATATTTCATTCTGAATATCAGCAGGAAGTCCGCTTAAATCTCCAATGTGCTGTATGCGTATACCATTCTGCTTGTAAAAGGCAAATTCAGAGCGGAGATGGCTGCGGATCAAATTCATAAGATAGCCGACTTCATCCTGTGTACGTTTCCAGTTTTCGGTTGAAAATGTATACAGAGTCACATATTTGATTCCAAGCTTTGCTGCTGCTGCTACTATCTTTTTTGCGGTAGTAAGCCCTTCTTTATGACCCATTGTTCTGGGAGAGCCACGCTGTTTTGCCCAGCGCCCGTTGCCGTCCATAATAATACCGACGTGGACAGGAATAACGGGCTGCAGGGTAGGGATAATAGGTTCTGGCATTAGCCTTCCATTATTTCTTTTTCTTTTGCGTCGTAAATTTTGTTTATTTCAGAAATATATTTATCTGTTGTTTTCTGGAGATCGTTTTCTGCAGTTTTGAGAGCATCTTCAGTGAGTGTTCCTGCTTTCTGCTGCTTTTTTAAGTCATCATTGCCATCGCGTCTGATATTGCGTACAGAAGTCCTGCTGTTTTCTGCAATTACTTTTATCTGTTTTACGAGATCTTTGCGGCGGTCTGCTGTCAGCGGCGGAATAGTAATACGGATTACTTTACCATCATTAGAAGGATTGAGACCAAGGTCGGCTGCTTCGATTCCTTTTTCGATTTCTGTAATAAGTGATTTATCAAAAGGCTGTATGACTATCATGCGTGCTTCCGGAATAGAGACTGAAGCTACCTGATTGAGCGGGGATTTTGCACCGTAAGCAGTTACGCGTACTTTGTCAAAGATAGCAGCAGATGCACGTCCTGTACGTATTCCGCTCAATGTCTCTTTTAGAGAAGAAATTGTTTTTTCCATGCGGTCTGTGCAGACATCATTTCCCATATCATTCCTCCTGATATAATCTCTATACTTATATAGATATTCCGGAAAAAATTCTGACAGCAAAATCTTTTCCGGAATACCTGTAAAAATATCCGGACCAGTACTTTTAAAAAAAACTGATCCGGATTATTTAACAGAAGCTATTTACCAAGAACGTAAAGAACAATCTGTCCGAAAGACAGAGAAGCACCGGCTTCTTTTCCTGTTTCTGCAAGTTTTGCAGTAACAGTCTTCTTATCGTCCTTTACAAACATCTGGTCCATAAAGCAGATTTCAGCAAGATGTTTGCTGATCTTTCCTTTTAGGATACCATCTTTGACATTCTGCGGTTTTGCTTTTACCTTTTCATCCTGTTCAATCTGAGCTGTAAAGATTTCTTTCTGCTCATCAATATAGGACTGAGGAACATCTGACTGTTTGATATAAGCTGGTGTAAATGCAGCCATATGCAGACAGCAGTCATAAGCAAACTGTTTTACTTTATCATCATTTGAACCGTTGACTACAACGATAACACCTGTTTTGTGGTCACTGTGGACATATGTAGCTGCTGCGGCATTTGCAGGAACTTCTACAACACAGAGACGACGGACAGACATGTTCTCGCGGATCTTTGTTGCAAGATTAAGAAGAAGGTCATTGTGTTCCTGTTCGACTTTTGTATAGCCTTTTTCAAATGTAATATCAAGAAGTTTTTCTCCAAGTGCTACAAAGTCTGCATTGTTTGCTACAAAGTCTGTTTCGCAGGTGACTTCAATCATTGCAATCTTGTTGCCCTGCTGGCGGATATAGACACGTCCTTCAGCAGTTGCGCGGTCTGCACGTTTTGCAACAGCGGCGAGTCCTTTTTCTTTAAGCAGTTTTTCTGCTTCAGCTGCATTGCCATTTGTTTCGGTAAGAGCTTTTTTGCATTCCATCATGCCTGCACCGGTTTTTTCACGCAGTGCTTTAACGTCTGATGCTTTAATTTCCATTTGGATTCTCCGTTGGTTTATTTATAGAGTTTATCTTCGTCAACCAGCTGGTCGTCTTCTTTGCTCTTTTCTGCTTCCAGATCTTCTTCTTTCTGTTCTGTCGGCTGATAATTGCTGTAGTCGTCGATTTCAACATCATCGCTCTTAACAGCTGCATCAGTCTGAACATTCTCTTCGTCATCATTGAGTGTTTCAATGATCTTCAGGCCTGTGTCATTATCAGCTTCGATAACAGCATTGGCAATGATGGAAGTAAACAGAGAAATAGCACGGATAGCATCGTCGTT
>Ga0070399_1004533_pt1 | contig 11410 bp, 4 predicted proteins | sample BioMet4_FD_61217 | JGI IMG/M metagenome (GOLD analysis project Ga0070399, IMG submission 61217) | Microbial communities from bioreactor (seeded with sewage sludge) at LBNL, California, USA - Biofuel metagenome 4 (version 1) | ecosystem: Engineered > Bioreactor > Anaerobic > Unclassified ... | reverse complement strand
CTGAACGACCCGTTTTATAATATTGCCAATGAATATAAGAAGCAACAAAAATTTAGTAATTCTTATAATGCAGCTTTGGTATGGGATGTTTTGAAGGGCTTACAATGGCGCATGGAAGGTACTTATGGCTTTTTATTTGATCGCACTGACAATATATACCTGAAAAATACAGGGGAAGCGAATGGCAAGGCTGGTCAGCCCGTGGCTTACCGTCAATATTGGAATGGACAAAATTGGACTTTCCGTACCATGATAAATTATAAGCTTAATATCCGGAAGCATAAAATTGATGCGATGATTGGTACGGAAGCTAACAATAGTAAGAAAGATGATATGAAGGTTAACTCTGACTATTATCCTAGTGACTATAAGTCAAGTGATATTTTGGCCATGTGGAATAATGGCATTGCCGAACCTACCTATACGACTATTAATGAACCAAGTCGGAGCCTGTCCTACTTTGGACGTGCCAACTATGTGTTGAATGATCGCTATTATTTGACGTTCACTCTCCGTGCCGATGGTACTAATGTCTTTGCTCCTGGTAATAAGTGGGGCATTTTTCCTGCAGCATCTGCTGCCTGGCGTATATCAGATGAACGTTTTATGGCATCGGGAAGAGATTGGATATCTAACTTGAAGTTGCGTGCTAGCTACGGGAAGTCTGGTAATGCACGTGTTGGTTCGTATTGGCGGCAAACTTATAGTCCTGTAACTGCTACTAGAAACTTATATTATCAGAATGAAAAAGGGCAGAGTAGCTTGCAACCTTCTACACGTTTGCGTAATGAAGATTTGACATGGGAATCTAAGTATTCTACTAATATAGGTTTGGATTTAGGACTTTGGAAAGATCGGGTAAATCTGACAGTCGATTATTATAATGATGTAACCAAGAATTTGATTATGGAAGTTCAACTACCATCTAATGCCGGTTACAACAGTCAATATCAGAATTTGGGACAAACAACTAACCAGGGTGTAGAGTTGACGCTAAATACCAATTTAATTAACTCAAAAGACTTCTATCTTGATTTTAATTTTAATATTGCTTTCAATAAAAACCGTGTTGATGCGTTGTATGGAACTCATAATGACGAGATGATTCTTTCGGGTGGTGGTACGGAAACAGGTAGTGACAACTATCGTGTATTTGTAGGTCAGGAGGTTGGTCTGATGTATGGTTATGTCACGGATGGTATGTACAGTTTTAATGATTTTACGTTTAATTCAGTAACAAAAAAGTGGGAGATAGTCAATACTTTGGATGAAAAAGGAAATCCTTTGGTTCCCGATTGCTCGGGAGTACTTTCGAGAGCAGGGGGATACTTCGGCCCCGGTCACATGAAACTGAAAGATTTGAATGGAGATGGTAAAATAGATGCAGATAATGACCGTAAGGTGATTGGTCATGCTCTTCCCAAACATACCGGTGGTTTTAGCCTCAATGCGGGATGGAAAGGCTTTGATTTGACAGCGATGTTTAACTGGTCGTATGGCAATGATATCCTTAATATCAATAAAGTAGACTATACTTCCTATACGGGTTCCAAAAGATATCAGAACTTAAGTACTGAGATGGATCTGGCACACCGCTTTACGACAATTGATCCTGTGAGCGGTCTGAATATTTATTACGGTGAATATGCTAATCCGGAGCGTTTGAGTGAAATTAACGCGAATGCCACGATCTGGCATCCGCTGATGAACAATACTATTACTACCGATTGGGCAGTGGAAGATGGTTCATTCCTGCGTCTAGGTGTTCTGACTTTGGGATATACTCTACCTAAAACATGGAGTATGAAGTTAGGCATAAAGAATTTACGTGTTTATGCCACAGGTAATAATTTATTTTGTCTAACCGGATATAGTGGTCAGGATCCGGAAGTAAATACAGGCACAAGCAATTTGACTCCGGGATATGATAAATCGGCTTATCCGAAATCCAAATCGTATATATTCGGTTTAAATGTAATTTTTTAAATGATTTGACTTATGAAAAAATATAAATTATGCTATTTATTAATAGCAGGAGGATTGTTATTTACGTCGTGCAGTGATTTTCTGGACACGGAGTCTCCTTCACAACAAACAGGGCAGGTTACTTTTGAAAATGAAGGTATGACACGCTCAGCTATTATGGGAGTCTATTCCGACTTGGCTGGGACTTATGTTTATGGGCAGAAGTTGTCTGTTAACTGGCAAGGTGTTTCTGATATTGAACTTTCCAGTGCCTATCAGGAAGACCCTTCAAAAGATTTGACCACTGATTCCGGTGCTGCTAATTATTGGTGCGACTGGTATAACTCGACACTAAAATGGAGCTATATCTTTACAATGGCTGAACGGGCCAGTACTGCAGTAGAGGGCATTCGTAATTCAGAACTTTATAAAGGAGGATCGGTTGCAATGAAGCGTTATTTGGGTGAAGCGTTGGTTTTGCGTTCCCTTTCCTACTTTGAGTTGGTACGCCGGTGGGGGGATATCCCTTTTAAAGAAGGCATTTCCAATTCCGATCTTTCTAATGTCTATATGGGGAAGGTTGACCGTGACAGTATTTATTCGAGTATCGTAAGAGATATGCAAGAGGCTGTGGATTACTTACCTTGGGTGGGCGAAGTTGGCGATTATAATAGTGAACGTGTGACTAAAGGATTTGCTAAGGGATTGTTAGCTCGCATCGCTCTTTTTGCCGGTGGATGGTCTGTTCGTGATGGAAATCAATTTCCTGATGATGCTAATGTGGAACACTATCCCAATGTGGATAATAATCCAGGGATGGAGGAGGTTGGCGGTTATTATATTGGTCGCCCGAAAAAATGGAGATATTACTATGAAATAGCTGAACAACAATGTGCCGGGATTATTGGTGATCCTGCAAATCCTCATAAACTGGATCCTGACTATGGAGATATATGGAAGAGTGTTTGCGGACTAAAATATAATTCTTATAATGAGAATATGTTTGAAGTGGCCAATGGAGTGGGTTATAGTGGCGATATTGGAACTCTAATGGGGCGTGCAATGGATGGTGGATTGGGCTATGGTTCCCGTGGCTTTGGTGGCTCATATGTAAGTACGAATGCTTACTATTTCTATTCCTTTGACCGTGAAGATTCGCGTCGTGACTATGCCTGTTATTGGCCTAAATACACAAAAGATGGCAATACAAAAAAAGAGGTGATGCAAAATAATCCCATGAATCTTAATTTGGGTAAGTGGAGCTTCTTTTGGACATCTGAAGCCTACCGTTCTATTGCTCTGACGGCAACAGCCCGTACTCCGACGGGTATAAACTGGATATTAATGCGTTATCCGGATGTATTATTAATGTTTGCCGAGGCACGCTATATGTTGGGAGAGGGAGAAAATAGTGTAAATTCCACTGCCAGAATAAGTGCAAAGCAAGCTTTGGAACAGGTTAGGGAAAGAGCTTTTGGCGCAGGTTCTCCAAAGATTACCCAATATGACTCTGATTTCTTTGAAGCAATTGTAAATGAACGCGCTTGGGAGTTGGGAGGTGAAGGTATCCGCAAGCTTGATCTTGTCCGTTGGGGATTACTCGACAAAAAGATAGAAGAGATGAAAAAGGCCATGCTTTATATTTTGGATGGTACCCATACTGTACAAATTTTTGATAAGACTTATGAACCTTCTGATTTTCCTGAAAAGGTATATTATAAATATGATTCTAAAGGCGAATTTATAGACATGCAGTCTGCTAATTTTTATAGAAACTTAGCGGCAAATCCGGATATATCAATTTATAAAGAGGCTAAATGGTTCCCTTCTTCTATTAAAGAGGCTGATATTATCAGCAATTCTGTGAAAATTTTAGCTTGTGCTTCAGGATTGAGAGCCTCTTATGACTATAGCGGGTTGTTAGGTACCTTAAAGTACGGTTCTCAGATTCAGGAAAAGTTTAATCAACTCAATAAGGTGGGTAATAGTGTTTGTAACTACAGGCATTTGTATTCTATATACTATGATGACATTTATAAGTCTAATGGTTTTTTACAGAACTCTTATGGCTATGACCATAAATAATATATTACCTATTGCTTTAATGAATAATATAAAATGAAATGAGAAATCTATATTATATGCTATTGTGTCTTCTTACTTTGTCTGTTGCAGCATGCCAGGAAGATGCGAATGAGTGGGAGTATGATTCAAGTTACAGCAGGTTATTTCGTTCTACTAAATTTGAGGTTATTGATGCGATGCCCACCACTGTATTACTTAGTTACCGGGGTGTGACAGATGCTACAAAGTATGTCTTTGAATTTAGTGAAGGCGATAGTTTGCAATTTAATAATATTGTCAGAACCGTAGAAATCCTGGCAGATACATTGACCCCTTATCGTAAAGAGGCGAGTCTTGTGAAGACGGAATACCACACTCTTTTCTCCGAGTTGAATGGCAGTACCCGCTATTCGGTCCGTGTAAAGGCTGTCAATGAGAAGAATGGTATGGAATCCGGCTTTATAGGAGTGAGTTTTATTACAACGAATGAACAGATTTTTACCGAAGTTATTCCCGGGGTTACTGATGCTACATTGAGTTGGGAAGAAGCAAAAAAAGTCACTCATTTGCGTTTGGGAGAATTGAGGGAGGATACGGTTTGGGCTGCTCCTTATGTGCTGACCGATGATATAAAAGCTGCCGGTAAGACCGTTGTTTCTGGATTAAAACCTGGAACGACTTACTATGCTATGATTTATAATGATAAAATCATAAGAGGAACTTATAAGTTCAAAACACTAGGATCCGCTAACGGAACCATTCTTACAGTTAGACCGGAAGATGATGTAAAAACTTTACTTGCAAGTATATCAGACCCTGATGTTACATTACTATTTACTGGTGGAAAGACTTATAATGCAGATGAAATTGTGGTACCTGCAACAATTAAGAATCTCTACTTATCTGGCAATTCGGTGGATGGAAAACAAGCTGAGGTTGTATTAAAGAAACTAAGTTTCTCTGCTCCAATGGAGAATCTTTGTTTTCAATATATAGATATCAATAATAAGATGCAGAATGACTTTTTAATAGAAATAACTAATGCATATTGTTTCAAGAATGTTCAGTTTACAGGGTGTGCCATCCGTAATATACCGAAGAGCCTTGTCAGATGTAATAGTGGGGATGTTGACATTAAGGGGATCACTGTTGACAACTGCGTCATGCGTAATATAGGATCAGGAGGTTATGGACTATTCAATATAGGCAAGGCCAAGACATTTCAACTGATTTCTGTTACGAATAGCACGATGACGGATATGGGTGATCAATTGATGGATGTCCGTGTGGCAGTGGATAACATTATTCTTAGCAAGTCTATTTTTTGTAATTATAATCTTGGTATGGGCAAGTGGTTGCGTCTGGATAAACAGCCGAAGTCCATCAGTGTGACAGGTATGATTTTTGCAGGTAATAATGCCGGTGCTAAAATAAATTCCGGTAATAAAGATTATTCGGCTTGGCTGGACTTCTCCGGGTGTTACATTACTTCGGACTTTCCAGTGAATGAAATAAAGTTCTTTAATGCTAAGGTACTTGATTTTACTTCCGAAGATTTGTTTAAGGATCCGCACAATGGAGATTTCCATATTAAGGAAGGTGTGGATTTTATGGGAGCAGGTAAAGCTGGTGATCCCAGATGGTGGAGTAAATAATATAATATTTAAAATAGAAAAAGAGGTGATATCACCTCTTTTTCTATTTTAAACATCCCGTTTCTTTTCTTTGTAGTATTCCGAAGGGGTTGTCCCATACTTTTTTTTGAAACACTTGCTGAAATACTTCGGGTCATTGAATCCTGTCATGTAGGCTACGGTAGAGATATTATATTCTCCACTATCTATCAACTGTTTAGCACGTTTTATACGTATTTCCCGAATAAAATCTACGGGAGAAAGTCCAACAATCGTTTTCAATTTTTGGTAGAAAACGGTACGTCCCATGTTTAATTGCTGAGCAAATTCTTCTATTGTTAAATCAGGATTGTCCATTTGTCTTTCTATTACTTCCATAACTTTGCTCATGAATTGCTTGTCAAATGGAGTTATTTGTGGCTGCGACGGTTCTATATTGGTGATGGGTGCGGAATTCTCTTTTTGCATCTCTGACCATTGTTTCAGATAGAGTTCTTGTAACTGTTTACGTTGGTGAAGCAATGACTTAATGCGAATTTTCAGGTAAGAAGAACTAAAAGGCTTTGTGATGTAGTCATCAATACCTTGTTCCAATCCTGAAATTCGGTCATCAAGCGATGATTTGGCAGAGAGTAAAATAATGGGAATATGACAGATATTCCGGTCTTCCTTGATTACCCTTACCATGTCCAGCCCATCCATAACTGGCATCATAATATCGCTGATAATGAAATCCGGGACATATTCGAAGGTATACTTCAGTCCTTCTTCTCCATTGGTCGCTTCAATAACGTTATAAGTTTCGGATAAAATATCTTTCAGGAAGCTTCTTAACTCTGCATTATCCTCTACTATCAGAATAGAAATCTTTGTTTGATTAATACTATCTTTCCCTATTTCTTTTTCATCGTCAAATGTAGTATCAACATCTTTGTTATTCTCTTTCTGTTCCTTACCACTTGCTGAGAGATCCTCCAATATAAATTCGGCATTTTCGTTTTCTTTATATTTATTTTGATCAAGAGGAAGAGTTATGGTAAATTCACTTCCAATCCCAGTCTGGCTATTTACTTGGATACTGCCTTGGTGTAATTCAACCAGTTCTTTGACAAGTGACAATCCAATTCCTGATGATGGCTGCATAATATTGTAGCGTACTAGTGTCTCAAAGCGTTGGAAAAGACTTTCTTGTTTTTTTGGATCGATACCTATGCCTTCATCAGCTATTGTGATAAGTAATTTATCTTTTTCAATATCTATGTATACTGTGATTGATTTGTTTGCAGATGTGTATTTGAATGCGTTGGACAGTAGGTTGGAAATAATCTTTTCGAATTTATCTTGATCTATCCATGCATATATGGCATTTTGTCTACTCTGTAATTTATACTTAATGTTTTTCTCCTCAGCAATAAGATTAAAATTATCCATTATCTTTTGTAGTAGAGTAATGACTTCAGTTTCTTCCAGTAGAAGTTTCATTTTTTTATTTTCAATCTTACAAAAATCGAGTATTTGGTTAATTAAACGTAGCATACGTTCTGTATTTCTGTATACCAATGTAAGATGTCTGCGGCCATTGGGGGATAGAGACTCGTGTTCAAGAACTTCACTTACAGGGCTTGTAATGAGGGTTAGAGGCGTTCGTAGTTCATGAGATATATCTGTGAAAAAACGCAATTTCAGATCAACTAATTGTTGCTCAATAATAATTTTGTGCCGTAACCTGTATATATAGGTAATAATATGAACAGCAATTGCAACAGATAGAATAGCTAGGATTATATAAAATAATATAGCCCAATAAGTTTCTCCAAAAGTGGGAAGTACTATAATTGTAAGTTTTCGTATATTCTCTGCCCAAATCCCGTCACTGTTAGTTGAGCGTATCTGTAATTCATAGTTTCCGGGTGGAAGATTGATATAGTTGGCTGTTCGGCTATTATCCACTTCATTCCATTTCTCCTCCAATCCTTTCAATCGATAAGCATAGCTGATAGCAGTAGGATCAATATAATCTAATGCGGAAAACTGGAAAGAAATATTTCGTTCATTCGGTTTTAATTTCAATTCTTTTAGGTCATTTATATTTGGATACTGTTGAACTCCTTGTATTTTTAGTCCGGTAAATACAATCGGTGGAATATAAGTACTTTTGTGGAATAGTGAGGGATTTATTCTTAAAATTCCTGCGTCTGTTCCTAATATTAACTGATCTTGAGACTGGACAGGGATAGCTTCGCTGAAATATAATTTGTTTTGTAGATACCTTTCACCGTATTTTTCAAAAGTTTCAGTTTTAGGATTGAATTTTGTCAAGGTGTTTTCCGAAATAATCCATAGATTCTTTTGCTTGTCTTCAATCATGGACAGTGCCAGATCTGAGAGTAAACCATTCTTTTTGGTATAAGTCTTAAATTGAATTTGGTTAGATAATAAATTTTTTGATAGTATTTGATTGACTCCCCCTGTGAATGTCAGAACATATGTTTTTTTACGGCTGTCTGTATAAATATGAGTTACGTCATTACTGCTCAAGCTTGATATCTTGTTGGGGATTCGTACGTTGTGATAGAATTTAATGCATTCTGGTCGTTTGAAGTTGCAAGAGAGACTCAGTAGTCCCTCGGTTGTGCCAATAAGGAGAGCATGGTTTACTTCTTTTATAATTCGGACTCTGGAGAACTTATCTTTTGGATAGCTTTCGAATAGATTTTCTCTATTTAGAAAACGGGCTTTACCTTCTGGCATCTCCTGAAAAAGGTTTAACCCTCCACCGTATGTGCCTATCCATATATGTTTTTGGCTATCTTGATAAACAGAATAGACACTATTATTACTTAGGCTATATGGATCATCTTCTCTATGGGAAAATCTTTGTATTTGAAAATTCCCATTTTTAATTTCTCTAAGCCGAAAAATTCCATCCCATTTGCTTCCCATCCAAATATACCCTTGGCTGTCTTCCATAAAGCAATAGATGTTTCGTGAAAATGAAATAGCTTTTGAACTGATATTTCCTTCTGGTGTCAGATAACCTTTAATGCTTTTATCTGAATTATATATTCGTATAATTCCTTTCTTATTTGATACCCATAATCTTTTATGTCTGTCAATTAAGAAAGCACGGGTTTCAAATCCATCATCAAGATGAGTCAACCTGCAGGCGTTCGGGTAAAAAGAGATTTTTCCCATTTCATAGCTATTGACATACCAAAAATTATTTTGGTTGTCTAAATAATAATCTAGAATAACCGGAGTGAATTTAGATCCCGAGTTATTATAGTCGGTATAATAAGGCTTTAATTGTTTACATTCTCGATCATAATAGCTTAAGCACCCTAAATGAGGGACTACCCACAATGTTCCTAAATTATCTTCAAAAATTACATCTCTACTTTTTCGTTCTGCGTTTGGCATATTTTGTGGAGGTGTCTGGTAATATTGCTTTTCTCCCGTTGAAGGATTATATCGTGTAACTCCACAAACATAAGAAAACATCCATATTTCATTATATCTATCCTTGAATATTTTTAATACATCTGACGAAAGCTGTGACACGGTTTTTGTATCCACATGCTTAAATTGTTGTTTCTTAGCAAGGAAAAATATAGCCCCATGATCCGTGCCTATCCCTATTGTATCGTTGCCTAAACTTTGTATACTATTTAATTTGGAGTAGGAAAAAGGAATTTTCTTGAATACGACTTGTTTTGTTTGATAATCGTATATGGCTAAACGATTATCTGCGGATGTCATATACATTTTTCTTTTATTCTCACAAGATTCTTTAAATATTATGTTGACAGACATTGCCTTCTTCCCTATGATGTGAATTCCTTTATTTGTAAATATCCATTCATCACCATCAGCATCTTGCTTGATGTTGAATATCTCTCCGCTAGGGAGATTTTTCATTTCGGGGCTATAAATGGTTATGCTCTTTTCATAATTTTCTCCACTTTGATATATTTTATCATCTATCCGAAAGGCTCCGTTATCGAACACAATCCAGCTGATACCTTTAGATAGGGCATAGATTTTGCGTACGATATAAGTTCTTTTAGTCCTCTTTTCAATAGGCTGAAGAATATCTATGAATTCTTTGTTTCGGCTATCAAATAAATAAACTTTATTGTCATAAGTCTGGCACCAAATATTGGACTGTTGGTTGGAGACGATACCAGATAAGCGATTGCTGGTTAACGTACAGCCATCTCCGGGGTATGCTTTATAGTTTTCGAAGGTATAACCATCGAATTTATTTAGACCATTCCATGTTGAGAACCAGATAAACCCTTTTGGATCTTGTGCAATGTCGGTAACGGTTCTCTGTGCAAGCCCGTTATATGCGGAGAAGTGCTGAATTTGGCAAATTGGTTGTGCGAAGATATCATAACGAATGGATATGATGCACAAGCCGCAAACTATTAATTTGATATAGTTTTTCATTAATTATTAGATGGGTTTCTTAGGCAAAGATAATATAAATTCTATCTCCTGAAAACGATCTTTTCTCCTTTCTTTATGCTTTAGATTGATGCAATTATATGCATGATGTATTTGTTGTTAATAATATATAAAAAAAATACATTTCTTTTTCCTATTGTTAGTTATACTTTAAAATATATTATATTTGTGATATCAAAATAATATCATAAATAAATGTCTATGGAAATGAAAGAGTTTGATTTTAAGAGTTTTAAGATGAATGGTTTTTTAGCATTATTCATTCATCTAATAGTGATGCCGCTACTTATGGTTTGGGGAGTTATAATAAGCATTCCCACTTTGGTTCTGGCTATAATACTCTTTGTAGTTTGGCTTGTGTTATTTGCCGGATACATACAGTTGGAACCCAACGAAGCCCGGGCTATGGTCTATTTCGGAAAGTATCAAGGCACTTTTAAAGAGACAGGGTTCTTCTGGGTAAATCCGCTATTGGATAAGAAGAAGCTTTCTTTGCGTGCCCGTAATCTCGACATTGAACCTATCAAAGTTAACGATAGAATAGGTAACCCCATTATGATCGGTTTGGTATTGGTTTGGAAACTCAAAGACACCTATAAGGCAATGTTCGAGATTGATGCACAGACAATGGCTTCTGCCAATACTCCTTCGGGTACTCCGTTGGGTAATGCCGTCGCACATCGTATGACGGCTTTCGAGAACTTTGTTAAGATACAGAGTGATGCCGCATTGCGACAGGTAGCCGGTCAGTATGCCTATGATGATAATGAATCTGGCAGTGAAGACCTTACCCTGAGATCGGGTGGGGAGGAAATCAATGATCAATTGGAGCAAAAGCTCAATGAACGGTTGGCAATGGCAGGAATGGAAGTGGTGGAAGCCCGTATCAATTACTTAGCTTACGCACCTGAAATTGCAGCTGTGATGTTACGTCGTCAGCAGGCTTCAGCTATAATCTCCGCTCGCGAAAAGATTGTCGAAGGAGCCGTCTCTATGGTAAAAATGGCTTTGCATAAACTCTCGGAAGAGGAAATAGTGGAATTGGATGAGGAAAAAAAGGCGGCAATGGTTAGCAATCTCTTGGTTGTGCTTTGTGCCGATGAGGCTGCACAACCCGTTGTCAATACCGGTACGTTGAATCACTAAAATTAGTCGATTATGAATTATTCCGTCATATCTAAATGGGCACTGCTTGTTGGTATATTATTGGCTCAAGCGTGTTCGGCTATTGCTCAAGATCTGTCTTTTCAGCGTGCACAGAAAGTATACGATTTTTT
>Ga0070399_1004532_pt1 | contig 11413 bp, 8 predicted proteins | sample BioMet4_FD_61217 | JGI IMG/M metagenome (GOLD analysis project Ga0070399, IMG submission 61217) | Microbial communities from bioreactor (seeded with sewage sludge) at LBNL, California, USA - Biofuel metagenome 4 (version 1) | ecosystem: Engineered > Bioreactor > Anaerobic > Unclassified ... | reverse complement strand
GATGACGACGACGAGTTCAGCGATGAGGAAGAAACATCTTCCGATGAAGAAGACAGTGACGATTCCGATGATAAAGACGACAGCGCCGCTGATGACAATGAGAAAGAAGATTCCGATTCCGACACAGATGATTCAGAGACAGATGATGACGCCGATGATGACAGTGAGGAAGAAGAAGATACTGATGACAGCAGCGCAGACGAGGACAGCGGATTCTAATTCTGCACCGGCAGCACTCATTATAGTTGCCGCCGGTTCTTCCACCCGCATGGGCGGCAGGATAAAGAAAGAATATCTCCCATTGAATGGCGGTACAGTTCTTTCTGCTGCCGCCCGTATTTTTTTCCAGACTATGCATTTTACAGCCGCAGTCATCGCTGTTCCCGCACACGGCGAACAGGATGCACGTGCAGCGCTGTTCGCCGATCCTGACATGGCAACACTTATAGGAACAACACAGCTGCTGTTTGTTCCGGGAGGTGCCACACGACAGGAATCGGTACGCCATGCACTTGAAGCCCTGTATACTGCCGGTGTTCTGCCCCACAGCGATTCTTCGCTGGTGCTGATACATGACGGGGCACGTCCTTTTGTAACATCAGCAATAATAAAAGCTGCAGCCGCTGCAGCAGAAGCGTATGGTGCAGCTGTTCCCGCCCTGCAGCCTGTAGATACTCAAAAAGAAACCGATAAAAACGGCATAATCATCCGCCATCTGCAGAGAAAAAATCTTGCCGCAGTACAGACACCGCAGGCGTTCCGCTTTTATCCGCTGCTCGATGCACACCGAAAAGCTGCGGCGGACGGCTGCGATTATACGGACGATACTGAAATATGGGGAAAATATGCCGGCAGCGTAAAAACAGTGCCCGGCGACAGCTGCAACAAAAAAATCACCTATCCTGGAGATCTGCCGCAGGCAGATAAAGGAGCTTCACGAATGATTAGGACAGGACTTGGTTATGACCTGCATCCGCTTGTAGAAGGCAGAAAACTGCTGCTTGGCGGTATACAGATTCCTTTTGATAAAGGCGAAGACGGCCACTCGGACGGCGATGTCCTGTTCCATGCGATAACAGATGCTCTGCTCGGTGCATCAGGTCTAGGGGATATCGGAAGTTTTTTCCCTCCATCGGATCCTACATGGAAAGACGCAGATTCAGCACAGCTTTTACGTACCGTATGGGAACAGATTACAGCAGCCGGCTGGAAACTTGGCAATCTTGACTGTGTCATCGCACTTGAGCAGCCTAAATTTCTGCCATACCGTGAGCAGGTACGTGAATCAATTGCAAAAGTACTGCATGCTGATAAAAGCCAGATATTTGTAAAAGCAAAGACCGGCGAAAAGCTCGGTGTTATCGGAGAGGGAAAAGCTGTCGAAGTCTGGTCTGTCTGCCTGCTTGAAAAGCAGCAGGCATAAAATCAGTTGTCAGGCAGCTCCAGCATAAGTTCTATCTCTGTTTCAGTCCGCTTCATTGCCTTTGCTATTGCCGGAACAGTCCACCCCTGTCTCTTAAGGCGTTTGATATCTTCACGGTCCTGAGGACTGATACCCTGCGCTGGTTTTCCCGGATTCTTCTCAAGATCTTTCTTTGTTATCTGTGCAAGAAGGTTGAACTTGGCATCGATATCTTTTGAGAGTTCCTGCAGCCGGGCTTCACTCCGGCCAATACCGTCGCGCTCCGATTTTATAGCATCTACCCGGCTGTCTGCCTCATTAAGGATGTTCTGCAGCGATTCAAGCTTGCCAACAGCATCATCGATTCTGCTGCTGTTAGCCATAAGCGCATCGACATTTTTCTGTATTCCGGATATTTCACCGGGCAACGAATCAGTCTGCCGTGTACATCCGGCGAGACGCTCTTCCAGTGTCTTGAGGTTATCAAAGGATTTATCGACATCAGCCATAACACGGTCGACTACATCGTTTTTCTTTTCAAGCCGTTCATACCGGGCCGCGATATCTGCAAGAGTATCCTGATATTTTCGCACGGTTACCTGGATTCCCTGCAGATCATCGTTGGTCGTCTGCAGTTCTTTTATCTTGCCGTCCATTGTGCCGGACAGAGTTACCAGCCGGTTAAAATCACGTTCCATATCATCAATCTGATTCTTGCTGTTCTGGAATCTCGTCAGTTTTTCAGTTACATCAGAATCCATCTTCTGGATCTGGATAAGTTCGCCTGACAGTTTATCTGCAGAGGTCCGGTACATCTCAAGTTTGCCAAAATCATCCTGAATTGCGGAAATTTTATCTTCAAGCTGTTTTTTCATCTGGTCAGCTTTGTCATACAGCTGCATCTGAGTGCTTACCGCTTTGAGTTCCTTATCAAGTTCGCTCATACGGCTCTGCATATCATTCGCATCGTTCTGCATTTTCATGACCATATTGGCCTGACGCGTACTGTTGTCATCAGATACAGACTGAAGCTCTGCTTTAAGATCATGCAGCTTCTGTTCCGTATCAAGATTCTGCGTACGCACACGTTCCTGCGTTGTCTGCAGCATTTCCTCATACATCTTCTGCAGTTCGGCAAGAATCTGTTCTGACCGCGTCTGATAACCGGCGACAGATTCATCAGATTTGCCCTTAAGAGCTTCGATTTCAGCAGTAAGCGCATCCATCTGTTTTTTTGCATCCGCTGAGTACGTGCCGATATTCTGGTCCAGTGCCGTCTTTGCATCTTCCATTTTCTTTACAGCAGACTGTTTAAGTCCTTCAAGCTGGTCATCAAACAGGGTGCGGGATTCATCAAGCTGCTGTTTAAGATGCTGTTTCCATGTATTGAATTCGGCAAGAGCAGCATCGATTGTCGAAGTGCTTGTCTGCTGGCGTGTTGTAACACCGTCTTCAAAAGCCTTGAGGCTTTCAAGCAGCCCCTGTTTTGTCTTTGCAAGCTGTTCTGTTATATGAGCAGAATACGAAGCAGAAGTATCCTTAAGGTACTTTCCGGATTCATCAACAGTCTTCTGCATTTCATCATGATACTGTGTTATAAATGACTGCAGGTCTGTCCTGATTTCTCCAATCTGGGACTGGATACCGTCTTTTGATTCCTGAAGCTGTGTGCCAAACAAAGCCATCTGTTCCGCATTCTTTTTCTGAAGCGCTGCTATCTGTTCTTTGAGGTCATCAGTATATTTTGATTCAAGTTCCTGCCGTTTACCCTCATATTCACCTGCAAACGCGCTGATTCTGCTGTCAAATGCCTGTTTCCAGGCAGCCAGGTCGTCAGTGATTTTTTCACCGCGCTGTTTAAGGTCAGCATCAAATCCGGTTTCAAAGCCTTTCAGCTTTTCGCTTACACTGCCGATTGCCGTAGCCTTGAGTTCATCCATGTTCTTTTCAAGCTCCGCAAGCTGAGTGGAAATGGCATCGGAATCCTTTTTCACTTCTGCTTCAAAAGCAGACTGCTGCTCTTTGCGTTCTGTAGTAAACGACTCGAAGTCTGATTTTACACGGTTCTCTGCCTGCTCCATTGCTTCTCTAAGAGTCTTTTCCAGAGTTTCCGCATCACTTCCCGCTGTTGCAAGCTGGGAAAGTTTATATTCTATATCTTTCTTATATGCAGCGAGCTGTATATCAAGATCAGAGAGCATATCTGTCTGCCGGCTGTCAAACGCGCCCGCAATCTTTTTGGAAAATTCAGCAATCGACTGGTCAAGACCGGCGATTTTAGTCTGAGTCTCGCTGCTGAATGCTTCGAGCCGTTCAGAAGATGCATCAGCTTTCTGCACAGCCGCATCACAGACTTCATTAAGATGGGCAACAGCTTCTGATGCGCTCTTTTCGGCAGATGCGATCTGGTCATGCATTCCGGTAATAGTTTCTTTTACCGCATCCTGCATGGCACGTATCTTTTCTTCAACAGCTGTCTTGTATGCATCGATATGTTCTTTTGCTGCAGTATTGTATTTTTCATATGCAGCAGTTTCTTTGCTGTCTGCTCCGCTGACCGCGTCATCAAACAGAGTGCCGTATCTGGTATTGATTTCATCAAGTTTCTGGTTCAGTGCAGTCTGAAGATCATCAATGGCCTTGTTACTGTCAGCAGACTGTTTTTCGACAGTCTCGACAGTCTGCTGAACGCCCGCAAGCTGCTCGGAAATACGGGAACCCAGTTCACCTGTTTTTGCTTCCAGAGCACTGTTCAGTGCATTGATTTTTTCCTGCATTGCATGAGTATAGGAATCACAGCGTTCCTGTGCTTTCTGACTCAGGTGTTCAAAGGCAGTATCTTCAAGCTTATCAGCTTTCTGTGCCGCATCGTTATACGCATCGGAAATACTGTGCTCAATTTTTGCCAGCAGTTCTTCATTCTTCTGCACTGCTGATTTTGTGGAATCATCGATCTGCTGCGCGCGGGCCTGATACTGTGAAAGCATATCAGCACCGACAGTTTTAAGCTGTTCAGCATTGGTCTTTGTAAATTCTGCAGTAACCTGAGGGATACGCTGTTCAAGGACATCAACCGATTTTTTCTGTGCATCAATACGGTTATTCAGCTGTTCAATAATTCCCGACTCTTTTTTTACCTTGCCAAGATTCTCTTCTACCTTTGCAGTCATTTCCATAAGAGAAGAGAGGGAAGCATCATATGCTTTGACTTTTGCTTCTATAGTCTTTACCGCTTCGCTGTCCTGGGAAAGTCCGGTTATCATCTGCTTGAATTCCGCAAGCTGCTTTTCCAGTCTGTTGACTGCAGCAACCGCCCGTGTCTGTTCCGTATCAAGATCTGCTTTTGCAGCAGAAAGCAGACGTGTCTGTTCTTTAAAATATGCGTCGAATTCATCGCGTCTTTTATCAGCATACTGACGCACTTTTCCCATCGAATTATTATCTCTGTCTAATGTTCTGAACAAAAAAACGATACCGGCAGAAACAGCTGCCGAAACAAGGAATGTAAAAATACCCACTTTTTTCCCCACCCTGGATAATGCCGTACTGCCGATAAAAGTACGGTATCACATATTTTTTATTTTAACACAACATCCTGCAATTGACGATAGCTTTTAAAACATATGTCAGCTTTACGGCTGTTTAAATGCAGCACTTTTCTCCAGAAAGGGAGGAGATACGCTGTTTTCATGCCGGCGTTTGAAGCACCTTCTATATCATATTTAAGGCTGTTGCCCACATACAGAATTTTTTCCGGCGCCACATGGAAAGCCATAGCCAGTATACCGAACGGATATTTTGAAGGCTTGAGAGCACCGATCTGCTCAGTACCAAGCACCATAGTGCAGTACGGGATAACACCCCAGATACTTCCCTTCTGTTCCGGCGGAAAGTCAGAAAGTATTGCCAGTTTATAGCCAGCCTCGCTGAACTTTCTGAAAGTCTCAAGCACATTGCTGTACGGTTTTACTTTTTCAAAATACGGGGTAAGTCCCTGATAGATTATTTTCTGTATAAGTTCTTTTGCTTCTGCAGAAGTGCATTTCATTTCAAGTCCAAGAAGCCGTGCCTGATATTCAAAAAAATCCGGCAGCGGTGCTGTTCTGTGCAGTATCTTCCTGACCCTGTTATAATGAATAAAAAAAGACAGATGTGACAGAAAAAAAGGTATTATGCGTATATTTAAACGCCATGAGGGATACAATGTCCCGTCAATATCAAACGCAATAACCTCATAGTCCTTCATTCTTCAATTATACATTATTTGAATAGTGCATGTCGAGTTGGCATCAGCTCCCGGACACGCAGGAAAAGCGACAGGGCCTGTGCCCTGCCCCAGTACTAGTTTCTGTTGTGCTGGATGAGCCTGAGGTGCCGAAATCACTGTCGCTGCTGTCAGACAGATTCTTGCAGGAGAATAATAACGCTGCACATACAAGGACAGCCATACCGGCTAAAGCCAGTGTTTTAATACTTTTAAACATATTCATGCCTCTCTTTTTCCTGGATTCAATGAATTATTGTATTGCGATAAAATTCATTTTCAGGATAAAAAAAGTACAAAAAAGGTTGAAAAAGTATAAACGGAAGGTATAAACAGAAGAGCCTTTGGATATAATAGAAAAAATGGTTCCAAAACAGCATTCTGCAAATGGAAATTGTCCCTTTTTCCAATAAGGCAGATTGCTCTTTCCTTATAGCGCCATGATATTCTCCTTATTCCAAAGCTGCATTCTGGTGCTTGCATACCTTTGGTATGCAACAAGGAAAATGTCTGCCAGCAATCAGCAGGATGCAGCTTTCCAACCGGCAAACAGTAATCTGCCAATAAGGAAAACACATGGTTATGCAATAAGGTATGTATACAAAATCACTCAATAAGCCTGAAGGAAGAAAAAAACTCCATATTCCTGAACTTGACCGGTCAAATTGTTTTTGGGCTAAAAGCATGATATACTTTTATGCATGCAGGTTCGACATTCTTCTTCGATTTTACGACAGCTGCTGCTGCCTGTGATTCTTATCATGATAGTACTTATCAGTACTATCGCTGCAATTCTGGTACATACCTTTGCCGATTCGTACCGGAAGCAGACCATCAGAGAAAACAGTGACGCCGCTTCGTTCATTGCAGACGGAGTTTCATCCTTCCTTTCCGGCGCTTACAGTCTCAGCGAAGAACTTTCGCTTGATGACAGGATTCTTACCATGGACACGGCAGTCCAGTCACCGATACTTGAATCAGCGGTAAAGCGGAATGCATACATAGAGCTGCTGTATGTACAGGACATGGACGGCAATCAGACCGGACGTTCTTCCGGAAAACTCGGAAACAGAAAAACCAGATGGTGGTTTTCGCAGATGGAACAGCAGAAACAGCCTTTTATCTCACAGACTTTTCTTTCTGCGACAACGAATCTTCCCTGTGCTGCAGTATTTTTCCCAATGTACAGAAAGGGCGATTCTTCCGGCACTCTTGCGGGAATATTCGGTATGGATATCAAGCTCGACTTTATCCATAATCTGACGGCTCAGTTTGAAGATAAAACGACCGGCCGCTATTCCATCATACTTGATGGGGAAGGCGCTGTTGTAGCGCATCCTGACAGTAAATACCTTACTCAGCTGTATAATTTCAAAAAGATGACACGGACAATACCGCAGACCGATTCTTCCGGCAATATCATAAAAGATGATAAGGGTAATATAGAAACAAAAGAAGAGCAGTTTACAGTATCAGACAGTTTTTCATCCGTCATAAATGCAGTTCTGTCCGGAAAATCCGGCACTGCTGAAATGATAATTGACGGATCAAAATGTTATACGGCATATGTTCCGGTTAAGCTCCTGGGCGATTCGGAAATGTGGTCCGTAATAACTGTGCAGCCGGAGCAGAAAGTGCACGCGCTGATCTTCAGTCTCATCAGAATAGCAATCATCATCAGCGTCATAATTCTGATTCTTGCTATTGCAGTAATGGTACACGTTGCCGGAAAAATATCAAAGCCGATTCATCAGATGATTCCGGTTCTGAGGGGAATCGCCGAAGGTGATTTTTCAAAAGAAGTCTCCGCTGCCGGTACAAGAAGTGAAGTATCTCTTGTTTCCGAAACCATCAATGAAATGATTGTACAGCTGCGTTCCATAATCGGGACACTCAAAGAGTCTGCCGCAGATGTTTCCGGATATTCTGAAAAACTGAACGACAATGTAACTGCGTCTGTTTCGCTCCTGCAGGCAGGGCAGAATCATCTGAAAAACGTTGATGATAAAGTTGCCATTCAGGCAAAGGCCATGGCAGAAGAAAAGAATGCCGTAGACAAGATTGCGGAAAATGCTGTAACGCTTTCCAATTCGGTAGCCGTACAGACAGATGCCGTAACGACATCATCCGGCGCAATACAGGAAATGATGAAAAATCTTTCTTCCGTTTCTACGAATACAGAAACGGTAAGGAAAAGCATGGATTCACTGTCTGCTTCAATCGAAAAGTTCAACACGATACAGGAAGATGTGGTGCATCTTGTAGAAAAAACATCCACCCAGTCAGCAACACTTTCTGACATCAATCAGGCTATTTCCCAGATAGCAGATCAGACAAATCTGCTGGCAATGAATGCCGCTATCGAGGCAGCACATGCCGGCGAAGCAGGAAAAGGATTTGCCGTTGTTGCAGACGAAATCCGCAAACTTTCCGTCGCATCTGCCGAACAGTCCAAAGAATCGGAAAAAAATCTAGCAGAAATAAAGAATCTGGTTGACCAGATAGTAAAAACGACGGCTGATTTTGGCAGCATGTTTAAAAATGTATTTGACGAAGCAGGAGAAGCGAAAAAGCTTTCTGATGAAGACGGCCAGACTATTCTGCAGAGTTCACAGGACATCACAAAGATACTTGAAACTGTAGAAAAGATGTCAGACATAACCAAGAGCGTTGCAGAAAACAGCAGCAACATCCAGGTCAGCATTGAAAAGCTCAAAACCGCAGCCACAGCGTTGCAGGACGCAGCTGCTGATGTGCGGTCAGAAGCAGATGCAACAGTTTCCGGCATGGGCACTATCGTACAGAACATGACCAGTACCGGGGATATATCACAGAAAAACAAAGAGCTGGCTTCCAGACTTACGGAAATATCAGACAAATTCCGTACCTGAAAATCCGGTTATTTCTTTACTATCGTATATTCAAACGTTGCGACTCCCTGCGTATCTGACGATTCAAAACGCCATCTGGCTATCTGTGAACGGATTTCCAGCTGGACTGAAGGCGGCAGAGAAGCGGCAGGGGTTATTTCAATATTGGAAAGCGGGACATTTCCTGCTGCAAGAACAGTGAATGTAACGGTCACTTTTCTTGTGCTGTCTATAAGACGGGCATTGCTTTCTGAGATTCTTATCGTAGGCTCTGCAGGGTCAAGAAGAGCGCGGGCAGAACCATCCGACATCTGGATTGCGACTCTACCTGCTCCTTTTGAAGATTTTATAGAGCTGTTTGAACTTACACCATTGCCGGCAGTATAAGTATATGTTGCCGATCCGATCTTTCCCAAAGCATGAGCTGTTCCTGATGATGCAGAACCTCCGGCAACACCTTTTCTGCTTCCGGCCATATTTCCGCCGGATACTGCAGATGAGTTTTTACCGCCGGTACCGGCACTGCCTCTGAGCGCATCTTCATCTGAAACTTTCTGTGTTACAGGTGTCTGAGCAGACGCAGAGCTTGAAGAAGAAACAGAAGCAGCTGTATTGCTGAATGCACTGTCATTCCATTCTGATGATTTGGATGTTTTTGTATTTGACTGTTCTGCAAGTATCTGGTCTACACTTTTAGCCAGAGGCTGTGAAGAAGCGATATGATACGATGGAGCCGGCTCTGTTTTCGTTACCGGTTTGGCAGCTTTTTTTACCGTTTCTTTGTGCGCTGCAGCTGCAGGTTTTGCAGGTTTAGCTGCTGGCTTTGCAGAGGAAACCGCTGCTGCAGGTGCCGGAGCAGCAGCCTGAGAAGCGGCAGCTGCTGCAGCCGGTTCTGTATGGGCTGGTGCCGCAGCCGCAAGTGTGATTTTAACTTCTTTATATACAGGCGCATGCGGAATAAGAGGTACCAGAATGCCGGCTGTACACAGCAGTCCCCATACAAGGACTGTGCCGCCAAAAGCAATTCTGTTTCCTCTTTTTTCGACATTGCCGTTCATTACGCTGCCTGAAAATGCCATTTCTGAAAATCCTTACTCTTCTCTTGTCCGGAGATTCACTGCAGAATAACCGTTCTTCCGCAGTACATCGAATATATGAACTATCGTACCGTTTGTCACTTTATCATCAGCTTCGAGCGTGACAGGATATTCCTCTTTCTTTTTACCATGCGTATCAAAAGCAGCAAGGTCGGTATCAAGGGTCGAAAGTGTTACTTTCTTTTCATTGAACCAGAGGTTTCCGTTTTCTTCTGCCGTAATTGTCAGTTCCGCAACCGGTTCACTCTGCGCGGTAGAACTTCCCGGCAGATTGACATTAACAGCAGGAAGAACCGCAAATGTTGTTGAGACAAGGAAAAACAGTATGAGCTGGAACACAATGTCGATCATAGGTATCATATCGACATCTGCATGGACTCCTCCCAGTTTTCTGATTTTCATATCACAGTACCCTTCCGGTAAGCCGGACAACAACAGAAGTCACATTCGATTCCATTTCGGTAATGCGTCTGTTTACGCGGGATACAAAGTAGTTATGGAATATAACAGACGGTATTGAAACAGTCAGACCTGCAACTGTAGTAATAAGAGCTTCCGCAATTGCACCGGCAAGCAGAGCAGGATTTCCCATAGCTCCGCCGTTACCAAGGACACCAAATGCACGGATATTGCCGGTAACTGTACCAAGCAGACCAAGAAGTGTCGATATGTTGGCTATCGTTCCCAGCGGGGTAAGCAGATGTTCAAGCTGCGGTACAACTGCATCCATTTCTACGGTCACAACTTCCTTCAGATCCTGTTCCGGCCAGCGGCGGCATTCCAGCGCTTTTGCAATAACCTGGGATGTCGGGGTTCCGGCAGCAGCACAGCTGACTTCCGCAGACTGATAATCTTTTTTCAGCAGAAAATCATTCATTGCCCGCATAAGAACAACATCACGTTTTCTGATCATTACAAAATAATAGCAGCGTTCAATAATGATGAATGTAGCAAGTACACCACAGAGAATAATCGGTATCATCAGGACACCGCCGGATTTTATCAAAGCAAACATTGTAAGTCTCCTCTATATATTAGAAATTATCAGAAAAAGAATTTAACAAGGACTGCGGCATATCCGCTTCTTGTAACATATTTGCCGGCATATGTCCTTGTATCGCCGGTAAGCAATTTTACTATATCGTCAGCCTTTACAGCAATACGCACCGCTTTTGACACTCTTGTAAAACAGGAAGCGCCGATTTCAGGAACAGTGTCCGCATCGCTGCCGATTTCAAATCTGGCAGTTGCCTCTACTCCCTTTGATGCGGTCTTGTCCTGTACCGCTGCCGATACGCCAACTGTCTGTTTGTTCTCAAGTACAGGAACATCGATCCAGTATGATGTCCAGTCAACAGTTGCAGTCATGATTCCTGTATCGGCAGACAAAGAAGATACTGTCTTCATTATCGTCTGGTCATTTTGAACAAAAGCATACAGACCGGAAACAGCTATATGATCATAATCCGGTTCCCACACGCCGTTATCAAATGCGGTCTTTCTGTATTCAACATTTTCTGCAACAGTAAAACGGTCTGCTACCGGAACAGAAGCTTTGAAAATCCCATACCAGTCTGTCGTTTCTCCCGGTATAAAAGAAAGATATGTAAACTTAAAGGCACGTTCAAGGTCTTTATATGTGCGCTGTTCACTGGACAGTCCGCCTTCTGCGGAAAGTGACATTTCTCTTGGAGACAGCGGAGTGACACATTTTACGGACGCTCCCACAGAGAAAGGCAGTATAACAGAATTACCGCCAACTGCTGTACCGGCTACAAGT
>Ga0070399_1004530_pt1 | contig 11417 bp, 7 predicted proteins | sample BioMet4_FD_61217 | JGI IMG/M metagenome (GOLD analysis project Ga0070399, IMG submission 61217) | Microbial communities from bioreactor (seeded with sewage sludge) at LBNL, California, USA - Biofuel metagenome 4 (version 1) | ecosystem: Engineered > Bioreactor > Anaerobic > Unclassified ... | reverse complement strand
CCCCGCCACGTTCCGCATGGACGAGGTTCGCGCCGGCGAGAAATACGAGCTGGTGCTCACGGTGCTCAAGGGAGGCGCCTTCGCGCGCTACCGCAGCGGCGACATCTACTCCTGCGTCGGCATCGGCAGCCGCCAGGACGGCACCTCGCTGCCCCGCTTCCGCTATCTCGACCGCATCTCCTCGGTCATCGACATCGCGGGCTTCACCCGCATCACGCAGAACTCCATCCAGAACGCCGTCGAGCTGCGCCGCCTGCCCATTCAGGGCTGGTTCGCCTCGAAGGAGTTCAACGAGGCCGGACACCCTTACCTCCATATGTACGTGGAGATGTCCGTGCTCTCCACCTGCACCTCGGCGCTCAGCCGCGAGCTGCTCGAGGAGCACCTGGCGATCTATTTCAAATACGCCGATCATGACTTCAAGGACCTCAAGCGGATTCTCGGCATGAATCCTCTCGAGATCACGCTCCTCGCCTGCGGCACGTTCGACCGCTTCCGCAGGAACAGGGGCTATCGCATCGCCGCAATCAATCCGCCGCAGAAGGATGTCGCGGAGCTTCTCCGTGCCCAGCACGAGACTCCGCTGTATGAAGAAGAGGACAGGAGCGAATAACCGGAATGGGAAGCTACGCCTACATTTCCATCAGCGCTCTATTATGCTATCTGTTCCTCTTTGTGACGTTCATCGTCGCGAAGAGGGACCAGCTGATCAATGCCTTTTTGTGGGTATTGATCGCTCTGATGCTGTGGGTCGGCGGCTCCTTCTTCATGCGCTCGCTCATGTGGCCGGGCGTGACCTTCTGGTATAACGTCTCCATTCTCGGCCTGCTCACCATTCTCTGCGCGCTCAACCGCTTCGTGCGCTGCTTTATGGGCCGCAGGCGCAACTTCGCGGATCTCCTGCTGTTCGGCTGGGTCATCGTGGACATCATCCTCAACTCCGCGACCGGCGCCCTGCTCGCCGCCCCGGAGGTCGTCACGGCCGCCGACGGCACGGTCTCCTTCGTCTATCACTCCACGTCGCTCGTGCTCATCATGTACGGCGTCGCGGTGTTCGGCGTCATCAAGATCACGGCCGACGTCATCCGCTACAGCGTGTCCGACCGCGAGGTCGGCAAGCAGTTCATGCCGATCATCATCGGCCTGCTCAGCCTTCTGGTCGGCAACGTCGTCATCATGTTCCCGATGTTCGCGGGCATCCCGCTGGACATCATCGCCGGCGTGGTCAACGCGTTCTGCCTGTTCTACATGCTCTACCACCGGCGCCTGTTCAAAATGACGCTGCTGGTCTCCCGCCGGAGCTGCTACCTCGCCTCCGCCACGATCGTGTTCATCGCGTTCGCCAACTGGCTCCATCCCTTCGAGGTCGCGATCTCAAAGCACATCGGCATCTTCGCGGACTACGAGGTTCTGATCGTCGCGATCGCCTACACGCTCACGACGCTCGCCATCTCCTCCATCCTCAAGGCCCTGATCGACCACATCTTCATCCGGGACGAGCAGTCGCAGGCCAAGATCCTCGAGGAGTTCAGCGTCTCGCTCGCCAAGAGCCTGCGCATGAACGAAATTCTCGAGAAGCTCGTCAACGTCATTCAGACCGCCCTCGGCGTCTCCTGGGTCGGCGTGTGCACGCTGTCCGAGTCGGACGGCTCCTATGTGATCAACTATTGCAGCGACCCGCTCGAGCAGAACTCCGTCCTGTTCTCCAGGGACAATCCGATCGCCCAGTGGTTCCGCACGCACGACGAGATCGTGATGATGCAGGATTTCCACCGTCTGATCGAATACCGCTCCATGTGGGACGAGGAGAAAAAGCGTCTGCAGGCGCTGAAGATCCGCTGCCTCATCCCCCTGCGCGAGGACGACGAGCTGATCGGCATTCTGCTGCTTTCCGGCAAGGATAAGAACAAGAAGTACACCTACGCCGACGAGAGCTTCCTGGCCTCGGTCAAGACCGTGGCCTCCATCGCGATCAAGAACGCCGCGCTCTATGAGAAGGCCTACCACGACGCCCGGACGGACGATCTGACCGGTCTGCTGAACCGCAAGTACTTTTATCAGACCCTTCAGGAGCAGTTCGACCGCAGCCCCGAGCACGCGCTCGCTCTGATTATTCTGAACGTGGACGACTTCAAGCTCTTCAACCAGCTCTACGGCAACGCCGCGGGCGACAACGCCCTGCGCCAGATCGCCGCGATCATCAGCAACGCCGTCGGTGACAGCGGCTACTGCGCCCGCTACAGCGGGAAGGAATTCGCGGTCGTGCTGCCGGGCGGCGACCTGATCACCGCCAAGGGCATCGCCGAGCGCGTGCAGCGCCGCGTCGCCTCGCTGAACAACGCCGCCGACGCCGACTACAGCATGAAGTCCCTCACCATGAGCATCGGCATCTGCGCCTCCCCCTACGGCGCGACGTCCGTCAAGCAGCTCATCGAGAACACGGAGCAGGCCGTCTACAACGTCAAGCGCAACGGCAAGGCCGCCATCAAGCTCCATACGGACGGCCAGATCTCGTCCGCCATCCCCGCCGCCGCGCAGCCGCCGCAGGATCTCCAGAGCGTCTACTCCGAGTACGCGCCCACGATCTACGCGCTGACCGCAGCGATCGACACCAAGGATCACTATACGTTCAACCATTCGAAGAACGTCGCCTATTACGCCACGCGCCTCGCCACCGCGCTTGGCATCGACTCGGACGGCGTCGAGATCATCAACGAGGCCGCCCTTCTGCACGACGTCGGCAAGATCGGCATTCCCGAGTCGGTCCTCAACAAGCCCGAGCGCCTGAACGACAGCGAGTACGCGGTCATGCAGAAGCATGTGGAAAACTCAATCGGCATCATCCGCCACCTGCCCTCGCTGGACTACGTCATCCCCGCCGTCATCGGCCACCACGAGCGCTGGGACGGGCGCGGCTATCCGCGCCATATCGCCGGCGAGGAGATCCCGCTCTACGCGCGCATTCTCTGCGTGGCGGACACCTTCGACGCCATCACCTCCGACCGCATCTACCGCAGAGGCCGCTCGGTCGAGGTCGCGCTGAAGATCATGGAGGAGCAGTCCGGCAAGCAGTTCGATCCCCAGCTTGTGGACGTGTTCGTCAAGGAGTTCCGCGCGGGCCGCATCGTCCTGCAAAAGCTGGCCGTCAGTTCTGTCTCTTAACAAAGAACCGCCTCCGGAGCGCTCCGGAGGCGGTTTTTTCGCTCTATTTCCCGCTCCAGTCCGCGCGGAGCTTTTCGATCACGCGGATGGCCTGCGCGGAGAACTCGCCGGTCACGACCGGGCTCTGCAAAAGGCCCTTTTCCCGGCACTCGGCGATGTGGCGCGCCTCGTAGATCAGCTCGTGCTCGCAGGGATACGAGACCGTCTCGTCCTCCCCGCCCTCGCGGCTGTGAAAGACCGCGCGCCGCGCCTTCCAGTAGTCCGGCAGCTCCGCCCAGCCCCGCGAGCCGTAGACGCGCGCGCCGTTTTTCAGCAGCGCCGCGGTGCTGTTTTTCGCCGTGAACAGCACGCCGTTCTCCATCCGGCCGCAGAGGACGTACTGCTCCTCCACGTCGGTTCCGGGATGCGCCGTGCGCAGGCCGCCGCACTCGGCCACGCGGCAGCCGAACAGATACTGCGCCAGCTCGACGACGTAGATAAAGCTCGAGAGCAGCGGGCCGCCGCCCGCCGCCTCGTCGTACATCCAGGCGTTGTAGGACGCGTCGAACGAATGCGTGAACTCCGCCATCCGGATCTCGCCGAGCGCGCCGGACGCGATGCGGCGGCGCGTCTCCTGAACGGCGGGCAGGAACAGCATCTTCTGCGCCTCCATCAAAAAGAGGCCTCTCTCCCCAGCGAGGCGGAACAGCTCGCGCGTCTGCGCCTCCGCGGTCGTGCAGGGCTTCTCGCAGACGACGTGCTTTCCGTGCTCCAGCGCGGCCTTCGCCCAGGGATAGTGCTGCGCGTTGACCGGCGAGACGTAGACGGTGTCGATCTCCGGGTCGTCCAGCAGGGCCAGATGACTGCCGTACGCCTTCGGAACGCCCCACTCCGCCGCCGCGCGGCGGGCCTTCTCCTCCGTGCGCGAGGAGACCGCGGCGATCTCCCCCGTGCCGCTCTCGCGGACGGCCGCGATAAAGCGCGGCGCGATGGAGGACGTGCTCAGAATACCGTAGCGGATCATATCCGCTCCCTCCTTAAAAAGCCTGCCGCGGACGCGCCGCGGCAGGCTCCTGTTCTGATTTCAGGCCGACAGCTTCTCCAGCGCGGCCATGCGGACGCAGAGGCAGAACACCTCGATCGCCGCCTCCAGCTCCGCGACGGGCGGGAGGCTGGGCGCGATGCGGATATTGGAGTCCTGCGGATCGACGCCGTAGGGGAAGGTCGCGCCGGCGCCGGTCATCACGACGCCCGCGTCCTTGCACAGCGCCAGGGCGCGCCTGGCCGTGCCGGGCATGGCGTCGTAGCTGATGAAGTAGCCGCCCTTCGGGCGGTCCCAGCGGCCGATGCCCAGCGGGGCGATCTCGGCGTCGAGCGCGCGGAGCACCGCGTCGAACTTCGGCTTGAGGACGGCCGCGTGCTTCTTCATGAGGGCGAGCGTGTGCTCGCGGTCCTTGAGGTAGCGGACGTGGCGGAGCTGGTTGACCTTGTCGTAGCTGATGATCTCGACGGTCAGCAGCTTCTTCATGTACGCCATGTTGGCCTCGGAGGTCGCGAAAACGGCCACGCCGGCGCCGGGCAGCGTCACCTTGGAGGTGGACGCGAACTCGAACACCATGTCGGGGTTTCCGGCCTCGCGGCAGAGGGTCAGGATGTCGCGGAACGGCACGAAGTCGCCGTCGAACTCATGGATGCAGTAGGCGTTGTCCCACATCAGGACGAAGTCCGGCGCGGCGGGACGGAGCGCGGCGATGCGGTCGATCGTGGCGTCGGAGTAGATGATGCCCTGCGGATTGGAGTATTTCGGCACGCACCACATGCCCTTGACGGCGGGGTCCTTCACGGCCTTCTCCACGGCGTCCATATCGGGGCCCTCGGAGGTCATGGGGATCGTAATGAGCTCCATGCCGAAGGACTCGGTCACCTTGAAGTGCCGGTCGTAGCCGGGAGAGGGGCAGAGGAACTTGACCTTCTCCTCCTTCGCCCAGGGGCGCGGCGAGTGCAGCAGGCCGTGGGTGAAGCCCTTGGAGATGACGTCGTACATCAGGTTGAGGCTGGCGTTGCCGCCCACGAAGATCTCCTCGGGCTTCGTGCCCAGCAGCTCCGCGAACAGCTTCCGGCAGGAGGGCAGGCCCATCAGCTCGCCGTAATTGCGGGCGTCGACACCGTCGTCCACGCAGTCCTCCGGGCGGCTGAGCACCGTCAGGATGCCGCTGACCAGGTCGAGCTGCTCTCTGCCGGGCTTGCCGCGCGCCATGTTGAGCTTCAGGTTCTTTTTCTTGACCTCCTCGTAGGCGGCGCAGACGGCCTCGTATTCCGCTTTGCGCTCCGCGGGAGTCATTTCACGGTATGCACGTGCCATAGTGTTACCCCTTTCACGGCTTTGATTTTCTCCATTTTACCGTGCTTTCCCGGTGAAGTCAAACCTCTTTTCGCGTTTTGGAGACATGCGCAAATTGCCCGGCGGCAGGTTCGGCTTTCTTGTAGGAATTATGCGTATGTCCGCTTTATGCGGCCAAAAAGTTGCCGTTTTGTGCGCCCGGGCCGCACAGGGAAACGGCCGTTCCGCCGTTTGCGGCGAATCCGGTTGCGCCGGGCCGGATTTTGCGGTATACTGATAGCGGCTTTTGTCCCGCAATGCCGTCAGGAGGAGTAAAAATGCGGTTTCAGTCCTTGCTTTATATGCTTTTTCTGGCGGCTTCGGCGCTTGTGCACGCGCGGCTGTCCCCGCGGCTGCGGACGCCGTTTCTGCTGGCGCTGAGCTGGTTCTTCTACGCGCTCTGGGAGCCGCGCTTCCTCGCGCTGCTGCTCGCCGTGACCGCCGTCTCCTTCGCCCTCGCGCGCGCCATGCGCGCCCGGCCGGAACGGAAAAAGCGGTTCCTCGTCCTCGGCCTCGTCTTCACGCTGGGGATGCTGTTCGTGTTCAAATACCTCGGCTTCTTCACCGCCGGCCTCTCCTCCCTGCTCGCGGCGTGCGGCTTCGCGCCGCTGTCCCTGCCGAAGCTGCTCCTGCCCGCGGGCATCTCGTTCTTCTCCTTCGCCGTCTCGGGCTATCTGATCGACGTGTACCGCGGCACGGCGGAGCCGGAGCGGAATTTCATCGACTACGCGCTGTTCGTGTCGTTCTTCCCGGCGGTGCTCTCCGGCCCGATCGAGCGCGCGAACCACCTGCTGCCGCAGCTTCGCGCGCGGCGCGCGCCGGACGGGGACGACCTCCGCGCGGGCTCGCTGCGCTTCCTGCTCGGTCTGACGAAGAAGCTCTTGATCGCCGACCGGCTCGCCATCCTCGTCAACGCGGCCTACGCCGCGCCCGAAACCTTCACCGGCGCGCAGCTGCTGCTGGCGATCCTCTGCTACTCGGTGCAGATCTACTGCGACTTTTCGGCCTACACCGACATGGCCGTCGGCTCTGCCCGGCTGCTCGGCGTGCGGCTGTTCGAGAATTTCGACGCGCCCTATTCCTCGCGCTCCGTCAAGGAGTTCTGGCGGCGCTGGCATATATCGCTCTCCTTCTGGTTCCGCGACTACCTCTACTTCCCGCTCGGCGGCAGCCGGAAGGGGAAGCTCCGTACTTATGTCAACCTGATGATCGTCTTCGCGGTCAGCGGTCTCTGGCACGGCGCGGCCTGGACGTTTATCGTCTGGGGCCTGCTCAACGGCGCGTATCAGGTTTTCGGCGCGCTGACGCTGCCCGCGAGGCGCTCGCTGCGCGCCTCACTGCGCATCCGGGAGGACTCCCGCCTGACGGCCGTCTGGCAGACGCTCGTCACCTTCCTGCTGACGACGGCCGCGTGGGTTTTCTTCCGCGCGGACTCGCTCCCGCAGGCGCTGCTGGTGCTGCGGCGCGTCGTCACGCTCGCGGGCGGCGTGTTCCCGCTGCGCTTCCAGGCGCTCGGCATGAACCGCCCGGCGCTGATCTTCACCGCACTCTCGGTGCTCACGCTCGCCGCGCTCGACCGGTACGGGCAGGACAGGCTGTGCCTGCGGCTGGAAAACACGGCCTGGCGGCGCTGGGCGTTCTGCGCGGGACTCGTCCTGCTGACGCTGATCTTCGGGGCCTACGGCCCCGGCTACAACGCGCAGGATTTCGTCTACTTTAAATTCTGAGGGGGCGGCACGATGAAAACGAAAACCCGAAGCCGCCTCGCCGCTCTCGTCTGCCTGCTCGTCCTCGCCGCGGCGCTCTTTTACGCGACGCGCGTGCTGACGCCCAAGCGCCACGACTACGGCTCCACCTGGGGGCAGTTTCTCAAAGAGGAGAAAAACAGCACGGACGTGATGTTCTTCGGCAGCTCGCTCGTCTACTGCGACGTCGCCCCGGCGGCGATCTGGACAGAATCCGGCCTCCGCTCCTACGTCATGGCCGGCGCGGAGCAGACGGTCCCGATGACGTATTACTATCTGCGCGAGGCGCTGAAAACGCAGTCGCCGAAGGCCGTCTTCGTGGAGGCGACCGGCATGATCTACGACCGGTACACAAACTACACGCAGGTCAACATCGGCTATATGCCGTGGGGCGGGAACCGCCTGAAGGCCTCGCTCACAGAGGCGGAGGACGGCCTGCTGCCGGGCTTTTTCTTCCCGCTCTGGTTCTATCACAGCCGCTGGAACGAGCTGACGGCGGACGACTGGCGCGTCGGCCTGACCGGCTACCGCGCCGACGACCTCGCGGGCTACACCTTTCTGCATGAATACCGTTCGATGTCCGGTCCAAAGACGCGCCGCTTCACGCCGGACGCGGACAACTGGGCGCGCAATCTTGAGTTCCTGAAAAAAATCGCGTCTCTCTGCGCCGACCGCGGGATTCAGGTCGTCTTCTACCTCGCGCCGAGCATGGGCCGCCTCCCGCAGGAGACCGTGGATTCTCTGAAGGACGCGGTCGCCGGAATGGACGGCGCGCGCTTCCTCGACTGCAACGGGATTTACGACTCGTTCGGCATCGACGCCTCGCGCGACTACTTCGACACGCTGCATTTCAACGTCTCCGGCGCGGAAAAGTTCAGCCGCGTCATGGCGGACTGGATCACCGAAAACCTCGGCCTCTCGCCCAGCCCGGACGCCGACGCCGCGCTGTGGGACAAACGCGCCGCGTACCTCCGCGCACAGGCCGCCCAGCCGCTGACGCCCCGGAAGGAAACGGCCGAATAGCCTTGCATTTTCCGCCGTTTATGGTATGCTGGACTCCCAGACCGTTGAACGGAGGCGAAAGATGATGAATAAGCCGCAGCTTCACGTCGGCCTGCGCACGATCAAGACCGCGCTCGCCGTCACCGCCGCGCTGATGCTGTGCTCGCTCTACGGCGCGCACAACCCCGTCTTTGCCGGCATCGGCGCGATCATCGCGATGACCCGCACCGTGCGGGAGTCCTTCCGCGAGGTTCTGAACCAATTCGCCGGCGTCGCGGTCGGCGGCGTCATCGGCGTCGTGCTGGTCGTGCTGTTCCCGCAGACGCCTCCCTGGGCGATCGGCCTCGGCATCGTCGCGGCCATCGTGATCTGCAACCTGCTGAAGATCACGTTCGTCTCGGCGATGGCCTGCGCGATCGTCGTCTCCGCCTGCACGAGCGTGGAGGGCAGCATTCTCGTCTCCATGCTCTACCGCCTGGCGGACACCGCGGTCGGCCTCGCGGCGGGCATCGTCATCAACATCACGATCAAGCCCTACAACAACGAGCCGGCGATCGCGAAGCTCCTGCGCGAAATCGCCGGGACCATCCCCGGCTATCTGGAGACCTGCGTCGTGCAGGGGCGCTATCCCGACCTCAAGCCCTTCGAGCTGAGCCTCCACAGGCTGCAGAAGGAGCTCTACATCTACCAGCGCGAGCGTCTGTTCCGCCGGGCCGAGCACGAGCGCGAGGCCGCGTTCCTCGGCGGCTGCGCCCAGCTCGCCACGCGCATGTACCAGGAGCTCGGCTCGATCAGCTGCATGGACTCCTTCGGCATCCCCGGCGCGGAAAATCTCGAGCGGCTGCGCCTGCTCGGTCTCGAGGTCCCGGAGGAGATCCGCCGCAAGTGCACCCGGCACGACACCATCGTCCTCAACTACCATCTCGGCAAGCTGCTCGACGCGCGGGAATACCTGCTCCTTTTGCTGCAGGAGGACCCGGAAAACGGGAAAAAATCTCCGTGGGACGCGGATGAGAGCTTGTAAATCCGCCGAAAATATCGTATAATGTTAAAATGTTTTATGCGCGGAGCGCGCATTGATTTCTGAAACAAAAGGGGTTTTATCATGAGCAGGATTGTCATTCCGGAGGGCTATCGCGCGCCGCTCCCCAACTACGAGCTGCAGCGGGCCATCGAATTCATCAAGAGCAATTTCCAGCAGAATCTCAGCTACGCGCTGAATCTGCGGCGCGTCTCCGCGCCGCTGTTCGTCTCTGAGAATTCCGGCCTGAACGACAATCTGAACGGCTACGAGCGGCCCGTCGCCTTCGACATCCCCGACGTGGGCGTCAACGGCCAGGTCGTCCACTCCCTCGCCAAGTGGAAGCGCCTCGCGCTCAAGCGCTACGATTTCCGCCCCGGCAAGGGTCTCTACACCGATATGAACGCCATCCGCCGCGACGAGGAGACCGACAACCTCCACTCGATCTACGTCGATCAGTGGGACTGGGAAAAGATCATCACCCGCGCCGACCGGAACGAGGAATACCTCAGGCAGACCGTCCGTTCGATCGTCCGCGCGCTCTGCGAGACCGCCGACGCGCTCGACGTCGCGTTTCCCTGCCTGCACAACTCGCTCGACTCCGAGGTGTATTTCGTCACCACGCAGGAGCTGGAGGACCGCTGGCCCGGTCTGACGCCGCGCGAGCGCGAGGACGCGGTCTGCCGCGAGCATCACACCGTCTTTCTCATGCAGATCGGCGGAAAGCTGAAGTCCGGCAAGCCGCACGACGGCCGCGCGCCCGACTACGACGACTGGAAGCTCAACGGCGACATTCTCGTCTGGAATCCCGTCCTCGGCCGCAGCTTCGAGCTCTCCTCCATGGGCATCCGCGTGGACGAGAAATCGCTCGACGAACAGCTCACGCTCGCCGGCTGCGACGACCGGCGCGCGCTTCCCTTCCACAAAATGCTCCTGAACGGCGAGCTGCCCCTCACCATGGGCGGCGGCATCGGCCAGTCCCGCGTATGCATGCTGCTGATCGGCACCTGCCACATCGGCGAGGTACAGGTCAGCCTGTGGGATCAGGATACGCTCGGCGCCTGCGAAACGGCGGGCATCACGCTTCTATAACGAATCGAGGGAATGAAAATGGAACTCATCTCCGTCCGGGAGCTTTTTAAAAACACCGGGGCCCACGCCGGCAAGACCGTCACGGTCGGCGGCTGGGTCCGCTCCGTCCGCGCCTCCAAGGCGTTCGGCTTCATCGTCCTCAACGACGGCACCTATTTTCAGCCGCTCCAGATCGTCTATCACGACGCGCTCGAGAACTTCGCCGAGCTCGGCAAGCTGAACGTCGGCGCGGCCCTGATCGTCAGGGGCACGCTCACGCTCACGCCCGACGCCAAGCAGCCCTTCGAGCTGCAGGCCGACGAGGTGACCGTCGAGGGCGCCTCCACGCCGGACTATCCGCTGCAGAAAAAGCGCCACAGCCTCGAATACCTGCGCACGATCACCCATCTGCGCCCGCGCACCAACACGTTCCAGGCCGTGTTCCGCGTCCGCAGCCTGATCGCCTACGCGATCCACCGCTTCTTCCAGGAGCGCGACTTCGTCTACGTCCACACCCCGCTCATCACCGGCTCCGACTGCGAGGGCGCGGGCGAGATGTTCCAGGTGACGACGCTGCCGCTGGACAAGCTGCCCATGACCGACGACGGCAAGGTGGACTACAGCGGGGATTTCTTCGGCAAGCCGACCAACCTGACCGTCTCCGGCCAGCTCAACGGCGAGACCTTCGCGATGGCCTTCCGCAACATCTACACCTTCGGCCCCACCTTCCGCGCCGAAAATTCCAACACCACCCGCCACGCGGCGGAGTTCTGGATGATCGAGCCGGAGATCGCCTTCGCCGATCTTGAGGACGACATGCGGCTCGCCGAGGACATGCTCAAGTATATCATCGCCTACGTCCTCGAGAACGCGCCCGAGGAGATGGCCTTCTTCAACGAATTCGTCGACAAGGGCCTGCTCGACCGGCTGCATCACGTGCTGAACTCCGACTTCGGCCGCATCACCTACACCGAGGCCGTCAAGCTGCTGATGGAGCACAACGACAAGTTCGAGTACCCCGTCAGCTGGGGCTGCGACCTCCAGACCGAGCACGAGC
>Ga0070399_1004529_pt1 | contig 11418 bp, 7 predicted proteins | sample BioMet4_FD_61217 | JGI IMG/M metagenome (GOLD analysis project Ga0070399, IMG submission 61217) | Microbial communities from bioreactor (seeded with sewage sludge) at LBNL, California, USA - Biofuel metagenome 4 (version 1) | ecosystem: Engineered > Bioreactor > Anaerobic > Unclassified ... | reverse complement strand
CATCAAACAATAATTCAAACGAAACAGACAAACCAGAGGAAACAGAAAACACAACCGGAGAAACAATAGAGGGCAGCGCGCAGGAAATTAAGGATGAAACAGCTTCCGAGCATGACACCTGCGATGATACACAGCAGCAAGACCGGTTAAGCGAAAACGAAGCTGACAACTCATCAACGGCACAGTGCGGTACGCCGGAAACGCTTGATGACAATTCACAGCCTAAAAAAGAAACATACTACAAGGAAACAATAAAATGCAAAAAGAAAAAACACAGCTCATTTAAAAGATTTATTGCAGCCTGTGTTGTAATCAGCTTCTGCGGAGGAGCCGGAATAGGTACCGGATATTCACTTGCAAGCAACGCCGCAGGCAAAAAGAATACCCAAAACAGCAGCAGCGTTAATCAGACAAACAATACCGCAAATACAAGCAGCAACACAAAAAGCAACAATGTACTGCTTGCCTCAAACGACTCTACCTCAGCCGAGGACATAATAGACGCGGTTTATCCGTCTGTTGTAAACATCACAATAAGCGAATCAGGAACAACTACCGATTTCTTTGGAATGAACGTTCCATATGAAAGCCAGGGCGCAGGCTCAGGCGTAATCTTTAACGAGGATGACAAATATATTTATATCGTTACTAATAACCATGTAGTTGAAAGTGCCAACGCCATAAAGGTTTCCGTTACAGGAACAGAAAGCATTGACGCAACAGTTGTTGGAACGGATTCCTCAAATGATTTGGCCGTAATTAAGGCGTTAAAGAGCGATTTTACAGGCGCAAATGTTAAATATGCCGTAGCAAAATTCGGAGATTCCGATAAGCTCAGAGTCGGCCAAAGCGTGCTTGCAATAGGAAACGCCCTTGGTGAAGGAAAGAGCGCAACAGGCGGTATGGTTAGCGTGCTCAACAAATCTCTCAACCTTGACGGAAAACAGCTTACGGTTATTCAGACAAGTTCTCCTATAAACCCGGGAAACTCAGGCGGTGCGCTTGTCAACTATAACGGAGAAGTAATCGGAATAAACACGGCAAAAACAAGTACGACAGTAGCCGAAGGCATGGGATATGCAATACCGAGCAACAAGGTAAAGGAAATTATGCAGAGCCTGCTTACAAACGGAACATCACCAAAACCATATCTCGGAATAATGGGTTCAAACATAACAGACGAACTTGCAAACCTTTATAAGCTTCCTGTAGGTGTACTTGTAAGAGAAGTATTCAGCGGAAGCCCGGCTGAAAGCGCAGGCCTTAAGCAGGGTGATATAATAACATCAATTAACGGAAATTCAGTAATGAACATGCAGAGTCTTGTTGATTATCTTGGAAAAACAAAAGTTGGCGACAAGGCTGAGCTTAATGTGGTACGTGACAACAAATCGGTTTCGGTAACAATTTCGATTGGCGACGCAAATTCAGAATCAGCTAAAAAATCAACTCAGAAATCCGTATCAGGAAACAATCAATAAATTACGATAAAAAACATCCGCAGGCCAAAGCCTGCGGATGTTTTTTTGTTTTCGAAATTTATGCAGCTTTTTCAGTTCCTATTCGTGCCTTCAGCATTTCTCCCGCATAAACGGCAATAAATATTTTTATGGCATCACCTATAAGAAACGGAAATACACATATTGCAAGTGCATGTAATACACTGCTTTTTGTAAGAAATACAAACCACGCCGTTCCACACACATAATCAATGGCTGCGCCTAAAACAAGGCCGAAAATAATAACGCTTTTTTTACCTTTGGCCAAATCTATAAAAAATCCGCTTACAAAGGCAAGAAGTATAAACCCGACTATAAAGCCTCCCGTAGGCCCCATAAGCTTCGCCATTCCTCCGCTGTAGCCTGAAAATACCGGAAGCCCCGCAATGCCTATCAAAACATAAATCGCCGTGCTTATCGTGCCATACTTGCATCCGAGAAGGGTAACGGTAAAAAATATAACCATGTTCGTAAGCGATATAGGCACCGGCCCGATAGGCAGGCTTATCGGCCCCAGTATACACATTACAGCCGCCAGCATAGCAGCAATTACCATTGAATTAAGCTTTGTCTTATTTGTTGTCATATTAATCCTCCTATGAAGTAGAATACAAGAATTATAGCAACAGAAAACAACATTGTCAACAATTAATTACTATATAGTTTACAATCTTTCGTCTTATATTTGGTGCAGGCTCTGTTTTTTTGACTGTTCGGCTTTAATATTTTCCTTTGTCATGGTAAAATAGAATGAATGTGCAATTATACTTATATAAAAGATGCCAAAAAGGAGGCTGCGTCGCTGTGGAACAAGAAGTTCTTAAAGGTACGGTAGAAGACATAATATATCAAAACGGCGAAAACGGATATACCGTATTTTCAATAGAGAACGAAAGCGACGAAGCTGTGTGCGTAGGAAATACCCCGGATATACACGCAGGCGAGGCTGTTGAACTTACAGGAAACTGGGTTGTGCACAGCACATACGGCAGGCAGTTTCAAGTTGAGTTTTGCCAGCGTACGATTCCCACAACCGAGGACGGAATGATAAAATATCTTTCTTCCGGAATTATACACGGCATCGGCAAAAAAACAGCAAAAAGAATAGTAGACCGCTTTGGAGAAAATACTTTTTACGTTATTGAGGAAAAGCCGGAACGACTTGTTGAAATAAAAGGCATTTCATATGAAAAAGCCGTCAGCATAAACCGTGTGTTTTCTGAACAGCACGAAATGCGCAAGGTAATGATGTTTCTTCAGAAATTCGGTGTTTCGCCGGGCTACTCTATGAAGATATACAAAAAATACAAAGATAAAACACAGCAGCTTATTGAAACAAATCCATACAAGCTTGCCGATGATATTTCAGGTATCGGCTTTAAAATGGCAGACAAAATTGCTTCTTCTATGGGAATACGCGCTGATTCTCCAAACAGAATCAAAGCCGGCATAAAGTATATTCTTAATCAGGCGGCAACAGACGGACATGTGTTTTTGCCTCAGGCGGAGCTTATAGAAAAAACAAAGCTGCTTTTAAACTCTGACGAGGATACTGCTTTAAACGCAATTCTTGAACTGCAGATAGAGCACCAGATATGGCAGGAGAAAAAAGAAAACGGCATAGACGTATATCTTGCATTTTATTATTACGCCGAGGTCTTTACGGCAAAAAAGCTTTTGGAGCTTTATGAAAACACAAGCATTTTTGATAGTGAAAAACTGCTTGAACAAATAGAGATACACAGTCAAAAAAAGGGCATAGTGCTTGCCGAAAACCAGCGTGCTGCCGTACTGGCAGCTCTTTCATCAGGCGTGCTTGTAATTACAGGAGGTCCCGGAACAGGAAAGACTACTATAATAAACGTAATACTAAGCATTCTTGAGGCGGACGAAAAAAAAGTGATTCTTGCCGCTCCGACAGGACGTGCGGCCAAAAGGATGGCCGAAGCCACGGGCCGCGATGCCCAGACTATCCACAGGATACTTGGTATAAGCTACATAGACGACGACAGCCGGCGCCAAAACTTTGACAAAAACGAGAACGATCCTATTGACTGCGACGTTCTTATAATAGACGAAAGCTCAATGGTAGACATTATACTTATGAGCAATCTTCTTAAGGCCGTAAAAGCAGGCACAAAGCTCATACTTGTAGGCGACGTTGACCAGCTTCCGTCTGTAGGCGCCGGAAACGTGCTTAAAGACATAATTAAAAGCGGCGTCATAAAGGTGGTGCGGCTTACAGAAGTATTCCGCCAGGCCCAGCAGAGCGCGATAATAATGAACGCCCACAGGATAAACAACGGTTTTTACCCCGTTGTAAACGATAAGGAATCGGATTTCTTTCTTGTTAAACGTTCAAATGCCTATGACGCTCTTAATGCGGTAAAAGAACTTATCACAAAAAGACTTCCGGCATTTTCCGGCTGTGACGCTTTTTCGGACATACAGGTGCTTACTCCTATGAGAAAAGGTGCTCTCGGAGTTTTCGAGCTTAATAAGGAACTTCAGGAAACGCTGAACCCGCCTTCAAAAAACAAAGCTGAAAAGCAGTTTAAAAACTTTATACTGCGTCAGGGAGACAAGGTGATGCAGATAAAAAACAACTACAACACGTCGTGGAAAATGTTTGACAAACGCGGTATAGTATCTGAAGAGGGGCTTGGCGTTTTTAACGGCGATTGTGGTATTGTGTCAAAAATAGATGAAACAAGCGAAACATTAAGAGTGGTTTTTGACGACGGAAAAACCGTTGATTACGACTTTATCCAGCTTGACGAACTTGAGCTTGCCTATGCCGTTACCATACACAAATCGCAGGGCAGCGAATATCCCGTTGTAATACTTCCTCTTATAAGCGGGCCGCCTATGCTTCTTACAAGAAACCTGCTTTATACAGCCGTTACAAGAGCAAAAAAACTTGCCGTTATTGTTGGGGTTCAGGATACAATGAACCGAATGATAGACAACAACCGCGAAATAAACCGTTACTCCAGTCTTGGCGAAAGGATACAAAAAATTTATGAGTTCATTTGCCAGTAAAACAAAAAGTATTGTCGAATATGTGCTTGAATTTATTTATCCTCCGAGATGCATGGTATGTCAGGAACTTGCCGGCTTCGGAAGCGGTCAGGAATTCATATGCGAAAAGTGTATGGAAAAGCTGAAGTATGCCGACAACGTTTCACTGCATTTCGACATGCTTAAATTTCATAAAACAGAAATTGCGTTTGACATCGGTTATGCCGCGTTTAAATACGAAACTGTAAAACCGCTTATCGAGGCTTTCAAATTCAGCAAAATCAAATCTCTCGGTAAGTTTATAGCAGGGCTTATGAACGATTTTGCATTGCAGCGTAGCGCGTATGACGATATAGACATATTTGTGCCGGTTCCCATAAGCCGCGAAAGATTTATTGAACGCGGATTTAACCAGACGGAAGTTTTGGCTGAACATTTAAGTATGCTTTCGGGAATCGCCTATGTTAATGCGCTTAAAAGAGATAAAAATACTGTTGCACAGTTTAGGATAAATGATCCGCAAAAAAGAATAGGCAATTTAAAAGACGCTTTTACTGTTATTGAAAACATAACAGGATTAAACATACTGCTTATAGAGGACATATTCACAACCGGCGCTACGCTTAATGAATGTGCCGCAACACTCAAAAAAGCAGGCGCAAACCGTGTCGATTTTCTTTCGTTTTCGATTTCGGTTTAAAAATCAACAGAAAAAGGTGACAAAAATGAATGATGCTTCTCTTATACTTGAAGGCGGCGGTATGCGCGGCGCGTATACAACGGGCGTAATAGATTTTTTTCTCGATGAAAAAATAGAATTTTCATCCTGCTACGCGGTGTCTGCCGGTGCCTGCCATTGCTGCAGCCTGCTTACAAAACAGCATGGCCGTGCGTATCATATAGTTACAGACTATACAAAAGACAAAAATTATGCCGGTCTTTACAGTTTGCTTACCACGGGAAATTTTTTCGGGGCCAAAATGATATATGAGGACATACCGGAAAGGCTTTATCCCCTTGACTACAACGAGTTTAACAGGTACAGCGGAAAATTTTATGTGGTAGCCACGGATATGATTACCGGCAAGGCGGAATACTTCCGTATCAGGGATCTTAAAAAAGACATTACAAAAATACAGGCTTCCGCATCGCTTCCGTTTTTATCAAGAAATGTGATTATAAACGGCAGGCCGTATCTTGACGGCGGAATGGCAGACGCTATACCTCTTAAAAAATCGCAGCAGGACGGAAACAAAAAAAATGTCGTCGTGCTTACCCGCGACGTCACATACCGTAAGCTTCCGCCCGATTTTAAAAACCTTGGAAAAATGCGCTACAGAAAATACCCGAACCTCGTTGAAAAGCTGAATAACAGATACCTTCGTTACAACGTTGATCTTGAATACATAGAAGAACAGGAAAAAGAAGGCAAGGTATTTGTAATACGGCCTGAAAAACCTATTACAATAGGCCGGCTCGAAAGAGATGTAAAAAAGCTCAAGGCTTTGTACGACGAAGGGTATAATGATATAAAAAAACGCAAAGACGAGCTTTACAACTATCTAAACAGTTGAATAAAGGAGGCATATAATGTTCAGAAACGTGAAATTTTACGGAAAGCTTGTGCTAAGCATACTTGCCGCAACACCGGCTCTAAAAAAAGTAAAAAGACTTCGTGCTACACAAGGCGACGAAAAAGCCGACGACTACGCATATCATTTTGTAAAAAACTGGGCCAGTGCCAGAATGAAGGATACCGGCTGCCGTATAAATGTGCATAACCCCGAGAACCTTCCCGAAGGGACAGTTGTGTTTATAAGCAACCATTTGAGCAATCTGGATTTTGGAGTGCTGCTTTCAAAAATAGACAAACCCTTTGGCTTTATCGCAAAGGTTGAGCTTGAAAAAATACCTCTTTTGCGCCAATGGATGGAAACAATAAACTGCCTTTTTATAGACAGAAGCGACATGAAACAGCAGGTTAAAACAATAATTTCCGGAATAAATCTGATTAAAAAAGGTAAAAGTATGCTTATTTTTCCTGAAGGCACAAGAAGCCGCGACGGAAAAATGCTTGATTTCAAGGCCGGAAGCTTTAAGCTTGCCACAAAAACGAACGTGCCTATAGTTCCTCTTACGATTATGGGCACAAGCTACGTGCTTGAAGACAACAACTTTAAGCTGCGTCCTGCAGACATTGATTTATACATACATGAGCCCGTATATCCTGACAAACTGACAAAAGAAGAAAGGGATAATCTGCATACATATGTAAGAAATATCGTGGCAGAACCTTTTGAGGGAAAATGCTGATGAAAAAAATTAGAAAAAACATATTCCTGATTTTTACACTTCTGGCGGCACTGATTTTCTCCGGCTGCTCCGTTGATGATTTAGGCCAGCATAAAATAGCCGCCGATCAGCTTCAGGTGCATTTTATTTCAGTAGGCCAGGGCGACAGCGAGCTGATAAAGCTTCCTACAGGCCAAAATGTGCTTATTGACGCAGGCGATACGGACTGCCGCAACGTGCTTATAAAATATCTTAAAGACAACAACGTAAGCGAAATAGACATGGCTATCGCAACTCATCCGCACAGCGACCACATAGGCTCCATGCAGGCTGTGCTTGAAAATTTCAAGGTAAACAACATTATCCGTCCAGACTATGATTACGACAGTGTGCTTTACACCAACTTTCTTTACTCAATCGAGGAAAACAAAGTAAACGAAATACTGTCAAAACCTGGCTACACCTTTGACGAGGGCGGAGCGCATTTTGAAATACTTGGGCCGCTTAAAGAATATGATGAATGCAACAATATGTCGGTTGTTGTAATGATGACTTACGGCGCCCAGAAGTTCCTCTTTACAGGCGACATGCAGGAAGCGGCTGAAAAAGACCTTCTTGCGGCAGGTTACAACCTTCACGCAGATGTGCTTAAGGTTGGACATCATGGCTCGGAAACATCGTCAAGCGTGGATTTTTTAAAGGCCGTAGCTCCGTCTGTGGCTGTTATCGAGGTCGGAAAGGATAACGACTACAATCTTCCAAAAGACAAAATTGTTACACGTCTTGCACAAAGCGGCGCTACCGTTTACCGTACAGACAAATCAGGAGATATTGTAGTTTGCAGCGACGGCAAGGACTATACCATTACAACCGATGACTCTGCTTCGGACATGCTTAACGGCGCGCTTTACGGCAACAGCTCGCAGCAAAGCAGTTCTTCTCAAATAACGACGCAAAAATCAGATGAACAACAGGATAATGAAAACAAAAAAAGCTCGTCAGCCAATAAAGCCTTAACCTCAGCCAAAAAAACAGAAGGCGCATATGTTGGCAATTCAAGCTCAAAGATTTATCATTCGGCAGACTGCAGCGCATTGCCAACCGAGAAAAACAGGGTGTATTTCAGCACGCAGCAGGAAGCTGAAAAAGCAGGGTACTCTCCTCATTCAGCATGTGTAAAATAAAATTCAGGCAAAGTTTTTACACTTTGTTCAAAATTCATTAATAATTTAATATTATTATTAACTGTGTTGAGTTTATATCAAAGTTTAATGCGGAGGCAGACATGAAAAAATTAAGCATAGTAAAAAAGAAAGCAGCACCTGTTTTGGCTGCAATTCTTGCAATGACCCCGGCAGCATCGATGACCGCTTTTGCGGATGACGCCGTACAGGCTCAAATGCCCGCGATGCAGCAAAACCAGCAGACTGTAGCAATACAGCAGACTCAGGATTCAAACGGAGCATACAGCCTTGACTTCAGTCAGGCATCATATACAACAAAAACACTGGCTGTAGACGGACAGGATGTTGTATTTCGCGCATATGAGGGCGTTGTGTATGTAACAAAGCCGGTAGATACAACCTATGAAAGTATGAACATATACATTCCGGAAGACTATTTTAACGGCAAAACGATAAACGGCTATACGGCTGATACCGCACCGATATTTTTCCCTAATTCCGTAGGCGGATACATGCCGGGCGCAGCAGGAAGCCCAAGCATAGGAAGCGAAATCGGCGGAGGCGCCGGTGCGGCACAGATAGGCGAGGCTGAAAGCCCAAACGCGGCGCTTTATGCACTTTCAAAAGGCTATGTCGTAGCCGAGCCGGGAGCAAGAGGACGTACAAATGTATCCTCAAGCGGTGAATATTACGGCAAGGCACCTGCGTGCATAGTTGATTTAAAGGCAGCGGTGCGTTATTTAAGATATAACGACAAAGCAATGCCCGGCGATGCCGAAAAGATAATTTCAAACGGTACAAGCGCAGGCGGAGCGGTTTCCGCACTTTTGGGCGCTACCGGAAACAGCAGCGACTATGAGCCGTATCTTGAACAAATTGGCGCGGCTAATGAGCGCGACGACATTTATGCCACAATGGCTTACTGCCCGATAACAAACCTCGATAACGCAGACGCGGCTTATGAATGGCAGTTTAACGGAGTAAACAATTACGACAGCATGAATATTTCCTTTGAAAACGGCCAGATGCAAAGATCCACAACTCACAACACAATGACGGATGAGCAGACCAAACTTTCAGATGAGCTTAAGGCAATGTTTCCGTCATATGTAAACGGCCTCGGCCTTACTTCCTTAGACGGCACAAAGCTCACCCTTGATTCTGACGGAAACGGGTCGTTTAAAGATTATGTTGAAAATTATGTAATCGTTTCCGCTCAAAAGGCGCTCGACAGCGGCACTGACATGTCGGCTTATACATGGCTTACAATTACAGACGGCAAGGTAACAGCAATAGATTTCAGTAAATATGTTCAGTACATGGCAAGAATGAAAGCTGCTCCTGCCTTTGACGATGTTGCTCTTACTGCCGCCGAAAACAATGAGTTCGGTACATCTACGGTTGATTCAAAACACTTTACACAGTTTAGCAGCGAAAACAGCACCGCGCAAGGCGGTTTGGCCGATTCCCAGATAATAAAAATGATGAATCCAATGAACTATATAGGTACATCAACAGCCGCAACATCACCTTACTGGCGCATACGTTATGGCACAAAAGACAGCAATACCGGTCTTGCGATACCTGTAATTTTAGCTACAGAGCTCGAAAATAAGGGCTACAATGTTGATTTCGCAATGCCGTGGGATGTTGGCCACAGCGGAGACTATGACCTTGATGAGCTTTTCTCATGGGCCGACGGCATTTGTAAAGGTTCAAACAGCTCCGGCACAGTACAGACATCCGGCATAAATATCGACGGAACCAGTGCAAGCGTAAGTTCCTTTGAATCAAACGGTACAACCTATTACGCATTAAGGGATATTGCAAAGGCTTTTGCAAAAACCGATAAAAAGTTTGACGTTTCTTATAACGCTGAAAACGGCTCCGTAATTATTACAACCGGAAAAGCTTATGAAAACGGCAGTGCGGCAGTAAACGCAAACGCCAAAACCGTTGAAAATCCAAAGTTAAAAATATATTCCGACAATACCGAATATACAATAGCTTCTGTTAATGCCGGAGGAACAAATTTTGTAACACTTAGCAGCCTTTCAAAAATAATCGGCTTTAACATAAATTCCGAAACGGGAGCCATAACTACAAAGTAAATCTATAACTTAAAACTAAGAATGCGTTTCAATTATCAGTCTGAACAGGCAGATTTTTGAAGCGCATTTTTTTGTCTGCTTATTACTGTATCTGTGCGCCGAACAAGAACTAATGTTTGCATTTTTGTATGTACTTTTAAAAACATATGTGGTATAATTGTGCTTGTCTTTGATATTTGAAGCAGTTTTACGGAAGGCGGTACTGAAAAATGGAGTTTAAAATTCATTCAAAATACAAACCTACAGGCGACCAGCCTCAGGCAATAGAAAAGCTTGCCGACGGCTTTAAAAACGGGCTTAAATTTCAGACTCTCGTTGGTGTAACAGGAAGCGGAAAGACTTTTACGATGGCAAATATAGTTGAAAAGCTTCAAAAGCCTACGCTCGTCATTGCCCACAACAAAACTCTGGCAGCTCAGCTTTACAGTGAGTTTAAAGAGCTTTTTCCCGAAAACGCCGTTGAGTATTTTGTAAGCTATTACGACTATTATCAGCCCGAAGCTTATGTGCCGAGCACCGACACTTATATCGAAAAGGATTCCGCCATAAACGACGAGATAGACAAACTCAGGTATTCGGCCACAGCTTCCCTTATAGAGCGAAAAGATGTTCTTATAGTTGCCAGTGTTTCCTGCATATATGGCCTGGGTGATCCGTCAGACTACAAGGAACTTATGCTTTCTTTGCGTCCGGGCATGAATAAGGACAGGGATGAAGTATTAAAAAAACTTATTGAAATACAATATGACAGAAACGATATTGACTTTCAGCGTGGAACATTCAGAGTGCGCGGCGATACAATAGACATTTTTCCTGTAGCAAACAGCGAAAGCGCCATACGTGTTGAGTTTTTTGGCGACGAAATAGACCGCATCACAGAAATAGACGTAACGACAGGCGAAATAATAGGCGAGCGAAAACATGTTTCTATTTTCCCGGCGTCACATTACATTACAATGCCGGAAAAAATGAACATCGCCATTAAAAACATAGAAAAAGAACTTGAGGAAAGACTGAAGGAACTCCGAAGCCAGGAGAAGCTTTTGGAAGCTCAAAGGCTTGAGCAGCGTACAAACTACGACATCGAAATGATGCGCGAAATGGGCTTTTGCTCAGGCATAGAAAACTATTCGAGGCACCTTGCCTTAAGAAAGCCCGGAAGCACCCCAAGCACGCTTATTGATTTCTTTCCTGATGATTTTTTGATAATAGTTGACGAATCACACGTAACTCTTCCGCAGATACGAGGAATGTATGAGGGGGACAAATCGCGGAAAACCACGCTTGTGGATTACGGCTTCAGGCTTCCTT
>Ga0070399_1004526_pt1 | contig 11424 bp, 11 predicted proteins | sample BioMet4_FD_61217 | JGI IMG/M metagenome (GOLD analysis project Ga0070399, IMG submission 61217) | Microbial communities from bioreactor (seeded with sewage sludge) at LBNL, California, USA - Biofuel metagenome 4 (version 1) | ecosystem: Engineered > Bioreactor > Anaerobic > Unclassified ... | reverse complement strand
GCGTGGTTATTCGATCCTTTGCGATCAACCGGCGGGAAATGGTGGCTTTGACGAAGGAATGATCCAGCCGGAACTGCTGCTGGCATCACTGGGTTCGTGCGCGGGATATTTCGTGGCGGATTACCTGAAGCGGCAGAAACTGGCGACAGAGGGGACGAAGATTCACGTGACGGCGGAAAAAGTTAAGAATCCTTTTCGGCTGGATAATTTCAGAATCGAAGTAGAAGTGCCTGCTGGATTGAGCGAGGAACACCTGAAGGGCGTACGCGAGGCGGTGCATCACTGCCTGATTCATAACACGCTGATGAATCCGCCGAAGATCGATTGGAGGTCGGCACGGGCGTTATCCGGTAAGGCGCTGCCCGCTTCGGAAGGAAGAAGCAAACGGACACCGCCCTGCCACAGCCTCACCTCGTGCCGCAGGGCGGCACATTTGCCAGCGAGCAGGGCAGATATGAGTCTGCGCATGGCAAAAATTATTTTCCGCCAGAAAATCTGAGCCAAATCGCGAATACGCGCCAGCGTATGTTGCTGTAAAAGACGACAGATAGATCATAGTGAGGTATGTCAGCTGGTATATCAGCTGACATACGTAAGTCATGTATTGTCAAATACTTACCCTTGACGCGCATTTTCTTTTCTGGCATTCTTCCCTTGTGACTGCATTGCAATGAGTTTGCTGTAATGCCTTGGTGATTCTGCCAGGGCGTGGGCAGGAGTGCTGCACTCCTGCCCGCTCCTATCTCCATAGAAAGGGAAGATGAAATGGACCTAATGCAAGTAATTGATCCGGTGGCGTTCGAGGAATGGATCAGCAGACGTTTTGCTGGCGATGGGGCGCTGAATGGCCTGAATGGCGGAAGCGAAAGCATCACCTTGCAGCGGTTGATGGCGAATGCAGTAACCGATCCTCAGGTAACAATTCTGTCCCGCGCCGTTGCCGAAACGGGTGTCGATGAAACGCACGCGAGGATGACAATCGCTCTCATGCAAGCGTTCCTTCAGACCAGCGCATCAGCGCATTGAGCATAAGAACAGGAAGTTTGCTTAAGAGATTAGGCCCGAGGGGCGGTCCAAATGCGAATATATCTAACACATTGCTGCAAGAAGAAGGCCCCGGAATTTAGGGGCACCGGCCTGACAGTACGACCGGACATTTTGTACACGGCTACTCCCACACAACGATTTATGCAACGATGTGTCCAAAGCGGCAAGGAATGGGCGATTTTGTCTGATCTATATGGGGTTTGGTTCCCCGATGTGGAACATGAATGGTACGAGAAGGACCCCAACACTGTTACGGAAAGAGAGTTTGCATCACTTCGCAGTGATTTAGAGACTGCACTGGCACGCTATGCAGAGATCATGTTCTACCACAATCCTGGTCGATTCCATCCACTCTATGGACGGCTACTGGCTGAGAATAGCCTTGCCGGGAGAGTAAAGCTCATTTCGCATCTGCGGGATATTCAATGAACGCGTCAACCGATGATCTTTGCGCTTGGGTACACACCCAGATTGAACGCAGACCCCTTATTTCCTATCCGTTCAAGCTGGACTCCTTACCGAAGAACGGAATCTATTTCTTCTACGAGAACGGAGAGGCCCAGAATCACGCGGCGTCAGAACTACCAAGAATTGTGAGGGTAGGAACACACAAAGACGGGAATTTCCGGTCCAGAATAGCAGAGCATTTTCTCCTAGACGAACACAAGATGGCTTTCGATGCAGATAAACCAGCCCCGCACGAGCGCAGTATTTTCAGAAAACACATCGGAAGAGCGTTGCTAGAGCGCGAGAAGGACGCGTACTTGAAGGTGTGGGAACTGGATTTCACCACGAGGGCGACCCGGGACTTGTATCGGCATTTAAGGGACATTCGGATTGAAACAGAAATTGAATTAGAGGTAACTCGGATTCTGCGCGATACTTTTACGTTCCGGTACATCGAAATCCCAGGCGAGAAGGACCGGATGGGGGGAGATGGTTTAGAGAAAGCACTGATCGGTACTCTTGCCCAATGCGCCTGTTGCACCTCAAGCCCAAGCTGGCTGGGGAGGCACTCGCCTAAGCCGAAAATCTCTACTGGCCATCTTTGGCTAATTCAACACCTGAAGGCTCATCCGCTGACCCAGCAGCAACTTCAGGCCATTTTAGCTGCGATCTGAAACCTTCCAAGTTTGCGGTCGCGGTTAACCTTGAATAGATATAGATCTAAACGGGGGGTTAGATCTTGTACGCAGGAAGACTTTTGTCGCTTATTATCGCGCATAAACGAGACCGGACGGGTATTCGGCAAGATCAGCGGCAGCCGTTGATGGCTGCCGTTTTCGTTGTGTGCCGTTAGAGTAAACGCGACCAGGACTACCTATCGCGCAGTCAATCGTGGCCGAGGAGTTCGCCAGTCTGCCGGGTGCGCCTGTAAGACACAGAAAAGAAATACGGTTCTAAGTTCCAGAGATTAGATAATTATCGTAAGCGCTGTCTCTAATAGCACGTTACAACCCGCGCGTCCCGCATTTTCGTGGTGCACTGGCCTAGTGTTTTCCCGTTTTGGAATGCAATGCCAAATAAGTTGGCCACTCCAGCTACTCAGGCTGCATCGAAAAGCAGAGTACCTGCTAACATAGCGCCTCCAATTGTTCATTTGTTTGTTCATTGTTCGAGTTCCGATCAGGAGAGTCTGTGTGAAGAGATTCGCGAAGTTACTGCCCATTGCTCTAATTTTCGTTGTCTTTGCCGGGCTCGCCGGCTGTGGAGGTAGCTCGAAAAAAGCCACCCCGGTACCCGCGACATTATCGACGATCACCGTTGGCGCCGGCGCATCCACGGTCAACCTGGGGCAGACGCTCAATATGACAGCGATTGCCACTTATAGTGACAAGACCACGTCGAATGTCACCACATCCGCCACGTGGCAGACGTCCGATCCCACGATTGCGATCATAGACAGCAAAGGCCTGCTGTCTGCCGCTGGACCAAATACGGGAACCATTACGGTAACGGCAACAGTAGGAAACACGTCTGGTTTCATGGACATTAAAGTGCAGACCTCCGGGTCGTCTCCCGGGGCGGCGACTCTAACCCAGATCGTGGTAACACCAGTTAATCCTCTTGATTCTCCCACCTCCGTTGCCAAGGGACAGACACAGCAGTTTGCAGCCAGCGGTATTTATTCAGACGGCAGCCAGGCTGACCTTACGAGGGGAGTTGTCTGGAGCACTGGCGACAGCAGCATCGCCACTATTACTCAGACCGGGAACGCCACGGGAATCGGCATTGGATCGACAACGGTTATTGCAACCCTCGGCTCGATTTCCGGTTCTGCTCCGCTATCGGTAAGTTCCGCATCGCTTTCGTCAATCAGCATTGCGTGCGACCCGGTGAATCTGACTATTGAAATAAACGGCCAGGCGACGTTTAGCGTGACCGGAATCTACAGCGACGGCACCGCGCAGGACTTGACGGCAGTCGCTACCTATTCATCGGCGGATTCGACAATCGCGGCCTTCAAATCCCCGGCGCCGAACGCCAATGTGGCAGCCGGCGTAGCGGCGGGTACGGTTAACATCTCAGCAAAGGTGGGTACGTTGTCGGACACTGAGACGCTGACCGTGCTTCCGGCAACGTTGACTGCTCTCAGCATCACGCCGGAAACAGCATCAATCGCAAAGGGCACGACTCAGCAGTTCAGCTTGACTGGTATTTACAGCGATGGCAGCTCTGGACCGTTAACCGGAGGCGTGAGCTGGAGTTCTTCGGCTCCTTCCATTGCGCTTATCGATCAGACCACTGGCTTGGCCCAGGGAATTGCGGCCAGTGCCACTCCTGTCACCATCCAGGCCCAGTATGGCGGACTCTCAGCGACAGCAGAGTTGACGGTTAGGGCGGCAACTTTGTCTTCGATTCTGGTTACCCCGGCCATGCCTACGGTCGGGATGGGAGGCTCGGTACAGTTCACAGCTTCCGGCGTATTCAGCGATAACACTACGCAGGACCTGTCATCAGTGGTCCAATGGAGTTCGTCCGCGCCCAGTGTCGCCAGCATCAACAGCGTCGGCGTGGCCAGCGTTTCCACCAGCGCCACACCCGGTCAGACCACGGTAATTACTGCGCAGTATCTGGGCGTAAGCGGATTGACTACCCTCACCGCCGCTCGCGTCACACTCACGGGGATCAATGTGCTCCCTGCCTCTCCGGTTGTGCCGACACGCAGCAGAGTCCAGTTCACTGCCATGGGCGTATACAGCGATGGCAGCACGGCTCCGCTCAGTGGCGTGAGGTGGACTACCTCCAGTCCAAGCAGAGCGATGATTAACCGGCAGGGATTAGCCCGCACCAAGTGGCGAACCGGCGCGGTGGTAGTGTGCGCGAGGTTTAGAGGCATCACAGGCTCGACGACGATGACAATCACGTCTTCTACTTTGACGTCGGTGACGATTTCGCCTGTCAACCCGACAATTGCAGTTGGCACAACGCAGCAGTTTGCGTTGACTGGGACCTACGGTGACGGCACGACGATAGACGTAACGCCGGGAGCATACTGGACCACTTCCAACTGGAGAGACGTGGTTGTCGGCAGATATGGATTGGTCTTCGGCAGGGCGGTGGGGCAGGCCACGATCACAGCGAACTATAAATCGTTGAGCGATCAAACCTTGATGACCGTCTCAGCTGCCACTCTCACCGGTATCACGGTTAATCCGCCGACTCCGACCGTTGTACTTGGCGGAGTGCAGCAATTCACGGCCACTGGAAGCTTCAGCGACGGCAGCACGCAAGACATCACGTCGCTGGTTCAATGGAGTTCGTCGGCTCCGACAACTGCGGTTGTAAACAAGCTCGGCGTGGCTTCAAGCACCTCGATCGGCTCGGCAACAATCAGCGCAACCTTTAAGGGACAAACGGGAACCGCGGTTCTGAACGTGAACTAGGCTCCTGAGGTTTCGACCACTTGGCCCTCACTTTTGGTGGGGGCCTTTTCTTTCAAACAAAATGTGTCGTTGCAAACTTTAGGGACGAGCAGCTTTGGAAAGGGGTATCATCTTTGGCCAGTGAGGTGGTCCTATGCCGCTTGCCGAGTCGGTTCGTTCAATTCTGAAACAGAAAGGCGGAGTCGTTCATTCCATCTCTCCGTCCGATACGGTTTACGAAGCCATCGCAATGATGGCTGAAAAGCAGGTAGGCGCGCTGGTTGTGATCTTTGAAGGCGAGATTGCGGGCATTGTTTCGGAACGCGACTACGCGCGTAAGGTGATTCTGAAGGGGCGATCTTCGAAAGAAACCACCGTCTCGGAGATCATGAGCTCCCCAGTGATTTTTGTCTCTCCAGAACATACCGTCGGCGAATGCATGAAGATCATGACAGAGCATCGCTTTCGACATCTGCCGGTATTGGAGCAAGACCGGATCGTTGGCGTAATCTCGATCCGCGATCTTGTGAACTGGATTCTTTCGGAGCAAACGGAAACCATTCGCCACCTGGAGGCCTACATTACTGGCAGGCCATCCTGACTAATGCTTTTTATTGCAAAGTGGCGGGGTGCGCCGAAAATGTTAGGAGAGCAGGTCGAGAACCTCGGAGAGTTTTTGGCGAATTCTCCGCAAGTCTTCTTTGTCTCCGGTTCCGTTTACGGGAAACGGCGTAGTCGATTGCGCCTGATCGACAGGTTGCCCAGCATATTCGACTGAATCAGAAGGCGGGGCCGCATTCAGAAGCTGATCCGATGATCTGCCTGAGCGCGTCTCTTCGCGAAGTTTTTCGCGAGCACCGGCGATCGTGAAGCCATCTTCGTAAAGCAGCTTGCGAATCTGTATTACATACTCCACGTCCTTGCGGCGGTACATCCGCTGCCCTGAACTGCTTTTGCCGGGCTTCAGTTGCGGAAACTCCGTCTCCCAGAAGCGGAGAACGTAGGTCGGCAGGTCTGCTAACTGGCTCACTTCACCGATGCGAAAATAAAGCTTCTCCGGAATCACTACATCCGCGAGCGCCTTGGCGTGTTTGCGTTTGGCTGTAGGCATCGTAAAAGAACTCTATTTAGCCGTTCTTGTCTTGTAACACGAGTATGGCGTCCCATCAAAGTGGCCCGCGCACAAATAAAAAGTCTCCGCGGGCAGCGCGGAGACTGGCGACAGAGAAATCGAGGTCTAGCCACCTCACAGGTCCAGTACCGCGTGCAATTTATACGTACCGCGGCGCTAGATTGGACCCCTCTCCCTTGAAGATACTCGCAAAAGATCTGCTAATCCTGCCTACATGTTGGATGCAATCAAGTGCTAGTCCAAGATTTTGTTGCTAGTTACTCTGATTGTCAATAGATTTTTGTCGTTTCTTGCTTGACGAGCCACCTGAAGCTTATCAATCTTCTTAGTTCCTGCCGCGATTGCCTCACTGATCCGAATCCGGAATCGAGATGGCGATGAAAGTATCTTCGCCGCGTGTTCTGCGAGCGGTGCTAAACTGCTGGGCTCGGACGTTTTACGCTGGCTCTTCTGGGAGGCGAACGCCATGCCGAACCTAATGTCGGCGGTAATGAAGAGTAAGCCGGCAGCGGGGATCGAAATCCGCGAAGTTCCCATCCCTGCCGTTGGCCTCACCGATGTCCTTGTTAAGGTGAAGGTCGCCTCTATTTGCGGTACGGATCTGCACATCTACAACTGGGACCCGTGGGCGCAGGGACGCATCACTCCTCCGCTCATCCCCGGACACGAATTCTGCGGATACGTCGAGGCCATCGGTGACGAGGTCACGAATGTAAAAGAGGGCGACTTTGTTTCGGCGGAAATGCACGTCGCCTGCGGCAAGTGCCTGCAGTGCCGCACCGGGCAGGGGCACATCTGCCAGAATGTGAAAATTATCGGCATCGACCGGAACGGAGCATTCGCCGATTATGTCGTAATTCCCGAGTCGAACATCTGGAAGCTAGATCCCGCGATCCCGCACGAATACGCATCGATCCTCGATCCGCTTGGAAATGCGTTTCACACGGTGCTCTCAGGCGATGTAGCGGCCAAAAACATCGCAATTACCGGATGCGGCCCCATCGGACTGTTCGCTATCGCCGTGGCGCGTGCCTGCGGAGCGGCCCAGGTCTTTGCCATCGAGGTCAACGAATATCGCCGCAACATTGCACGGCAGATGAAGGCCGACTTCGTGCTTGACCCCGCGAGCGAGGACGTGCGCGCCATCATTCGCGATCACACGAACGGCTATGGCGTCGACGTGCTGCTGGAAATGGCCGGACACAAGGACGCGGTGAGACTCGGCTTTGATATCTTGCGCACCGGTGGCCGTGTGAGTCTGCTCGGAATCCCTTCGCGTCCCATGGAACTGGATCTTGCGCGCGACATCATATTCAAAGGCGCAACTGTGTTCGGCATCAATGGACGCAGGATGTTCGAGACCTGGTATCAGATGACCGCGCTGCTCAAGGCGGGAAAGCTCGAACTGCATCCGGTGATCTCGAACCGCTTGCCGCTTTCCGATTTCAGCAAGAGCATGGACCTGCTGAATTCCGGCAAGGCCTCGAAAATTCTGCTTTACACCGACGGTGTCGACAGCACGTTCTGAAGGGAGTCTCATGGCCATGGCTCGCATCAACCCCCTCGCATTCCTCTCCGATGAATTGAACACGCTGAAGGAGCAAGGCACCTATTTCAAATTGCGCGTGCTGGATGACGAGCAGGCTCCGGTTTGTCACTTTGACGGACGCAAGGTGATTAACCTCGCCTCCAACAACTATCTCGGGCTTACCACTCACCCCAAGCTTCGCGAGGCCGCGCTGGAGGCCACGCGCAAGTACGGAGTGGGCTCCGGCGCCGTGCGGACCATTGCCGGGACCATGAAGCTTCACATGGAGTTGGAAGAAAAAATTGCGCGCTTCAAGGGCGTGGAGGCATGCGTCGTCTTTCAGTCCGGCTTTACGGCCAACGCCGGAACCGTATCGGCGATCCTCGGTAAAGACGACTACATCATCAGCGATGAGTTGAATCATGCGTCCATCATCGATGGCTGCCGCCTGTCGCGCGCAAAGATTCTGGTCTTCCGCCACAAGGACGTGGCACACGCGGAAGAGCAACTCGCCAGCGTTGCCAATCTTCCGGGGAAAAAGCTTCTGATCAGCGATGGCGTCTTCTCGATGGACGGCGACATCGGTCCGCTGCCGGGGCTTTGCGCTGCAGCGGAAAAGTATGGGGCAATCATGATGGTCGACGACGCGCACGCCTCCGGGGTTCTGGGGCGCAATGGACGCGGCACTATCGACCACTTCGGAGTGCACGGGCGCGTTGACATCCAGGTGGGCACGCTTTCGAAGGCAATCGGCGCACTCGGCGGATACGTCTGCGGCACGCGCGACTTCATCGAATACCTATACCACCGCGCACGGCCGTTCCTGTTCTCCACCTCGCATCCGCCATCGGTCGCTGCCACCTGCATTGCGGCGTTTGATGTGCTGGAGAACGAGCCGGAATTGATTGAGCGCCTGTGGTCAAACACCCGCTTCTTCAAAAAAGAACTGGGACTGCTTGGCTTCAACATTGGCGGTGTCACCACGCCAGCCAGCGAAACTCCGATCACGCCCATCATTATCGGCGATGGACGCGCCACGATGGACTTCAGCAAGGCGCTCTTTGAACAGGGAGTCATGGGAACAGGCATCGCCTTCCCAACTGTTCCAGAGGGCAAGGCACGGGTACGAACCATCGTCACGGCAACGCATACGGAGGCTGAACTCAGTCAGGCGCTCGAAATCCTGGGCAGAGTTGGGAAAAGCATGGGGCTGATCGGGTAGGGAATAACAGCGTTCCTAGTGACCGGAGGCACCTGAGAGCTATAATAATTTCGCTTCCCAACTTCAACAAATCTGCGAGGTTGACGCCCTTGGCCCGTCATCTGTTTGCGGGATTTAGCGGAATTGTAGTGGCAGTTGCTATTCCAATTGTGGTAATGGCGGTTTCCTATCGTCTGACTGATAAAAGCACGCACTACACGTTTGAACCTCGCGGGCAGGGAAGCTTTGAGCCCAGACTTGCCAACTATGTCGGGTTCGCTCAGTACATCATTGGATTAGCAACGGGGTCTTTGGCGCTTGCGGCGGGTTCATCCATTCTTAAGAGTTCGGGAGTACTTCATTGGCGTTTTGCATCACCGCTGACGTTACTGGGTGCGAGCGTGATTTATGGTGTGTGCTTTATCGCGTTAATCAATTACTTCTACGAAGGATTTTTGCATGACGCCCACAGCTACAAACAATTCCGTTACAACCTAAACAATACTTTTGGTTTTTCGTGCTTGCTATCATTTGCCATCGGATACATGTGGCTTGCGGTCATCATCACAAAGAGCAGCTAATACAAGAGTTGCAGAACCGCAACCCGGCGTTAATACTCCTCTCTGTCTACATACAGCAGCTCATTCTCTCCGTAGGTGTCCAAATTTCCATCTTTGTTGCGCTTGCTACCACAGATAAGGTCGTAACCATTAACGTCCCTACTGGTGAAGAGTTCGCACTCAACCGTCATACCCACGTGTAGCTCACAATGTTGAGTTACGTTTGGATTTTCGACTCCCTTGATGTTGTTACATCTTGCGTAGTATTTGTGCCCGTCATGTTCGAGCACCACGGGTACTTCAAACACGAGACTGCTCTCGCTATTTGTGCGCCCGACAACCTTGTAGCGGGCGTGTCGTTTGTGGCGTTCGTATGCAACCAGTGATAACAACATCATGAGCACGCATACCACAATCAACACTTCTCGTCTTTTCATGCCGACCAACCGTCGCATTAAAATACTTGGCGCAATATCATATCGTTCCAATGAACTCACCGGGACAGCTCGCTAGGACGTGGAACATCTTACAATCCACGAAGCAATTGCGAAAGAGTGACCTTGAATCCATTGGCTTAGAAGTAACAACCCGCACGGACGCACCGGGAAGGGTCCGTTGCGGCTGCCCTTTCGTATTTTTGCGGAGGATCTCGGGGGCTATTCTTTGGCGAGTTCTGCGAGCAGTTCTTTGCCATACTTCTCAGCGCGCTTCGGCCCCATGCCTTTGATCTCCAGCAATTCGCGCATAGTACGTGGCCGTGTCCGCGCAATCTCAAGCAGGGTCGCGTCTTGCAGCACACAGTAGGGAGGCCAGTGGTTTTTGCGAGCGATATCCAGCCGGAGGGTGCGCAGTCGCTCGAAGCGGGCCTCTACCGCACGCCCGTGCATAGCTCCCACCTTGCCGCCAGCAACTTCCTTGGCCGCGGCGACTTTTGCCCGCGTGGTGCGCTCCCCGCTCTTGTTCGGAGCTTCGCGCGATATCGTCGCTGCGATTCGGGAGACCCTCGCTTCCGAGGAAGGCTGGTCTGAGTGCTTCGGCCCGGCATTCAATAGGTGCAAAATCCGCGTACCGAAGTTCTCGATGATTTTGTTGTGCACCTCGAAGTCGTCGCGTAATTCTTCAATGGATTTCGGGGGATTCTCAATCAGCCGTTGCAGCAGTTCATCGGGCAGGTGCTGAAAAAACATCGTTCCCAGCGAGCGTACGGCATCGCGGCGAAGGTCCTTCAGGCGTGCCAGCCGCGCGTCATCAGGAGACAGCACCACGGGACCAACCGCGCGCTCCATGATCTCCGCGCGAGAGTTTTGCAACGTGCCGCTGGAATGCGTTGCGGCCTCAGCGGCGACCGCCGCAGCTCGACTGCTCATCTTTATCGCGGGCCTGCCGGCGCGGCAGACGTCGCAGTTGCAGTCTTGCGGAACCTTGTCTTCGCCGAAGTATTCCAGAATCTGACGGCGGCGGCAGCGCTCCCAGCGGGCGTAGTTCTGCATGGCGTTCAGTTGTTTTTCACCCCGCTTCTGCAGCGCTGCAATGTCCCGGCGCGTCAACTGACCGTTGGTGTCGCCAATCTTTTCGATAAAGAATTTCTGCATCATTACATCGGCGGGAGCGAAGTACAAAATGCAATCAGCGGGCAGACCATCGCGTCCTGCGCGTCCGGCCTCCTGGTAGTAGGCTTCCAGGCTGCCGGGCAGGTTGTAGTGGATCACGTAGCGCAGATTCGGCTTGTTGATGCCCATGCCAAAGGCGTTGGTCGCAACCACGATGGCATTTTCATGATCCACAAAGCGGCCCTGATTGCTGCTGCGCGCCTCCTGATCCATGCCAGCGTGATAAGCCACTACTACGCGTCCACGCAACTTGCTTCTGAGAAGCGATGTAACCTCCTCCACGTGTTTGCGGGTGGAACAGTACACGATGCCGCCGGATTTCTTATGCGAGAGATAGTCGAGAAGTTCATCCTGTTTGTTCTTTGCTTTGGCAAAGACAACTGACTGATAGCTGAGGTTGGGGCGGTCGAAGCCGGTGACGTGGATCGCCGGATTCTTGAGCCGGAGGTTGCTCACGACATCGGCACGAACCTCAGGCGT
>Ga0070399_1004522_pt1 | contig 11426 bp, 13 predicted proteins | sample BioMet4_FD_61217 | JGI IMG/M metagenome (GOLD analysis project Ga0070399, IMG submission 61217) | Microbial communities from bioreactor (seeded with sewage sludge) at LBNL, California, USA - Biofuel metagenome 4 (version 1) | ecosystem: Engineered > Bioreactor > Anaerobic > Unclassified ... | reverse complement strand
TCCGGTGATGATCGCTGAATGGTTCCACCTGTTCCCATTCCGAACACAGTAGTTAAGCATTCATACGTCGAAAGTACTTGGCTGGAAACGGCCTGGGAGGATAGAGCGTTGCCGGTTTAAATGGCGGTTGTGGTGAAGTGGTTAACACCCTGGATTGTGGCTCCAGCATGCGTGGGTTCGATCCCCACCAATCGCCCCATTTTTATAGGGGTATAGCTCAATTGGTAGAGTAGTGGTCTCCAAAACCATTGGTTGAGGGTTCAAGTCCTTCTGCCCCTGCCATGATTATAATCTAATTTTATATAGTTTGGTAAGCTGGAGTGGTACTCAAGTGGCTCAAGAGGACGGTTTGCTAAATCGTTAGACTGGGTAACCGGTGCGAGAGTTCGAATCTCTCCCACTCCGCCACTTATGAAATTTGGCTCTGAATTTTCAGGGCTTTTTTGTTGTCTTTTTCTTGGTAAAATTGGAAATACGTGCTAAAATGGAATGAGAGTCTTTACAATATTACAATTTGTCCGTAGTAAGAGGAATTGAGATAAGCATATCTGGTGATTTGATAGCAATTTTAATTTTTTTGCGGGCCAATGAAAAGAGTGGGTAAAATGATAGCAGAAAAAATGTACGAACTGGGTACGAAAAAGTCAACAATCCGAACGATTTTTGAGTATGGCCGCAAGCGGGCGCGGGAAGTCGGGGAGGATCATATTTATGATTTTAGCCTTGGCAACCCGAATATTCCTTCCCCTGATTTTGTAAAACAGGCGATTATCGATATATTAAATGAAGTTTCTCCCTGTGATATTCATGGCTACACGATAGCTCCTGGCAATCCGGAAGTCCGTGAGACTTTGGCGCAGAGTATTAATGCGCGTTTTGGAACGCATTTTGCCGGTAAAAATCTTTTTATGACGGCTGGCGCTGCAGCTGCGATTACTATTACCTTTAAAGCTTTAAGCGAACCAGAGGATGAATTTGTTACATTTGCCCCCTTTTTTCCTGAATACCGCTGCTTTGTGGAGTCGACTGGGGCTGCTTTAGTAGTGGTTCCGGCACAATTGCCGGATTTTCAAATTAATTTTTCTGCCTTTGAGAGCTGTCTTTCGCCGCATACCAAAGCTGTGATCATCAATTCACCAAATAATCCGAGTGGAGTTATTTATTCTGAAGCGACCATTTGCCGCTTGGTGAAGTTGCTGCAGAAAAAGGAAAAGGAGTATGGACATCCCATTTTTTTGATTGCGGATGAGCCGTATCGTGAAATTGCTTATGATGGGCTAGAGGTACCTTATCTGCCCAAGTATTATGATAATACGATTGTCTGCTATTCCTACAGCAAGTCGCTTTCTTTGCCGGGAGAACGTATCGGATATATTGTTGTGCCGGATGCGATTGCCGATTTTAACCGGGTCTATGGCGCGATTGCCGGCGCAGGCCGTGTCCTGACCCATGTGAATGCGCCTTCGCTGTTTCAGCGCGTTGTGGCGCGCTGTGCGGGCAAGCCGTCGGACATAGCAGCATATGAAACTAATGGGAAACTTTTGTATAGCGGATTGCTGGCTGCCGGCTTTACCTGTTTAAAGCCGCAGGGGGCATTCTACTTGTTTCCTAAGGCTTTGGAAGTGGATGACTATGCTTTTTGCGAGCGGGCAAAATCTTTTGATCTTTTACTGGTGCCGGGAACGGATTTTGGCTGTCCAGGTTATTTCCGCGCGGCATACTGTGTCAAAACTGAAACCATTGAAAAATCTTTACCAGTATTTAAAAAACTGGCTGATTCTTATAAAAAGTAAAAAAATGCTTGACTTTAGTGCCGTTTTTTATTAAAATATTTCTATGTGAGGCTACGACCGGAGGTTTCCACAGCCCCGGAGACCAGGACGTGAAGGCCTTATATTCTTTATGTAAGAATGATTTGATAAAATGGGGAGGGATATTGCATGAAGACAACATTCATGGCGAATGCGTCGAACATTGAGCGCAAGTGGTACGTAGTAGACGCAGAAGGCCAGACTGTAGGCAGATTGGCCGCTGAAGTGGCAAAGGTGCTTCGCGGTAAACATAAACCGACATTCACGCCGCATGTTGATACGGGTGATTTCGTTATTGTCATCAATGCAGATAAAGCTGTATTTACTGGTAAAAAGTTACAGAAAAAGATTTATTTCCATTATTCGGGATATACGGGCGGCACGAAATTTACGCCGGCTGGTCAGATGATGGAGAAGTTCCCGACGCGGGTCATCGAGCTGGCTGTGCATGGCATGCTGCCGAAGAACCGTCTTGGTGCCCAGATGTATAGAAAATTGAGCGTTTATGCCGGTGCTGAGCATCCGCATGCGGCACAAAAGCCGGAAGAGCTCAAGTTGAGCAATAACTAAAACTGGAAGGAGGAACATTATTCATGGCATTAGTCAATTACTACGGCACAGGCCGCAGAAAAACTTCGGTTGCCAGAGTTCGTCTGGTTCCAGGTGAAGGCAAAGTTACGATCAATGGCCGCGAGATGGCCGAGTACTTCGGACTCAAGACACTTGAGCTGATTGTACGTCAGCCGTTGAATCTGACGGAAACTGTTGATAAATATGATGTTATCGCACAGGTAGAGGGTGGCGGTGCGTCCGGTCAGGCCGGTGCAATTCGTCATGGCATTTCCCGTGCTCTGTTGGAGCTTGACGCTGAACTGCGTCCGGCACTTAAGAAGGCCGGTTTCCTGACACGTGATCCACGTGAAAAGGAACGTCGCAAATATGGTCTCAAAAAGGCCCGCAAAGCTTCTCAGTTCTCGAAGCGCTAATCTTTTTCGTGCAATGTTTCAGCCCCGTAAGCTTCGGTTTACGGGGTTTTTCTTTTACTTAATCTATGATATAATAATAAAGCTAGTTTAAGGGAAACGCCGATCCAAAGCTTTAATAGCTAGTGTTTGAATCCGCGCTTTCTCAGAAAAAAGGAGCGGTTCGTTCATGTCAGGACATTCTAAATGGGCAAATATTAAGAGAAAAAAAGGCGCTAATGATGCAGTTCGTGGTAAGATTACAACAAAGATCGGTCGTGAGATCACAGTAGCCGTTCGTATGGGCGGCGGCGATCCAATTGGTAATATGCGTTTGAAGCTGGCGCTTTCAAAGGCAAAGGCCAATAATATTCCTAAGGAAAATATTCAGCGGGCTATTCAAAAGGGCCTGGGCGCTGCCGATGGGAGCAGTTATGAGGAGTTCAGCTATGAAGGTTACGGTCCGGGCGGCGTAGCGGTTATGCTGGATATTATGACGGATAACCGCAATCGTACGGCGGCTGATATTCGCCATATCTTTTCTAAGCATGGTGGGAATCTGGGCGAGACTGGCTGCGTAGGCTGGATGTTTAAACAAAAAGCGGTGTTTGTCGTTGATAAGGAAACTTTCGGGGATGAAGATGAGCTTTTGAATATTGCTCTCGAAGCCGGCGCGGAAGATATGAAATCCGAAGATGATGTATTTGAGATCACGGCCGCACCGAATGATTTTGAGGCAATTGTCAATGCGTTGGGTGAAAAAGGGATTGAAACTATTTCGGCTGAAGTAACCATGGTTCCTGATACAACGGTGAAACTGGAAGGTAAAGATGCCGAGAAGATGATGAATATGGTGGATGTTCTGGAAGAACATGATGATGTACAGAATGTTTATGCGAATTACGATATAGATGAAGATGCAGCAGACGAGTAAGACTGAGGGCGGCCGAAAGGTCGCCTCTGCTGTTTGGGGAGAAATCTGATGCTGGTTTTGGGAATCGATCCGGGGACGGCTATTTGCGGTTATGGTTTTGTGGAGGCTGCTTCTGGCAGCCGTTTGATACCTCATGAATATGGCGCTATTATTACCAGCCCTAAGGCAAAAATGGAAGACCGGCTGATGAAGCTTTATGATGAACTGGATGCATTGATTAAAAAATATCAACCGGAGGCCATGGGGGTAGAGCAGTTATTTTTTAACCGCAATGTTACCACGGCGATTCCGGTTGGACAGGCGCGCGGCATTGTGCTGCTGGCGGCGGCAAAAAATCATCTTGAACTGGTGGAACGTACGCCGCTGCAGGTAAAACAGGCAGTCACGGGGTATGGCAGGGCGACAAAGGATCAGGTGATCTATATGGTTACCAAGTTGCTTCATCTGCCGCAGCCGCCGCATCCGGATGATGTTGCCGATGCTTTGGCAATCGCTATTTGCACGCTGCACTGTATGGATAGTTTGCGCTGGCGCAATAAGCTGTAAGGGGAGAATGCAATGATTGGTTATCTGCAGGGACGGATTACGCATCTTTTGCCGGAGTATTGTCTGTTGGATGTTCATGGCGTCGGCTACCGGGTCTTTGTGGCCTCGTCGACGCGCAGCCGTCTGCATGTTGGCGATGAGGCTTTGTTGTTTACATATCTTAACGTTCGGGAAGATGCTTTACTGCTGTATGGTTTTTACAGTCAGGAAGAGTATAATATTTTTCAGCGGTTGATTTCTGTGTCCGGCATTGGGCCTAAAGTTGCTTTGGGTATCTTGTCGGGCATTACGGTGGAGCGTTTGTGTCAAGCAATCGTGAATAAGCAGGTAGCGGTTCTGACGAAATTGCCCGGAATCGGCAAAAAATCAGCGGAACGCTTGATTTTGGAACTGAAAGATAAGGTGCAGGCGCCGGACCAGATTGAAGCTGGGGAACCGGTGGCGCCGACGCCGGCTGCCGATGATTTTGTTGCCGAGGCAGCCGCTGCCTTAGCTTCTTTAGGGTATACCGAGGCGGAAATCGTTCCGGTACTGCGGAAGGCTTCATCTTGCAAGACAGTGGAAGAAATTATTAAATTCGCTTTACGAGAATTCGCGGGGAGGCAGTAAGTCGTGGATGAACAGGAAGGTCGTATTGTAGCCATGGAAGAACAGCAGACGGATGATTGGCAGTACAGCCTGCGTCCGCGTAAGCTGAGCGAATATATCGGGCAGGATAAGGTCAAGGATAATTTGGCGGTTTTTATTCAGGCCGCGCTGCAGCGAGGTGAGGCATTGGATCATGTTCTTCTCTATGGTCCGCCGGGGTTGGGGAAAACAACGCTGGCGGGGATTATCGCGAACGAACTGGGGGTCAATTTTCGGGTGACTTCGGGTCCGGCGATTGAGCGGTCGGGGGATTTGGCGGCCTTGCTGACGAATCTCGGGGAACGAGATGTCTTGTTTATTGATGAAATTCATCGTTTATCACACAGCGTAGAGGAAGTCCTTTACTCCGCAATGGAAGATTTTGCTTTGGATATCATTATCGGCAAGGGGCCAAGCGCGCGTTCGATTCGGCTGGATATCGCCCCCTTTACGCTCATTGGGGCGACGACCCGGGCCGGCGCTTTAGCTGCGCCGCTCCGCGATCGTTTTGGCGTGATTTCTCGATTGGAATATTATGAAACCGGCGCATTGGTTCATATCATCAAACGGGCTGCTGAGATTCTGAAAATTGCCATCGAAGATCGCGGCGCCGAGGAAATTGCCCGGCGGTCCCGCGGTACGCCGCGTGTTGCTAACCGTTTGCTGAAACGGGTGCGCGATTTTGCGCAGATGGAAAATAGCGACTCGATTACGGAGCGTATTGCCGATCAGGCCCTGCAAAAGCTGGAAGTGGATAAAGCGGGACTGGATCATACCGACCGGCGTATGCTGGATACCATGATACGGAAATTTGCCGGCGGGCCGGTTGGTCTGGATACTTTAGCGGCGGCTATCAGTGAGGAAACCGATACGATTGCGGATATTTATGAGCCTTATCTTTTGCAGTTGGGCTTCTTGAATCGTACGCCGCGCGGCCGTATCGTTACGCGGGCCGGGTATGAGCATATGAATGTGCCCTATCCGGAAGATTCGTCATTATTTTAGACAAGGGGGGTTACTATGAAGATTTTATTGCATATGTGCTGCGGCCCGTGTTCCTGCTATCCTGTCAAACGATTGCGGGAAGAGGGGATGGAGCCGGAAGGCTATTTCTTTAACCCCAATATTCATCCGTATAAGGAGTGGGAACAGCGGCTGGCAACAGCGAAGGAATTTGCGGCTAAGGTTAGCATGCCGATGCAGGCTGATGAAAATTACCGGCTGCGGGATTTTTTGCGGCAGGCATTACCGGCTGAGGCCCAGCCAAATGGGCGCTGTCATTTTTGCTATAGCTGGCGGTTGGAGCAAACGGCTCGTTTTGCGGCTGAGAATGGATTTGAAGCTTTTACTTCCACCTTGTTTTACAGTATCTATCAGCAGCATGATTTGATGAAACATATGGCGGAATCTTTTGCCGAGCGCTATAAGGTCCATTTTTATTATGAAGATTTTCGTCCTGGCTGGCAGGAGGGCATCGACATCAGTCATGCGCTGGAGCTTTATCGGCAGCCGTACTGCGGCTGTATTTTCAGTGAAGAAGAGCGCTATAGCAAGGCGATTCGTAAACAGCGCAAAGCGGCTGCCAAGGCGGCTAAGGCGAAGCGTCTGGCCGCAGAAATGGCTGTTGCCGGAGCAGATTGAACAGGGGTGGTGGGCATATGAGAGCTTTTCGTCTGGGATTTCTTTTCGCGCTGCTTTCCGTATGGCTGGTTATGCCGTCGGCGTTGGCCTTGCCGGCTGTTAGCAATGCGGCGGGGAGTAGGAGTACGATGGCTAAAACTGGGAGCGAGCCTGTTTTGAAAGTCGGTCTGGTGACGGGCCAAACGACGGTGAATATTTCAGCGCCGGCCGCCTTTGTGATTCGGGATGCGGCTACCAAGCAAGGGCTGGAAAAGTATGCAGCACATGCGGTGGTAACCTTGTCCATTCGTAACCAGCAATTTTTAATCAATGGAAAACCGGTTGCCGCCAAGAGTTTATCTATTTTGCCCGCCGATCATAAAAATGCGGCAGGGCTCCAGCTGGGTGCTGCAAAATACCGCGGCGCTTTGTTGGTTCGGCTGAGTGGCAGCACCTTGACCGTTGTTAATGAAGTGGGGCTGGAAGATTATCTGGAGGGCGTTGTGCCTGCAGAAATGATCGAAAGCTGGCCAGCAGAAGCGTTAAAAGCCCAGTCGGTGGCAGCGCGGACATTTGCCTTGTATTCGCGTGGGCGGCATGCGGCAGAAGGATATGATCTGTGTGCGGATACGCATTGTCAGGTATATGAAGGGATGAAGGCAGAGACGGCGGCGACGCATGCTGCGGTTGCGGCAACAAGGGGAGAAGTGCTTTGCTATCAGGGGCAGCCTATTTATGCGGCGTTCCACTCGTCTTCGGGTGGTATCACGGCCGGCAGTGAAGAAGTATGGGGAAACCATCTTCCTTATTTGCGCCCAGTTACGGATGATGATTCCGCTTCGCCGCATCATCACTGGCAAATGCAGTTTACCGCGCCACAGGTGCAGGTGAAACTACAGGCGGCGGGCTACAATATCGGGATCTTGAAAAATATTGAATTGACACCGCTGGTTCCCGGCGCAGGACGCACGGCCGACCGCTCAGTTTCGGGACGGGTACAGTTGGTTCGTTTTTATGGAACCAAAGGAACAGCGGCCCTGTCCGGCACAAAAATGCGTCAGGTTTTTGGCCTGCACAGCACCCTGTTTGCCATTCAGCTACAACGTCCGGATATCAAGGGTATTACTGCCGATATGGGACTGCAAAAAAAGGAAATAACCGCTGCTTTGCCGGCGGTTGCGGAACATGGGATTACCAATAATATGCATCCTTTGAGCAATCAAAATGGAGAAAAAATTTTATTTGATGGTTATGGTTTTGGCCATGGGCTAGGAATGTCACAGTGGGGTGCAAAAACGATGGCCGCCAAAAGTGACTATCGGGCTATTTTGTTGCACTATTATACTAACGTTGAATTGAAGAAATTGTATTGAGGAGCTAGCGTATGTTACTAACAGATTTTGATTATGATTTGCCGGAAGAACTCATTGCACAGACACCAGTGGAACCGCGGAATGCTTCGCGGCTCATGGTGCTTGATCCGGATCAAGAGACGATTGAACATCATCATTTTTATGATTTGAAAAAGTTTTTAGTGCCGGGAGACACCTTGATTTTTAATGACACGCGGGTGATGCCGGCGCGTCTGATCGGTCACCGCGAGCCGTCTGGCGGGCGGGTCGAAGTATTTCTGCTGCGCCGTCTGAACGGGGATACCTGGGAAACACTGGTTAAGCCGGGCAAGAAAGCCCAAGTCGGGAATGTTATCCGGTTTGGCGATGAATTGGCTTGCACTGTAACCGATCATACGGATTTTGGCGGACGTATTGTAAAGTTTCAATATCAAGGGATCTTTGAAGAAATTCTTGATCGTTTAGGTGAGACTCCGCTGCCGCCATATATTCATGAGAAACTGGCGGATAAGGAACGTTATCAGACTGTATATTGCCGTGAAGAAGGTTCGGCAGCGGCGCCAACGGCTGGTCTGCATTTTACTAAAGAGCAGATGCAGGAACTCAAGGATATGGGCGTCAACCTGGGATTTTTGACGTTGCATGTCGGCTTGGGGACTTTTCGTCCGGTCAATGTGGACAATATTGAAGATCATGTGATGCATAAAGAGTATTATTGTATTACCGATGAGACTGCGAAACTGATCATGGCCACCAAGGCGGCCGGCCATCGGGTGATCGCGGTAGGGACGACTTCGATTCGTACATTGGAAGCGGCGGCTGCAGCCAAGGGGCAGATCGCTGGGAAAAGCGGCTGGACGGGAATATTTATTTATCCGGGTTATGAATTTAAAATCGTCGATGCGATTATTACCAATTTTCATTTGCCAAAGTCAACGCTGATCATGCTGATCAGTGCTTTTGCCGGACGCGAGTTTGTTTTGAAAGCCTATAAAAAAGCGGTTGAAGAGCGCTATCGTTTCTTCTCTTTTGGGGATGCAATGTTCTGCTCAGGACAACAGAGCCCAGAGAAGCGTCAAAAAGAGCTTCAGGCATTGGAACATCTTCACGATAACGATTAATCTTATATAGTATGAGCCCCCGCAGCCATTACGGTTGCGGGGGCTTGTTTGTTTAGTAGCGGAAGGAATGGATAGAGGCGTTGACAAATTCTATCTGGGTGATATGCCCGTCCAGGACGACAATATTTTTGATGACGGTATTGATAAAGTCCTTGAGAATCTTGTTGCCGCTGTTCATGGCTAATTCCTGAAAATCAATATTGCCGGTATTTATAGCCTTATTGAAGAGGAGGTGTGTGGCTTTGTTAAGGAACTGTTCATCTGATATGGAAGTCATAAAAATAGATCCTTTTTGCAAAAGATTGCTTTCCTGTGTGAATTTATCGATTTCCGTTGACAGAGTGCGGCACCTGATTAGGTAATCTTTTTGTGGCATGCTGTCATCGGAATATAGGTATAGTTCCTCGAGACGTTCCAATGCGCGCTTTCGTTTTGTAATTTCCGCCTGTAGAGAATTATATTTTTTTGCCTGAGAATCATCAGAATTGCCTTCTGCGTGTTCTTTCGGGGGAATGTATTCAAAATGTATCAATGCCATTTTCTATCAGCGTGTGGCGCATTTCTGTGAGCGCAGAAGGGGAAATGGACTGTACTTCTTGCAAGGCATCGCCTTGCAGAAGCAAATGCTCGATATCTTTATTTTGCATGGTAGGCTCAAAGTTTCGTCGTAAATAAAGGATATTGCTGATGTAGTTAAAAACGAAGCTGCCAACCGTGATGTCTGTGGTGAATTTGTTGGTGCAGATGTGGTTGAGCCGTTTTTCTCCGCAGATATACATGGATGGGCGGTACCCATTAGCACGCATCCGGGACAGGGTGGAAATCATAAGCCCCCCGCAAAGACCGCAATGGATCAGGCCGGCAAAGATATGCACGTTTTTGCGTTGCGTGTGTTGACTTTTGCCGCGGTCCCTATGATTTTTTTCTAACCAAAAATCAATTTTTTGGCAATCCTCTGAGGTAAATAAAGCTGGATGATGTTTATGCACAAGGATCCATTCCTCTTTCCGTTTAAAACTAAAAGTTTTATCATTTTCATTTCGGTAATTATAACGCATAATACCGCGGTAGAATGGGTTGCGCAGGATAATGCTAATGGTGGCCGGCGTCCAACGGTATCCTCGGCGGGTTCGGTGGCCGGCTTCGTTAAGTGCGATGGCCGTTTTTACAAGAGAATGTTCCTCAAGATAGGTATCCTTCAGGAGCAGGGCAATTTTTTTCTCACTTTCCAGAAAAGAAAATGTATCGGTTTTTTTATCATAAGCATAGGCGTATGGAAGGCGGCCACCATTCCACTGCCCGCCGCTGGCCCGGTTCATCATAGTGGCTGTAACGCGCTCACTGGTCATATTGCGTTCAAGCTCGGCAAAGATCACGATAATCTTTAGCATGGCTTCCCCCATGGCCGTGGAAGTATCAAATTGTTCATTCTTGCTGACAAAGGTGATACCAAGTTTTTTACAATCAGCATACATCGTCGCGAAGTCGAGCAGATTGCGACTAATGCGATCAATTTTCCATACCAAAATATGGGTGAACTCTCCATGACGAATGCGTGTCATCATGTCTTGAAAGGCCGGGCGGTCGGTATTTTTCCCGGAATAGCCGGCATCGGTAAATACTTCGTATTTTTCGATGGATAAAATATATTTTGCATAGTTTATCATGTCGTTTTGCTGCATAGGCAGAGAATCCCTGTCAATTTGGTGCAGCGTAGACACGCGGCAATAAATTGCTGCTTTTTTGCCTTTGGCATAAGGCTGCCTCCTTATTCAATTGAATTTAGGAGGCCAATCAGGTATAATAATAATTGGTTGGGTGATCAGCTTTCTAGTTGATTATCTACAGGCCGTTCGGTGTTCGTAGCACCGGGCGGCCATTTTTATTTATTGAGAAAACTTTTTAAGATGAATGAGTGCTTGGGGAATTCCATAAAATTTTGACAGTTCGTATATGGAGGTGCCGGCATGCTCTCCGATCCGTGTGTCCGGCAATCGCAAATGGATTGGATTGCCGGTTTGGTACTCGGAAGAAATGTTGATGGCAATTTGTTTTGCATCTATAGCATTATAGCACATAATACGCATTTCTTTGCTTAAAAGTATATTCACGGTACTATGAAGTGATAAACTAAAGTTTAACGCTTTTTGATACGACGGTTTCCATGAGACTATGAAATAAAGTCTGTAAAAGTTTACTGCACAGGCCTTCTATGATACATTAAATCATAGGAGGCTTAAAATTATGGCAAGAAAGCAAAAACAACCAGTCCTCCATGTTCAAATGACAGAGGGCAAGCGTGCGATTATTCAGTAGCTGCTTCAGGAGTATGACATTGAGACAGCAGAAGATATCCAGACGGCTCTCAAGGATCTCTTGGACGAGATTTCTCCCATTCTCTATATGGATGCCATTCACTATTCTGTACGTGATAACGGGATGATCCGTAAGCT
>Ga0070399_1004513_pt1 | contig 11446 bp, 10 predicted proteins | sample BioMet4_FD_61217 | JGI IMG/M metagenome (GOLD analysis project Ga0070399, IMG submission 61217) | Microbial communities from bioreactor (seeded with sewage sludge) at LBNL, California, USA - Biofuel metagenome 4 (version 1) | ecosystem: Engineered > Bioreactor > Anaerobic > Unclassified ... | reverse complement strand
CCTCTGCGGCATTGATGCCGGTCGAGAGTTCCCGCCGAATCAAGCGCAGAGCCTCGGAAAGCCACGCGGGCTCAACCGGGTCAACTTCCGTCGAAGCGCGTTCAACAATCCTTCTGGGCAAAATTGGGGTAATCCCGCCACCGGTAAAGGTCAACAATCGGCGCATGCAGACGCGTCAGCATCCGGGCCATTTTCCCGTTTGATATGCGCGCGATAACGCCGTCTACCTCGCCTTTAAGCCGCCGCACGTCCGACGACCATGTTTCCCCCCCGCCCAGAAAAATCCAATTGCCGTTAGCCTGGGCGAAATCGGCAATTCCCTCGCACAGCGCACGCCCGTACCCGCGAGACGTTTCAACAAACACGGCCACTTTGTATCGCTTTTCCGACATGAGCCCCTTTCTTCACACCGACAGGCGAAAAAACGCCCTACAGCGTCGACAAGAAAACGACGCCCCGCGACGGCAGATCAACGCGCAGCCCCGCCTGCAATTCCACACGTACGCGCGAACCCGCAGCCACCGGAAAACCGTCGCCGTCCCTGCGGCGATCCGTTTGAAAATAGCGGTATTCCTTAAGGGATACGCCGCCGCGGTCCGCCGCCATGCGGAGAAGAACGCTCCGAACTCCCGGTGCCTCGCTAACCACCACACAAGAAACGCCGCCCGCGGGAAGCGCCGCAGCAGCCACACGGACGGCGGGATCTCCGGTGGCGCTCACCTCCAAAGTCTGGGAACCGGCAGGAAAACAGCGGCACAAAAGCGACCACGTGTAGAACCAGGGGCGGAGGTTGAAATCGTCCTCCGGATATCCGCAGCTCCCGGCCAAACTGTTCCAGAACCCCCAACCTTTAAGGCCGAGCGAACCGTAGCCGCCCCACGTGTGCATGGCATCGTCCATATCCCACGCAATCAGGCCGGACTGCCCCGCGCACATGGACTGAACCGCATAATCCGCCATCCAGACACCATAGACGAATGAAAACCGATTCGTCTGCACATCGTCTTTTGCACCGTCGCCGATGGCGGCTTCTCCCATAAAAAAAGGTTTTTCCTTCCCCTTCGGGTCGCACGTGTTCACACGTTTTCGACGGAGGGCCAGTTCGTCCGGTCCCAACCGTCCTTCGAGCAGGGACGGGAGCCATTTGTCCGCCGTGAGATGCGCATACAGATGGTATTCGTATGCGCCGACACACGAGCGCAGTTCCGCATCCCGTGCGATCTTCCCGATCCACTGACACCAGTCGCCCGGACCGTCCGAACCGACAATGCGCATCTTTCCGACAAGTCCACGCCGGTCCAGCGCCGCATGAAGCGAGAGAACGGTGCGCCGCCATGTCTCGAACTCGACGGGAAGTCCGGACGGTTCGTTCATCAGATTAAAATACGCGATGTTGGCGAACCCCCGGCGCTCTCGCAAATATACAAGAAACGGAACGATCAGCTCATCGGACCAGCGGGGGTCATCGAGCCCCGACAACGAGCTACGGTACGACTCGTGCAGCCACCACTCGCCGAACACCACGGGAATATGCTTCGCAGCGGCGTAGTCGAGTATTCGATAAACCGAACGCATGCGCGGAGACTCGTAGTCCGGCACAAAACGCCCGTTCTCCAAACGCGTGTACATCCGGGCATCGTGCATCACTCGCAGAATCGCCGGCCGCATGAAATCGACACGATTCGTCATATCGGACCACCGGCGCTCCAAAAAACGGTCCCCGACGCTGTTCCCCGCAGGCAGGCCCTCGTATTCCCATTCGACGCCAAACCCCAAAAATTTTTCCGTTAATACACGATCCGCGAGAATCGTCACCGGAAGCGGCGATGCGACGCACGGCACGCCCAGACTCAAGCACAGTCCGACCGCAATAAACACCCTCGAACATCGGCCGCCAAGGAACCCGACAATGCAAACCGATATGAATCCAATGACTACTCCGCGCGTTCTCACCCGGTCTCTTTTCTCTGTTGCACAAAAAACATCTCTCATAGAATGCGTATTTTCGCATCGACCGTCCATTGTATTTATTGCAACATGGGAAACGAAATGTCTTACCGGAAAACCAGCACTGCGAAATGATAGAGACTGTTCTTCCAATGGTTCGGGTCATGGCCGTTGCCGTCCACGTGCCAGATATGCGGCACGCCCTTCTTCTTGAAAAAGGCATGCAGGTCTCGGCTGACGCCAAACAGACTGTCCCGATTTCCGCAGGAAAGAAACAGCAGCTTCAGCTTTATTTTGGCGGTTTCTGGCTCCGGGATAAGCACGCCAGGGGGCTTGGTGTTCGGCGCAGACGAAAACCCGCCGATCCACGCAAAGGTGTCGAGATGCGTCAGTCCGAAATTCAACGACTGTCCGCCCCCCATTGAAAGCCCAGCCAAGGCGCGGTGCTCCCGGTCTGTATAGGTACTATAGCGCGACTCAATCGCGGGAATCACATCGTCAAGCAGATCACGCTCGAAAACAGCAAAAGCCGAGGCGGAAGCGAAGACGTCCCCTTGTGCGCGGTCGTTTTTCTGTGCCCGGCCATTGGGCATAACGACAATCGTCGGCACGGCCTTGCCATCGGCGATCAAATTATCGAAAAGGATCTCAGGATGCACATAGCGGTACCACTCCGTCTCGTCGCCGCCGATGCCGTGCAACAAATAGAGCACGGGATATTTTCGCGTTTTCGAATATCCGGGAGGCGTGTAGACCAGCATCTTTCGCGTTGTGCCGACCGTTTTCGAATCGTATTCGACCATCTCCAGCCTGCCGTGAGGCGCACCGTCCCTCACCGCATCGAAGCCTGCCGACGGCTCCACAAACGCAGGTTTGTCATCCGGCCCCAACACGACCGACCGGTCCCGCGTCATCTGCGGTTCTTGTCCTTCCGTGCCCAAAACGACCAAACGCAAAAGCTGAAGAGCCCCACAAAACAGAATAATCGGTCGGTTAACCGTAGCCATAATAAACTCTCCCAAGGCGCGTTCAGTAAAACTTCACAGCGTTCGCTTGGCATCTTGCCGTCTACGATGCGGAAAAATCCGCCATCGCCGAATGGCCGAGTGGCACCGCCGGCACGTGCTCCAGCTCGTCGTAGCCTGACGTCTTCGCCAAGAGGCCGAACAGCTCCTCGAGCCGTGCGCGTTCGGCCACACCGAACTGCGTCTGGCCGCCGAGCGGCGGCGGGATCCAGACCTCGGCGAAGCCCAGCTCCGCCAGCATGTTGTGCGAGCCAACCACCACGGCCCGAGCACGCTCGCACGTCGGCGGGATCCACAGGAACACGCGAGACGAGGCGAGAGTCTCTTTGCTCATCACCGACGGCACCGCGACTGACCACGGCCACTCCGCGGATTTCACCGTCAGCGCCATTCCTACCGCAAGAGCCATGATATCCTTGCCACGACTTTGCCCCTTTCCTGCGCCAATTCAAACACCTTTGGCATGTCAGTATAGAACAAGATATCCAACCCGTTCACTTCAATTGTTGTGGGTGCGTTCCCTTCATTGACTCGGCCGATGGGGCTATGATGCCTTGCATCGGATGAGATCCACATGCTCGCACACGTGTGAGTGAAAACGAGTCACCCCTTCTCGATGACACCGGATTATCGGCATCGCTATTTAAGTCAGCGACCCCCGGCGTTCCGACGAAACGGATGTGCCCGCAATTGACTCATTCGCCCCATTCGTGTTAATTTACAAAAAAATGGGGAATGCGATATGCCACAATCAGCCCATCAAACAGAATTGTACACTAGCGAATTAAGGCGATCACATGCGATCGAGGATTATCAACAGCGGCTCGCGAAGATGGACAACGCCCTCTTGCCTCTACCGGATCGAATTCCGACAGGCAACGACTGTTCCCCCGATGGCGTTGAACGACGCCGGGCCTTTTTGCGGGAACAGGGGTGTTGCCCTGAGACGTTATGCCGGGACAATCCCATTATTGATCCCGAAGCCACGAAAGGCGCAGTTGAAAACTTTATTGGATTCACTCACATTCCTGTCGGGGTGATTGGCCCGCTGCGAGTCAACGGGCTCTTTGCGCAGGGCGATTTCTTTGTCCCCATGGCGACAACCGAAGGAGCGCTGGTCGCCTCGTATCACCGCGGTGCCCACGCCGTAAGCCGCTGCGGAGGAGTCGTCGCTCTTTGTGTCTCCGAGTCCCTTTGCCGCGCGCCCGCATTCACGTTCCGGTCCATTCTAGATGCCGGGGTGTTCATCGACTGGGCCGTCTCCAACCTCGCGACCTTCAGGGAACTCGCCGCGTCGACCACTCGCCATGGGGAACTGATCGACATGAAACCTTCGTTCAACAGCAACACGGCCTTTCTGATATTTGAGTTCAGAACCGCCGACGCTGCAGGGCAGAACATGGTTACGGTTGCCACCCAGCGCATCTGCGAGTGGATCGAAAGCTCGAGCCCCGTCAAGCCCGCCACATGGTACGTCGAGGGCAATCTCTCCGGCGACAAGAAGGCCACCATGCTCTCGTTCTTGTTCCACCGAGGCCGCAAGGTCGTCGCCGAAGCCTTCATTTCACGCGAGGTCATTAAGCGTTTTCTCCATTCGTCGCCGGAAGACATGACCGAATACTGCCGTGTTTCCACGCTCGGCGGTATCCAAAGTGGTTCGATTGGCATCCAAGGGCACTATGCGAACGCCTTGGCGGCGCTCTTTCTTTGCTGCGGACAGGACGTTGCTTGCCTCTCCGAAGCTTCGGTAGGCATCACGACGATGCGGGTGACTCCCGATGGCGACCTTTACGTATCCGTAAGTTTGCCGAATCTGACCGTCGGCACCGTTGGTGGCGGCACGTTCTTGCCAGGTGCCCGCGATTGCCTTCGCATGTTGGGATGCGAAGGCAGTGGACACGCCCGCAAATTCGCCGAGATTTGTGCGGCCACTGTGCTTGCGGGAGAAGTCTCCATAATTGCCGCATTGGCCAGTGGCGACTTCTCAAAGGCTCATGCCACCTTTAGGAAAAAGAATGACTAGCGACACAAACACGCCCTACGCCGATTTCAGTTTCGTGCGTTATGCAAACTGTTGGGAAGATGCGGCACTGTTGGTTCAGGCGCTTCGTCCCAAGAAAGGCATGCGCCTTTTGTCCATCGCGTCCGCCGGGGACAACTCGCTCGCCTTGATTGCGCGGGGTGCCGATGTGCTGGCCGTCGACCTCAACCCGGCCCAACTGGCCTGTGCAGAGCTACGCCGCGAAATGATTCGGGCCCTGCCCCTCGCCGATTTCTTACGGTGCATCGGCGTTCTTGCTTCGGACTCACGCTGGGAGGCATACCGATCCGTGCGCGAACGTCTCACTCCGATCACGCAAGCGTTTTGGGACTCCCGTCGTGAAATCATTGAACGCGGCATCATCCACGCCGGCAAATTCGAGCGTTATTTCCAGATCTTTCGGATGTACGTGCTGCCGCTCATCCATCGCAGTCCCGTCGTCGAGGCGCTCCTCGCTCCCAAGGAACTCGTCGAACGAAAGGTGTTTTACGAGCGCAGATGGAACAACCTCCGGTGGAACCTGCTTTTCCGCATCTTTTTCAGCCGGGCCCTAATGGGCAGACTCGGCCGCGATCCCGCCTTTTTTCGGCAAGTCGAAGGAAATGTCGCAATCCGAATCTTGGCGCGTGCGCGCTATGCGCTGACAGAACTCGACTCCTCGGCAAACCCCTACCTCTCTTACATTCTTACAGGCAACTTTCACTCCGCCGTACCGTTCTATCTCCGGCCAGAGAACTATTCGTTAATCCGCGCAAACATCGACAACCTAACCCTGCAACAGGGCGCGGTCGATGGCGTGGCCGCCGCACAAGGCGCCCGCGTGTTTGACGGATTCAACCTTTCCGACATCTTCGAATACTTGACACCGTCCGCGTGCGCCGACGTGTATGGCCGATTGCTCGCAAGCGCACGCCCAGGTGCCCGGTTGGCCTATTGGAATATGCTCGTGCCGCGCACCTGTCCACACACCATGTCCGCGCGCATAAGCCAACTTGACGAAGAGGCAAACGCACTCTTCGCTCAAGACCAAGCGTTCTTTTACTCTCGCTTTGTCTTGGAGGAGGTTTTGTGACGCCGATCTACCATGATGTTGTCGGCGCCGCAGCGCTGTTCTCCCTCTTCTTGGCGGTGATCGGCACAGCTGAACTCTGCATCCGAAAAGCAGTGCTCGCACCCGAAGCCGCGCGGAAAGCGATCCATGTTGCAGGTGGACTTGGCTGCGCATTCTTCCCGTTTCTGGTCGCATCCTGGGTCACCGTCCTGATCCTCTCTGTCCTATTCTCTTTCCTGCTGTTCGCCGGTGAGCGTCAGCGTCGGCTGAAGGCTCTCAGCTCTGTCGCGCGAAGCAGCCTAGGGTCGCTTCTTTTTCCGCTCGCAATCCTGTTGCTGTTCATCGTTGCAAAAGATCGTCTCTGGCTTTATCTCTCCGCGCTTCTCGTGTTGGTCTTGGCAGATTCTGCGGCTGCCCTCGTCGGCACCCACTTCGGAAAGATCCGGTATCAGACCGCGCCGGGCGAATGGAAGTCACTCGAAGGTACGCTGGCCTTCTGCGGCGTAGGTTTTCTCGCAGTCCTACTCACCCTCTGTATTCTTTCAGACCTGAACTTTGTCACCTGCTTATTGACCGCATCACTGATGGCTGTGCTGTTGGCGGGTCTCGAATCCGTGTCAATCGGAGGCACCGACAACATCTTCACTCCTCTTGCGACGCTCTACCTGCTCTTGAAAATTCCCGACAAGCCGCACATCGAAATCGTCTTCCAATGCATGAGCCTCCTCGCATTCTCGTGGCTCCTTTTCTGGATCAACAGCCGACATCAGACGTTCTTGATCCGGCCCCTCGTCGTTTTCATTCTCATCACCTACGCCGCATGGGCGCTCGGATCAGCCGACTGGATGTTGCCAGCCTTGTCGGGTTTCATCCTTTACAATCGTCTCTGCGCGCCCTGCGGGCCCAGGCCCAGCGATCCAAGCGCACTCCGATTGCTCCGCCCCCTCTATCCGTCGATCTTCATCCTGTTCGTTGCAAACACGACCATGAGCCTCGCTTTTTGGCTAGGGCCCTATTTGGCAGCAACCTCCGTCGCTACGACGCTCTGCATTGTCGAACGTTACCGCCTGAACACTAAAGGCGCGCGCCTCGTCGGCCTCAAACGCATGGCCGCCCTCCTCCTTCCCGCCACGGTGCCGTGCCTTCTCTGCGTGCCGATCCAAGGTCCGTCGGTCTTGAAGGCAACGCCAACGCTGATCACGCTTGTACTCGGCGCGAGCCTGCTCCACCACGCGTTTGCGCGACAAAGCTCGGCCGACACGTTTTGGCGCTACTGGATTGGGCTTTGCGCCAGTTTTGCCGCCCTGACCTACACCGCCCTCCAGTTCGGCGGCTTCCTCGCGCCGCTCGCCCCGTCAACTTGGAAGGAAGTCTTCCGATGACACCAGCCCTCTGCCCCGTCAAGACGAACACAGACCTTGAAGCCTACCGGCGACTTCTTCGCGACATCTATGCCCATGATCGGCATTACACGCCGCACTCTGAAATGTTGCCATGCGACGGCTCGGCTTGGCTGGCGTACGACGGAAACACACCCGTAGCCTGTTGCGCAGCGCAGACGCAGACCGCGAACCCAAACATTGGCACTATCGGTTTCTTTGAGTCGATCAACCATCCGCCTACCGCGAAGGTCTTGCTCGGCCATGCAGTCGCCCTTTTGCGGTCAGCAGGCGCCCAACGCATCATCGGACCGATGAACGGCGACACGTGGCATGCATACCGCATCAACGCCGGGCCGTTCGAAGCTGCCCCCTTTCTCAAGGAACCATGGAACCCTCCCTACTACTCCGCCCTCTGGGAAAAGGCGGGCTTTGTCCGCCTCGAATCATACGGCAGCTTCATCGTCGACGACCCAGCACTTGCCGCCAGCAACCAACTGAAGTATTACCGACGGTGCGTGCAGCACGGCTACACCTTTGTCCCCATCACAGGCAGCAACTATACCTCCATCCTGCAGACGCTCCACGCCCTTTCCACAGTCATTTTTTCAAACAACCTCTTCTACACGCCCATCGGATACGAGAGTTTTGCGAACCTTTACGCGACGGCCCGTCCACTTCTCCGGCACGGCCTCTCTTGGCTGTCCTTCCTGCCCAACGGTTCTCCGGCAGGCTACGTCTTCGCCTACCCCGATTACGCGGATGCTGTGCGCGCCATGCGCGGGCGGAGCGACGTGTTCGCCAAAATCCGTTTTCTGCTCGGCAGGCACCGCGCCACCCGGACTTGCATCAAGACACTCGGCGTCATCCCCGAAGCGCGCGGGTCCGGGCTCGCGATGGCCCTGACCCACCTCGCCTTCGCAAATAGCGCCAACCTTGGTTATCGACAATGTCTCATGTGCCTCATGCACAGTGCCAACGCGTCCCAACGGCTGGGCGGCCAAGCCGACCGCCCCTTCCGCTCCTACGTACTCTACGACTATCAACCATGACGCTCTCAAGCGATAGTAACATCACCTCTATGCTCGACCGCGCGGCTGCGCGCGCAGGCGACCGCCCAGCGCTCATCTTCGGCAACCGCACGATCTCCTTTGGCGACCTGCAAACAGGCGTGGCGCGGTGCGCCTACCAGCTTCGCCGCTGCGGACTTCGGGCCGGCGAACGTGTCATTCTCATGATTCCCATGTCGCCAGACCTGTATATCACGCTTCTGGGGCTCATCCGCAGCGGCGCCGTCGCCGTCTTTGTCGACCCTTGGATATCCTTGAGGCAAATTGCCGCCTTCGCGGCCTTTGCCGAACCGTCGGGTTTTATCGGAACACCCGCAAGCCACCTGTTACGTTTGTTCAACCCCCGCCTAGCGCACCTGGCCCTAACAGTTAGCACCGGGCCCACCTGGTTCCGCCTTCCGGCGAGATTCGAGCTGGACTCTCTCCTGCGTGGCACGTCCACCTTGGATCCCGAGCCCGTGTCGACTGAAACACCTGCCTTGATCACGTTTACGAGCGGTTCTAGCGGGACCCCGAAAGGTGCCAATCGGACGCATGGCTTTCTCGCGGCGCAATATTCTGCGCTCCAAACGGAGCTGGAGGTGCGCGCCGATGACGTCGACATGCCGATGTTCCCCGTATTTGCCCTCCGCAACCTAGCCGCAGGCGTGACATCGGTCATTCCTGACATGGATTTTCGCCGACCATCGGCCATTGATCCCCGGCGCATCGCCGCGCAGATCCGAGGCAGCAGCGTCACACTGCTGACGGCTTCGCCGCCCTTCATCGATCGCCTCGCCGCGTACGGCGCGCCCATCTCGCTGCGGGCGATCCGTACGGGCGGTGCTCCCGTCAGCCACGTCCAGCTCAGACAATGGCAACGGGCCTTCCCTCACACGCACATCGACATCCTATACGGCTCGACCGAAGCCGAGCCCGTTTCCTGCATTTCGTTGCAAGAGCGACTCGCGACGCCCGAAAGCGGCGGGTATTGCTGTGGCAAGCCGACGGGCCTTCTGCGAACCCGCACGATTCAGATCCGCCCAAGCCCGATCGCCGCCGATGAACTCGCCGCCTTGACGTGCCGTGACGGCGAGATTGGTGAGCTGATCGTTTCTGGATCTCACGTTTGCCGCAGTTACTACAACAACCCCGAGGCTGTCCGCGAGAACAAAATCGTCTCGCCGGACGGAACGTTCTGGCACCGCATGGGCGACACCGGCTATCTGGACTCCGAGGGGCGTTTCTTCTTGACAGGCCGAGTCCACACGACGATCCGGCGCAACGGCAAGCTGCTCCACGCCCAGCTCGTCGAAGCCGAAGCGTTGCGCCGTCTTCCGAAAGCTCGGCGCGTGGCCGCGCTTGAACGAAACGGGAAGTTGGTCTTGGTGGTACAGGGGCCGCCAGTCGGAAATGCCGCCCAAATTCTGGATTCGGACGAGGTTGTTTTCACTCGTAAAGCGTTGCCGGTCGACCCGCGCCACAACGCCAAGATCGATTACGCCCGCGTGCGTGCCTTGCTCGATTATGGAGCGCTCTGAATGAATGAGACCTTGACCCTCGACACACCTTTCATCCGTCGTTTCTCGGCCTACCTCGCCGAGCGCTTTCCTCTCCCCAGCCACATCAGCATGGTCGTCATTTACTTCCTTGCGAACCAGTCCTTGGCTCAAGTTCTTTGCCAGCCCGACGAGCCGCTGCGTGTCGGCTGGGTATCCGCCCTCGGCACGTTGTTTCTCCTGTGCGTCTTTTTTCACCTTCGCGTGTTCGACGAACACAAGGACTACGAGGACGACTGCCGTTATTACCCACAACGCATTCTTTCGCGTGGCTTAATCACGCTGAAGCACCTCAAGGCATTGGGAGTCGCAGCCATCTCAGTCGAGCTGCTGGTGGCGGCCTGTATCGGACGGCCAGCCCTGATCGCCGCCCTCGCGACAATCTTCTTCTCATGGATCATGCTTCACGAGTTTTTCGTACGCGACTGGCTCCGCGCCCATTTCATTCTCTATGCAATCTTCCACATGCTGATCACTCCACTGATGGCGGCCGCCATCTTCAGCTTCGTAATTGGCAGGCCCTTCTGGGAGGCCCCGCGTCTTTTCTGGGCCTATGCGTTGGCCGACTTCCTAGCCTTCTCGAATTGGGAAATCTCGCGCAAGATCCGCGTACCCGGCGACGAGATCGCAGGCGTCTCGAGCTATTCGAAAGAGTTCGGCATGTTCAATGCGTGTTACGTCGTCGTAGGACTTCGCGTTCTAAACACTGCTCTCGCTTGGATGATCGGCCACTATCTTGATCTCGGCGTCCTGTATTACGCGGGACTCATCGCCCTCTTTATTATCACCCTTGCAGGAATCCTGCACTTCCGTTTGCGCCCAAGCCGCAAGACCGCCATATCGCTCGAAGCCTATGGCGGAGGTTACATCATCTTCTTTTACTTTGTATTGGTGGCTGAACTCTGCCGCAAACACGGTTTCGCCTTCATTGGAGGCCTATCATGAGACTACTTTTCGTCCCCTCGCACGACAGTCGCACCACCACCCCAATTGGAGGCAAAGGGCACCAGTTACTGACGCTGCAGCGGGCGCACACCGTTCCTGAGTGGTTTGCCCTTCCCTCAACTCTCTTTATCCAGTGCCTCGCCTCAAGCGAACAGGACGCCCGCATACGGACATCGCTGCAACGTCTCGACGAATCCACCGTCGCTGATGTGGCTCGTGAGATCACCTGCCTCGTGAAACAGATCCCGTTGCCTGTCTCGCTTTCCGAGGAGATCGCCCGCGAAACCGAAGCCATCGCTAATTCGGGTTTCGTCGCCGTTCGTTCGTCGTCGGCAGACGAGGATGGCTCAAAACACTCATTTGCAGGCATCCACGAGAGCTTCCTCTATGTACGCGGCGCCACTGATATCATTGCCCGAATCCGCGATGTCTGGGCCTCTGGCTATTCCG
>Ga0070399_1004511_pt1 | contig 11447 bp, 9 predicted proteins | sample BioMet4_FD_61217 | JGI IMG/M metagenome (GOLD analysis project Ga0070399, IMG submission 61217) | Microbial communities from bioreactor (seeded with sewage sludge) at LBNL, California, USA - Biofuel metagenome 4 (version 1) | ecosystem: Engineered > Bioreactor > Anaerobic > Unclassified ... | reverse complement strand
CGCCAAACAACGCTTCAGCGCGGCCACGCGGAACCCGGTTGTTTGGCAAAAATATTATAAAGCAAAGACTCTATACAAGAGCCTCAGCCAGCAACACTTTTGTAAATCCTTCTAAAAAATTTTAGGATGATTGGCATAAGGGAGGACACGATGATTGATTTTATTCGAAAGAACGTTTCGGTTCCTGTTAAACGCGTTATTGATCCCACTTTTTTATTAACGGCCGACGATTACCAAAAAATAACTTCACCGCGATTGATCCCAGAAAAATATATTTTGCTCTATTCGAGAAGATACAACAAAGAAATGGATGAGTTCACAGATAAACTTGCCGAGCAATACGGCTATCGCGTTGTCGAAATCAGTCTTCGCGCGACCAATTCTTATAAACATAAAATGTTTTATGAAGCTGGCGTGGAGGATTTTTTATCATTGACTAAATACGCGGAAATAATCGTAACAAATTCTTATCACGGAGCGATTTTTGCAATTCAAACGCAGCGCCCCTTTTACGTTTTTTGCCGCGAACAAGCCAACACGAAAATACCACAAATGTTGCATTTGCTTGGACTTTCCGATCGTCTGGTCTCTTCACCCGGCCAAAAAAACCATGAACCGAATTATTGCTCTGTAAATGAAAAACTAAATGAACTCCGCGAAGAATCCCTCTCCTTTTTAAAGAATGAATTAATGGAATAAAAAGTAATGAAAGGCTTTTTGATATCAAGCAATAAAACGGAATGCTTCGGATGCGGCGCGTGTCAAAACGTATGTCCAAAATCCTGCATAACAATGACTTTTGATTCGGAGGGTTTCCGTTATCCATCGATAGACAAAACGAAATGTATATCCTGTTTGCTTTGCCAGAAAGTTTGTCCCGTCGAAGAAATTCCCCATAAAAATCAGCCTCTATTGGCATACGGGGGCCACAACAAAGATAGAAAAATTTGCGGAGACTCTACATCAGGCGGTTTTTTCTCTCTATTAGCGAAACGTTGCTTTCAGGAAAAAGGAACTGTGTTTGGGGCCGCAGAAATTAATCCTTTATCAATAAAGCATATTTCAATTAATTCCGAGAATGATCTTTCCAAAATACAAAAATCAAAATATCTTCAAAGCGATATTGGGCTGTGCTTTCAAGAAACAAAAAACCTTTTGTTAAAACGGGAAAACGTTGTATTTTCTGGCACGCCATGCCAAATTGCGGGACTCCTGAATTATTTGAAAATTACTCGAACTTCAACCGATTCTTTATTAACTGCTGAAGTTGTTTGCGAAGGATTACCAACCCCTCTTTTCACTAAAAAACAAATTGAGTATTTCCAAAAGCAAACGAAAAGCAGAGTTTCATGCCTTGATTGGCGCTTCAAAAATAAAAACCGGTGGGATTTCCAGACCATGCTTTTGACCTTTTCGAGCGGGAAAAGGTTAAAAATTGATCGCTGGGTAAACCCTTTTTGGTCTATTTGGCTAAGTCACATGATGTCTAGGCCTTCGTGTTACAGTTGCCCATTTGCATCTAGAGCGAGAATCGCAGATATTACAATGGGAGATTTATGGGGTGTCCACAAGTATTGCCCCGATCTTTATAACAAAGATCGTGGGGCCTCAGTTCTGTTTGTAAATTCAAAAAAGGGGGAGGATGCCTTAAATGATGTCTTGCCAAATTTTGAAGGACATAAATTAACCGTTGATGATGCTATCAAATATCAAGGGCCTTTAAGAAACCATATTTCTGAAAATCCTTCTCGAGAGCAATTTTTCCGAGATGTTGGAAACCTCTCATACCCCCAATTAGTTCATAAATATGGTAAAAAAATAAATTATCATTCCTAATCTGGAAATATTGTTTTGGAAATCGATGGATTGTTTTTTGGAGCAAAAAGAAAAAGTCTCAGCAGGTTTAAGCTCTTCCCAATATTGCATCGACTGTCTGAAAAAACGCATTTCCAAATAGAACGTTATCCAAGGATGGGGGTTTGGGCCAGCCCGACTAATTTCTATTTAAATTTTTAGAGCCTTTTTGAAAACGAAAATGCTGATGGTAACGAAAGGCGCTTGGGACATGAAAAATCAAAGGCAAGGCGGTCACGAGCAATCGACAGACAAAAAGTTTTCTAGAAAGAACTGCATAGAAGCCTTCGATCCAACGCTTACTCTAAGATAATCTTTCAAAACTGGATTATTATAGGGATGAACAAGAATGCGTTTTTCTTTTTCTAAAAGTTCGGAAACGAGATGGGCGTTTCGGCGCGGCTTAATAAAAATGAAATTTCCCCGACAGTCCTTACATTCATAGCCTTTTGCTTTTAACGATTCTAAAATAAACTTCTTCCCCTCTACTTCAATTTCAATTAGTTGTTTTTCAAGAGAAGGATCATCAATAATTCTCTCCGCAAAAAGCAAAGCGATTGCGTTGCAATCAAAGGTAAGTTTTGAGTTTCTAATATAATGAGCCAGATTAGGATTAGTTATAATGACTCCCATACGAGTGGCAGCGATTGAAAAGAGCTTCGAAAACGTTCTCGTAACGATGACGTTTCCATCTTTAATTGCGTGTTGAATAAATGTGTGAGGGTAAAAATAATAGTAGGCCTCATCAATCAAAACGACCGCCCCAACTGCTCGAGATTTCGCAATAACTCGTTGCATTTCTTCCTCGGAATAAACATTTCCCATTGGGTTGTTGGGATTGACGAGAGCGACAATTCTAGTGTTCTCATCAATCGCGTCAATGACTTTTTCAATATCAATGGTCATGTCCTTTTCATAGGCAACCGATTTAAAATTGAGCCCCAAAATAGAACAATTCACCCAATACATTTCGAAAGTCGGAGACACTATCACAACATCTTTCCCCTTTTCTCCGAAAGTTTCCAAGATATAACGAATCGCCATGTCGGTGCCGTTTGTAGCGATTAGATTGTCCAACGAACAATTGTAACCAATATACTTTGCGTATTTTCCTAAAAAACGATTGGGCTCTGGATAAACTGAAAGAAATTCCGGTGTTATCTCTTTCAACACAGAATCAACAAAATCCTTGGGAAGTCCCTCGGGATTTTCGTTCATATCGTAGCGATGATATCCATAACGTCCTTGCATCGGGAAGATGCGTTCGGTTTTTTTAATATCTGGATTAACATAAATTGTGGCCATAAAAACCCTCTTAACAAATATTCTTTTACATTACGTCTTTCTTTGAAAAAAGTATACTAAAAAGTATCTTTTTGCCTGGACTAAGCGGTCGCACCACAAGGCACTCTGAGTTGTAACATGATATGTAGGAATCGACGGCTCTTTTGAAGGATTCTAAGTCCTCGTACTCGGACTCGTGCCTGTAGAACATCTCACGCTTCATCGACCCGAAGAAGGACTCCATGATACAGTTGTCGAGGCGGTTCCCTTTCCTCGGCGTTGGCTGACGAACCCCCCGCTTCCTCAGTTCCTCGGCGTGCCAATGCTATTGGCACTGCCAGCCATGGTCGGAATGGAAGATGAGGCCAACGAGATCCGCGGCCGCCTCCCCGATTTTGCCCCGGCAGGAGCTGGGGTCAGCCGTCTTGACAACGCCTTTGAAACCCATCTTTTTCATGAGGTGTTGCATCTTCTTTCGGTTGACTTGGAAACCATCGGCCATAAACTTGGACAAAACGCGCAAGACGTCGTATCATCTCTACTCTACGCGCCAGCGAATATCGACGCGATTAACTCAGGGGCCCTCTGTTCTTCGTATCAAAGTTCGGTTTGGCCATTTCGTAGAAAATAAGTCGACTTCGCCAGCTGGACCGCGGCCAGAAGATCCAGTATTTTAGCCTCTCTTCACTCTTCTTTCATTTGGAAGGCAGCCTCGGATTTCTGCCTTGGGGACGCCCACCCGGAGATGTAGTCCTTAACCAATTTCAGCTTTTGATCGAATGTGTACCTCATAAGCAAAGTACCCCGTTTTCTGGTTTTGTCCAGAACTCAGGATACAGTTCAACGTGGACGCAAAAATCAAATTTTTGAAAAGAACAAAAAAGTGTAATTCTTTTCGCAAAAGACCAAAAAAGTCTCAAAAACCCTCTTGATTTCAACGAGGAAAAAATCGAAAGGAAAACGATAATTAATTTGAACGAAATTATCAATTGTTCAACATTCGATTGAAAGATAAAAACCCAATATCCAGAGAAAGAACGATTCCCGGCTCAGACAAAACAAAATCGCAAACCTAAAATAACTAATGTTCTATTGTGAAAGTGAGAAAAAATGATAGCAAATGCAAAAAATGACCACAAATTGCAGCCACTTCAAAAGCCATGCAAGAATGATTAAATCAGAATGCCGCGAGAAACAAACACCATTAATATGATGGAGTGTGTGAATTGGAGTTTAAGCCGCCACTTAATTAATGTATTATCTACGTAACGAAATGGACATTTCTGAACACGCTATTAGTAGGAGGAGACAATAATGGAACTGAGCGAAGCAGATTTAAAACATCTTCAAGCGGCCGAGCGAAGTCTGCTCAACTATTTTGACGAAATTTGTAAAAAACTATCAATTGTATATTTTGCGTGTGGAGGAACCCTTTTGGGGGCCATTCGTCACAAAGGGTTTATCCCTTGGGATGATGATATTGATGTTATGGTGGGCTATGACGATTATCAGAAGCTTATCACGATGTACGAGACGGTAAAAACACCAGGTTATTCAATCGAAATTCATGGTAAGTTTCCCGACTTAGCCCTTCCGATGGCAAAAATCGTCATAGATAATAGCGCCTTCGTCGAAAAAGGCACTGCGAAATTAAATTTGCTCCACGGAATATGGCTGGACGTTTTCCCCCTTGTCGCGTTTCCTGAAAACCGGCTTAAACAAGAAAAGCTAAACATCTTGTGCAAGGCCTATTGCCATCAAGCCATGAGACTATCACGAGATCAAAGGAAAAAGGGGGATTTCCTGAAAGATGTGGTTTCGTCTTTTTTGACGTCCTTCAGAAGTTATAGAAACTGTGCAGCAAAGCTCCTCTCAATCATCGACGAAACCAACCGGAAATATAAAAAATCTAAATATGTTACTCTTTTTTTCTATGGATGCAGCCCGTATGAAGCCGTCTCCTTCAAAAAAGGGCATTATTCTAAGTTTGATGACACATTGATTTTCATCCCTGATGATTATGAGGATTATTTACAGAAATCATTTGGTGATTATATGACACTGCCTCCTTTGAGCGAGCAAAAGGGTCACCATTCAGTAGAGTATTTCTCTCTTACCCAAAAATTTGAAAATCCACTTACGAAAAAGTAGCATAGAACGTAGTTATAATGGCATAGTTAATATCTTTTCGCTTTTGAAGCGAAAAAAACTTTAAATCACACCATCCCAAATTAAAATTAGTCCTGTTTTTTATGTTTTTTTCGCTTAGACAAGCCGGCCACAAAAGCCCTAAGATCATTACCATAAAAACATAGACTAAGTATTGTGATTCCGACAAAGTAAACCACGAAACCCATCCATTCGTTTAGAAAAAAAGCCACAGCCAAAAATGCGCCGGATGCGACGATACAATAGAGATCATTTTTCCAGTGTTTGATTTGATAGTGCTTGACTAGGTAGCCTTCCGATACAATGTACCAAATCAGCAGGGTGAAATCGGAAGCCACAGTCAGCCAAATTGGATTTGATCGATCCAATGGCAAAACAATGAAATAATAAGCAAGCAAGTCGGTGATAACCGCCAAAAAAAGAATTACTATGTTTTGCCAAAAATAAACATGCTCTTTATTAAGAGTTTTGTAATAATTATGCATGAGAACCGTAACTGAGGCGTTAATAATGAATCCAGGCAAAATAACCCTCATATATACCAATGAATCAGCATATTTATTGATAAATTTATCTACTATCCACTGAATTCCGAAATAAGATGAACAGGCAAAAGAAACGAACACTACGAGAAATGCGTTTAAATGTGGAAATATTTCGCAAAGCCTTTTCTCATCTTTGCCTTTCATGTAAGGAAAGAGAACCATTGAAACGGCTCCAGTCACGGCGGTGATAAGGCCAAGGACCGAATAAGCAAAAGAAAACTCAGCAAAGACATTAGACGCTTCGACAGGATAAAAAATTGATACAAATTGTTTGTCGACGGTCATGATTAATGAGCTAGTTAAATTGGCAATCATTATAGGAAATCCAAGTTTAAGCATGAGGGCAATATCCGATCGAGTTTGATCCAAGCGCTGGCCTTTAGAAAAAACAATACTCCATAATTTAATTACGAAAGCCAATGAAGAAACGGCCAAAATAGAAACCAGGACCGCGCAATAAAGTTCAAAACTAACAACAAAAGAATCCTGGGTTTTATACAAAACAAGCAAAACAACAACAGCTAAAATGTCGGCAAGAGATTTTAAAGAAGATATTAACGAAGGAAAGGAAAATTGTTTTGTTGCTTGGCAAACATAAGCAAGGACGGTCTGAACGTGGGAGAAAAAACTATAAAGGAAAACAAAGATAAATATCAATCCATATGGGTTCCCAGATGTAAAAAATAAAGAAACAGTGATGCCGATGATTGAGATAATCGCCTCAAGGGCAATAACAAACGAGACCAAACTATGTATTTTTCTCTTATCGAGTGTTTTTAGATCTGCACCACTAAAATAGAAAAAAATCCCATCAGAGATCCCGAAGTGCAGTAGTCCAGTGTACCCCGCGTACAAAGAGTACGTCTTAAAATATCCGTAGTCATCAAATCCCATAATTTTCGGAATAACAAAACCGACCAAAATTCCGCAAATTAAAGCAATAATATTGCTAACTGCAACCTTGAAAACATCCCTTAGCGCTTGTTTCCTTGAATTTTGCATAAAATAATAATATACGTTCCGATAAATAAAGCCATTTAAAGAACGAATTCGGCGAATACGGCCAGGGATAAAGGTGGTGCAAATAAGAATTATGGAGGCCAAACAAGGATAAAGACCACGTTGACATGGCGTTTTGCTTGCCTCCCAAGAACACAAAAGCATTTCAATTACGAGCGGCCTTAATCCGTTTCGCAAAAAAAGGATTTGGAGAAGTAATAAAGGAAACAGAAATATCCGAAAAGATTTTACGTAAAACGACCGAAAACAATTTCAAGAACAAATATCAAGCGTGAATGATTCCAACGGCGATGATAAAATGAAAATTATCAAAATTGGGAATTAACATGACCATTCTCCATTATTCATTAGGATTGCCACCATATCGAACCGGTGGAATGACTCAATATTGCTTAGATTTAATTTCGGAAGAGCAAAGACAGGGGAGAGAAGTCGCGTTACTGTGGCCGGGATCTTTTTGTTATTTTCGTAAAAAGTCAACGATTAAAAAGATGCCGATGTTCAATTATCAAGGTAGATTAATCGAAAATTACCAAATCAAAAATCCACTCCCGATTCCTCTTTTGAATGGGGTCAGGGATATAGATAAATATACTGAGGAAAGGCCCCAAAACAACTACAGAGTATTTTTGCTTAATCACGGAATAACGGTAGTACATTTTCATACATTAATGGGATTACCAATTGAATTTCTTAATGAATGTAAGAAGCTGAGAATAGAAACCATATACACCTCACATGATTTTTTCGGAATCTGCCCTAGAGTAAATTTGTGTAAATCGGGCCACGATTGTAACTCTGCGAATACATTCGAGTATTGCTTTTCGTGCTCAAAGAGCGCTTTTTCTTTTTGTAAAATAGTTCTAATGCAATCACCATTTTACAGAGTTTCTAAAAACACAAACATCACCGCCCATATAAGAGCGATGGTTCGAGCAAAAGAAATGGGGCAGACTGCCGAAGCAGTAGCCGAAACGAACCATATAGAAGAATACAAAAGGCTTCAAAAGTTTTATTTTAACTATTTCATCTCGTTCGATGTACTTCATTTCAATAGTAGCCGAACAAGGGAAGTTTTTTCTCGCTACTTGCCCGAAAGCGATAGATGGGTAACAATTCCGCTCTCTTTGCCGAATTTAGATAAAAAAAATCCAAAAACCACCAACATTAAAAATTTCATTCGTTTTGGTTTTGTGGGCAATTTTTCATCCGAAAAAGGATATTTTAACTTGATTAACGCTTTTTTATCCTTGAAATCGTCTTCAGAACGCAAATACGAGCTAAACGTAATTGGAAATCCGCCAAAAAACTATGGATTCATCAAAAGTAATCCGCCTTTTAAAAGAGACGATCTTGCATCCTTTTATAATCGTTGTGATGTAATAGTGGTTCCAAGCGTTTGCAACGAAACTTTTGGCTTCACCCTTTTAGAGGGTCTTTCCTTTAATAAGCCAATTATTACAACGGTTTTCGTTGGATCCTCTTGCTTTATTCGAAACGGCGAGAATGGCTTTTTATACAACGGATCGGTCAATGAATTGTCAAATTTGATTCAGTCGTTGCTTGATAATCCAGAGAAAGTAAACGAAATGTCTCGAACGATAAAAAACACTATGTATGTCGGCGGCTTCGATGAACATTGCAAAAAGATTTTGTACCTGTATGATGGCTATCGAAAAGAAAGGTGAGACAAACGTGCACAGCAAGAACAAATTAACGCTTCTAACTTGGGAACAAGTGGTTTTTAAAGGCCTTGGTACGTTTTTTTCTTCCCTGTTTTTTTACGGATTGTTGCTAATCATTTCCGGCACCATTCCCCTCCTTTACGCCAAGCCCGTTTATCAAGCCACGGCTTCCTTCGAAATCTCATCAACATCAATTGAGTATCACGTTTTAGGAGGTAGGCTTTCCTCAGAAGAAACCATGGCGCAAAGCGAAGCGAATTATTCGCTTCTTTATCCCGCTTCTCCGGTCGTTTCCTCTTCTGTTTTTTCAAATTCTATCGATATTCACCTTTATGTATCGGCGCCAGATTTTTCTGTGACATTTTCAGCGAACGGCGAGGAGATATCAAAGCACATGCTTTCTGCTTATACGAAAACTGTGTTGGAGTCGATTAACCAAGAATATTATTCCGGCAAACTTTTAAGTTTAAAAAACGAAAATCCAACAGTTTCAAAAAATCAAGCCTATGCAATTAGTTTTTTGATTTTAGCTTCGGCGTCTTTGATTTTGGTTATTACACAATATTTCTTTTTTCCGCTCGATATTTGGGGGAAAATAAAGAATAAAAGAAAGTCCCTTTTATAGCCTAACGATTGACTATATTTCAATCTGAAAACGAGTTTGGAAGAATACGTTTTGTAGAGGTAGCGCGCAGACCGACCCAAAAAACAAAAGAGAAAAACCCTCAGCAGTGGAAAAAAGGCCTTGATTCACAAGCGTTCCAATTAAAAAGTAAACCAGCAAAGAAATAAACGCGCTTTTAGAAAAGGCATTTTTTTGTTCATAAGAACGGTAGAAAAGAAAAAGGGACAATAAAAAACCAAAAACACCAAAAAGGCCATTTTTCACAAGTAACGAACAATAACCATTATGAAGCAGAGGCAGTGAAAAAAATATCTTGCCATCTAGCGGTTGAGGGGAAATCGGAACAGCGAAGCCAAACCCTTTTCCAAAAAGAATCCCCCAAAAGTCAAAAGAAGAAAAAGCTGAAAAGGAAGCATATATTTCATAGCCTCTCCAATTTTGTGTTCTCTCGAGCTGAGAGCCCCAATCATGAAACGGAGAAATTTCGGAAAAAGACGATAAAATCTTTTCTAAAAAAGTGGTAATAAAAGTAATTTTCAAAAAAATAGAAGCAAAAATGAGGCCAAGAATTATCAAAAAAATTGCAGAAAAAATAGCAATGCATTTTTTTGGTGAGAGCGAATGAACAAGATAGACAAAAAGAAAAGGAACTAAAAGAAGCAAATAAGCTCTGGTAAAACTCAACACAAAATCAGTAAAAATAAACAAAAAAATCAAAGCAGGAACGAGTTTCTTTTTTTCTTCAAATATTTTTTTTGTCAGAATGAAAGAAGCGAACAGCGATACTTCGGCCCCTTTCAAAAAAATAAGACGAAGCCTAACAAAAGTAATAGTATTCAATCCCAAGAAGAGCCTTATATAATTTACAGAAGAAATTCCAAAAGCAGCGAGGACAACTGCAAAAAAGAAATTTTTTTCTCCTAAAACTGACATCGCGAAATAGCCAAACAAAATGTAAACAAAAAATTGTGAAACATAATAAAAATCTCTAATCACAGATCGAGCATCAATGGGCCTCGAAAATGTGGAATTAACAAGCCCAAAAAAACAAATGAAAAGAATCGGAAGAAAACAACGAAAAAGATCTGATAGTTGTAGAGGTTTTAATCTAAGAAACGCGAGCGAAAAAATACAAAATAAACAAGAGGCTATGTAAAAATAATTGTTCCCCGCGAAGGAAAATAAAAAAAGACAGATAATCAAGAAAAAAAACAAAAAACACCGTGGCAATGTTTGGTCCTTAGGAAGTACAAATTGAATTTTTCTCATAACTTTCTTTTCCTATTATTACACCAAACGCGATGGAGAAGAACAACTCAGATTATTCACGAAATCTAGTGAATGATATTTGTCAAATGAACGCTACACGTGTCTTTTTCTTAGCATAAAAGCATCTCAGAAATTTCTCGACAAGCCAACAGAATCGGAAGGAATATTTGTAAATTCGCCAGTTTCTTCTAAAGCATTCTTCAACGCCTGCAAATACGAAAAGCCATCTTGAATGGTTGGCTCTAAATATCCCCCTTCCCCCCACTCGTTCCAAGCAAACAAAAAAAGTATATCCTTATGATAATTTTCACGGGAATTCACGATTTGTTCAGCCAAATAATTTTGGAATTTTTCAGGAGTAACGCCGTCGAAAACGCTGCCTCTCCGGCCTTTCCGTGGAGTATTATCCCAATCAACAAATGCGCCTGGATACATGGAACTATCATCCGGCTTGTGTCCGATAATTCGGCGCCATGTCTCGTCATAATTTTCGTGTTTAAGTTCGCCATCATGTTTGTGGATAAAACTAATTTTAAACGTTTTTTTGGCCCAATTCGAGCAATTAAAAATCAGGCGTTCTTTTCTTAACTGTGCTTTGGTTTTTCTTGATAATTCGTCATATCCTGGCTGAAATTCTATTCCACCGTCGAAATATTTTTTTTCGATTTTGGGATTAAAATGGGTCGCAGCTTTTTGGTACAATATATAAATGTCAGGAAAACCATAAGTCTTCGCCATCTTTCTCCAGCACTTAATCATTTCATCGTATTTTTGGAGTATATCCGGGAAATAAAGAATCAAAAGAGGTTTTCCTTCAATCTTAATATATCTGGGGTCTCGAAAAAACGGAAGCCAATAAAGGAAATGCGCCTCCCAATCTTTGGGATCTCTATTATCATGATAAATGAGAATTTTACTGTTCGCGGAAATCCAGCCGTTCGTCCAATATTCATTTGCCCAACTAAAGCAAAAAGGCAAGTCACACCGGGGATTTTT
>Ga0070399_1004505_pt1 | contig 11457 bp, 10 predicted proteins | sample BioMet4_FD_61217 | JGI IMG/M metagenome (GOLD analysis project Ga0070399, IMG submission 61217) | Microbial communities from bioreactor (seeded with sewage sludge) at LBNL, California, USA - Biofuel metagenome 4 (version 1) | ecosystem: Engineered > Bioreactor > Anaerobic > Unclassified ... | reverse complement strand
AGGTCCGATAATACAGACAACTTCCTTTGATTCCACGGTAAGGGAAATATTCTTTAAAACTTCAAAATCGCCAAAGCTTTTACAGACATCTACGGTTTTAATCATTGACATAGCAGCCGCCTCACTCATATACCGAGTATTTCTTTTCAAGTCTGTTAAAGACAAGGGTGAACACAGCGGTTATTATCAGATACAGAATCATTGCAGGAATATATACCAGGGCAGAAGCCGTTGAAGAAGAAATGCTTCTTGTTACCTTGGTGATATCAGAAAGAGCGATAATAGAAACGAGAGATGCATCCTTGAGCACCATGATAAATTCATTTCCAACCGGCGGAATCAGCCGTCTGATTGACTGCGGCACAATGACAAGTTTCATCGTCTGCGCATAATTCATGCCCAGTGCACGGGCTGCTTCAAACTGTCCTTTATCGATAGACTGGATTGCAGCCCTGATGACTTCTGCAGTATAAGCGGCAGAGTTGAGTCCGAATGCGATAAATGCGGCCAGAAAGCGGCTGTTTATCGTCAGCGCCACATTCAGCTGCGGCAGACCATAATACACAAAATACAGCTGCATCAGCAGCGGAGTACCGCGGAAAAAGAAAATATACGCCCCGCATATCCTGTTCAGGAATTTTCTGCGCGACATCTTTCCAAGCGCAAGAAAAAGTGCAAGGATCAGTCCTGCAGATACAGATATAAGCGTCAGCGAAATCGTAACTTTCGCGCCTTCCAGCAAACTGGGTACCCAGCCAATCATTTCTTTTAGCAGCTTCATTTCTTCCTATCCTGAATAGACACAAATAGCCGGCGCACCAAGCACCGGCTTGTATACTGTATTCTATTACAGCTATTTATTTAAAGAAGAAGATACCAGATCCGCATTGAACGTATCCATGGAAATCTTCTTCAGTGTTCCATCAGCAAGCATGTCTGCAATGACTTTATTCACTTTTTCCTGCAGAACAGTATTGCCCTTTTTGAATGTTACACCGAAAAACTCATTCGGCGTCCCCTGCCATGTCATCACAAAAGGAGAATCCTTCTGGCTGATATAACTTACAGAAACAAGAGCATCTGCTACAACAGCATCACAGCGGCCCACTTTAAGATCATCAAAGCAGTTCAGGACTTTATCATATTCTTCTGCCTGAAACTTCAGTCCTTTTTCTGCCCACTTGGTCATAAAGAAATCAGATGTACACTCAGCCTGATAGCCAACTCTCAGTCCGGCCAGTTCTTCAGGCCTTGATGCGCTGAACTTTGACCCTTTCTTCAAAACGATAGACTGTCCGTTACCGATATATGGAACAGAAAAATCATATTTTGCCTTGCGTTCATCAGTAATAGTTACTGATGACATGATGCAGTCATATTTCTTTGTATCAAGGCCTGCAAAAATGCCGTCCCATGCTGTATCGACAAATTCCGCTTTCATGCCAAGTCTTGCAGCAACAGCCTTCCCTAGTTCGATATCAAATCCGGCAGGAGTTTTTCCGTCTTCAGCAAAATATTCCATTGGAGGATATCCTATTTCAGTACCAATCTTCAGCACTCCGTTCTGGACTGTACCGGAAGAAGAACCTGCAGATGTTTTTGCGGCAGTATCTTTTGTTCCCGCTGCAAATACGGATCCAGCCATCATCAATACAGCTGCTGCAGCTGTCATTTTAAGGGCAGCAGACTTTATAAACTCTCTCTTCATAAACTTCTCCAAAGGCCTTTAAAAATAAAAAAACTTTCCGTAAATATGCATAAATATACATAATTTCGGAAAGTTTTTCAATACAGTATTCAACTATTATTACTATTATTGCTGACGGAGAGAAGAAACTATATCAGAACCAAAGTTCTTTTCAGAGAGTTTTTTTACTGTTCCATCTGCAAAAAGGTCATCAAGAGCCTTGTCAACTGCCTGTGCAAGCTCTGTATTGCCTTTCTTGATACAGACTCCAAAGAATTCTTCTGCCGGTCCCTGCCAGACTACCTGATACGGGCTGTCCGGTTTGTTGACATAGTCAACGGCAACAAGTGAATCTGCAACAACAACATCGCAGCGTTCATTCTTTAAATCTGCAAAAGCATTCATTTCGTCATCATATTCTTCAGCAGAAAATTTAAGGCCGCCGTCTGCAAGTTTTGTCATAAAGACATCAGATGTGGATTCAGTAAGATAGCCGACACGGAGTCCTGTAAGGTCTTCCGGCTTTGCTGCGGTAACCTTAGAACCTTTCTTGATGATGATTGCCTGTCCGTTTCCGATATACGGTTTGGTAAACTCATAATGAGCCTTGCGTTCATCGGTAATGGTAACAGCAGAAATGATCACATCATACTTGTTAGTATCAAGACCTGCAAAAATGCCTTCCCATGCTACATCAACGATATCTGCCTTGAGTCCCATCTTTTCTGCAATTGCTCTTCCAAGATCCATATCAAAGCCCAGCGGTGTTTTTCCGTCTTTGTCATAATACTCAAACGGCGGATACGCAATGTTGACACCAATCTGCAGTTCACCTTTTTTAAGAGTCAGTTCCTTTTGAGCGGATTTGCCGCTGCAGGAAAACAGAAGTGCGGCACCAAGAACAAAAGCCGCCATCACACAAAATCTTTTCATATAGCCCCCATGCGCAAGAGTATACCGCCAAGAGTTTTTACGGTCAACGCGTACTGTCTGTACTCCCTGTGTCTGACACCAGCCCTCTGCTTTTGCCGGCATGTTTGGCGCTGTACAGCGCTTTATCCGCTTCGTCATATAATTCCCTGAACGTTTTTTGTGAACCGTGTACCAGAGCTGCACCGACACTGCCGGTTACAGAAATATCATCGATCCTGAACTTCAGCGACTTTACCAGCAGATCCACCTTACGCTGCACATATTCTTCTGTCACTGCATACGGTACAAAGACAATGAACTCATCACCGCCAAAACGGCCCACAATATCGCTTGAACGGAACTGTGATGAAACGATACCGGCAAACTTCTTGAGAACGTAATCTCCCTTCTGATGTCCGTAGGTATCATTCACCGATTTAAAATTATCAACATCTATCATGAACAGTGCAGATATACTTTCCGGCCCTGCATTTACCAGCAGGCCGCGGATATGCCGTTCCGACACATCATGGTTTAGAAGATGCGTCATGGAATCATGCGTTGCCAGATTTTCAAGCCGTTCCTGCTCTTTATGCTGTTCGTCGATGTCTGTAAAAACAAAGAAAACCTTTACATGATCAGAAGTAGGATACTGCACCATATCCGCCGCGACAGAATACCATTTGATGCCTTTTCCTGTCACGATACGGAACTCCATGGTATCTTTACGGCATCCGTTCCGGAACATGGCAATCAGCCGGCTGCAGTTGAAGAACTGGAACAGTGCAGGTCTGTCGTTCACAAATGCAAAATGTTCACATCCATACCGGACAAGATCTGTCAGAGAAAGCGTACCGGAAGTCTCAGGCGGATACTTTGCAAACAGACCGCCCCGGTGTTCAACGATATCATCGGTCAGGTCTACTTCCTGATAATTACGGTTTCCGGTTATATAGTCTTTTAAATCCTTCTGGAGTTTTTCATATGCCAGTTCCTTTTCATGCATTTCTGTATTATCAGAAAAGGTAATGATACAGAACGAGGTCTCTTTTCTTTCACTCAGTGCAAGTGTATAGTCCGCTGCAAACCACCGTGCAGTACCGCCCGCCTTTCTGACATGCAGTTCTACCGAACCGGACTTATGCACACCGGACTGCATGTCCTGATAGAACTGCATTGCATCCAAAATGCTTTCCGGCAGGATGATGCCGGCCCGGAACAGAGAATCAGGATAATCCTGCATCATGCGGGGCAGACCAAACCAGGCGATACTGTCGCTGTAGTGAATTGCAAGTTTTTTTTCTATATCATACCGCAGGATATATTTGCCGCTCTGCTTTATCACGATAGCATTTTCAGCGTTTTTATCCCGCAGTTTTTCTATTGTCTGTTCCAGTTTTTTTTCTTCCTGTTTCTGGCTGGTGATATCGGTGGCAGTAACCATGACCATTCCGTTTTTAAAAGAACGGAGCGTCGATGCCGATGCAAGTATCCACTTTTCATTTGGCCATTCCAGCTCAACAAACCGGGACTGTCCGGTACGTTTGAGTGTCTTTACAGGACACCGGTCACACGGAGAGGTACGCCCAAAAAGCTGTTTATAGCAGAAAGCACCTTTCTGCAGGCCGGGAATCTTTTTCTGCAGTGTACGGTTTGCATAATAGAGAGCAAACGTTTTGATATCAAGCAGCATGATAAAAGCGGTACTGTTATCAAGGACAGAAAAGAAATCTTCGGAAAAAGGCGCTTTTTCCTTCTGGCGCTGCTTTATCAGAAAAAGGCCCAAAAGTTTTGAAACAGAAGACAGCGTGCGCATCTGCTCATCTGTCCACGTCTGATTACCGCAGCAGTCATCATATCCGACAAAACCGCAGCGTCTGCCGCCTTCCATAATGGCACACTGCAGCATCGAATGGATATTCTGCGTCTGTATCAGTTCCTGTTCGCTTTCGGACAGTTTTTGGGATGCAGGATACTGGAAAATATTCTTTTCATCAAAATTGGAATAATAGGTGTTCCGGCCTTTTTCAAAACTATACGCAATATTCTGCAGGTTGCTTTTCTGCGGCGAGATCCCCTGTGCGCACCATTCAAAGGTATTGCTTGTAAACATGCCGTCGGCACTGTCTTCAAAAATGTAAGCACGGCTTACGTTATAATGTGCCCCCAGCATGGCAAGGACAGATTCAATGGCATGCAGCGTATCGTCCGCATCATACAGCTCGCGTAAAACATTTTCCACGATATGTTCATCATGCTCTGAATCCGGCATCTGAGTACCCATTTGCCAAGTATACCATACTTTAGAATATTTATCACAAAACTTGACAAATACATGCCCCTCTGATGATAATCAGATCTATGCACCGTATATTGCACTGCTGTACAGCGGCAGTCTGTGTCATTCTTCTGTCATGCTGTTCAAAGCAGGAGCTGTCTGCAAAAAAATCAAATTCAAAATCAGGCTTTTCCGCTTATACAGGAACCGTTGTCTTCCGGCTGGCAGAGCAGGCACCGGAAAATCATCCGTCGGCAATAGCAAGCAGCTATTTTGCCAACCTCGTCACTGAGCGGACAAAAGGCAAGATCAGGATAAAAGTGTATTACAGCGGCAAACTCGGAAATACACAGGAAGTGTTTGACCAGCTCAAGTTCGGCGGTATAGCACTGGGCAGAGTCAGTTTTGCAGAACTGACGGAAGCAGTACCCTCGCTGCAGTCCAGCGCAAGACAGGTAATCAGAGGACCGTATAACTGCCGCAAGTGGATTATGGAAAACAGGGAAAAGATTATGTTCGACTGCCAGACAGAAAAGATATATCCGCTTGCTGTATTCTATCCTGAGATACGGTGTTTTTATGCGGACTCCCCAAAATATCAGCTCCGGACACATAATGACCTTGCAGATATACGGATCGGCATTATAGCGAGCAAACTGCTTAAAGCTGTCCTGAAGCAGTATAACGCCATTCCGGTAGATATCGTCACTGAGGATACATATCTTTCCATGCATAACGGATATATGAACGTGCGGGAATCCGAGCTTTCCGATTTTATTCTGAGCAATGATTACCGGTTCATACAGTATGTTACCCTTAGTACTTATATTTCCAGCCCCGGAATGATCATCATGAGCAGTGAAGCTGCAAATGATATTTCTGTCGAACAGCGGAAGATTATTACAGACTGTGCCCGGCGTGCTGCTGAATATCAGCGTACAGTCCTTGAAAATTTCTATGCAGCCAATATACCGATGATGCGCAAAACAAAAACGGTGCTGCAGGGTGCATTATGAAACTGTTCAGGGATTTCTTCTTCTCTATCGGAAGACAGATTATCACCATTCTGGCAGCGATTCTTGTACTGTTCATCATTTTTGTTTTTATCAACCAGAATATTCTCAGTTCATTTTCCCGTACCTATAACAGACAGATAACACTGTTTGAATCTGTTCAGGACCTGAAAAATCTGCTGGTGCACAGCAGCAGTACGATAAATGAATACCTGAAAACCGGAGACCGGACCAAACTGGCGGAATATAATCATGTAACACAGTCAGCTGCAGTTCTGATCTCTTCCCTGTACACAAAAGTGTCAAATGACGACAGCACCTATCTGCTCCACAGTATTGATACCGCATACAAAAACTATTTCAGTGAATGCTGCACAGCCTCATTCCTGTTCAATTCCGGCAACTATGACTATTACGGCAGAATGTACTATGCAGAAACTATCCAGACGTATCTGCGCCGGTACTGTGATGAACTGCTGGGGCTGCTGCTTGACCAGAGTGCCGAAACGAGCAGGAAAATCAGACAGCAGCAGGTTCTCCTGCAGATTTATAACTGGATATTCATGCTTATTCTGTTTGCTTCTTTTGCAGGCTTTCTTCTGTTTGTTTCAAAAAAACTTACCAAACCGCTGAACCAGCTCGTGTTATTTTCAAGATCTGTTTCCGAAGGTGACTTTTCCAAGACCATACCAGTCTATGATGCGACTAATTCTGTCGGTGTCCTTATCAGGGCATTCAATACAATGGTTGCAGATCTCAAGCAGATGATGGAATCCATGCAGGAAAAAGTAAAGACAGAACAGAAACTGCTCAGGGAACAGCGCAAAAATCTGGAATACAAGGATCTGCTGAACAGGGCAACTTTTCTGGCACTGCAGACGCAGACCAACCCGCATTTTCTTTTTAATACACTCAATTCAATCAGCAGGACAATAACGCTGGGCAAAACTGACCAGTCCATAGAAATGCTTGATTCGCTTGCCAAACTGCTGAGGTACAGTCTTTCTGATGCAACAGTGCCGGTTCCGCTGTCTTCCGAACTGGAAATAACCGGTGAATACATGCACATCCAGAAGCTCCGTTTTGGCAGCAGGATTCAGTATCAGACACAGATAGCAGCAGGTCTGGAAAATAAGATACAGCTGCCGCGTTTTACACTGCAGCCGCTGGTAGAAAATGCCATTATCCACGGCATAGAGCCTTCTGAATCCGGCGGCAAGGTCATCATTACGGCAAAGCAGAGAGGACAGTACGGCATTATCCGCATCTTTGACAACGGTCTTGGCATCGCTTCAGAAACACTCAGACAGCTGCAGGATAAGAGCTATACTCCGACAAACAACCGTCTTGGCGTACTGAATACGCGGCGGCGGCTTGAACTGCAGGAAAAATCAGTAAAAAAGACATTTTCCATTCTCAGTATTGCGGGTAAATGGACAATGATTGTCATACGGCTTAAAATAAGAAAGAAAGATGTATAAACTTCTTATTGCCGATGATGAAGAGCTTGAACGTGAAGCGCTTCATCTTTTTGTAACACAGTCAGGCATAGCCGTAATTCCCGCAGCAGAATGTGCTTCTGGCACTGAACTGATAAAAGAGTGTGCGGAAATTCAGCCTGATATCATCATTCTCGATATCAATATGCCGGGGTTAAACGGTCTCGAGGCTCTTAAAAAAATCCGTCAGGCTGACTGCAAAGCGCTTGTCATTATCTCATCAGCATATGACCAGTTTGATTATGCCGTTACTGCAATGCAGCTGGGTGTAATAAACTTTCTGGTAAAACCGGTAAAAAAAGAAGTGTTCATCGGTGCACTGGCAAAAGCGGTTGAAATGCTGGACAAAGGGCAGAACAGCCCTGCTGCAGTACAGGAGAATGAACCTCTCAAAGACATGATGCCGCAGAATGTCCGCCATATTATGGAATATCTGGAAGCAAATTATACCCGGCAAATCAGTCTTGATGATATCGCAGAAAACTGCGGATGCAGCAAGTATCATCTGTCCCACATCTTCAGCCAGCATACCGGTACGACTATTTCAGACTGTCTGCTTGAGCTCCGACTGAAAAAAGCAAAAGAACTGCTTGCCTCTACAGCACAAAGCATAAAAGAAATAAGCGCTGCAATTGGCTTTTCCGATCCGAATTATTTTTCCCTCGTGTTTAAAAAAAGCATTGGCATATCTCCCGTTCAGTACCGCAGCAGCATTTTAAGATAATTACCGCAACACTTTCTAGAAGTTCGACAACAAATTATAGCGCGCGATTTTAAAACCAGACTTACAATTTATACAGTCACAAAACCAGTAAATCAGGGTTTTAAAGGAGTTATCCATGAAAAAAATCGTTAGCGCTCTTGCAGCGGTCAGTGTCATCCTTATGACAGCCGGATGCAGCAAAAAAGAAGCAGCTAAAACTGAAGCAGCCGCAGCAACGCCTGCCCAGGTATTTACAATGCAGATCGGACATGCGCAGCCGACTGACAATCCGCGCCATATCTCTCTTGAAGCATTCAAGAAGATTGTTGAAGAAAAAACCAACGGCGGTATCAAAGTAGAAATCTACCCGGCCGGACAGCTTGGTACAGAAAAAGAAATGCTTGAGCAGACCTGCTCCGGTGTTATACAGGGCTTCCGCGGCGGACAGTTCGACTTTCTGCCAAAACTGCTGATATTCTCACTTCCATTCCTCTGTGAAAATTCAGAGCAGGTAACACGCCTTATGAACTCTCAGTTCGCAAAGGACGTATGTGTTGATTCTCAGAAAAGTGGAGCTATCATCCTTGGTCTTGGTGATGCAGGCGGGTTCCGCCAGTTCTCCAACAACAAACACCCAATCAAAAAGCCGTCTGACCTGAAAGGCCTCAAAATGCGCACAAACGGTATGGATACCATCGACAAGACATTCAAAGCTCTTGGCGCAAGCACCGTATCCGTTCCGTACAATGATCTGTATATGGCACTCAAGACCGGCGTTGCAGACGGCCAGGAAAACCCGTGGGTCAATGTCCAGGGTATGAAATTCTATGAAGTACAGAAATACTTTACTGAAATCAACTATCAGTTCCATCCGGATCCCTTCTATGTCAATCTGACATGGTTCAATTCTCTGCCTGACAACTACAAGCAGATTCTCCGCGATGCAACAGATGAAATGTTCAAAGTAAACAATGAAGCAATTGCAAACAACCAGCAGGCTGCTCTCGATGTAATCAAGAAGAATGCAACAGTATACACGCTTACTCCTGAAGAACGCGATGCATTCAAGAAAGCTGTTGAAGTTGTCTACGATCAGTATGTAAAAGAAGGCCGTCTGACCCAGGCAGAACTGGACAAGATGCGCGCTATTGTAGCTGGTAAAGAAAACTAATACATCAGCCGGCAGGCCTCCCTGCCGGATCCTCCAAGTTCCGGACCGAACAGTATATGCAAGGTCCGGTTTTTTTCTGCCATCAATTATCAATTCATATGAGGAAAACATGAATAAACTGGAAAAAGCTGGTAAATTTCTTTACCGCATCTATTTCGGAATCGGTGTGTTTTCTGTAGCACTTATGGCACTCTGTGTTATCTACGCAGTCATTGCCCGCTACTTTTTCGGTATCTCACACACCTTCCTTGAAGAGTTCATTACCACAGTATTCGCATTCAGCACTTTCTGGGGAATGGGGATCTGCTTTATCGGAAACGAACACGTTATTATCGATTCTTTCTTTAATATGTTCCCGCCTGTCATCAAGACAGTTGTCACATTCTTTAATTATGCAGTAACGCTCGCTGTACTTTGGGTTATGCTCAAATACGGCTTTCTATATGCAATGAAATATGGCTCTCAAATTTCCATGGGTATGCGTATACCTATGATCTGGATGTACGGAATCATTCCAGTAGGCTGTTTTCTTGCCATTATCTGCGTCATCATAAAACTGATTCAATTCATCGCAACGCTGACCAAACCGGCAGCAAAGAAGGAGGCCTGAACATGGCAATGCTTATACTGCTTGTATTTCTGATTATATTCGCCGTTCTGGGCACCCCGCTCGCATTTGCAATCGGGGCCTCCTGTCTTACCTATATCCAGAAGTTTGCTCCAAACTTTATGCAGATGCTGCCGCAGCGTGTATGGGGCGGTACATTCAGCTTTATCATGGTGGCAATGCCGCTGTTTATGCTTGCCGGAGAACTGATGAACAAAGGCGGTATCACACAGCGCATCGTTGACTTCAGCATGTACCTTGTCCGTCCGTTCCATGGCGGTCTTGGAGAAGTAAACGTCATCGGCAGCATGATATTCGGCGGTATCTCCGGTTCTTCCGTTGCAGATACTTCCGCACTCGGTTCAATCGAAATACCTGCCATGGAAAATGCAGGCTATCCTTCCCGCCTTACGGCCGGTGTTACGGTAGCTTCTTCCACCATGGGTATGATCATACCGCCAAGCGTTCCTATGATTGTCTATGCCATGGTATCCGGAGAATCAGTCGGCAAGATGTTTATCGCAGCGCTTGTCCCCGGTATCGCCATCGGCATTACCCAGCTGATAATGATCTACGCTATTTCCGTAAAACACGGCTATCACCCAAAGCCCACACCGTTTGATGCAAAAGACTTCTGGCACACCATGCTGTTCGGACTTCCGGCAGTTCTCATGCCTATTGTTATCATCGTATTCGTAGGACTTGGAATCTGTACCGCAAGTGAATCTGCCGGCATCGCCGTTCTGTACTCTCTGATAATCGGATTTCTGTTCTACAAGGAACTTACCTGGAAAGATGTCATCGACAGTCTCAAGACAACACTGATTTCTTCCAGCTCTATCATGATCATCATCGGATTTACAACGATATTCACCTGGCTCTTAACGATGGCAAACGTTCCCACAACTATCGCTGCATTCTTTGTCAATCTGCATTTCCCCACATGGGGCTATGCGGTAATGTTCGATATCCTGATTCTCTTTATCGGAACATTCATCGATGTTTCACCGGCAATTCTGCTGCTTACACCAATTCTTCTGCCTGTCATGAAACAGGTTGGAATCGGCGGACTGCAGTTTGGAGCCATGATGATTACCGGTCTTGCAATCGGCCTTGTAACACCGCCAGTTGGCATGTGCCTGAATGCATGTACAAAAATCAACCATATGCCTGTCATGGAGATATTCAAAGGTGCACTGCCGTTCATCATCTGCAATATCATCGTCCTTGTTGCAATCAGTATTTTCCCGATTCTGACAACATGGCTGCCGACGATAATCAGTTACTAATACATTATATATATTAAGGAAGCTTTTTATGACATTAAAAGAAAAAATGAAGAAAGGACCTGTTTTCGGTATGGCCTGCTTTACCGGAGTTTCATGTATCATACAGACTATCGGCAATTACGGTCTCGACTTCATTTATCTTGACCTTGAGCATACCCCCTGGATGCTCGGCGGTGATTTTGAAAAACAGATCATGGCTGCAAAACTCTCCGGCATATCCATACTTGTACGTATGGCCGATACTGACGAAGTATCTGTCCGCAAAGTACTTGAATGGGGAGCAGACGGTGTCGTCATT
>Ga0070399_1004502_pt1 | contig 11458 bp, 9 predicted proteins | sample BioMet4_FD_61217 | JGI IMG/M metagenome (GOLD analysis project Ga0070399, IMG submission 61217) | Microbial communities from bioreactor (seeded with sewage sludge) at LBNL, California, USA - Biofuel metagenome 4 (version 1) | ecosystem: Engineered > Bioreactor > Anaerobic > Unclassified ... | reverse complement strand
ATGTTCATGCGGCTTGATAAATTTTTGTTGACAAGGGAGGACTATTCCCGTATAATATCATCTTGTGAGTGCTGAATCAGTTGTCGCAGTTTATATGTACCAGGATATGTTTTTCCTCACAACGGTTCACTAGCTCAGTTGGTAGAGCACCTGACTTTTAATCAGGGTGTCCCGGGTTCGAATCCCGGGTGAGCCACCATTTTATCTATGGCGCGTTGGTCAAGCGGTTAAGACACCGCCCTTTCACGGCGGCTTCATGGGTTCGAATCCCATACGCGTCACCATTTGGTTTTACAAGGGGATTTCCCTTTTTGTCTTCGGGCGATTAGCTCAGCTGGGAGAGCGCCTGCCTTACAAGCAGGATGTCAGCAGTTCGATCCTGTTATCGCCCACCATATATTTTTTTAACGGCCCGGTAGTTTAGTTGGTTAGAATGCCGCCCTGTCACGGCGGAGGTCATGGGTTCAAGTCCCATTCGGGTCGCCATTTTGTAATAGCAGGAGCCTGCGGGTTCCTTTTCTCATATTTGCATAGTGGTGCTTTTGCCTCGGTAGCTCAGTTGGTAGAGCAGGGGACTGAAAATCCCCGTGTCAGTGGTTCGATTCCGCTCTGAGGCACCATTTTGATCTTCGAGTCTGCATGATATCATGCGGGCTTTTTTAAATACAGCGGCTTTTTGCCGGCAGATTCCTTTAACAAAAAATTAACCATAGTAAGCGGGATTTTGGTGTATAACGAAATGAGATTTTGCTTGTGATGGAAAGGAAGAAAGAATGGAACAATTTACCGGAGTTTTTTTGAATTTTATCGATGTGTGGGGCTACTGGGCGGTGGCGGTGCTCATGGGCTTGGAGAATGCCTGTATTCCCATTCCCAGTGAGCTTATCCTGGGCTTTGCGGGCTATTTGATCTTCGCGGGCCGCATGACCTTTTCCGGAGCCCTGCTCTTTGGGATGCTCGGCGGCATGGCGGGATCCTTCTTCGCTTATTATGTGGGCCACTATGGCGGCCGTTCCTTTGTGGATGCCTATGGAAAATATTTTTTTATCAAGAAATCCCATGTGGATGTGGCGCAGCGCTGGTTTGATAAATATGGGTTGAAGGCGGTGTTCTTCAGCCGCATGCTCCCGGTGGTGCGTACCTTTATTTCCCTGCCCGCAGGCTTTGCCCATGTGGATATGAAAAAGTTCTTTTTCTATACCTTTCTGGGTTCCCTGCCATGGACGGCGCTGATTCTCGGTGCGGGTATGACCCTGGGAGAAAGCTGGAAGCTGCTCACCCAGATCGGCCATGAGGCCAGTCTGATATTTATCGGGGTGTCTGCGGTAGTGATCCTGGTGCTGTACATTCGCTATCGCCGCAATAAAAAGAACCGGGAAAATGTGAATATGGATTAAAGACGGGGATGCTGCTGTTGCGGCATCCTTTTTTTGTCCAGGGTTTGAATTTTGTTATTCCTATGGTATGATACAAGCATGTAGATTATTCGGAAAATTTTTTAGCGTTTTAATGGAGGAACCCATGATGGCGGAATTGGAAATGCTGGAAAAATATTTTGGTACGATGCCCCAGGCTTTTTCTTTGCTGGAGGTGCTGGTGAATGAGCGTGAAGAGCCCTATGATTTTCGCTTCATTTACCTGAATGAAGCCGCGGCAAAACTGAATTGCATGAGCCGCCGCAGTCTTTTTGGCAGCCGTTTTTATCAGGTTTATCCTCAGGGCGATAAAAAATGGCTGGCCTTTTTATATGATGCGGCTTTTCGGCATCGGCCCCATATTTTGCGGAAGTTTTACAGCCCGGAGATCAATAAGTATCTGAAAATCATTTATTATCCATGGACGGGGAACCATATCTGCGCTTCCATAATGACGGATGAGACGGAGCTGGTGGAGGCGGACCACCGTATCTACACAGCCAACAGCCAGCTGCAGGCGGCCAAGGACGCGGTGGAGGCGGCAAGGAAAAAGGCTGAACAGGCCAATGCGGCCAAGACCAGCTTCTTATCCCATGTGAGCCATGATATGCGCACGCCGCTGAATGGAATCATCGGCTATACGGAGCTGGCGATGCAGGCCGGGAATGAGGAAAAGATGCGGGAATATCTGGCGAAGATCCAATCCTCGGGGAAGCTGCTGCTGGAGCTCATCAACAATACCCTGGATATCAGCCGCATCGAGAGCGGAGCCATTACGCTGAATCCGCAGACGGCCAGCGGCAGGGAGGTGCTGCAGGGCATCATTACCGCCGTTCAGGGCTCTATGGAGCAGCGCCATATTGATTTTGTGGTGGATGACAGCCTGGCTCTTATGACGGATATCCAGGTGGATGTGCTGCGGCTCCGGGAGATATTCATCAATCTGCTGTCCAATGCGCTGAAGTTCACCCCGGAAGGCGGCCGTATCGATTTCAAGGTGGAGACGCTGCAGCTGGATGAGAACCAGATCCATAATAAATTTATCGTGCAGGATAACGGCTGCGGCATCAGCGGGGAATTCCTGCCGCGGATTTTTGAGCCCTTTGCCCAGGAGCAGAAAAAAGAAACGGCGAATATCGTGGGGACAGGTCTGGGCCTGGCCATTGTAAAGCAGCTGGTAGAGCTGATGGGCGGCAGTATTTCCGTGGAAAGCCAGCTGGGACAGGGGACGGCCTTTACGGTGCTGCTGGATTTCGATATCGTAGTGGACTATGAGCCGGCAGAAGCCGTTGAAGCGGTTTCCCTGGATATCCTGCAGGGGAAAAAGGTATTGCTCTGTGAGGATAATCCGATCAATACGGAGATTGCGGTGCTGATTTTGGAAAAGCAGGGCATCCAGGTGGTGGCAGCGGAGAATGGCCGGGAGGGAACCCAGTTCTTTATGGATTCAGATATCGGGGAGTTTGCAGCTGTCCTCATGGATGAGCAGATGCCGGTCATGGATGGCTTCCAGGCGGCTTCAGCCATCCGTCACCTGACCCGGCCGGATGCGGGGGGCATTCCCATTGTAGCCCTCACGGGCAATGCCTATGAAGAAGATGTGCAGCGCTCCCTGGAAGCCGGCATGGATGCCCACCTGCTGAAGCCCTTTGATCCGGAACAGCTTTGCGAAACCCTGGCCCGGCTGATCCGGCAGCGAAGCAGAGGCTGAAGGCTGTCATTTTAAAGGGCATACATGTGGTTGAGCGGACCGCTTCCCTGGCCCAGGTTCAGCTGGGCCTGAAGAGCACCGGTGATGAAGTCCTTGGCCTGCTGGATGGCGGCGGACAGCGGCTGGCCGCCGGCCAGTCCGCAGGCAATGGCCGATGACAGGGTGCAGCCGGTACCGTGGGTGTTGGGGTTGTCCACCCGGGGGCTTTGATACCAGCAGGCCTGGCCCTGCTGCCATAGGAGGTCATCGGCCGTATCTGTGAGATGGCCGCCTTTGATGAGCACTGCACCCGGCAAATGCCGGGAAATACGCTGAGCCGCTGTCATCATGTCCTGCCGGGTATGTATAGGGATAGCAGCCAGTACCTCGGCCTCCGGGATGTTCGGCGTGATGATCGAGGCCAGCGGGAGCAGCAGGCGCTGCAGGGCATCCATGGCCTCCGGAGCCAGCAGGCGGCTGCCGCTGGTGGCTACCATGACCGGATCGGCCACGATATTTTCGGCCTGGTACTCCCGAAGCTTTTGGGAAATTACTTCAATGATTCCCGGCCGGGACACCATGCCGATTTTCACCGCATCGGGACGGATATCCTGGAAGATGCAGTCCAGCTCCCTGGCGACGAATTCCGGTGAAGCATCGAAGATATCGTATACGCCGGTGGTATTCTGGGCTGTCAGGGAAGTGATGGCACTCATGGCGTACATCCTGTGGACGGTGATGGTCTTGATATCGGCCTGGATGCCGGCACCGCCGCTGCAGTCTGAGCCGGCAATGGTCAAAACGGTTTTCATAAAAAAGCCTCCTTCATGGATTCAGTAAATCTATGCTCCATTCTATCATGATAGGAAACCGGGAGCAAATAGAACAAAATTCTTCTGTGAGAAAACAAATAAAACATAATGAAAAATATTGCTTGCTTTTTCATGGGGTATATGTTATCATATTAACAATTTCACGAAGTCAAATGCAGTGAAGAGGAAAAGTACATGGCGGGGAACTGTTTAGAGAGCCGGATGAGGTGGGAGCCGGTCAGGGAGCAGCCGTGGAAGTTCACCTTGGAGCAGCCCGCTGAAGGTTTTGTAGGCGGTGCCGGAGCCCTTACCGTGAAAAGAGGGAGCATATCGGAGTATTTCCTGTATGTATTTGAGCGATTCCCTTGGGAATCATTAAGGTGGTAACGCGGGTGCAGCCCCGTCCTTTACAGGACGGGGCTTTTTTGTACCCTCAGGAGGAGGAGAACTGGATGAAGAGGATGGGATTTCTGGGGCCCCAGGGGACCCATAGCGAGGCCGCAGCCCTTTATTTGCAGTCCCGGCTGCCCGGGCCGGTGGAACTGCAGGCCTTTCCTGATATCTATGCCGCCATGCAGGCGGTGGCAGCGGGCCGGAGCGATGCCTGCCTGGTGCCGGTGGAGAATTCCCTGGAGGGCTCCATCAATATCACTCTGGATACCCTGGCACACTGCGATGAGCTGCAGGTCACCGCGGAGCTGATCTGGAGTGTGCATAATCAGCTTATGGCCAGGAATCCGGCAGCACCGGTGCAGAAGATTTTTTCCCACGCGCAGCCGCTGGCCCAGTGCCGGGGGTATCTGCAGCAGCATTATCCCGGGGCGGAGCTGCAGTCCGTGGCCAGTACGGCCAAAGCGGCGAGCCTGGTGGCGAAAAGCGGCCTGGCGGATGGCTGGGCCGCAATCTGTACCAAGCGGGCCGGCGAGCTTTATGGCCTGCAGACCATGGCAGCGGAAATACAGGACAACATGGCCAACTGTACCCGTTTCTACGAGCTTCACCGGCGGGGAGATCCGGTGCTCTCTAGGGGGGAGCCGGAAAAATCCCTGGTCATCTGCCAGATCGATGGTCAGCGGGCGGGCAGTCTCTGCGATGTGCTGCAGGAATTTGCCCGGCGGGACGTGAATATGACCCGCATTGAGTCACGGCCGGCCCGTACGGAACTGGGGGAATACATATTTTTTTTCGATTTGGAGACAAAAACAAGTTGGGAAAACCTGGCGGCTTCGATAGAGGCCGTGCGCCAGCGAAGCGTCTGGCTCAAAAATCTGGGAGAATTTCCCGTTATTATAGCAAATAATTGAATGGATAATTAAAAAGGAGAGATTGGTATGGTTATCATTATGAATGCGGATGCAACCGCGGAAAATATTAAGAATGTCATCGAGGCAATCCAGGATGTGGGGCTCACGGCGCAGATCATGGAGGGCGCACAGCAGAAGATCGTGGGCGTCATCGGTGATAAGAGCCGTATGGGTTCCCTGGCTATTGACGCCATGGATGGAGTGGAAAAGACCGTGGAGATTTCCAAAAGCTACAAGCTGGCCAGCCGGGAATTCCATCCCCAGTCCACCGTGGTGGATGTGGATGGCGTAAAGATCGGCGGCGGGAATCTGGTGGTCATGGCCGGCCCCTGTGCCGTGGAATCGCGGGAACAGCTCTTCGAGGCTGCGGACCTGGTCAAGAAGGCCGGGGCCCAGTTCCTGCGGGGCGGTGCCTACAAGCCCCGTACCTCGCCCTATTCCTTCCAGGGCCTTGAGGAGACCGGCCTGCGGTATCTGGCGGAGGCCAGGGAACGCACCGGGCTGAAGATCGTGACGGAGGTCACGGAGGTGGAGGCCGTGGAGACGGTGGCGAAATATGCGGATATGCTGCAGATCGGTGCCCGTAATATGCAGAACTTCCGGCTGCTGAAAGAGGTCGGCCGGACAGATAAACCGGTGCTGCTGAAGCGTGGTCTGGCCGCAACCCTCAATGAGTGGCTGAATGCCGCCGAGTACATCATGAGCGAGGGCAATCCCAACGTGGTGTTCTGTGAGCGGGGCATCCGCACCTATGAGACCTATACCCGCAATACGCTGGATCTCAGTGCGGTGGCAGCCATCAAGCATCTTTCCCATCTGCCCATCATTGTGGATCCCAGCCATGGCACGGGTAAGTGGCGCATGGTGAAGCCCATGGCCTTTGCGGCGGTGGCTGCCGGCGCTGACGGGCTCATGATGGAGATGCACCCGAATCCGGCCAAGGCGCTGTCTGATGGCCCCCAGTCCCTTACACCGGAAAATTTTTCCCAGGTCATGCAGGGTTTGCAGCAGCTTTCTGCTTTTCTGCACACCAGCGGACTGGAAATCACAACCTTGTGATCGGAGGTTTTACTTGTTTGAACGGCGGGCATAATTGAAAACAATCAGTGGGAATCTGTTTCCCCTTTGCGGCAAAAGGATCGGAGCTGTCAGCTTCGGTCCTTTTGCCGGTTTTATAGGAAAATAGTATAATCCTGATATTTTAGGTACTGTTCAAAGGTTTTTTGTAGTATACTTAATTTGTATAATCTTTTGATTAATTTGTATAAGGGAATAATGCAAGTACAAGGAGGAGCGGGGTTGATGGTTTCTCGATTTTTTTTGTCCCAGGGATGGAAGCCTTGGCCGATAGCCATGGCATGGGGGGCAGGGATCGCTTTGCTGATGGTGCCCGGACAGGGTATTTGCGCCAGTCTGGACGGACAGCAGCTGGCCTGTATTCAGGAGACGGCTGCTCTGGCTGCCTATCGGAATGTGATGATCCCGGCGATGATCTGCGGCGGCTTGCTGCTTTGCATCATATTTTGGCTGCTGCATGATAACCGGCGCCGGCGCCAGGCCTTTTTCCATATGTGGCAAAAGGATCGGCGCCTGCAGGCCTTCATGGATGGGACACCCACCGGGTTGGGGACATTTTTGATAAAGGATGGAAAAATCCGTATAAGCTATCTGAATGATGGCTTTTTTGCTATGCTGGAAACACAGCGGGAGCCGCGGCAGAGCCTGACGGCTGGTGATAATTCCATGATCTATGTGCATGCAGATGACCGTTCTGGCTTGGAGCGGGAAATCCTGCGGGCGGCAGAAAGCAATCTCATCGCTGAGTACACCTTTCGGCTGCGCTGGCCGGATGCGACCTACCGCTGGATGTCCGTCCGGGCTGTGGCCGGGGAACGGGAAGCAGATGGTGAAATTGTCTGCTATGCGGCTTTTCATAATGTGGATGAGCTGATCAGCACCCAGCGGGAGCTGCGGGAGAGCAAAGGCTCCCTCACAGCGGCCATCGAGCACTCGGGGCTGCAGTTTTGGCAGTATTATCCCCATAATCATACGGCTGTGCTGTTTGCAGGCATTTCTGTGCATCTGGAGCTTCCAAGCATTATGCAGAACTTTCCCCGTTCCATGGTGGAGCGGGAACTGATTCACCCGGATGATATCGGCGCTTTTTTGAAGATGCATAGTCTGCTGGACCAGGGAAGCTATGGAGCCAGTGCGGATATCCGCATCCGGCTGGAAAATGGCTATTCCTGGGAGCGGATACGTTATACCGCTATTTATGATGACAGCGGCGAGATCATCAAGGCCATCGGAACGGCGGAAAATCTCAATGCCTACAAGGAAATCGAGGAGCGTTTTTCCATATCTGTGGGGCAGGCAGGGATTCTCTGCGGCGTTTACGATCTGGCGGCCCATCGTACCTGGTTCGATTTCCACGGAAAGCACCGCAGCTTTGAAAACGCGCCGGAAAGCATTCTGACCAGCGGGGTTGTCCATCCTGAGGACCAGGAGCTGTACCGGAGTATTTTCCGGCGGCTGGAAGCCGGAGAAAAGACCGTAAGTGAGGTCATTCGCTATCGGGTAGAGCCGGAGGGGGATTATATCTGGCTGAATATCATTTATACGCTGATACCAGACCGTCAGGGCGGGGCATCCCGGGCCTTCGGCAGCGGGGTGGATATCACAGAGCAGCGGATCGCTGAGCAGCGTTACCAGGAGGAAAGCCTGCGGCGCCGGGAGCTGGAAAAGGATGTGGTGGAGGCGGTGAGCTTCAATATCACCCAGAACCAGCTGCTGGAGCGCAGTGTGCATGGCCGTGAACTCCCCCAGGCAGTGGAGATGTCCATGGATGGCTATATGGCTGATATGGAGCGTTCCGTTCCCCGGGAGGAAGACCAGAGCTTTATCGAAAAGCTGTATCAGCCGGTTCATCTGCAGGCTATGTATCGGGAAGGAAAAAGGTATACGGAATTTGAATATCTGCACAAGACGGAGACTGGCGGCCTGCGCTGGTACAGTGGCCGGCTGAATCTCATCATGCATCCTCAGAGCCGGGACCTGCTGGCTTTTACCTATATAAGAGATATCGATGAAAGCAAAAAGAATCGGCTGGCGCTGGAAAGCATCATGTCCGAAACCGTGGATTTTGTGGCCTGCTATGACCTGCGCAGCGGCGTCGTGCGCCTGGTGCGGGCCAATGAAGTGACCCGCAGCGTGGGGGCCAGCGGCCCCTATAATTATCAGCGGGATTATGACGCGCTGGTGGAGCGCTTCGTGGTGCCGGAGGACCGGGAGCAGGCCATGCAGGGCCTTGATCCCCGTCTTGTCTGTGAGCGGCTGGCGGCCGAGCGCAGCTATGAGCTCACTCTGCGGCTCCAGATCCACGATGAGGTGCGGCACAAGCAGTTCCGTTACTATTATCTGGATGATGGAACGGAGAACACCATCGTGCTGCTGCAATGGGATATCACTGAGGTCTATGAGAAGGAAGAGCGGCAGAAGGGAGAGCTGCAGGCAGCCCTGGTTACAGCCAAGAAAGCCAGCTGGGCCAAGAGCGATTTCCTTTCCCGCATGAGCCACGAGATCCGTACACCGATGAATGCAATCATCGGGCTGACATCCCTGACCAGGGAGAGGCTGGAGGATATTTCCTATGTGGAGAACAGTCTGGAAAAGATTGATTCTTCCGCTCACTTCCTGCTGGAGCTCATCAATGATATACTGGATATTTCCCGCATTGAGCGGGGCAAGCTGAGCCTTAATGAGGCCCCGGTGGAAATGGCGCCTTTCCTGGAGGATATCCATGCCCTTATGCGCGGCCGGGCAGAGGAAAAGGGAATCCATTACGAAACCCGTCAGGAAGGACTGGCTCCCTGCTATGTATTCGATGCGCTGAAGCTCAAGCAGGTGCTGGTGAATATTATTTCCAATGCTTTGAAGTTTACGGCCGGCGATGGAACAGTGGAATTTTCCGCGGTTTGCATCCAGCATGGGGAAGAGCGGGATCAGCTGCAGTTTGTGATAAAGGATACTGGTATCGGCATCGATAAGCAGTTCCTGCCCAAGATATTCGATGCCTTTGCCCAGGAGTATTCTACCAATACCACTCTTTTTGGCGGCACTGGGCTGGGACTGGCCATCAGCCGCAGCATCATTGAGCTCATGGGCGGCCGCATCGAGGTGGAGAGCCAGAAGGGACAGGGAACGGAATTCACTGTCACGGCGGCGCTCTGTCCTGCGGAAGCTGATGGGAAGCCGCGGTCTGCCCGCTGCTGCTCTCTGCAGGATTATGATTTCCATGGCCGGCGGGTGCTGCTGGCTGAGGATAATGAAATCAACAGCGAGATATCCCGCTGTCTTTTGGAGGCCAAGGGAATCACCGTGGAAGCCGTCACCGACGGCCGCAAAGCAGTGGAGCAGTTCCTGGCCCACGAGCCGGGCTGGTATGATCTGATCCTCATGGATGTGCGCATGCCCTATATGGACGGCCTCACTGCCACCAAACAGATCCGTTCTTCGGATCGTTCCGATGCCTGGAGCATCCCCATACTGGCTATGACTGCCAATGCCTTTGAGGAGGATGTGAAAAAGTCCCTGCGGGCAGGCATGAACGGCCACCTGACTAAACCCGTAGAGCCTGCAGTGCTCTACCGCGCCATCCAGGAAGCCCTGGAGGCAGACAGCGATTGATAAAATGCTGCGCCCGGCTGATTTATGACATCAACGGAGCGCAGCATTTTTGGCTGACGGTATTGGAATTTGCCGGCATAAAAAACGCCAGCGGAGTTTTTCCGCTGGCGTTTTGTTCTGGATAAAAGCCTTTAGGCGAGTTCCTCGATGGTGGGGTTTTCGCCTTTTTCAATGCAGTCTTCCGTAATGGTGACCTTGCGCTTGGCGTCGGATTTCGGGATGTCGAACATGATGTCCAGCATCACATCCTCGATGATGCCCTTCAGGCTGCGGGCGCCGGTCTTGCGTTCGATGGCCTTGCGGGCCACGGCGCGCAGGGCTTTATCGCTGAACTCCAGCTGGACGTTGTCCATTTCCAGCAGCTTTTCATACTGCTTCACCGGAGCGTTCTTCGGTTCCGTGAGGATGCGCAGCAGAGCGTCCTCGTCCAGGGTCTCCAGGGTGCAGATGATGGGCAGGCGGCCGATGATTTCCGGGATGATGCCGAATTTCATCAGATCCTCCGGGCGCACCTTGTGGATGAGCTCGTCGAACTTCGGCTTTTCTTCCTTGCTGGGCACCTTGGCGCCGAAGCCGATGTTGCTGTCTGTATTCTTCAGCCGCTTGGCGATGATCTTTTCAATGCCCACGAAGGCGCCGCCCACGATGAACAGGATGTTGCGGGTATCCACCTTGATGGTGGGAGCCTCGGGATGCTTGCGCTGGCCCCGGGCGGTGAATTCCACCACGCTGCCCTCCAGCATCTTCAGCAGGGCCTGCTGGACCCCTTCATGGCCGGGATCGGCGGTGATGGAGTTGTTTTCGCCGGATTTACGGGCAATCTTGTCGAATTCATCCAGGTAGATGATGCCGTGCTCCGCCTTTTCGATGTCCTTGTCCGCCGCATAGTAGAGATTGCGTACCGCCACCTCCACATCGGCGCCCACGAAGCCCGCCTCGGTGAGGCTGGAGGCGTCCGTGACGGCAAAGGGGATATCCAGCAGAGTGGAGAGGTGCTGGAGCAGGGCTGTTTTGCCGCAGCCCGAGGGACCCAGCATGATGACGTTGGATTTTTCAATCTCCGTATCGTCCTCGTTCAGGTAGCCGTACTTCATGCGCTTGTAGTGGTTGTACACCGCCACGGACAGAATCTTCTTCGCCCGCTCCTGGTTGATGATGTATTCGTCCAGGTAGGCCTTGATGATATGGGGCTTGATCTTCGCCAGCTTCTCATCCAGGGTCATGGCAAAATCCTTCTGCTTAACCACTGCTTCGTGCTGGTCGTTTTCTTCAATAAAGTGGTAGATGTCGCGGATGCAGCTCTTGCAGATGGCAAAGCCGGAGCGGGGGTCGTAGATGGGCAGGTCATACTGGTCATGGACGGTGATATCTCGCTGACAGAGACTGCATTTGATATGCTGGGGTTCCTGGTTAGCCATAATTTTTCTTCCTTTCGATATGGAGAGAGCCCGCTGACCGGCCAATGCCGGAGGGGGCTTCTGAATGTACTCGTTTCTTTATATATTATCGGTGATAATAGTTATTTTTTCAAGTATATTTTCCAATTCCTGC
>Ga0070399_1004496_pt1 | contig 11472 bp, 8 predicted proteins | sample BioMet4_FD_61217 | JGI IMG/M metagenome (GOLD analysis project Ga0070399, IMG submission 61217) | Microbial communities from bioreactor (seeded with sewage sludge) at LBNL, California, USA - Biofuel metagenome 4 (version 1) | ecosystem: Engineered > Bioreactor > Anaerobic > Unclassified ... | reverse complement strand
TGCTGCAGACATACTGCTGCCGGATGGTACCTGATCTGCCGGACGGGCGCTGAATGTGCTGTGCGGTGCGTGTGCTGTATCCGGATTTCCGAACAGGAATGACTGGCGTTCCGATTCTTCCTCGCGGTTTTCCTGGGTTACCGCTTTTAGTGTGTATGCTTTGAAAAAGTCCCGGACTGCGGTGCTTACAGCATGATGCAGACCTGATATGTCCTGGAACCGTGCTTCTTTTTTTGCCGGGTGTATGTTGAAATCTACCTGTGACGGGTCTATCTGCACAAAAAGTGCTGCTGCAGGATGCAGTCCGTTGGGAAAATATCCCTGACAGCCGTATTCTACTGCCTGCATCAGGGAATATTCCGTGATGCGCCGTCCGTTGACGAATATATAAATGAATTTGCGGTCCTGCCGTGTTACCGATGGATCTCCGATTACCAGGCGGAATGAAGATGTATCTGCCTTGCCGGTTATCTCATAAAAAAGGGAAGCGTTTTCCGGCAGGTCAAGAGCCTGTACAAAACGGGTACTCAGTGTCTGTCCGGCGGGCAGGTCGAGCTTTACGTCTCCGTCTATGGTAAGGCGGAATGATATATCTGGCCGCGGCAGTGTTTTTTCGATGAAAGTCGCCCGGCACATCATGGTTTCAGATGCAGGGCGTTTGAGAAACAGGCGGCGTGCGGGAAAGTTCTCGAACAGCGCCTGTGACTGTACGATTGTGCCTTTTACGGGCTGTGATGGCTCTATGATGTGGTCTTCTGTAACGGAGGCGCGCATCTTGTAGCCGCCTGATGTTATTTCAAGGCGGCTTACTGCTGCTATGGAAGCCAGCGCTTCTCCGCGGAATCCGAGCGTTGTAAGGTTGAGCAGGTCTGTTTCCGTGCTTATTTTGCTTGTTGCATGAGGCCGGGCACAGGCTGCAAGGTCTTCTTGTGTCATTCCGCATCCGTTGTCGACGATACGGATCTTGTCTATGCCGCCGCCTTCGATTTCTGCGGAGATTGTGTCTGCACCGGAGTCTACAGCGTTGTCAAGAAGTTCGCGGATAATAGCTGCAGGCCGGTCGATTACTTCGCCGGCTGCTATCTTGCGTGCTACATCTGCGGAAAGCTGCTTTATTGCTCTGCGGTTCATTGCCTGGTTCCCTGTTCGGGAGCTCCTGCGGTACCGGTTTCGGAATCGGCGCCGGAGAAGAGATCAAGCTCAGGGGTATCGTCGGTTTCTGGTACCGGCTGGTTCATGAGTATCTGTATTTTGCCTTCGATGCGGTCTATTTCTTTTTCCATGCCGCGGGCAAGTCTGATGCCTTCTTCAAAGTTCTTGAGCGCATCTTCCAGCGAGATGTCAGGCTGTTTGATGTCTGCGGTCAGTTTTTCAAGATGTGAAAGGTCTTCTTCAAAGTTTTTCACTGGGGCCCTCCCTGTGTGGCGTTTTCTGTATCTGCACTGCTTACAGCTGTAACTGAAGCGGTTATTCTGCCGTGTGCCGGTATGATTTCTATTTCACTGTTTACTGCGGTATCTGTTCCGCTGCGTATGATTCTGCGTGTGTGCACGTCGCGTACCATGGAATAGCCGCGTGCCAGTATGGTCTGCGGACTGGCGCTTTCGAGCAGCTGGACGCAGTTTTCAATGTGCTGTTTTGTGTCTGCAAGGCGGCGGTCCATGTTTTCGAGCAGTGCGGTTTTTGCATTGTCAAAGCGCGAAAGCAGCGGCTGTTCTATTGTGCGGAACTGCATTTCCATGTTTTCCACATTGTATGCTTTTATCATAAGGCGTACTTTGTCTATTTTGGCCTGTATTGTGTCATACAGTTCTTCAGAATACCCCTGCAGGTCGTTCAGTATATCTGCTTTCTGCGGTACTACAAGTTCTGCTGCGGCTGATGGTATTGGAGCGCGGCGGTCTGCTGCATAATCGGACAGTGCCCAGTCTATTTCGTGTCCTACTGCAGATACGACGGGTATCCGGGATGCTGCAATAGCGCGCACAACGCTTTCTTCGCTGAACGGGAGCAGGTCTTCAAGGGAGCCGCCGCCGCGTCCTACGATGAGTATGTCACACATATTGAATGCGTTTGCTGTCTGTATCTGGCGTACGATTGTTTCTGCAGCTCCGTCTCCCTGTACCTGTGAAGGCAGAATGACGACTGAAACTGACGGATTGCGCCGCTTGGTTATCTGCAGGATATCACGGAGTGCGGCGCCGGTCGGGCTGGTGATGACACCGATTGTCTTTGGAAATGGTGGCAGCGGACGTTTGCGGCTTTCGTCAAAAAGACCTTCTGCAGCAAGTTTCTGCTTGCGTTCTTCAAGCATCTGCAGAATATTGCCGGCGCCGGCCATCTGCATGGTGCTTACGATTATCTGGTAGTTGCCGCGGGCTGCGTAGACTGAAAGTTTGCCGGTGCAGCGTACCAGCATGCCGTCTTTTGGTACAAATGACAGGTGCATCACGTTCATGCGGAACATGACGGCACTGATCTGCGCGGTGCTGTCTTTTATGACAAAATAGACGTGGCCGGAAGAACTGGGCTTAAAATTGGATATTTCCCCTTCAAGTACGATGGATGGAAAGGTTCCTTCTATCATGTCTTTAAGGAGTGTTGTTATCTGTGTTACGGTAAAGACTGTATCGGGACTGAACAGGGGGGAATTCATATTTTTGATTTTATACATTACAATCAACTTGTGCAACTGCACAGCCGATACTTAAAAAGATGAAAACTATAGTCATATTATATGCCGGTTCGCAGAGTTCGCATCTGTTTGATGCGGCATTCAGCGGAAAATCAGCTTTTGAACGGAGCCTGACATGGGCGCACGCGGTAAAAGACTGTTCCGGTATTACCGTTTTTGCTGACACTCATACTGAAAAGAACTGCAGAACTGCGCTTGCGGCGTACGGCATGCAGGCGGATATCGTTTCTGAAGAATCATGGACGGTACAGCTTCTGTTCCGCAGAATAGAGGAATGCTGCAAAAAAGCGGGTGCAGATGCCGCTGTGTATGCCTGGGCTGACTGTCCGTTCCTGAGTATGCCGCTGACAGCAGAACTGCTGCGTTCGCATACGGAATATGCTGCGGAATACACGTTTGCCGACGGGTATCCGTATGGTTTTGCTCCTGAGATAATTGACAGCGGTTCCTGTGCTCTGCTTTCAACTCTGAGCATGAAAATGGCCGGTATGCCCGGTGAAAAGAGTCTTGAGCGTGACAGCATATTTGCCACGATGAAGGGTGACATCAATTCTTTTGAAATAGAGACGGTGATTTCCAAAAAGGACTGGCGGATGTACCGCTTTGCCTTTGCATGCGGCAGCAGGGACGGACTTGATGCCTGTCTGGCGCTGTATAGTGCAGCACCGGAGAACACTGACTGTATGTCTGAAAATGCGGAGGCTCTTGCGGCTGCTGCTTCTATGATGCCGGATGTGCTGCGTACAGTACCGGGATTTTACAATGTACAGATAGAAGGTTCCTGTACGGGTGCCTGCATCTGCTGCCCGTATCCTGCTGCATGCAGAAAGAATGCTGCGCTGCGGACCCGTATGAGCGCGGAAAAATTCAGAAGCCTTGTCCCGCAGATGGCAGCTTTGTCTGAAAAAGCTGTTGTCGCTTTAAGCGCATGGGGCGAACCGCTTAATCATCCGGAACTGAAAGACTGCATCGCTGCGGTGCTTGCAGAACCCGGACTTTCTGTTATGCTTGAGACTGACGGACTGGCTGTTACTGATGAACTGGCAGCTTCTCTGCAGCAGGCCGGTGCAGGCCGGATTGTGTGGATCGTGTCGTTTGATGCGGTAACTCCGCAGACATATGGTACTGTGCGCGGATGCAGCGGTGGAGAGTGTGCTGCGCTTTTTGCAAAGGCTTTGAATGCTGTTGCAGTACTTGAAAAATACTTTCCGGGTGATGTATACCCGCAGATGGTACGTATCAGCGAGAACGAAGATGAACTGGAAAAGTTTTACCGGTTCTGGAGCAATGCGGAAAGTCCTTCAAAAGGAAAGCTGATAATACAGAAATATGATGATTTCTGCGGTCTGCTCAAGTCTGACAAGCCGGCAGATCTTGCACCGCTTGAACGGTACCCGTGCTGGCATATACGGCGCGATATGACGATTCTTGCCGATGGTACTGTGCCTGTATGCCGTGAGTATCTGGACGGCGGCAGTGCAAATGTGTTCATGGACGGGGTTGATGGTGCATGGAAAAAGGGCGCACAGTATATGGTGCAGCAGATAAAAAAAGAATATCCGGAAAAGTGCAGGGTTTGTGATGAATACTATACCTTCAATTTTTAATGAACGTCAGATAAACCGTACGGTTTTGGGTGGAACGGAAACTGTATCGGGGGTAAAGATGAATGTGTCTGTTGTGCTGCTGAACAGCAGCGGCAGCCATTTCAGGGTACAGGTAATCGAGAATCTGCTGAAGTGCGGATTTGCTTCCATCGTTTCTCTCGAACGCGATCCGCAGAACTATAATATCGAAGATTTTGCCACACGGTTCCCTTCTGTCCGTTTTATCGTACCGCTGGAAAAAGTGACTGACGGTGATCTGATCAATATCGGCGTAAGTGAATCTGCGGGGGACTATGTGCTTGTACTGCGTGATACACTGCGTATTCCGCAGGGAATACTGCTGCCGAATCTTGCGGAACACCTGACTTCTGCCGGTGACTACTGTATTGTGCCGCGTCTGATGACTCCTGAAAAACAGGGGCTGCCGGTACAGTTCATTCCCGGTGCACAGAAATCAAAGCTGCATGTGATTACGTCTTCCGCTGTTGCGGACGGTATGCCGACTCTGTATCCGTTTAATTATATCGGACTGTACAACAGACAGAAATTCATGCTGCTCGGCGGCTTTGACTATACGATAACATCGCCGTACTGGCAGAATCTTGATCTTTCATTCAGAGCATGGCTGTGGGGAGAAAAAATCCGTATTTCCACTGCATTCCAGCTTGAGTACAGTGAGGCTGTACCAGCGGAAGATGCTACTGCGGATCTTTCGCAGCTGCGTTTTTATCTGAAAAACCTTGTACCGCGCTTCCATGCAGACCATGGGGTGATACCGGTTTCTTCATTCTTTCTCTTTCTGAGCAGTTCATCATGCGGCTTTTTTGAAACACGCAGGCAGTTTGCGGATGCACGCAGATGGACTGATAAAAATAAATTCCGTTTCCGTCAGGATGCGGTACTTCTTATTGAAAACTGGGATAAACAGAAATGACAGTCTTAATAGTACAATGCAGGCTTTCTTCAACCCGGCTGCCGCGAAAGGCGCTGAAGGATCTTGGCGGTAAACCGGTACTTGCGTGGGTACTTGATGCAATGCACCTTGTTCCTGCTGATGCGTATTATGTGGCAACTGATGAGGAGTCCTTTACAGAACTTGAACCGGTCGTCCGTTCATGCGGCTGGGAATGCTTTGCAGGTCCAAAAGAGGATGTGTTGGAGCGTTTCTGTCTGCTTATCGAAAAGGTTCAGGCTGATACGGTGATACGCGCTACTGCGGATAATCCGTTCCTGTTCTATGAAGCTGCTCAGGCGCTTGCTGAGTCATACAGCAATTATGCAAGATACTCTTCCTGTGACTATATCACCTGGACGGGACTTCCACACGGATCGGGTATTGAGATTATCAATGCCCATACACTGCTGGATGCGCGGAAGAACACTGATTCTCCGTATGACCACGAGCATGTGGGGCCGGCACTGTACAATCATAAAGACAGGTATTCGGTCATGTTCCTGCCGGCTCCCAAACGCTGGAATTATCCTGATTACCGGACAACGATTGATACCGGCGCTGATTATTTTAGGGCAAAGGCGATTGTGCAGGAACTTTCAGATGGAAAAGCACCTGACAAGCCGTATACAACGGAGCAGATTCTGTCTGCATTCAAAAATCCTGCCATACGGACTCCGGTGCTGTGTGTGCCGAGTACAAAGAAGGGCAGAGGTACCGGGCATCTGCGCCGCTGTCTGGATATAGCAAAAGCCATAGGGGCTGCGGTATATATCCCGGAAGATGCGGATCTCGCCGAAGTTCAGGAACTGGTGCCGCAGTATATCGAATCTGGACTGTACCGGTGGCAGATTGTGAATACAAAACCGGTGCGCGGTGACTACAGCCTGATATTTACCGATGCGTTTGCACTTGAAGAGGCAGCTGCACTCAGGCTTTTTGAGGCAGGGCCGGTTGCATCCCTTGATGAAGGGTCTTCTTTTACAGACTGCTGCGATTATGTTCTTGATGTGATTCCTTCTGCACAGGAAAGCAGAATGGCCAATATGGCAGAACCGGGGTTTATGGATCTGCCGGTAAACCGCCGCAGCGGCAGTCATATAACCTCTGCTGACGGATTCAGAAAGATACTGATATCAGCCGGCGGTGAGGATCCTGCTGATCTTGTCATCCCTGCTGCGGTGGCGTTTGCCAGGGCCGGTAAAGAGGTGACGGCGATAAAGTCCCATGCAGCGGAAGAAAAAAAACGTATTCCGCCTGCTCTTGAAAAGCTTGTAACTATTATTGATCCGGTTCCAGAGCTCAAGGAACAGCTTGCCGGGTATGATCTTGTTGTGACTCATTACGGACTTACTGCATATGAAGCTGTTTCTGCAGGGTGCGCTGTTCTGCTGCTTGGTACAACACCGCTCCATGTTGAACTTGCGGAAAAATATGGTTTTGCCTGTATTCCCGGCAAGGTAACGTCATCTGCAGTGACTGCTGCACTTGCCAATCCGGAAAAACTGTATCCTCAGCAGTATATCGAAGGTGCTAAACCGCATGCTGTCCTTGCTGATTTTGTAAAACTGCTTGCTGCCGGCAGACGGTTTGACTGTCCGGTATGCAATGTGCCGCCCAGTACTTTTGACGAAGTTGTTGCACGCACTCCGCGGAGAACGTTCCGCCGGTGCATGCGGTGCGGTACGCTGTATATGTCCTGGACTATGGATGCGCAGGATACGTCATATGGTGATTCATATTTCTTTTCCCAGTATAAAAAGCAGTATGGCAAGACATATCTTGATGACTTTGCATCGATAAAAGCTCAGTGCGTACGGCGCACATCGATAATCGATCTGCTGTATCATACAAAGCTCCGCTCTTCTACAACTCCGGCAATACTCGATATCGGCTGCGCCTACGGGCCGTTCCTGGCAGCTGCTGCTGATTCAGGATGGCAGGTGTTCGGTACCGATGTTTCAAAGGAAGCGGTGGAATATGTACGTGAAAAGCTTACGTTCCCCGCTGCCTGTGCTGCATTCCCCGATTTTGATCCTTCTTCGGAATTCGGCATATCGGCATTTGATGCCGTAACGATGTGGTATGTGATTGAACACTTCCGGAATCTTGATGAGGTTCTTTCTGCTGTTTCAAAGATGGTTAAACCGGGCGGAATATTTGCATTTTCGACTCCGTCGGCGTCCGGTGTGTCTGCCCGGCTGAACAGACAGCAGTTCTTTGAGCAGAGTCCTGCTGATCACTATACGCTGTGGGAACCATCGCACGTACGGAGTATCCTTGCGAAATATGGCTTCCGTGTAATAAAGATTGTGAATACTGGGCATCACCCGGAACGCATTCCGTTTATCCAGAAACATCATATCCAGAAAAAATCACTGCCGTTTGCGCTTGCAGCTGCGGCAAGTTATTTCTTTAACCTTGGCGATACGTTTGAGGTATACTGCAAGAAGAGAATCGATTATAAAAAATGACTGGAGATCCGATGAAGAACATACTGATTCTGGGCGCAGGCCTGATGCAGCGTCCCGCCATTCTGGCCGGCAGAGAACTTGGATACCGAACTGTTGTTGTTGACGGGAATACAGAAGCGGTATGTGTCAGCCTTGCTGATGATTTCAGGCATATAGACCTGAAGGATAAAGAAGCGATTGCTGCTCTTGCACTTGAACTGCAGAAAGATGGCGGCCTTGCAGCAGTATTTACTGCCGGTACTGATTTTTCAGCTGCTGTTGCCTATGTGGCAGAAAAGTGCGGTCTTCCTGGCCATTCATTTGAAGCTGCAATGAATGCGAGCGTAAAGACGCGGATGCGTGCCTGTTTTGAAAAAGGTCATGTTCCTTCTCCTGCATACCGGCAGATTACCAAACAGACGGCTAAACAGGAACTGTCTGCGGAAAAACTGGCTGCTGCACAATATCCGCTGGTCATAAAACCGGTGGACAATATGGGGGCACGCGGCTGCCGTATGATACGGAACAGCCTGGAAGCAGGACCTGCCATGCAGTCGGCTATTGAAAATTCCCGGACTGGGAATGCGATTCTTGAAGAGTACATGGACGGCCAGGAGTATTCTATTGATGCGGCTGTATATGACGGGACAATGACAATCACCGGCTTTGCAGACCGACATATATTCTATCCTCCTTATTTTATTGAAACCGGACATACGATGCCGACAACGGCAGACAGAAAAAAATATCTGGAACTTGTTTCCGCTTTTGCGCTGGGCGTACGGTCGCTTGGACTTACCCGCGGTGCTGCAAAGGCTGATATCAAATATACAGCAGACGGTCCGATGATAGGGGAGATTGCTGCGCGTCTGTCAGGCGGTTATATGTCCGGCTGGACATACCCGTATGCATCTGACTGCAGTCTGACGAAACAGCTGCTGCTGATTGCCTGCGGAAAAAAGCCTGACTGTCTGGAAAAGAACAGAGTTGCACTTCCTTTTACTCCGCCGCCATCATGTGTCGGACAGCCTGAACCGTTTAAACTGTTTGACATGCCGTGTGTCAGAACAAGTGCGGAGCGTGCATGGATCTCGATTCCCGGAAAGATTTCTGCAATATATGGATTTGATGCGGCTGCAAAAGTGCCGTTTGTACGCGATGTGCTTCCCCGTTCTGCTGTGGGGAATATTGTCGTATTTCCGCGCAATAATGTGGAAAAATGCGGCAATATCATTACTGTTGCACCAACCCGTGCGGAAGCTGTTGCTGCTGCTGAAGCAGCGGTGCGGAGCATTACAATACGGCTTGTACCTGATAATGCGGAAACCGACCGTTTTATCAAAGGAATAGCAGAGGTATCTGAAAAAGGATTCCCGCCTTCCGCATATCCGCTTGCAGCCGCATCACAAAAAGCCTTTACTGCATTCTGTGATGGTGCACCGGATATTCCGGCTGATACTGCTGTCCTGGGGCTGCTCCCCGCCTGTCTGAAAGAAAAAGCCGTAGCAGAACTCCGTGACTGGAATTACTGTACGATACAGCAGACAATTGAACGTTTTGACAGCATATGTCCGGAACATAAAAAGATAAACGGCGCATATTTCTGGAAAGCACTGATACGCGGCGGAATACAGGGAGCGCTTTATGCATCTGACTGCAGGTAACTACTGGCGCCGGCTGCGTGCAGCTGCTGCTGTCCTGCTGCTTCTGCCATTGTATGCGTCTGCGGCTGATTTGCTGCAGGAGTCTGCAAAAACTGGTACGGCTGTGTACTGGGATACGCTGAGCGGTACGGGACTGCTGGAAAAGAACGGCCATCAGATTTCATTCCGTGCAGGAGACAGTATCATTCTCCTTGATAACCGGAAACTGGCTATTACCGATGCGCCTCTGCTGGATAACGGTGTTCTTACGGTTACGCAGAAGTTCCTTGACCAGACGGATCAGTTTTTCCGTACGGAAAGCAGCGGTGTATCATTCCGTGTAGGTGCAATCATCGTTGATCCCGGACACGGCGGAAAAGACCCCGGTGCAATGCAGGAACAGGTAATCAATGGTAAAAAGGTGATGGTGCGCGAAAAGGATATTACGCTTGCTGTTGGAAAACTGCTGTACGATAGACTGAAGGCTGGATATCCGGACAAGAAGATACTGCTGACGCGCAGTACGGATGTATTCCTTTCTCTTGGCCAGCGGACGGAGATAGCGAACTCTGTCCCTCTGAAGGAGCATGAGGCTGTTATCTATATATCTGTGCATGTCAATGCTTCTCTGGATAAAAAAGCTTCAGGATATGAGGTATGGTATCTGACACCCGATTACCGGCGTACTGTGCTGGATAAGAAGTCTGATGCATCTCAGGACAAGACACTGTTCCCGATACTCAATTCCATGATGGAAGAGGAATATACGACAGAAAGCATACTGATAGCAAAGTTCGTTATGGATGGTCTTCAGTCACAGGTGGGAACACAGAGCATGCCCCGCGGCATAAAGGCAGAGGAATGGTTTGTTGTGCGCAATGCCAACATGCCGAGTGTTCTTGTTGAACTGGGATTCCTGACTAACCAGAAAGAGGCGGCACTGCTGTGTGATTCAGAGTACTTGAAAAAATCTTCTCTGGGGATATATAATGGTCTGTCAGCCTTTGTAACGCATTTTGAACGTTCCCGGGGGTTTACAGGAGCTAAATGACACTGCCACATATTTCAGACAGACAGAAACCTTTTATTATTGCAGCTGCAGTGCTGTTTGCCGTTTCGTTTTTTTTCTGGCTGTTCAAGATGCCGGGAAGAAGATATGTGATGGTGTTTCCTTCTGCTGATTCAAAGCGGCTCGATATGGAAGAACGGTACATCAGACGGTTCCGCGGACAGAATTCCGTAAGCTCATTTGTTGATGAACTTCTTCTGGGACCTGAAACAGAACGGTACCGTCCGCTTTTTACTCCGGGTACAAGAGCTGTAAGCTGTTTTGTGCGCGGAAAGATTCTGTACGTGAATCTTTCTCCTGAACTGCTTGAAGAGGGCGGCGGTGCATGCAGCATCCGGGAAGGTACTGATTTGTTCAGAAAAAATATCCATAGGAATTTTAATAATATAAAGGATATTGAGATGTTTGCCGATGGCAGAGGCATGTATGAAAACCGTTGAATTTTTTTTGTTTTTAACTTCTAAAACAGAAAAAAGCGTTGACAAAAATGCGGCGTTCATAGATACTATAAACTATACAAGGCTACATCGAATTGATTTTTAAAGGAGCTTCGGAAATGAAGAAGACTTTCTATTTCTTAGCGGCTGCAATGCTGCTGGCAGGCACGTGTGCATTTGCTGATGAATCAACCGTCATCGACTTCACACTGCTTGATGCGGATTGCGTAAAAGACGCAAATGGCAATATGACAGAAAACAGCCATACCGTTATGGATTATTCTGTTGCTGCTGGTGCTACATTTACCAGCGACCAGAAATCACTTATGAAAACATCATTGGCACTGCCTGAGTGGGAAGTAAAGCTTAACTCCTCTGCAACATCTGTAACAAGTTCAGCCTTGTCTGAAGTTGTCGCAGCACCTGTAAAGAGCGAAGCACAGGTTCCTTTTAAAGGCAAGAAAGTCATGGGTGTACGTATTCTGTTCCCGCAGATTTCTTCCAATGCAAGTGCAAAAGTAGTTCCTGCATTCGAGATTCCTGCTTATGAACCTCTCGCTACTGCAGATGAGAATGGTGTACGCAAACAGCCGACAGATGAAGAAAAAGCAAGTGG
>Ga0070399_1004493_pt1 | contig 11476 bp, 7 predicted proteins | sample BioMet4_FD_61217 | JGI IMG/M metagenome (GOLD analysis project Ga0070399, IMG submission 61217) | Microbial communities from bioreactor (seeded with sewage sludge) at LBNL, California, USA - Biofuel metagenome 4 (version 1) | ecosystem: Engineered > Bioreactor > Anaerobic > Unclassified ... | reverse complement strand
AGCGTCATTTCCATCAGATCTTTGTCATAACCGACGAAGATGAGCGTCAGCGGCTTTGCCAGCAGCAGCGCGGACGCCAGCATGCACCCGGAAAAGACCGCAATGATCTGCAGGCTTTTTTTCAGGATCCCCTTCAGTTCATCGTTGTTCTGCGCTCCGTAATGATAGCCGATGATCGGCGCGGTGCCGATGGAGAATCCGATGAATACCGCCAGAAAGATCATATTGACATACATCAGCACGCCGTACGCTGCCACACCGTTCTGGCCGGCATAGCGCAGCAGCTGGACGTTGAACAGCATGCCGATCAGGGACATGGAAACATTGCTCATGACTTCGGACGAGCCGTTCGTACAGATACGCAAAAGCGCACTGCCGCTGAAGGTCGGTCTGGAAAGGCGCAGTGTGCTTCCATTTTTTCTCAGAAAGTAGATGACAGGAAGCAGTCCGCCGATGCATTCGCTGAGCGCGGTAGCCACAGCCGCGCCGGTGATCCCCCAGCGGAATATCCCGACAAACAGTCCGTCGAGGACCATATTGGTCACGCCGGCCGCCGTCGTGACATACAGACCGAGCTTCGGTTTCTCTGCCGTCACGAACAGCGTCTGGAATTCATACTGCAGAAACAGCAGCGGGATCGCCGGAATGACGCACCGGGCATACAGAATGCAGTTCTTCAGAAGCGTGCCTTCGGCGCCGAGAAAGATCAGGACCGGACGGATCAGAAGGAATCCGGTCACGGCGACCAGAATCCCGAAGATCACCGAAACCGAGACCAGCATAGAAAACAGCTTATTGGCCTTTGTTTTATCGCCTTCTCCGAGGGTCTTGGAAATCAGGGCGCTGCCGCCCGTTCCGAACATAAATCCGAAGGATCCGAGGATCATGATGATCGGCATGACGAAATTGACGGCGGTAAACGGTTCCTTTCCGGCAAAATTCGATACAAAAAAACCATCCACCACGCCGTAGATCGAAGTGAAGATCATCATGATGATGGATGGAAACGAAAAACGCAGCAGTTTCCGCGTCGTAAAATGATCTGAGAGCTGAATCATGATTTTCTTTACAGGGCCTCCGTCTTTTCCGCCAGCGCATGAAGATACCGTTCGGTCAGCGTAAGGTACTGCCGGATCTCCGCATCGCTCCAGGAATCAAAGATCTCATTTTCCGCTTCGATCAGTTTCCCTACGGTCTGCCCGGCAAACAGGACTCCCTGCTTCGTCAGCATTACTTTTTTTGATTTTGCATCGACCGGTTCCAGCCGGATCATACCGTCCCGTTCCAGGCCGCGGATGGCTGAATTCACGGTCTGCTTGCTCAGTCCGGTCAGATGGCGGATATCGGTAAGCAGGCAGCTCCCGCCCAGCTCGCAGAGCGTATAAAGGATCTGCGAAACACTGTCCGACAGACCGAGCTTCCACGAGGCCGTGTGATAAACAGCATCGATCTCGCTGGTCAGATGGTTGAAGCGGTTCATACTCCCGGATACAGTCGTTTTCATAGGTTCCTCCGTTTGGTACGAAATCGTACCACGCAAATATAGTATGATTTCGTACCATTGTCAACAGGTGACCGTATTCCGGACAAAGAAGATCATATATTGATCAACCGCCACTGGCACCATTCGTGAGAATGGCATATTTTCTACATAAAACAGACGCCGGCAATTCAGCCGGCGTCCTGTAAAGTACTGTAGGTCTCATTTTACTTTATGGAAATCAGACAGAGATCATTCACACCAAGTTCTGTATGAATTGATAGTACCCCGTTTTCAAATTCATACGGGATACTTTCTGCTTTCATGGCACTGTTTTCCTGGATATCCTGTACCTGTGCCGGCGTCGGCACCTGTGGCGATCCGATGGATTCCCAGATCTTCAGAGGATTGCAGTGGTCTTCGTCGATGCGCATGATCTGCACTTCCGACGGCTTACGGTCGCATGCTATACAGACCTCCGCTTCCTCTTTCGGCAGGTCAAAACGATTTCTCATTTTCTGCCTCATCAGGAGCAGCTGCAGGCCGCCTTTCCCGCGAAAGGCCGCCATACCGATTTCTCCGTCCAGATAATCTTCCGGAAGAACCAGGCGCTCATCACCGACATCCGCCAGCATCTGCAGTGCATAATAGACCGGTTTTTTAATACCGCTCTGTGTGAGCATGCCGAAACCGCCGTGAAATTCCTCGGGAAACGGATGCATCTCTTCAAAGATATCGCTGAAGCTCCAGATCGAGGATCCGTCGATCACATGTTCCAGGGCAAGCGCTGTTTTGACATCGTATGCGGCAACTTTACGGGTATCATTGGAAGCAGAGCCAAAGGTCGCGCTGCAGTTCCATTCCGTATAGTATACAGGAAGTCCTCCGGCCTGCCGTTTTACGACCGGGGCATTGGTGCGGAAAACATTGTCCGGCATATCGCGGTCTTCCAGCGGGTCACGCATCAGCATGCGGAATGCAGGAAGAATACTGTCTTTTGGTGCTGTCTGCAGCAATCCGGCAGCCTGCTGCATCCGGTTTTCCGGAGAACTTTCATTTGCTTCCAGACCGGCATCAGGCTGTTCGCTTTCCTGATCGCTGACCCCGCCGAGCGGATCCCCTGCATACTGATGTGTCGATACAAAATCGACCGGTACATCGTGCTCCCTGCAGTAGCGGATGAATGCCGCGGTCCATTTACTTCCGGAAGTGGAAGGACCTCCGACCCGGATATGACCGTCCGCTGCCTTGACTGCTCTTGCCGTGATTTCGTACAGATGAAAATAATCTTCCTGCGAACCATGGAAAAACGGCACCTGCAGATCCGGCTCATTCCAGACTTCAAAGTACCATTCTTCTACCTCGGCCGTCCCGTAACGGTTCAGAAGAAACTTTACAAATGCCGTGATATAATCCGTCCATTTACGGTCATCTTTCGGCATACATACATTCGGCCGATAGTAGAACACACCGCTGACGTCCTCCCCGGCAAGATGCTTCGGCATGAAACTCAGTTCCACAAACGGCTGCATTCCCGCCGCCAGTACATTATCATAGGCAACCGCAATGGAGCGAAAACTCATCTCCGTAATTTCCTGTCCTTCCGGAATGGAAACCGGGATTGGAAAAATGTCTGAAAATGTATGATACGTGTCCATGTCATCACAGAATATCCCATGAAAACGCACCCTGCGAATGCCCAGATCCTTCTGAACCATCCGAAGCTGCTTTCCGTAGTCCGCCCGCATTGCCATTTTTGCATGTCCGCTTCCCGTGCAGAACTGCCAGTGCCGGTCAAATGGCTTAGCCATCGTATCTTTTCCGATTTCAAATTTCCGCATGATTTTATCCTCGTATTATGTAGTCACAGCCTCTCTGTTTTAAGATCTGCTTTGTGCGGAAAGCCACTGCAGCAGCGTGACTTCCTTCCCGTCAATGAAGACCGCTTTCCCGTCAAAATCCGTGCGGCAGTCATCGTTCAGCATCGGGATCCAGGCGAAGTGGCCGAGATATTCCACCGGTTTCCCGTTCTCATCGGTGAACTCGCCGTGCATATCTTCTATCCCGTCCCAGAATGTAAAATGTACATTCTCCGCGCCGGCATTCAGCAGACGCCGATAGGTCGGCACGACCGTTTCCTGCGGATCGACGACCGGATCATTCTTGGCATGCGTGAACCAGATCGGCAGGCGGGACAGCCTCCCGATCTGTTCATCCGAAATATTTTCATCATAGAATGCTTCGCAGATGGGGAAAGCCGCGGCAAAAAAGTCCGGGTAATCGATGATCATACGCATGGTCATGAACCCACCGTTGGAGTCTCCGCCGATATAGACTCTGTCCGCATCGATCTGCGGATTCTTCTGCATGAATTCGTCGATCGCCGATTTCAGTGCCTTCCCATACATGCTCCTGCCGGATCTGCCGTATTCTCCGTTCCCGTCATCCAGCCACATGGTCTCGCACTGCGGAACAAATATATACGCACCCCCGAACAGCGCCTGGAACTTCTGCGTGATGAGATTCGTCACTTTATTGCCGGCATACGCGACCTTTGTATCCCAGCCGCCTTCTCCCGCCCCGTGCAGCCAGACGATGAGCGGATGATTCGGCTGTTCTGTCTGCGGGATATAATAGCCGTACCGCAGCGGGTGCTCCGGATCGTGCGAAACAGATTCCAGAAAGCCCTCTGTATCCGGGTAGCTGCAGCCGAGTTCTCTGTCGAAGCAAAGGCCGGCAAGCGGATCCTGTCCTTCCGCTTCCAGCGGCCGGATCTGTGTGACCGTATATTCATTGTGTATGAAATATTCATGCATGCAGTAGTCATCGGATGCGTTGATCATGGACGACAGACGGCAGAGCGGGCCGTAATCCAGCTCCAGTGTCAGGAATTCCCCTGTCTGCAGGCTGTTCCCCTCGCGATCCGATGCGTAGCATTTTCTGACCTTCACATATCCTCTGCTGGGTTCCGTCACATCCCTCTGCAGGAAGACCTTGGGCGTCTTCAGCAGCTTTCCGCTGTCATCCAGCCGCTCCACATAAACGGAAAACAGGTCCGCCGGATATTCACCGCTGACCTTCCCCTGCATCGGCAGAATGATCTTCGTGATATACGGTCCGAAGTCCGTAATTCGCATCCGTGTATAGTATCCTCTTCCCATCTGTGCTTCTCCTCCTGCCGCAGTCTGTCCGTTCTGCTGCTGCGTGTTCTGCTCCGATACTACCATGTTTCTAGACTTCTTTCATCAGCCTGACGGCCATATACGGTCTTCCCGGAAGTGCGATCCTTGTGTGTCCGCTGTGTTTTCCCGCATCTGCAACGGTCATGTTCCAGGTGTCGATCACTTCCGCTTTGTAAACACTGTCCGCCGGGAGTTCAAAAACACGGAAGGACGGCCTGCCGAATCCGAAGTAATGAATCTCATAATTGCAGTAATCCGGCTCAAATCCGCCCTTTTTCTCGTTGTCACAGGGTATGCCTACCACTTCATCGAAGCTGCCGCCGCCATGCTTCAGATATTTCCCGGGCGTCTGCTGCAGTATCTTCAGCAGAAACGCAAGACGCGGTTCGCTCGTTCCGTGAAGTACAGCGCCATGGGACCACCAGAGAATATCCTCCGGATCCATATAGGTTTCCCCATGTCCGGCATATCCGCCGCGAAGCGACGCTTCCCAGAAGCGGCGGACCAGTTCTTCTCCGGAGATGTTGCCCCAGCCCATATCGATATTGCCTTCATAGGAAATTTCATCCCAGACGACCGGCTTGTCATAGGTCTCAATATACCTGTCCGTATTCTCCACATGCCGGTACAGATCAATTCTCTGCATACTGCAATGAGTGACCCATGGTCTGCTGTAATCATAGTACTTCATGCAGTTATGGATGGAACGCATATGGTGATACGGATCTTTTTCACAGATCAGAGCTGCATAATCCTCCCAGTCCGCTTCTGTTTTACAGGTCAGATCGTATTCGTTTGCCAGAGACCACCAGACATTCCGAAAAGCGGCGTATCTTGCGACTATGTATTTCAGACACAGCATGTCGCACTCCCGGGACATCGTGGCAAAGCCCCATTTATCATAGGGGTGCATGAGGATCAGATCCGCCTCGATCCCAAGGCCGCACAGCTGCCGGATCCTGCGGTCAAACCGGCGGAAATGCTCCGGATTGAACCGATAGCAGTCAAAGTCCGTAACCCGGGCCACCGGTTCATCGGGTATAAAGGGCATATGGAATGCCTTTCTGACCCGCTCCGGATCCTGCCCGGCACTTTGGCCCCGAAGATATGGATAGGTAATGGGTTCCTTCAGGTTATACTGATAATACTTCGGGAAAAAGCAGAAACGGATCTTGTTGAAACAGCTGTTCTTCAGTGTGTGCAGTGTCTGTTCCTGCCGTTCTTCCGGCTGATTGACCCATGCATAGCAGGTCGTTCCGACGGAATAATAGGGCGTTCCGTCTTCATAGGAAAGCCAGTGCTTCTGCGCGACCCGTACCGGGCCATGACTGCCCTCGGACGGTGCCGTGGCCGTAAAATCGCCTTCCAGGGTCTCCTCTGAAAAAGTACCTTCCACTCTGAAATGGTACTCTCCTTCAAAAGACGGCATGAATCTCACTTTATAGATGCCGTCCCCATCATAAAATCCATCGGTTTCGACCTGCTCATCCTGTCCGCGGAAAATCCCCCGGATCGTATAATCCATATAAGGGTTCCCGTCACTCTTACCATGAACTTCGATTTCCTGTACGCCCCATTTTTCCACTGTTTTCAGGTATGATGGCATTTTGCTTTCCTCCCTGCTGATCGTTAAGACACCGGCTGCTGACATTAACAGGCCGGAACCCTTCCTGGAATGATTATGACACAATCTTCCTAAAAGTATTCCGGTCTGTCGGATTTATATTCTGCCGTTGACAGAAATTCTCAGCCTTTGACACCGCCGAGCGTTATTCCCTTGACAAAGTTGTTCTGCACAAACGGGTAGATCACGATAATCGGCAGCACGCCTACCACCGCCATGGCCATACGGACGGATACACTCGGGATATTGGCCAGCCCCTGCTGTGCGTTGCTGATACTGCCTGCACTCTGGGAAAGGAACTGGATATTCTGGATCATACGGTTCAGGAGGTTCTGTATGGAATACAGATCCGTTCTTTTCGTCAGATAAATATAGCCGTTCATCCAGTCATTCCAGTAGCCGATGCCTACAAAAAGTCCGACTGTAGCTACGATCGGCTTGGCAAGCGGCAGTGCAATACGGCCGAATGCAGCATACTCGGAAGCTCCGTCAATATAGGCAGCCTCCATGATTTCTTCCGGCACGCCGGTCATGAAATACGACTTCATCAGCATAACATTGAATGCATTCATCAGAAGGCTCGGAATCAGTAACGACCAGAACGTATTTTTCAGGCCGAAAACCGTCGTATAGTTGATATAGGTCGGGACCAGCCCTCCGTTGAACAGCATGGTAAAAAAGACGATAAAGGTCAGGATATTTCTTCCCGGCAGAAAAGTTCTGGAAAGTGCATAGGCAAGCAGTGTGGTAATGACCAGTGAACAGACGGTTCCCACCGCGGTAAGCAGAATGGAAATCCCATACGCATGGATCACGGCGCTGCTGCTTTTGAAAATATATTCGTAGGCAAAGAAACTCCATTTTTCCGGAATGAAGGAATATCCATTCCGGACAAGAACATCATTGTCCGTAAAGGAGGAGATCGCCATCAGCACCAGCGGAATAAGGGCACATGCTGTGATGATGATCATAATGATATTTCCGATCAGCTGAAATTTACGCTCGCTCTTTGTTTTCATCCGTCATTTCCTCCTCAGAACAGTGCACTGTCCGGATCAAGCTTGCGGACCAGAAGATTCGCACCCAGGACCAGGACAAATCCGACCAGTGACTGATAGACGCCGGCTGCAGCAGACATGGTTATATCTCCGAGTTCGAGCAGGCCGCGGTAGACATATGTATCAATCGTATTGGTGACCGGAAGCAGTGCGCCGGAATTCTGCGGGACCTGATAGAAAAGGCCGAAATCGGAATAGAAAATACGGCCGACGGCCATCAGTGTCAGCATGATCACGGTGGGTTTCAACAGAGGAAGCGTAATGGAACGGATCTGCTGCCATTTCGTTGCCCCGTCAATGGCAGCGGCTTCATAGAGACTTCTGTCAAAGCTGATGATCGTTGCAAGATAAATGATGCAGCTATAGCCGATTCCCTTCCAGAGATTGACAAAAACCAGGATAAACGGCCAGTACTTCGGTTCAGCATACCAGTTGATCGGATCATGTCCCATTGCCTTCAGGATCGTATTATTGATGAATCCGTTATCTGCAGAAAGAAAAGCAAATACAAGATAACTGATAATAACGGCTGAAAGCAGGAAAGGAAGCAGAATTGCCGACTGGTAAAACTTTTTTGCCTTGCTCGTCAGTTCGGACAGAATGATAGCTACGGCGATTGCAGCAATCGTATTGACAATGATAAACACCAGATTATATCCGATCGTATTCCGTGTGATGACCCAGGCATCGGTTGTGGAAAACAGGTATTTGAAATTCTTCAGGCCCGCCCATGCAGATCCGTAGATGCCCTTTTTCGCCTTGTAATTCTTAAATGCCAGGACAATACCGGGCATTGGCATGTAGTTATTGATAAACAGATAGATCAGTCCCGGCAATGCCATGATATAAATGGGAATGCTTCTGTGCAGGAGATTCTTTTTTTTGCGTTTCTGACGCAGTTTATCTTCCGGACTCAATACCTGTGCCGCCATTTTTTCTCCTCTGCTGTATATAAGGTGTAAAAGGGGCAGAAACCCTTGTGATTTCTGCCCCGGACTGTCAGACGGTTATCACTTTGCTGTCTTTGCCCATTCATCCAGTGCGGACTGTTTTGCCTTCATATAATCATCCAGCCCTGCTGCCTTCAGCTTTCCTTCCATTTCCGGTATGCCGGTATCCGGATTGAGGAATCCAAGTTCCAGCTGATCCCTGTATTCTGTATAGACATTGTTCAGTGCCGTATATTCTGCCGAAACATCGCTGCTGTCGAATGTAAAGCCAAGTGCTTTGGTCGTATCGCACTGTTCATTGAAGCTTGCGGTCTTCGTCCAGACATCCATATCATTTCCGGTCCAGATATCTGCAATAAACTGGTTCGGCATCTCCCAGTTGACGTTATTGTAGTATTCGGAAGTATCTGCCGATACACCGTCTGCAAAGTCAATGTGGCCGTCATCGGTCTTCTGGTACTCCTTGCCTTCTTCGCCCCAGCAGATGAGATTGGAAAGAACAGGATCACTGTAGAATGCATTCAGGACCTGCATGGCCGTGACCGGATCTTCTGTCTGCGAATTGATGCACCAGGGCATGGAGGAAGCTGTATTGGAAGCGACGAAATTTCCGCCGGTCTGGAAAAGGACCATCGGTTCTCCGCACAGATTGCTCTCCTGTGCCACAATACCTGGCTTGATTGCCGTCTTGTATGCCATAAGACTTCCGGACTTGACCTGAACGGTAGTCGCCGTTGTCTCAGTCATGGCATCCTGGGAAAGGTAACCGGCCTGATTCCATGTATACATCTGTTTGCAGGCATTCTTATATACGTCGCTGCTGAAGAGATCAGAAACCGTAAGGTCATTGACAGGGTCCGTGAGGACGCCGAACGGATCGTTGCCAAGCTGGTCCACTTCCAGGCACTGTCCGATCATAGTGCCGGCATCAAGATAGAAAACGGTTTTGTCCGGATATTTTGTATGGAGATCGCTGAAGATCTTGGAAACATCATCGAGTGTTACATGAATGATTCCGTTCTCATCTTTTTCCGCAGAAGCATAGTCATATCCGATTCCGTCAAGATACTGCTGTGCAACGGAGATGCCGAACAGTCCCTGTCCCATTTCCTTCATGGATGTAATACCATACAGGGAACCGCTCACCCGGGAAGCATTGATCCACTTGTCACCGACGGCCGCCTTTATGCCAAGGCCATAGGTATTCAGAAGATCGTCTTCATCCATATCAAGGCAATAGCCCTTGTTTACGCAGGGAAGGTAGCCTACGGAAACAGCGTTGAACACGTCGACCTGCTCTCCGGAAGCAAGCATCAGATTCATGTTCTGCGAATAGGAAGCTGCATCCATGATCTGCAGTTCAACGTCGACACCAAGCGTTTCTTCCGTCCGCTTGCTGATATCCTGGGAAATTCTTTCAATACCGGCCGGACTTCCTGCAAAGTTCATAAATGCAAGGACGATCTTCGGATAGTTTCCGCTGTCTTTTCTTTTCTGGATCGCATCAATTGCTGCCTGTGTCGTAGGCGCTCCGTTTGCATCGGTGAGATCTCCCGATGCCGAAGTGGAAGCTGCTGCGGCCGCATCCGTACTTGCCGCGGCGGCAGCCGTTGCAGCTGATGTTGCCGCAGCCGTGTCCTGCGAAGCTGCTGCCGGGCTGCCTGAATCTGTACTTCCACAGCCTGCCAGCAGACCTGCTGTCATTGCTCCAACCAGTGCCAGTGCCAGTTGCTTTCTCATTTGATACCTCCCTTGTAATCCGATGATATGTATCGCTTGCCCGTCTCCCTGACGGTAATTTCATTATAGAAATTCGCGGCACTTATGTGTTTAAAGGATTCTTCGCAATTTATGAACTTTTCTTAGATGGGCTGGTTTTGAAGCGTTGAAATGATATGATTATTTTATTCCTGCCGATCCTGTTCTGTCAGTCGATGACTTTTATTTTTGAAAGGAATCCATGAAAAAGCTCTCCGATCTCCTGCATATCCGGATAAACAGGACGAACGATCCCGGCACTCGAAAAGACAGAGGCCGGTATTCTTTTCGTTCGCGCCTGTTTCATCTTCTTAATCTGATCATCGCCATACAGATCATCGGTTTCCTCTGCTATTCCGCATATTTTATGGTTCAGATCCGCGAACGGACCTACAGCGAGGCAAGACAGACTCTGGAGCTGTACAATGCGCAGGTATCCGAAAATCTCAAAGGCGTGGACTATTTTCTGATGGAAATCAATAACTACAGTCCCGATATCAGCCTGCTCGGAACGCAGAAAAACTTGAATGGCAACTATGGCAGCATTGCCCGCATCAACAAGCTTTTTGATTTCAACCTGCGTTCTTTCGGAAGTATTATCGGACTGTATGCTTTTTTCCCGGTCAACGGGACCTGGATCGGAAACGACAGCGGAAGTTCCGTATCCGGTTTCCAGAAATACCTGAAGAATTCTCTTTCGGAGGCAGATTCCGCCGGACGACTTTCCTCCGTGAACGGTACACAGTGGGTCCTGTATCCTTATAAGAACAGGAATTACCTTGTAAAGGTATTCGTACTGAACAATAGCATCGTAGGCGCCTGGACGGATACAGACAGGCTGATCTCATCACTTACGGATCTGCATTCCATGAACAGCCTTATCCTGTATACCGATCATGACGGACACCCGATCACAACATCCGAAATCCCGGATCTCCCTGACATCCCCATAAGCAAGACACTGGATCATTATGTAATACTGTCCTATATGGGAAACTCGTATCTAGCCGTTTCTTCCAGGCTGGATTACTGCGATTATGACATTACAGCCATGATCCCGCTGCATATGATCGATGCTCCCCTGTATTCCCTGATGCGGATGCTGGCACTTATCCTCGGCATCACGCTGCTGGTCAGTTTTATCATTCGGAAACTGCTGTCAAATTTCTTTTCCGATACGATCGGCTCCCTGGAAAATCTTTCCGATTCCGTTGCCAAAGAAGGTCTGACCACCCGCGCTTCAACAGAAAACCAGCAATGTGTCGAGATCCTGGAAATCTCCACGTCTTACAATCATATGCTGGACATTATCAGCCAGCTCAAAATCGATGTATATGAAGAACAGCTGCAGCGCAAAAACCTGCAGCTGCAGTATCTGAAATCCCAGATTGCCCCGCATTTTCTCATCAACTGCCTGAATATGA